>Ga0190274_10000381_pt1 | contig 27432 bp, 26 predicted proteins | sample Popmic531T_FD_133002 | JGI IMG/M metagenome (GOLD analysis project Ga0190274, IMG submission 133002) | Populus adjacent soil microbial communities from riparian zone of Yellowstone River, Montana, USA - 531 T | ecosystem: Environmental > Terrestrial > Soil > Riparian zone | place: USA: Montana... | reverse complement strand
CGACGTCGAGGTCAGCGGCCACACCTTCAAGAAGGGCGAGCGGGCGGCGCTCTTCTACGCCAGCGCGAACTTCGACGAGACCGTCTTCGAGGACCCGTTCACGTTCAACATCCTGCGCGACCCCAACCCGCAGCTCGGGTTCGGCGGCCACGGTGCGCACTACTGCCTGGGCGCCAACCTGGCCCGCCAGGAGATCCGGGTGATCTTCGACGCGATCGCCGACTACGCCCCGGACATCTCCAAGCTCGCGGAGCCGGTGCGGCTGCGGCACTCGTGGATCAACGGTCTGAAGGACCTGCAGGTCAAGTACGCGTGATCTGAACGACGTCGTACGACGTCAGGCGACGGCCCGCTCGGTGAGAACCAGCGGGCCGTCTGCCGTGATGGCCACGGTGTGCTCCATGTGGGCGCCCCGCGAGCCGTCCTTGCTGCGCAGCGTCCAGCCGTCGTCGTCGGTGTAGATCTCGTCGGTGGTGTGCAGGAACCACGGCTCGATCGCGATCACCAGGCCGGGGCGCAGCTTGAGGCCGCGGCCGGCGCGCCCGTCGTTGGGCACGTGCGGCTCGCCGTGCATGGTGCGCCCGACGCCGTGCCCACCGAACTGCAGGTTGACGCGGAGGCCCGCCTCGCGTGCGACGTCGCCGATCGCGGCCGAGATGTCGCCGAGGCGGTTGCCCGGCTGTGCGGCGGCGATCGCGGCCTCGAGGGCGCGGCCGGTGGTGGTGATCAGGTCGAGGTCCTCCTGTCGCGGCGTACCGACGACGACGCTGAGGGCCGAGTCGGCGACCCAGCCCTCGACGTTCGCGGCGAAGTCGACGCTGACGAGGTCGCCGTCCTGCAGCGCGTAGTCGTGGGGGAGACCGTGCAGGACCGCGTCGTTGACCGAGGTGCAGAGCACCTTGCCGAAGGGCGAGGCGCCGAACGACGGGTGGTAGTCGATGTAGCAGGACTCCGCGCCCCGCTCGCGGATCATCTGGTGCGCCAGGGCGTCCAGGTCCAGCAGGTTGACCCCGACGGCTGCCTTCGCGGCGAGCGCCGTGATCACGTCGGCGACGAAGCGGCCGGCGGGCCGCATCTGCTCGATCTGGGCGGGGGTGCGGAGCTCGATCATGGTCCGACCCTATCTAGACACCTCCGTAGGGTGACGCCATGGATCTCGTTCTGGGCACGATGTACTTCGGCACGCGCACCGACGAGGCGACGTCGTACGCCCTGCTCGACCGGTACGTCGAGGCCGGCGGGCGGGTGCTCGACACGGCCAACTGCTACTCCTTCTGGACCTCGCCCACCGGCCACGGTGGGCAGAGCGAGGAGCTGCTCGGCCGGTGGCTCGCGGCCAACCCGGGCCTGCGCGACGAGCTGGTGATCGCGACCAAGGTCGGGGTCGAGCCGACGGATGACGGTGGCGTCGAAGGGCTGTCCGCTGCGGTGATCGATCGCGAGTCGGCGAGGAGCCTGGACCGGCTGGGCATCGACACGATCGACGTCTACTGGGCGCACGGCGAGGACCGGTCGACGGACCTGGAGGAGACGGTCGCGGCGTTCGGTGCCCTGGTCGAGCGCGACGTCGTACGGCGGCTCGGCGTGTCCAACCACCCGACCTGGCGGGTCGAGCGGGGTCGCGCCATCGCCCAGCGGCTGGGGGTGGAGCCGTGGACCGCGCTGCAGCTGACGACGTCGTACGTCGAGCCTCGGCCGGGCGCGCAGGTGCCGGGCAAGGACCATCGGTTCGGGTTCGTCAGCGACGAGACCGTCGACTACCTCGACACCCACCGGGAGATCGACCTCTGGGTCTACAGCCCGCTGGTCCAGGGCAGCTTCGACCGCGCCGACCGCCCGTTCCCCGACGCCTACGACCACCCGGGCACGACCGGACGACTGGCCGAGCTGACCCGGATCGCCGAGGCGCACGGCGTACCACGCTCGCGGCTCGTGCTGGCCTGGATGCTCGCTCGCGGCTGGAAGCCGATCGTCGGTGTCAGCAGCGTCGAGCAGCTGGACTCGGCGCTGGCCGCCGTTCAGCCCTCGTTGGTTCAGCTGGGGGCAGATCTGCTGGGAGCGGATCCGCTTCCGTGACGGTCCGGGCCCACGCAGGCTCGGAGCATGACCCAGACACCCTCACTCGCGGGCCTCACGGCCGCGGACCGGCTGCTGCACCAGCGGATCATCGTGCTCGGCCAGCAGGTCGACGACGACATCGCCAACAAGCTCTGCGCCGAGCTGCTGCTGCTCTCCGCCGAGGACCCGAAGCGCGACATCGCGCTCTACATCAACTCTCCCGGCGGCAGCGTCAGCGCCGGACTCGCCATCTACGACGTCATGCGGTTGATCCCCAACGACGTGAGCACGTTGGCGATGGGGCTGGCGGCGAGCATGGGGCAGTTCCTGCTCTCGGCGGGTACGCCGGGCAAGCGCTACGCGCTCCCGCACTCGCGGATCCTGATGCACCAGGGGTCGGCCGGGATCGGCGGCTCTGCGGTGGACGTCGAGATCCAGGCGGAGAACCTCGAGCACACCAAGAACGTGATGATCGGGCTGATCGCCGAGCACACCGGCCAGCCGCGCGAGGTCATCGAGCGCGACTCGCTGCGCGACCGGTGGTTCACCGCCGAGGAGGCGAGGGAGTACGGGTTCGTCGACCGGGTGATCACCGACGTCGGCGCCGTCACGCCCGCTCGTACGGCGCCCGTGTTCGGAGTCCGCGCATGAGTGAGCGCAGCGAGCTCATCATTCAACGCAGTGCCACCCGTGCCTCGTGCGCGCACGGAGCGAAGCGAGTACGCGCATGAGCGGGTACACGATCCCGAGCGTGATCGAGAAGACGCACCGCGGCGAGCGTGCGGTCGACATCTTCAGCAGGCTGCTGACCGAGCGCATCGTCTACATCGGCACCGAGATCGACGACGGCGTCGCCAACGTCGTGATCGCCCAGCTGCTGCACCTGGAGTCGGAGAACCCCGACTCGCCGATCGACCTCTACCTGAACTCGCCGGGCGGGTCGATGACCTCGATGCTGGCGATCTACGACGCGATGGAGTTCATCCGGCCCGAGGTGGGGACGAAGTGCGTCGGCCAGGCCGCGTCGACCGCCGCCGTACTGCTCGCCGCAGGGGCACCCGGGCAGCGGATGATCCTGCCCCGGGCGCGGGTGGTCCTCCACCAGCCGTCCGGTGGCGGCCAGGGCACGCTGCCCGACCTGGCCGTGGCCGCCAAGGAGATCGCTCGTGCCCGCGTGGAGATGGAGGAGATCCTGTCGGCCCACACGGGGCGCACCGTCGAGCAGATCCGGGACGACACCGAACGCGACCTGGTGCTCTCGGCGACCGAGGCGGTGACGTACGGCGTCGTCGACACGGTGCTGGACAGCAGGAAGAAAGCGACTGCCTAGGAGGTTGCGCCCGACATGACCTCACTTGCCTCCCGGACGATCGAGGCGCTGCGCGCCGAACACGACACGCTCGCGGCCCTGGTGCCGACCCTCACCGAGGACCAGCTGACCGGCCCGAGCGGTGCGTCGGAGTGGACCGTCGCGCAGGCGCTGTCCCACCTCGGCAGCGGCGCCGAGATCACGCGCCAGCCGATCGCGATCGCCGCGGGGGAGCAGGTCGAGGCCGAGGACAACCAGGCGATCTGGGCGCGGTGGGACGGCTCGACCCCGGCCGAGCAGGCAGCGGGGTTCGTGGAGCACGACGCGGCGTACGTCGCGACGGTGGAGGCATTGAGCGCCGAGCAGCTGGACAGCCTGCAGATCGACCTGGGCTTCCTGCCCGCTCCCGTGCCGCTGGTCGTCGCGCTCGGGATGCGGCTCAACGAGGTCGCCAACCACTCGTGGGACGTCCGGGTCGGCGTCGACGCCGGGGCGACGGTCGACGCCGGCTCTGCGAAGCTGCTGATCGAGCTCTTCGGCGGACCCCTGTCGTTCCTGCTGGGCTTCTCGGCCAAGCCCGACCAGGTCGAGCAGGAGGTGCGCCTGGCAGTCCCCGGCGGCGGGATCTCGATCACCGATGCCGTGACCGTGGCGGGCGAGGTCGCGGACTCGACGGCGACGTTCGACGGTGCGCCGGAGGCGGTGGTCCGCCTGCTGTCCGGCCGCCTGCGTACGCCGTACGACGCCGGCGTCAGCGTCAGCGGCAACGTCACGCTGGACGAGCTGCGGACGGTCTTCCCGGGCTACTGAGTCGTCTGTCTAGGCAGCGAGAGCGACCGGCCCGGAGATCCGGGTCAGTCGCCTGCTGACCCGCGTGGTCAGGTCGACCAGCCGGAGCCCGAGCGCACCGGCGACCGCACCGAGGACCTCCGAGCTCGGCTCCTTGAGCCCGCGCTCGACCTCGGAGAGGTACTGCGTCGAGACGCCCGCGTCCGTCGCGACGTCGGCGAGGGTGCGCTCCGCCGTACGGCGCTCCGCGCGCAGCTCATGACCCACGGCCTCGCGCCAGAGCGGCTCCGGCTCGGCCCTCGACGGTGCCGGACGGGACGGGAATGCGACGACGTCACCCATGTCCCGACAGTAGGCCGGTGGGCGGGCCGGCGGCAGGACCGTTCGCCACGGGCGAACGGTCGTCAGGTCCAGTAGTCGACCGGGTCGACGTCGGGCTGGTCGACGACGGTGTCCAGCAGGCACCCCGCGGAGTGCTCGTAGCCGGTCGTCGTCGCGGCGAGCATCGCCTCCGCGCCCTGGTCGGCGGTGAACTCGGACGGGATGACGAGGACTCGGAGCGTGCTGCGGTGCGAGGTGCGCAGCAGCACGATGTGGGTGTCGTCCTGCGGCACGGCGTCCAGCTCGACGTACCCGTCGCTGACCCGGACGCGCCGAGGCGCGGAGTCCCAGTCCGGGGGCGAGTAGACCGCGTGCTGCACCCGCCCGAGGGAGGCCGGGAAGTGGTCGGCGAGATCGGCCAGCTCGACAGCCAGGTCGCGGCTCTGCGGCCACCAGCCGCCGTCCAGCGTGTCGAGGCCCGGCCGATCGGTCATCCGCAGGCGCAACGGCGCTCGGCTCGAGGTCGTCGGTGGGCCATCGTGCGACGTCGTCATGACGTCCGCCTTTCGGCCGGCGCGGGACCCCAGGAGGTGGTCCACTCGCGGCCATCACCTGAAGGGTACGTCGCGCGCCCGGCACGGTCCGCCGGCCACCACGGTCGGCACCACGGAGTCCCGTCAGGTGAGACGTCCGGCGGGGGTTGTCGTCCGAAACCCGCACGACACGCCGAGTGCCATCGGCGTGTCGTGCGGGTTTCCCCGGGCAGCCGGGGTAACCGGCAGCCCTCAGTTGGTCGGCTTCTCCGCCCCGACCACCCACATCGCGAAGAACTGCGAGCCGCCGCCGTACGCGTGACCGAGAGCCTTGCGGGCGCCGTCGACCTGGTGCTCGCCGGCGGCGCCGCGCACCTGCAGCGCGGCCTCGCCGAAGCGGAGCATGCCGGAGGCACCGATCGGGTTCGACGAGAGCACGCCGCCCGAGCAGTTGACGGGCAGCACGCCGTCCATGGCGGTGCCGCCGGACTCGGTGAGCCGCCAGCCGCCGCCGTTCGCGTCGGCGAAGCCGAGGGACTCCAGCCACATCGGCTCGAACCACGAGAACGGGACGTAGATCTCCGCCGCGTCGATCTCGTCGATCGGGCTGGTGATGCCGGCCTGCTTCCAGAGCGCGGCCGCGGCGTCGCGGGACGCCTGCGGGTTGACCTGGTCACGCTCGGCGGCGGTCGTCGCCTCCGAGCGCATCACGGTGCCGTGGATCCAGGCGGGGTTGGGGGAGGCCGCCGCGATGTCCTCCGAGACGATCACCAGGGCGCAGGCGCCGTCGGACGACGGGCAGGTCTCGTCGTACCGGATCGGGTCCCACAGCATCTGCGACGCGAGCACCGACTCCACGGTCGTGCCCTCGTTGTGCAGGTGCGCGTAGGGGTTCTTCAGCGCGTTGTTGCGGTCCTTGGCCGCCACGATGGCGCCGACGTGCGTCGGCGCCTCGGACCGGCGGATGTAGGAGCGCACATGGGGAGCGAAGTAGCCGCCGGCGCCGGCGTGCACCGGCATGTTGAACGGCAGCGGGACGGAGAGCGCCCACATCGCGTTGGACTCCGACTGCTTCTCGTAGGCGACGGTGAGCACCTTCTTGTGCACGCCGGCCTGGACGAGCGACGCGGCGACGATCGCGGTGGAGCCACCGACCGAGCCGGCCGTGTGCACCCGCAGCAGCGGCTTGCCGGCGGCGCCGAGCGCCTCGGCCATGAACAGCTCGGGCATCATGACGCCCTCGAACAGGTCGGGCGCCTTGCCGACCACGATCGCGTCGATCTCGTCGAGCGTCATGTTCGCGTCCTCGAGGGCGCGGTCGATCGCCTCGCGGCACAGGCCGGCCATCGAGACGTCGAGGCGCTTGGCGCGGTGGTGGGTCTGGCCGACCCCGACCACGGCGGCTGGCTGCTTGCCCATCAGTTGCGTCCTTCCAGGGTGCACAGGAGGTTCTGCTGCAGGGCGGGTCCGGAGGTCGCGTGTCCCACGCCCTTGGAGATCTCACCGGACCAGATCCGGGAGGCGGTCTCACCGATCCGGATGCCGCCGCCGGAGAACATCGGGTTGCTGGTCAGCGCCCCGCCCGACGGGTTGATCCGTACGTCGTCGGCCAGCCCGAGCTCGCGCCGCAGGATCAGCTCCTGGTGGCTGAACGGCGCGTGCAGCTCCGCGACCTCGACGCCGGAGAGGTCGAGGGCCGCAGCCGCGCGGGCGGCCGACGGCGAGCGCGTCAGGTCACGCGTGCCCATGCCCATCGGGTCGATGTAGTGCGACAGGCCGCTGATCCAGGCCGGCTTGTCCCGTACGTCGCGGGCCTTGTCGCCGGCGGCGAGCACGATGGCGGCCGCGCCGTCGGTGACGGGGGAGCAGTCGTGCTTGCGCAGCGGGTCGGCGTACATCGGACGAGCGAGCAGGTCCTCGACCGACGAGCCACCCTTGCGGATGGAGTACTCGTTCTTCTCCGCGTCGGTGAGCGACCGGTTGGCGACCTCGGCCATCGCGGCCTCGTCCCAGGCCCCGGCATCGATGCCGGCCCGGGCCTGCAGGCCCGCGAGCGACACGGTGTCGGGCCACAGCGGCGTCATCGTGTACGGCTCCAGCTGGAGGCCGAGGGTCCGGCGCAGCACACCGGCCGACGACTTGCCGAAGGCGTAGACGAGCGCGGTGTCGACCTCGCCGGTCTGGATCTTCAGCCAGGCCTCGTACATCGCCCAGGCGAGGTCCATCTCGACGTGGGACTCGTTGACCGGCGGGATCACGCCGATCGCGTCGACCGCGGACACGAACGAGAAGGACCGGCCGGCCAGGTAGTCGGAGGATCCCGAGCACCAGAAGCCGATGTCGCGGCGGGTCCAGCCGGTCTGCTCGTAGCACTCCGCGAGGAGCGGCACGAGCATCTCCACGCAGGTCGGCGAACCGTCGAACTCTGGCATCTGTCGCTGGGCGAACCCGACGACTGCAACGTCTCTCATCTCAGCCCCTCAGAGGTGGTGCCGGTAGGTGTCGTAGTCGGCGTCCGGATCGCCGGTCGGCTCGAAGTGGTCGATGTTCTCCAGGGAGTACGTCCACTCCTCACGCGGCTTCCAGACGGCCTTGACCCGCATCCCCATCCGGACCTCGTCGGCCGGGACGCCCAGGATCAGGTGCAGGACGGCGATGTCGGCGCCGTCGAGCAGCACGTACGCCGAGACGTACGGCGGGATGATCTTCTGCCCGAGGAACGGCACGTTGACGATGCAGAACGTCGTGATGGTGCCTGTCTGCGACACCTCGATCTCCTCCGCCGTCGGAGTGCCGTCGGCCGGGCACGCGCTGCGCGGCGGGACGTAGACCTTCTGGCAGGTGGGGCAGCGCTGGCCGACGATGCGGCCCTCGTTGAGCCCGCGGTAGAACGCCGACTCCTCAGGGCTCGCGGCGTACAGGTAGTCGAGCGAGACCGGGACGATGACTCCGGTGACGGGGTCGACGGTGGTCACGCCGGTCGGCACCGTGGAACCGCCCGAGGTCTCCGGTTCGAAGCACGCGATGTCGGTGATCGACCCGGTGCGCTCCTCGGCCCAGCGGACCTGCACCCTCATCCCGGTCGACACCTGGTCGGGCGAGGCGACGTCGAGGGCGTGCAGGAAGGGGCGGGTGGCGCCGTCCAGGGTCACCAGCGCGAACGCGAAGGGCCGGTCGAACGGCTGACCCGCGACCGGCTCGGGCACCCAGGTCCAGGACGCGACCGTCCCGGCCGACCCCACCTCGACGAACTCGGTCGTCGGCTCATGGGTGTCCGGGTCGTACTCGAGCGGGGGTACGACGACCTCACCCGCCGAGGTCCGGCCACCGACGACGATGCCGTCGCGGAGGCCGGTGAGGAACCGGCCCACGACGGGTCCGGTGGAGCGGGTGTAGTCGAAGGCTACGGTGACCGGTGCTGACAGTGTTCGTGTCATGGTCCGAAACTAGAACACGTTCTAAGATCGGGCAAGCATTTGTGACGCAGACCCGCGACGACAGGAGAAAACGATGAAGCTCGGACTGCAGCTCGGCTACTGGGGCGCGCAGCCCCCGCAGGGTGTCGGGGAGCTCGTCGCCGCCGCCGAGGAGTCCGGGTTCGACGCCATCTTCACCGCGGAGGCGTGGGGGAGCGACGCGTTCACCCCGCTGGCCTGGTGGGGCCGCGAGACCTCGCGGGTCAAGCTCGGCACGTCCATCGTGCAGATGTCCGGGCGGACGCCGACGTCGATCGCGATGCACCTGATGACGCTCGACCACCTGTCGAACGGCCGGGTGATCCTGGGCATGGGCGTGAGCGGCCCGCAGGTCGTCGAGGGCTGGTACGGCCAGCCCTTCGGGAAGCCGCTGGCCCGCACCCGCGAGGTCGTCGACATCATCCGCAAGGTGCTGGCCCGCGAGGACAAGGTCACCAACGACGGCCCGCACTACCCGCTGCCCTTCCGCGGCGAGAACTCGGTCGGTCTCGGCAAGCCGCTCAAGCCGATCGTGCACCCGCTGCGCGCCGACGTGCCGATCTGGCTGGGCGCCGAGGGGCCCAAGAACGTCGCGCAGACCGCCGAGATCGCCGACGGCTGGATCCCGATCTTCTACACCCCGAAGTCGGCCGGTATGTACCAGCCGTGGCTCGACGAGGGCTTCGCGCGGCCCGGCGCTCGGCGTACCCGGGCCGACTTCGAGATCGCCGCGACCTGCCACCTCCAGGTGGTCCGGAACGCCGAGGAGAAGCAGTTCGTCCTCGACGCGATCAAGCCGTCGGTGTCGCTCTACATGGGCGGGATGGGCGCCCAGGAGGCGAACTTTCACAACCAGGTCTTCGTGCGGATGGGGTACGCCGACCTCGCCGCCGAGGTGCAGCGGCTCTACCTGAGCGGCGAGAAGGACAAGGCGACCGCACTGATCCCCGACGAGCTGGTCGACGACATGCACATCGTCGGCACCCCGAGCGAGGTCAAGGAGCGGGTCGCCGAGTGGGAGGAGACCGGCGTGACCACGCTGCTGCTGAGCTCCCGCTCGGCCGACGAGGTCCGGTCGGTGGCCGAGCTGCTCAGCTGAGCGCGGCCGAGGTGGTTTCGAGGCTCCTCGCTGGCGCTCGTCGCACCTCAACCACCGACGACGGTGGTTGAGGTGCGAAGGCCGCCAGGCCTGAGCCTCGAAACCACCCGCGGCAGTGGGAGAGTTGCCCGGTGACCAACACGTACGGCGTCGTCGGAGTCGGATCGATCGCTGAGGCCATCGTGGTCGGGCTCTGCGAGGGCGTGGCGGAGCCGCCCGACGTCGTGCTGTCGCCGCGGAGCGCCGCGCGGTCGGCGGCGCTGGCCGAGCGGTTCGCGACGGTGCGGGTGGCGGTCGACAACCAGGCGGTCGTCGACGCGGCCGACGTGGTGGTCGTCTGCCTGTTGCCGGGCAATGCGGCCGAGATCCTGTCCGGGCTGAGCTTCCGGGCCGGCCAAGCGGTCGTGAGCGCGGTCGCCGGGCTGCCGGTCGCTCGTCTGGCCGAGGTGGTCGCGCCGGCGACCGACGTCGCGCGCAGCATCCCGCTCCCGGCGGTCACGACCCGCGACAGCGTGACGCCGGTGCACCCCGCGACGGGGGCCGTCACGGAGCTCTTCGACCGCCTCGGCGGCAGCCTGGCGATCGACGACGAGCTGACCTACGAGGCGGTGGCGGCGGCCTCGGCGACCGTGGCGGCTCACTTCCGCTACCTGGGCACCATCGCGGACTGGCTCACCGAGCGCGGCGTCGGCGAGATCCAGGCGCGCCGCTACGTCGCCGACACCTTCGCCGCGCTGTCGGCCGAGCTCGGCCAGCCGGAGGCGGACTTCTCGGCCCTGGCGAACGCGCACGCGACTCCGGGCGGGCTCAACGAGCAGTTCGCCCGCGACCTCGGCGAGGCCGGGGTGTACGACGAGGTGCGGGCCGGGCTCGATGCGATCCTCGCCCGGATCGCGGCGCCGTGATTGCCCAGAACTGAAACACGTTCTACTCTCGGGCCCATGACTGATGCGATGCGAGTCGGCACCCATAACGGCCACCTCATGGTCGCCGCCCTCAAGCGGCACCAGCGCAAGCCGGTGATGCACCTGGGGGAGACGACCCTCACGGGCGGCCAGACCGCGGAGCGCATCAGCCAGTACATCCAGGCCTTCGAGGCGCTCGGCGCCGGTCGCGGCACCGCCGGGGCCCTGCTCGCGCTCAACCGGCCCGAGGTGCTCTTCATCCTCGGCGCCGGCCAGACCCAGGGTCACCGGCGTACGTCGCTGCACCCGCTGGGCTCGCTCGACGACCACGCCTACGTCATCAACGATGCCGAGATCACCTCGATCACCATCGACCCGGTGCCGATGTTCGTCGAGCGCGTCCTCGGCCTGCTGGAGAAGTGCCCCAAGCTGGAGAAGGTGCTGACGATCGGGCCGGTGCCCGAGGAGCTCGCGCACGTCGGCCACGACCTGTCCGCCGCCGCCGCGTCGTTCGACCCGCAGCCCCTGCAGGCGGTCACGCTCGAGCCCGACCACATCGTGTCGATCACCTACACCGGTGGCACGACGGGCAAGCCGAAGGGCGTCATCGGCCTGTCGCGGCAGATGAACACGATGACCCAGATCCAGATGTCGGAGTGGGAGTGGCCGGAGTCGCCGCGCTTCCTGATGTGCACCCCGCTGTCGCACGCCGGTGCGGCGTTCTTCGTGCCGACCGTGCTCAAGGGCGGCTGCCTCTACGTGCTGGCGAAGTTCGACCCGGCCGAGGTGCTGCGGACGATCGAGGAGCAGAAGATCACCGCGACCATGCTGGTGCCGTCGATGCTCTACGCGCTGATGGACCACCCCGACTCGAAGACCCGCGACCTGTCCTCGCTGGAGACCGTCTACTACGGCGCGTCCGCGATCAACCCGGTGCGGCTCAAGGAGGCCATCGAGCGGTTCGGCCCGATCTTCGCGCAGTACTACGGCCAGTCCGAGGCGCCGATGGCGATCAGCTACATGTCGCGCGCGGACCACGCCGAGGCCCTCGCCGAGGGTGGCGACGAGCGCCGGCTCTCCTCGTGCGGCCGCCCCTCCGCCTTCGCGCGTACGGCGCTGATCGGTGAGGACGGCAAGCCCGTCCCGGTGGGCGAGCCGGGCGAGATCTGCGTTGCCGGCCCGCTGCTCGCCGGTGGCTACTGGAACCTGCCGGACGAGACCGCCGACACCTTCCGCGACGGCTGGATGCACACCGGCGACGTGGCGCGCGAGGACGAGGACGGTTTCTGGTACATCGTCGACCGCACCAAGGACATGATCGTCACCGGCGGCTTCAACGTGTTCCCGCGTGAGGTCGAGGACGTCGTCGCGGAGCACCCGGCGATCGCCCAGGTCGGCGTGATCGGGACGCCGCACGAGAAGTTCGGCGAGGCGGTCACCGCCATCGTCGTACTCCGATCCGACGCGCCGCGCGACGACGAGTCGATCGCCACGATGACCGCCGAGATCCAGCAGATGGTGAAGGACCGGAAGGGTTCGGTGCAGGCGCCGAAGCAGGTGATCGTCGCCGACTCACTGCCGCTGACCGGGCTCGGCAAGCCCGACAAGAAGGCCCTCCGAGCCCAGTTCTGGACCGGGGACCGCGCTGTCGGCTGACCTGCGCCGGAAGTAGTTGCGTACGGCGGTGTCGGCCGCGAGCGAACCGGCCAGCAGCCCGATCGCGACGATGCCGTCCAGCCACCAGTGGTTGCCGGTCGCCGAGACGACGAGCATCGTCAGGACGACGTGCAGTAGGAAGAACCACCGCCAGCGACTCGTGCTCGCCGCGACGATGCCGAAGGAAACGACGGCCGCCCAGGCCACGTGGATCGACGGCATCGCCGCGAACTGGTCGGAGACGCCGGTCGTCGGGTCGGCCGCGTACACGGACATCCCGTACTGCTGTCCCATGTCCACGTAGCCCAGGTCCGGCAGGAAGCGCGGCGGCGCGACCCGGACGAAGCGGATCACCAGGCACCACGCGGTGATCAGGGCGAGGCCGTTGCGCCAGTGCGGGTACCTGTCCCGGTGCCGGACGAAGAGCCAGACCAGGAAGGCGATCAGCGCCGGCACGTGGACCACCGCGTAGTACTGGGTCGTGAGGTCCGCGATCCGGTCGTGGGCGAGCACGAAGTGCTGGAGCGACAGCTCCGACGGCAGGTGCAGCGCGTCCTGGAACGACGCGATCTCGTGCGCGCGCTCGATCGCGCCGTGGGTGGACGCGATCGGCAGCATCCGGGCCAGCCGCCACACGGCGTACAGGGACGCGATCAGCGCGAACTCGGCCGCCGCGGGCTCGACGTGCAGGTTCGCGCGGCTCGGCCAGCGGCGTACGGCGAGCCACACCAGGCCGCTGATGAGCGCGGCCACTGCGGCTTGATCCCAGGTCGGCCACGGCACGGGGAGATTCTGTCAGGCGAGGTCGAAGGTGCCACCAGAACCCAGGATCGGGGCGAACCGCTCGCCGATCAGCAGGTGGGTCGCCGCGTCGGGGTGCAGGCCGTCGGGCAGCGGCAGCACGGCCGCGTCGGTCTCGCCGTACAGCGTGAGGCCGTCGAGGTAGTGGAGATGGGGGTCGGTGGCGGCCCGCTGCGCGACGATCCGCGCGAGCTCGGCCCGGATGACCTGCAGGGTGAGCTTGCCGAACGGCACCTCGGCCGGGTCGCCGGTCGCCCGGAACCGGGGCCGTCCGTCCTCGGTCAGGTCCGGCAGGAGCGGCCCGGGCGTGGCTTCGTGGAGACCGCACCAGATCGGCGAGACCACGAGCAGCGGCGTGTCCGGGTGCCCGTCCCGGACGGTGTCGAGGAACCCGTGCATCCCCGCCGTGAACGCGCGCTTGCGCATCACGTCGGCGTTCACCAGGTTGATCCCCAGCTTGACGCTGATCAGGTCGGCAGGGGTGTCGCGGATGACCCGGGCGACGAACGGGTCCAGGAGTGCGCTGCCGCCGAAGCCCAGGCTGAGCAGGTCCACGCCGCCCAGGGCCGCGGCCCGGGCGGGCCAGGTGGTGGTCGGGCTGCCGGCCTCGGAGCCGGCGCTGATCGAGCTGCCGTGGTGCAGCCAGACCGGCCGGCCGCGGTCGGGCAGCGGCTCGACCGGGGCATCGGTGCGCAGCTCGACCAGCTCGGTCGTCTCGCCGTGCGGCAGCCAGATCTCGACGTCCTTGGGCTCAGCGGGCAGTCCGTGGAACCGCAGCGTCCCGGGCTCTCCGGGCCGCTCCTCGAACGTCCCCTTCGTCATGTCGATGACGATGGCCCGGCCGGTCGGCACGCTGCCCTGGCCGACGAGCCGTCCGTCGACGAGCAGGTCGTAGCGGCCGTCGGGGCGGGGTGGCGCGCCGACGTACACCCGCTTGGTGGGGAGCGTGTCCAGCTCGATGGTGGTCGCCGCGGTGCGGAACACGAGTCGTACGCCGGAGGGCTGGCTCTCGGCCATCAGCAGCTGCGGGTCGGGGACCTGGGCCCGCGCCCACGCGGGCAGCCGGTGGGGGAGCAGGCCGTGCTCGGTCTGCTCGAGCTCGAGGGCGCCCCTGACGAGTCCGGCGGTGATGGGTGTCGTGGTCGTCTGCACGGGTACGACGTTGCCATGCCCCTGCGCAACGGCCCGCACGGGTACGGGTCGGTGACCAAGACGCTGCACTGGGCGACGGTCCTCGCCGTGCTGGCGCAGTTCGTCGTCGGGTACACGATGGCGGGCGACGACGACGGCGGCCACGGTCGGGGCCGGGGACGCGGGCGCGGCGGCGAGAGCGGGCACGGTCGCGGACGCGGGGGAGACGACGGCGGAGACGACGAGCTGGACCTCTTCGACGGCGGCTTCGACCTCGTCGACCTGCACGTCCTGCTCGGGCTCGCGATCCTCGCGCTGGTCCTGGCCCGGGTGCTGTGGCGGGCGACGACGCCGTTGCCACCCTGGGACGAGCGGCTGACCGCGGGCAACCGGCGGTTCGTGCACGCGACCGAGGTGGCCCTGCTGGCGCTGCTGGTCGTCGTACCGCTCACCGGCCTGGCGCTGGTGCTGGGCGACGACGACCTGCTGCCGCTGCACGTGGCCGCCCACGTGGCGTTCTTCGTCGCGCTGGCCGCACACCTCGCGATGGTGCTCGGCAGGCGCCTGCTGCCGCGGATGCTGTGAGGGCACTCGGAACTTGACTTTGTTCGCGGGCTTGACTTTGTTTCGCGGCGCTGACTTTGTTTCGAAAATGGCCGAACTATGGAAAACGTTATCGACAACGATTGACACGCTTGGCACGCGAGTGACACCTTTCCGGCATGTGTGACGTACGTCGCACCCCGGCCTACGCCGAACGGAAGGGTTTCCTATGAGGTCGAAGACTCGCAGCGCGGCACTCGCCGTGCTCTGCGCCAGCGTGTTGACGTTCGCGGCCTGTGGCAGCGACGACTCGTCGAAGGAGAGTGGTGGCGACACCACGATCACCTGGTGGCACAACTCGAACAACGAACCCGGCATGGGCTACTACGAGCAGGTGGCCAAGGACTACGAGGCCGACCACCCGGGCGTGAAGATCGAGATCAGCGCCATGGCGCACGAGGACATGGTCGACAAGCTCGACGCGGCGTTCCAGAGCGGGGACATCCCCGACATCTACATGGAGCGCGGCGGCGGCGAGCTCGCCGACCACGTCGAGGCGGGCATGGTCAAGGACATCTCCGACTCGGCGTCCGAGGAGATCGACAAGATCGGTGGCTCCGTCGGCGGCTGGCAGATCGACGGCAAGACCTACGCGCTGCCGTTCTCGCTGGGCGTGGTCGGGCTCTGGTACAACACCGACCTCTTCGAGCAGGCCGGCATCACGGCACCGCCGACCACGATGGCCGAGTGGTCGGACGACATCGCCAAGCTCAAGGACGCGGGCATCACGCCGATCTCGGTCGGCGCCGGTGACAAGTGGCCGGCGGCGCACTACTGGTACTACACCGCGCTGCGGTCCTGCCCCGAGGATGTCCTCACGGACGCCGTGACGAGCCTGGACTTCTCCGACCCGTGCTTCGTCAAGGCCGGCGAGGTGGTCGAGGACCTCCTCGGCACCGACCCCTTCAACAAGGGCTTCCTGACCACGAAGGCCCAAGAGGGTGCGACGTCCGCGTCGGGCCTGCTCGCCACCGGCAAGGTCGCGATGGAGATGCAGGGTCACTGGGAGCCCGGCGTGATGCAGGGCCTGACCGATGACGGCAAGGGTCTGGGCGACAAGACCGGTTGGTTCCCCTTCCCGGCCGTCGAGGACGGCCAGGGCGACCCGGCCGACGCCCTCGGTGGCGGCGACGCGTGGGCGGTCTCGGAGGAGGCGCCCGACGAGGCGGTCGACTTCGTGAAGTACCTGCTCTCCGACGAGGTGCAGCAGGGCTTCGCCGAGAACGACATGGGCCTGCCGACCAACCCGGCCGCGAACGACTCGGTCTCGGACCCGGCTCTCGCCGGCGTGCTCAAGGCCCGTGACGACGCGCCGTACGTCCAGCTCTACTTCGACACCGCCTTCGGTGCGTCCGTCGGCGGGGCCATGAACGACGAGATCGCCTTGCTGTTCGCGGGAGAGGCGTCCCCGCAGGACGTCGTCGACGCGACCCAGCAGGCCGCAGACGCCGAGCAGTGATCGGAGCAGTGAGCTGACCGTGACAGATCAGGGCGTCGCCACGTCCACGGCGTCCGCACCTCTCGGAGAGGCCACCCGGCGCCACCAGCGCCGGGTGGCCCCCCGGCCCGTCGGGGCCGGGTGGCGGCAGCGCCTGGAGATCGCGTTCTTCGTGACTCCGGCGCTGGCGCTGATGGCGATCTTCGTCGTCTGGCCCGTCGTCTCGGCGGTCCGGATGTCGTTCTACCGCTGGAAGGGCTTCGGCCCGATGGACGACTTCATCGGGATCGACAACTACCGCTACGTGCTGACCGACGAGGTCTTCACCGGCGCGGTGACGCACAACTTCATCATCGTGTTCGCCTCGATCCTGATCCAGCTGCCTCTCGGCCTCGCCGTGGCGCTGCTGCTCGACCGCAAGATCCGCGGCCGGGGCGCGCTGCGCACGATCGTCTTCGTGCCGTACGTGCTGGCCGAGGTCATCGCGGGCGTGGTCTGGTACCAGCTCCTGCAGCCGGAGTCCGGCGTCATCGACGGGCTGATCAGGGCCGTCGGGCTCACGCCACCCGACCAAGGGTTCCTCGGTACGCCGGACCTGGCGCTCGCGACGGTGTTCGTGGTGCTCACCTGGAAGTACCTCGGCCTGGCGATCCTGCTCTTCCTCGCCGGACTCCAGGGCGTCCCGACCGACCTGTACGAAGCGGCGCAGCTCGACGGCGCCAGCTGGTGGCAGGTCCAGCGGCGGATCGCGATCCCGTTGCTCGGGCCGACGATCCGGACCTGGTGCTTCCTGTCGATGATCGGCTCGCTCCAGCTCTTCGACATGGTCTGGATCCTGACCGGCGGGGGACCGGCCAACGCGACGACCACGATGGCGACGTACCTGGTCAACCAGGGCACGGGCCGTCACAACTACGGCATCGCCGGCGCAGCCTCCGTGATCCTCTTCGCGATCGGCTTCGTGATGGCGCTCGTCTACCAGGTGTTCGTGCTGCGGCGCGACACCGCTGCGGAGAGGTGAGGACCTTGATCCGACGCGTGAGGCCGTTCGGCTCGGGTGGCCTGCTGGTCTACCTGCTCGCCCTGGTCGCGGTCGTCATCACCCTGGGTCCGGTCGTGTACGGCGCGCTCGGCGGCTTCCGCAGCAACGAGCAGCTGGCCCGGGACCCCTCGGGGCTGCCGGACCCGTGGGTGTTCTCCAACTACACCGCCGTGCTGACCAACGAGGCCTTCTGGCGCTACGCCCTCAACTCCTCGATCGTCGCGGTCGTCACCACGGTGGTGGCGGTGATGTTCGGCGTGATGGCGGCGTACCCGCTCGCGCGCTACCAGTTCAAGCTGCGCGAGCCGCTCTTCATGGTCTTCGTCCTCGGGCTGCTCTTCCCCGCGGCCGTGGCGATCATCCCGCTCTTCATCCTGGTCACCCGCGACCTGCACCTGGCCAACACCTGGTGGGGGGTCGCGCTGCCGCAGGCGGCGTTCGCGCTGCCGATCACCGTGGTCATCCTGAGACCATTCCTGATGGCCATCCCCAAGGAGCTGGAGGAGGCGGCGCTCATGGACGGCGCGTCCCGAGTCGGGATCTTCTGGCGCCTGGTGCTGCCGCTCTCGATGCCGGCGCTGGTCACCGTCGGGGTGCTCGCGTTCGTGGCCTCGTGGAACGCCTACCTGCTTCCCTTGCTCCTGCTGCAGGACGACATGCGCACGCTGCCGCTCGGCGTCGCGGACTACTCGAGCGAGCATTCGTCCGACACAGCCGGCGTGCTCGCGTTCACCACGCTCGCGATGATCCCGGCGCTGATCCTCTTCCTCGCGATGCAGCGCCGCATCGTCAGCGGCCTGCAGGGCGCGGTGAAGGGATGAGCGGCCGGGTGACGATGCAGCAGGTGGCCGCCGAGGCCGGCGTGTCCATCTCGACGGTCTCCAAGGTGATGAACGGCCGGTACGGCGTGTCGAGCCAGACCTTCGACCACGTCAGCAAGGTGATCAACCGCCTCGGCTACGAGACCAGCCTGGTGGCGCGCAGCCTGCGCAACACCCGGACCAACGTGATCGGGGTGCTGGTCGCGGACTTCGAACCGTTCAGCACCGAGGTGCTCAAGGGCGCGGCCGACGCGATCCGGGGGACCGGCTACGAGCTGGTCGCCTACTCCGCCGGCGGCCGCTTCGACGAGCACGTCGGCTGGGAGCGGCGCTACCTGTCCCGGGTCATGGGCACCCTGGTCGACGGTGCGGTCCTGGTGACCCCGACCGTCACCGACGTGCAGTACGACGGGCCCGTGGTCGCGGTCGACCCGCACACCGGCCGGTCCAGCCTGCCGACGGTCGCCGCCGACAACCTGCAGGGCGCCCGGATGGGGGTCGACCACCTGCTGAGCCTGGGACACCGGCGGATCGGGATGGTCACCGGTCGTGCCGACCTCGTGTCGGCCCAGCTGCGCGAGCGTGGCTACCGCGAGGCGCACGCCGCGGCCGGCGTACCGATCGACGAGTCGCTGCTCGCGGACGGCGCCTTCGACCCGGAGCAGGCCCGGGACGCGGCCCGGACGCTGCTCGGCCTGCCCGAGCCGCCGACCGCGATCTTCGCTGCCAACGACATCTCGGCGCTGTCGACCCTGGAGGTCGCGGCCGAGCTGGGGGTCGACGTCCCCGAACGGTTGTCCGTGGTGGGCTTCGACAACATCCCGGAGTCCGCTCTGGCACACCCGCCGTTGACGACGGTGCAGCAGCCGATGCGCCAGCTCGGCCACGACGCCGTCGCGATGCTGGTCGCGCTGATCGCCGGCGAGCAGCTCGACGAGACACACGTGACCCTCGAGACCACGCTGGTGCTCCGGCGTACGACCGCAACCCTGGGAGATGCATCGTGACGGAGCTGTGGCGGGACCCGACGGCACCGGTGGAGGCGCGCGTTGCCGACCTGGTCGAGCGGATGACCGTCGAGGAGAAGGTCGCGCAGCTCGGCTCGATCTGGTGGCTCGACCCCGACGCCGGCGGGATGGCGCCGATGCTCAGCGAGAGCGTCGGTCCGATGCCGCCGTGGGACGAGGTCGCGGCCGGCGGGCTCGGGCAGCTCACCCGCACCTTCGGCACCGCGCCGCTCGAGCCGGTCGAGGGCCTGCGGATCCTGGCGCAGCGCCAGCGCGACGTGATGGGCGGCAACCGGTTCGGCATCCCCGCGCAGGCGCACGAGGAGGTGCTGACCGGCCTGGCCGTGTGGGGCGCCACCATCTATCCGGCTCCGCTGTCCTGGGCCGCGTCCTTCGACCCGGTGCTGGTCGAGCGGATGGCGAGCCGGATCGCGGGCTCCATGCGGGCGCTGGGGATCCACCAGGGCCTCGCACCGGTGCTCGACGTCGTCCGCGACCACCGGTGGGGCCGGGTCGAGGAGACGCTGGGGGAGGACCCGTTCCTCGTCGGCCTGGTCGGGAGCGCCTATGTCCGTGGCCTGGAGCAGGGCGGCACGGTCGCCACGCTCAAGCACTTCCTCGGCTACTCGGCGTCGCGCGCGGGTCGCAACCTGGCGCCGGTGTCCATCGGACCGCGTGAGCTGGCCGACGTCATCCTGCCGCCGTTCGAGATGGCACTGCGCGCCGGCGCGCGGTCGGTGATGAACTCCTACACCGACCTCGACGGGGTGCCCGTCGCAGCGGACCCGCGGCTGCTGTCCGACCTGCTGCGCGATGATCTCGGCTTCACCGGCACGGTCGCCGCCGACTACTTCTCGGTCGCCTTCCTCCAGTCGTTGCACGGCGTCGCCGGGTCGCTCGGCGAGGCCGCGGCGCTCGCGCTGACGGCCGGGATCGACGTCGAGCTGCCGTCCGTCAACGCGTACGGCGCGCCGCTGCTGACCGCGATCGCCGACGGGATCGTCGACGAGAAGGTCGTCGACCGTGCGCTCGCGCGGGTGCTCCACCAGAAGTGCGAGCTCGGGCTGCTCGATCCCGGCTGGACGCCGGTCGAACCGTCGGAGGTCGACCTCGACGACGCCGAGTCGCGAGCGCTCGCGCTGGAGCTCGCGCGCCGATCCGTCGTACTGCTCGCCAACGACGGCAGCCTCCCGCTCGCGGCGGGCGCGCCGGTCGCCGTCGTCGGTCCTCGCGCCGACACGTCGGAGGCGATGCTCGGCTGCTACTCGTTCCCGCTGCACGTGCTCGTGCACCACCCGGGGGTCGAGGACGGCGTACAGATCCGGACCGTGCGCGAGGTGCTGGCCGAGACGTACGACGTCAGCTACGCCCTCGGCTGCCCGGTGCTCGGTGGCGAGGACGCCGACATCGAGGCCGCCGCCGCGGTCGCCGCCGACGCCGAGGTCTGCGTGGTGGTGCTCGGCGACCAGGCGGGTCTCTTCGGCAAGGGCACGTCCGGTGAGGGCTGCGACGTCACCGACCTGGACCTGCCCGGGCGGCAGGAGGAGCTGCTCGAGGCGCTGCTCGCCACCGGCACCCCCGTCGTCGCGGTGCTGCTCGTCGGGCGGCCCTACGACCTGAGCCGGCAGGTGGACCGCCTGGCGGGCCTGGTGTGTGGCTTCTTCCCGGGCGAGGAGGGCGCGCAGGCGATCGCCGACGTGCTCAGCGGCCGGGTCAACCCGTCGGGCCGGCTGCCGGTCAGCTTCCCCGGCGCGGGCTCGACCCAGCCCTCGACGTACCTCGCCGCACCGCTGGGGCGGCGCAACGACGTCAGCGTGGTCGACCCGACGCCGCTCTTCGCGTTCGGGCACGGACTGTCGTACGCCGCCGCCACCTGGGGCGGCGTCTCAGCTCCGTCGGGTCCGAGGTGGGCCACCGACGGCACCTGTGAGCTCGTGGTGCAGCTCGCGAACGAGGCCGACCGGGACGTGTCGGAGGTGGTGCAGGTCTACCTGCACGACCGGTCGGCCTCGGTGGTGCGCCCGGTGCAGCAGCTCGTCGGCGCCGCCCGTGTCGACCTCGCGCCCGGCCAGAGCGCGCGGGTGCGCTTCGCGCTGCCGGCCGACCTGACGTCGTTCACGGGTCGCGACCTCGTGCGCATCGTCGAGCCGGGCCAGGTCGAGCTGTGGGTCGGTGCGTCGAGCACCGACATCCGAGAGGTGCTGCCGCTGGACCTGGTCGGTCCGACCCGGGTGGTGGGAGTGGAGCGCGCGCTCGAGCCGGCGGTCGAGGTCGAGATCGGCTGATGCACTACGACCTGCCCCTCGCCGAGGCACGGGCCTACCGGCCGCCGCTGGCGGTGCCCGGCGACCTCGGAGCGTTCTGGGAGCGCACCCTCGCGCGCGTCGGCGGCGGGGCGCCGACGCTGACGCGGGTCGAGTCCGGACTGGTGACCGTCGAGACGTACGACGTCACGCTGGCCGGGTTCGACGGCGACCCGGTCCGGGCCTGGCTGCACCTGCCGGCCGAGTCGCTGCGGTCCGGCGTACTGCCGGGCGTCGTGCAGTACCAGGGCTACAACGGCGGCCGCGGGGTGCCGCACGAGCACGTCTCCTGGGCGAGCGCCGGGTATGCCCACCTGGTCGTCGACACCCGCGGCCAGGGGAGCGGCTGGACGACCGGCGCGACCGGGGACCCGGCCGGCTCGGGACCCGCCCAACCGGGCTTCCTCACCCGCGGGATCGAGGACCCCGACACCTACTACTACCGGCGCGTGTACGCCGACGCCGTGGCCGCGCTCGAGATGCTGCGCGGTCATCACCTGGTCGACCCAGCTCGGGTGGCCGTGGCGGGAGGGAGCCAGGGCGGCGGGATCTCGACCTCCGTCGCCGCCCTGGCTCTCTCCTCCGTGGCGGCGGTGCTGAGCGACGTGCCGTTCCTGTGCGACTTCCGCCGAGCGGCCGCGATCGCGCAGAGCGACCCCTACCTCGAGCTGGTCCGCTATCTGGCCGCCCACCGGGACCGGGTGGAGCGGACGTTCGCGACCCTGTCCTACTTCGACGTCGCCGTGCTCGGCCGGCTCGCGACCGCGCCCTCCCTGTGGTCGGTCGCCCTGATGGACGTGACCTGTCCGCCGTCGACGGTGTTCGCGGCGTACAACTCCTACGGCGGGCCGAAGGAGATCGAGGTCTACGAGTTCAACGACCACGAGGGCGGCGCGGCGTACCACCAGCAGCGGCAGCTGCGGTGGCTCGCGGGCGTGCTGCGCTGAGTGACGGTCAGGACGGCGCGAGCGGCGGGAGCAGGCCCGGGTCGACGCCGGGCACGTCGTGGCCGGTCGCGTAGCGGTAGACGTTGGTCTGTAGGTACGCCGACAGGGACGACGACACGACCACGCAGAAGCCGGTCGCGCACGCGCCGACAGCGAGGAGGACCGCCCCGACGACGATCGTGATGACACCGCCGAAGGCGACGAGCACGCCACCGACGACGGCCACGCTGAAAGCGACCCAGAGCGCCACCGTCCACGGAAGTGCGATCCGCAGGCTGCCGAAGACGGTGGCGCCGAGGTTGTCCTTCAGCACGCGTGACGACCGGCGGATCGTCTGGAGCGGCATCGTGCCCTCGACGATCACGACCGGCATCGCGAACACCGTCGCCGCCGCCCACCCGATGTTCAGGGTGATCGCGCCGATGACGCCACCGATGCCCAACCGCTCGAGCCCGCGGATGGCGACGCCGACGAAGGTCGAGACCGCGGCCCACGCGAGGATCTGGCGACGCCGTGACCAGGCGACGCCGAGCGCTCGCCGTACCGTCGGCGGGATGCCCTCGGCGCGCAGCACGGCTGCCGCCACGACGGTGCCGGTGGTCAGCTGGAGGACGAACGTGAAAGCGCCGATGGCCGCACCCGCGACGAGCGCGCCGACGATTCCGCCACCGGAGAACGGGGGGCTCACGTCGGTCCAGAGCATCACCGGCCCGACGACCGCGACACCTGCAGCGGCCGCGAGCACCCCGCCGACGAACATCAGCGCGACCATCGCCTTGTCGGCGAAGAGCATGGAGTAGGTCGCGTCGACGAGCGCCCCCGACGCCTTGAACTCGGTGCGCCGCTTCTTCGCCCACCGCCCGCGAAGGCCGGTCGGCTCAGGACCGAGCCGGACGGGAGCCGTGTGCCAGGTCCACTGGGCGCCGTCCCAGTAGCGCAGCTGACCCGGGAACCAGGGGTCGTTGTGCCAACCCGCGGGTGTCGTCATCGCAGCCCCCTCCGTCGGACGAGGAGACTAGCGGCCCTGGAACTGCGGCGCCCGCTTCTCCGCGAACGCGCGCGGGCCCTCCTTGGCGTCGTCCGAGGCGAAGACGGCCTTGCCGACCGCGGCGTCGTCCGCCCAGCAGTCCTCCTCGTGCTTGCCCTCGGAGTCGCGGACGGTCTTGAGGATGGCCTGGACCGCGAGCGGGCCGTTGGCGCAGATCAGGTCGGCGATCTCGTGCGCCTTGGCGAGCGCCTCGCCGTCGGGCACGACGGTCCCGATCAGGCCGATCTCCTTGGCCTCCGGCGCCTTGATGGCGCGGCCGGTGAGCAGCAGGTCCATGGCGATCGTGTAGGGGATCTGCCGGGGGAGGCGTACGGCGGAGCCACCCATCGGGTAGAGGCTCCACCTCGCCTCGGCGACGCCGAACCGGGCGGACTCGCCGGCGATCCGGATGTCGGTGCCCTGCAGGATCTCGGTGCCACCCGCGATGGCCGGTCCCTCGACCGCGGCGATCAGCGGCTTGGTCAGCCGGAAGCCCTTGAGCAGCCCCTTGATCACCCGCGGGTCGAAGCCGGACTTGAAGCTCTCGTCCGGCGACCGCTTGGTCGCGGCCTTGAGGTCCATGCCCGCGCAGAAGTAGCCACCGGCGCCGGTAAGGATCACGACCCGGACCGAGTCGTCGCTGTTGGCCCGGTCCCAGGCCTCTTCCATGATCGCCATCATCTCGCCCGACAGGGCGTTGCGAGTCTCGGGCCGGTTCATCGTGACGATGAGCTTGTGGCCGTCCTGCTCGACGAGGCAGTGGGGGGCAGAATCCGTCGTGGGATCGGTCGCGGCGTCGGTCATAGCCGGGATGCTAGCCAAAAACGAGAACGTGTTCTAGTCTCGCGGCGTGGCTCACAATATCGCTGACCTCTTCGAACACGCCGTCGACGTCGCGCCGGACAACCCTGCGATCAAGTTCGGGGACCGCGTCGTGACCTACGCCGAGCTGGAGGCTGACGCCAACCGGCTCGCGCACTACCTGCAGGCGCAGGGGGTGAAGGCCGGCGAGCACGTGGCGATCTACGCGAAGAACAGCGTGGAGCACGTCGTGGCGACCCTCGCGGTGGTGAAGATCCGGGCGACCACCATCAACGTCAACTACCGCTACGTCGAGGGCGAGCTGGACTACCTCTTCGACAACGCCGACGTCGTCGCGCTGATCCACGAGCGCAGCTACGCGCCGCTGGTCGCCGCCTGCTGGCCCAAGCACGAGAAGCTGAAGGTCGCCATCGTCGTCGACGACGCGCTCGACCCGGCCGACCAGTCCGACTACTCGTCGTACGGCGGCGTCCACTATGACGACGCGCTGGCGGGCCAGAGCGCCGAGCGCGACTTCGGCGAGCGCAGCCCCGACGACATCCACATCATCTACACCGGCGGCACCACCGGCTTCCCGAAGGGCGTCATGTGGCGCCACGAGGACTTCTGGCGGGTGCTCGGCGGCGGCATCGACTTCTACACGGGCGAGCCGCTGGAGGAGTACACCCAGTCCAGCCAGGCCAACGACCCGCGGATGGTCACCTTCCCGCTCAGCCCGCTGATGCACGGCGGCGCCCAGGCCGGCCTGCTGATGCACCTCTTCGCCGGGCACCTCACGGTCCTCGAGCCGAAGTTCGACCCGGTGCGCACGTGGGAGATCATCGAGGGCGACAAGGTGCAGCTGATCTTCATGACCGGCGACGCCATGGCCCGGCCGCTGATCGAGGCGTACGAGGCGAAGCTCGCGGAGACCGGCACGGCGTACGACTGCTCCAACCTGGTCGCGATCTCCAGCAGCGCCGCGATCTTCAGCAAGCCGGTGAAGGAGCGCTGGATGGCAGCCTTCCCGAACTCGATCTTCACCGACTCCGTCGGTGCGACCGAGACCGGCTTCTCCGGCATGGGGATGCAGGACGCCAACAACATCTCGACCGACGGCCCGGTCATCGGCCTCGGCCCCGGCAGCGTCGTCATCGACGCGGACAACAACGTCCTCGACCCGGAGACGAACATCGGCGTCGTCGGCCGGCTCGGCCGCGGCGGCTCGGTGCCCGTCGGCTACTACAAGGACCCGGCGAAGTCGGCCGCGACCTTCCTGGTCATCGACGGCGAGCGCTACTCGGTGCCGGGCGACTTCGCCCGGATCGAGGAGGGCAAGCGGGTGACCCTGCTCGGCCGCGGCTCGAACTGCGTCAACACCGGTGGCGAGAAGGTCTACCCGGAAGAGGTCGAGATGGCCATCAAGGGTCACCCGGCCGTCTACGACACCCTGGTCGTCGGCATCCCCGACGAGAAGTTCGGCCAGGCCGTCGCGGCCGTCGTCGAGCTCCGTGCGGGCGAGACGCTGGAGCTCGAGGACCTGCGCACCTTCCTGCGCGCCCACCTCTCCGGCTACAAGCTGCCCCGCTCCCTCACGATCGTCGAGAAGGTGCCGCGCAACGCCACCGGCAAGGCGCAGTACCCCGCAGCCAAGGAGCTGGCCCTCGCGGGCTTCGCGGCCAAGGCCGCGACCGTTGACCCCACGTCCGTCTGAGAGTTCTGGAGCACCATGCGCACCCCCCTGTGTGAAGAGTTCGGGATCGAGTACCCGATCTTCGCGTTCACCCCGTCCGAGCACGTCGCAGCCGCTGTGTCGCGGGCCGGAGGCCTCGGCGTCCTCGGCTGCGTCCGGTTCAACGACACCGAGGAGCTCGAGAAGACGCTGAGCTGGCTCGACGACAACACCGACGGCAAGCCGTACGGCGTCGACATCGTGATGCCGATGAAGATCCCGACCGAGGGCACCTCGGTCGACCTCGGCGCGATGATCCCCGAGGACCACAAGAAGTTCGTCGACGAGACGCTGCTCCGGCTCGGCGTACCTCCGCTCCCGGAGGGTGAGGGCCGTGAGGGCGTCCTCGGCTGGCTGCACTCCGTGGCGCGCTCGCACCTCGACGTGGCCCTGCAGCACCGGCCCGTCCTGATCGCCAACGCGCTCGGCTCGCCGCCGGTCGACGTCATCGAGAAGTGCCACGAGCACGGCATCAAGGTCGCCGCGCTCGCCGGTGCCGCGAAGCACGCGCTGTCGCACGTCCGCAACGGCGTCGACATCATCGTCGCCCAGGGCTACGAGGCCGGTGGTCACACAGGCGAGGTCGCGAGCATGGTGCTCCAGCCCGACATCGTCGACGCCGTCGGCCCCGACGTGCCCGTGCTCGGTGCCGGTGGCATCGGCTCCGGTCGCCAGATCGCCGCGTCGCTGGCGCTCGGCTCGCAGGGTGCCTGGATGGGCTCGATCTGGCTCGGCACCTCGGAGTACCAGCTCATGGGCGCCACCAACTCCGAGGCCTGGGAGACCGCGTTCACCCGCGCGACATCCTCGGACACCGTGCGGACCCGCGTCTACACCGGCAAGCCCGCGCGGCTGCTGAAGACGAAGTGGACCGAGGCCTGGAACGAGGAGGGCGCCCCGTCGCCCCTCCCGATGCCGCTGCAGAACCTGCTGGTCGCCGAGGCCCACAACCGGATCAGCGCCTCCAACAACCCGGACGTGATCTCGATGCCGATCGGTCAGATCGTCGGCCGGATGAACGAGGTCCGGCCCGTCGCCGACGTGATGGCCGACCTGGTCGCGGAGTTCGAGGAGACAGTCGACCGGCTGAACAAGATCCGCTGAGCCTCACTCCTGGCGGTTCGGGGGCGGGGTGCGGTACGCCGTCCCCGGTGGTTGAGGTGCGAGGCGCGGTACGCCGTCCCCGGTGGTTGAGGAAGGCGCGGTAGGCCGACCCCGGTGGTTGAGGAAGGCGCGGTACGCCGACCCCGGTGGTTGAGGAAGGCGCGGTACGCCGACCCCGGTGGTAGAGGAAGGCGCGGTACGCCGACCCCGGTGGTTGAGGAAGGCGCGGTACGCCGACCCCGGTGGTTGAGGAAGGCGCGCTAGCGCCTGTCTCGAAACCCCGGAAGGCTGACATCGGCCTGCGGGAGGACTGGCCTGACGGACCGACAGGCTGACGACGCGGGTACGGCGGTCTCGGGTTGAGACTGTCGCCCGGCTTGCCGGCTGCCGGCATCGGTGGTTGAGGTGCGAGGCGCGGTACGCCGTCCCCGGTGGTTGAGGAAGGCGCGCTAGCGCCTGTCTCGAAACAGTGAGGATGTAGTTGCCCTGTCCGGGGTCTGACCTATCTCGAAACTGGCGTCCCGTTGGGGCTGTCTTTACGTGGGACCTG
>Ga0190274_10000380_pt1 | contig 27434 bp, 29 predicted proteins | sample Popmic531T_FD_133002 | JGI IMG/M metagenome (GOLD analysis project Ga0190274, IMG submission 133002) | Populus adjacent soil microbial communities from riparian zone of Yellowstone River, Montana, USA - 531 T | ecosystem: Environmental > Terrestrial > Soil > Riparian zone | place: USA: Montana... | reverse complement strand
CACGCCCGCGAAGCCGACCTCCTGGATAACCACCGCCTGCTCGCCGAGGATGGTGACCCCCGCGGCATGGAGGATCCGGGCGACCTCCTCGGCCTGTCCGCATTCGTAATCGTGATTGCCGAGCACGCCGACGATCGGGATCGTGCAGGCGCGCAGATCCTCGGCGAGAATCTCGGCCTCGCGGGTCTTGCCGAAATTGGTGAGGTCGCCGCAGAGCGCCAGCACGTCCGCCACCTGGGCGATCTCGGCGAACATGTCGCGGTAGCGATGCTCGGAGGCTTCGGTGACGTGGAGGTCGCCGATCGCCGCCAGGGTCAGCCTCTCCCCGGCCGGCGTTTCACTGCTTTCGCTCATGCTTCTCTTCGATCCCCTTGCCGACGACGTCGGCGAAGCCCCATTCGGCGATGTCGATGATATAGTCGCGCGGGCTGAACAGCCGGCCGCGGCAGATCCGCATCCTCGCCGCCGGCATCTCCGCCTGCGCGTGCAGCCGTTCCATCAGCTCGTCGAACAGCCAGCGCGGGATTCTCTCGCGCTCGGTCGGGTAGATGAAGCGGAAGTTGAGCAGGTGGATGAGCAGCACCTCCCAATAGAGCTCCATCGCGTTCAGCAGATAGCGCCAGTCGATCTCCTCATGCTTCTTCAGGATCACATGGACGACGTCGGCGCCGTCATAGCGGTAGCGGTCCTGAAGGAAGAGCTTGGAGAGGATGAACTCGGTGGGCGGGGTGATCCGGACCCTGGTGCCGTAGACCTCGACCTCATAGGCTTCGCGGAACCAGTCGTCGGTGATCGGGATCGACGCGGTCGAGATGTTGTAGATCACGTCGAAGAAATGCTCGCCCTTCCAGACCTTGCCGATCCAGCGCTCGTCCTCGATGTCGATCCGATAGCCCTTCGCCTTGAAGAAGCCGAGGATCTTGGGCGCGTCGGACGGCTTGCAGAAGACGTCGAGATCCTTGGTCGGCCGGGTGATGCCCGTGTAGCAGGACAAGGCGTAGGTACCCGAGAGCAGGAAGGGCAGCCCCGATTCCGCGAGCAGCCTGAGGCTCTCGACGTAGAAATCGACCGCCTCGGGCGGCGGCTCGAAGCGCGAGGCGTCGAGCGTGGGCAGCTGGGTGCTCATCGAAAGCGTGAACGGCGGATGCGCGCAATGCGTTCCTTGTGCAGAGGAACGCCGGTCGGGCCGTTATTGCCGATGCCCGAACCAACGATCGCGCCGGGATGCCGCGTTGCGGCGAGCCGCCGCGCTCAGTTGTTGCGGCCGCAGGGTCGGCTGACGCAGGAATCGACGAAGATATTCTGTTGTCTGGCCTGGCCCTCGCGCACAAGCCGACGGCTTTCCTGCTTGTGCGCCGCCCATTCGGCCTCGGTAAGGCACCTTCTGGTGCGGGCGAGCCTCGAGCCGATGTCGGGGGAGGATTTACAGATCCGGCGCTCGTTCGGCGCATCGGCCGAGGGCGGGGTTTGCGAGGCCGCGGCGGCGGAAAGAAGGATCGTTCCAAGCGCAAGCCACAGCTTCATGACGATCTCCCTCCTCCTCGCACCGGGTCAGAATGTCCCGAGCGGCCCGGGAGTCAAGCCTTATCGATTCCCGGCCGCCGCCCGGAAGGACGGGGAAATCATGGAAAAGTCTGGAGCGGGCGAAGGGATTCGAACCCTCGACCCCAACCTTGGCAAGGTTGTGCTCTACCCCTGAGCTACGCCCGCTCGGCCAGCGGAACCGGGGAACCCGGTCCGGGTAAGGCGGCGGCTGCTAGCATGGGCCTCATGGCCCGGCAACCCCCGTCATGCGGGGTTGGCAGACGGGCCCGCCTTCCCACATAGGGGCGCTTGACAGTCACCTTTTCGGAGAGTTTGCAGTGGCCACCTTGGGGATGAGCGAAGCCGAGCGCGAAGCGGTGGAGAAATTCCGGCGCGACGTGGTCGAGCCGAGCATGACCAGCCTCGTCATCCTCGATTTCTGGGCGGAATGGTGCGGCCCCTGCAAGCAGCTGGCGCCGCTGCTCGAGAAGGTCGCGGCCGATTATTCCGGTCGCGGAGTCACCCTCGTCAAGATCAACGTCGACGAGGAGAAGTTCATCGCCGCCCAGTTCCGGATCCAGTCGATCCCGACCGTCTACGCCTTCTTCCAGGGCCAGCCGGTCGCCGATCTGTCCAGCGCGCGCACCGAGGGACAGCTGACCGGCGCGATCGACCAGATCCTCGCCCAACTGCCGGTCCAGGGCGACGCTCAGCAGCTGGAAGCGGAGATCGAGCCGCTGATCGCGATGGGCGAGCAGGTGCTCGGCGAAGGCGACGGCGAGCGCGCCGTCGGCATCTTCCGGCAGATATTGGAGATGGCGCCGGAGAATCCGGAGGTGATTTCCGGCCTCGCCAGGGCGCTGCTCGCCGCCGGGCGGGCGGACGAGGCGCGGACCGGCCTGGAGAATCTCCCTGAAAAGGTCGAAAAGGATCCGGCCATCGCCCGCGCCCGCTCGGCGCTGGCCCTCGCCGAGGCGGCGCCGGCCGGGGAGACGGCCGAGCTCGAGGCGAGGATCGCCGCCGATCCCGACGATCATGGCGCGCGGATCGACCTTGCCGGTGCGCTGATCGCGTCGGGGAATCGCGACGCCGCCGCCGATCAGCTCCTCGAGAGCATCGCCCGCGATCGCGAGTGGGACGACGGCGCGGCCCGCAAGAAGCTGCTGCAAATCCTGGAAGCGGTCGGCCTCGAAGACCCCTGGGCCGGAGCGCAGCGCCGCCGCCTCTCCGCGATATTGTTCGGCTGAGATGGACTCGGCGCTCCTTCGCGTGCCGGTCTTCCCGCTCGCCGGAGCCCTGCTCTTCCCGCGCAGCCAGCTGCCTTTGCACATTTTCGAGCCGCGCTACCGGGCGATGGTGCGCGACGCTCTGGCCAGCGACCGGCTGATCGCTATGGTCCAGCCCAAGGACTCGGAGGAGCCGCCCGCTTTGTTCGACATCGGCTGCATCGGCCGGATCGGCTCGTGCGAGGAGCTCGACGACGGCCGCTTCAACCTCGTGCTCGAAGGGCTGAGCCGGTTCCGGATCGCGCGCGAGGCCGAGGTCGACACGCTCTATCGGCAGGTCGACGCGGACCGCGCCGGCTTCGACGGGGAGGAGGAGGATCCGGTGCTCGGCCTCGCCCAGCGCGCCGAGGTGGAGCGCGAGGCGAGGCGCTATGCGGACGCGCTCGGCTATATGATCGAATGGGAGCAGGTGTCGCGGCTCGACGACGAGATGCTGGTCAACGGCATCGCCCAGATCGCGCCGCTCGACGTCGGCTCCAAGCAGGCCCTGCTCGAAGCGCGCGATCTCGACATGCGCGCCGATCTGCTCGTCCAGTTCATGCAGTTCCAGCGCATGGCGCCCGGCGGCGCCGACGGGCCCGAGACTTTGCAATGAGCGGGCCTTGCTCAACCAAAATCGTCATTGCGAGGACCCCGGCGAAGGCCGGGTGACGAAGCAATCCAGATTCAGCGCTGGATTGCTTCGCTGCGCTCGCAATGACGTCATGAGCTAATTCGCCGAGGCACGCCGCTAGATCGGCAGCCCTCTGAGCAGCAGCGGCAATTCACCCGATTCGCCGCGCGCCTCGGCCATCAGCCGGTCCTTCAGCGGCCCGATCCGCTGCACCGCGCCCATGCCGAAGCGGCGGATCGCCGAAGCCGCTTTGCCCGGGACGCCGTAGAGGCGGGTGAGGCTGTCGGTCGCCAGCGCCACCATGAACGTGTCCAGACTCCGCCAGCGCTGATAGCGGGCGAGCAATTGCGCGTCGCCGAGGTCGAGGCCGAGCCGCGCCCCCTCGACCAGCACTTCGGCCAGGGCGGCGACGTCGCGGAAGCCGAGATTGAGCCCTTGGCCGGCGATCGGATGGATGCCGTGGGCGGCGTCGCCGATCAGGGCGAGCCGAAGGTCGGTGATCCGCGCCGCGTGGTGGAAGCCGAGCGGATAGGAAAAGTGCGGGCCCGCCAGCGCCACCGCCCCGAGGAAGCTCCCCATCCTCTTCTCGATCTCATGCGCCAGCGCCCGCTCGGACAGGCCGAGGGTCGGCGCCGCATCGCGCGCCTTGACCGACCAGACGATCGCCGAGCGGGGCTTCCCGTCTCCACCCGGCAGCATCGGCAGGATCGCGAACGGCCCGTCGGGGTAGAAAATCTCGTAGGCGACCTGCTCGTGGCTCTTCTCGTGGGTCACCGTCGCGACGATCGCGACATGATCGTAGCGCCATTGCGCGAGCGGGATGTCGGCCGCCTCGCGGATCGGCGAATTGCGCCCTTCGGCGCCGATCAGCACAGGCGCGGCGAGCAGCCGGCCGTCGGCCAGCGCGACACGGACGCCGTTGGCGTCGCGGACCGCTTCGCCCGGGGTCGCCGGCATCAGCAACCGGATCCGCTCCGCCGCCAGCGCGCAATCGCGGAGCGCCGAGCGGAGCAGCCGGTTCTCGACCATGATTCCGAGCGGATCGCCCTCGGCCTCAGGCTCGAAGGCGATGCCGCCGGGCTCCAGCCCGTCGCTGACCCGGATGGCGCGGATCGCGCAGGTGACTCCGTCCAGCCGGTCGGCGACCCCGATCGCCTCCAGCATCCGCCAGGACGAGCTCGAAACCGCCGTGGCGCGGCCGTCATAGCTCGGCGCGATCTGCTTCTCCGGATCGGCCGGATCGACGACGATCGAGGAGAGGCCGTGGCGGTCGAGCGCCAGCGCCAGGGTCAGGCCGACCAGGCCGCCGCCCAGGATGATGACGTCCGCGCGCTGCATTTTTAGGGCCTTAGCGTTGCAACCTTGCAACGCCAAGCGCTTGACCGGGGACTCGCCGAGGGCGCATGAGGGCAAAGGGAACATTTGGGGCACAGGAAATGGCGACAGCAAGCGCGCGGGACGCCCGGCCAGGCCGCCTCGAGCAATGGCGCGACGGCTCGAAGCGCGCCCTTCGCCGCTCGAAGAGCTTCTTCGGCGGCATCGTCCTCGTCCTCGCCAGCCTGTTCGCGCTGGTTTCGCTGGTCAGCTACACGCCGACCGATCCGTCGCTGAACACCCAGGCGGCGGGGCCGGTGCAGAACTGGATGGGCGGTGCCGGCGCCTGGACGTCGGACCTGCTGCTGATGCTGATGGGACCGCCGGCGGTCCTGCTGCTGCCGGTCGTCTTCCTGATCGGCCTGAGGCTCGCCCGGGGGGTCGATCCCGGCCGCTGGGGCCGCGCCCTCACCCTTTCCTTCCTCGGCATCGCCCTTGTCGGCGCCGCCGCCGGACTGTTCGCCGGCGGCGCCGTCAACGGCCTGGTCGCGGGCTGGGGCGGTGCGATCGGGCTCGGCATCGCCGGCCTGATCCAGCTTGCGCTCGCCGCGATCGGCGATCCCGGCGTCACCGAGCCGTTCCGGATCGCCATCCTCGCCATCGCCGCCGCCATCGGCCTGGTGCTCTGCCTCGCCAGCCTCGGCCTCACCGCCGAGGAGCGCGGCTGGATCGCCAGCCGCCGCTTCCGCGCCGCGGACGGCGACCTGGACGAGGACGATCTCCCCGTCGACCGGCCGGCCCGCGCGCCGGTGGCGCCGGCCCAGCCGCGCAACCCGGTCATCGCCGATCGCTCCGCCGAGCCGGCCGCGCGCCGGCCGCTGCGCGAGCGTCAGCCCTCGCTCGCGCTCGGCGACAGCTACACCTTGCCCTCCGTGGACCTGCTCAACCCGCCGCCCAAGGCGGTCAACGTAGCGATCGACAAGGCGGCGCTCGCGCGCAACGCGCGGCTGCTCGAATCCGTGCTCGACGATTTTTCGGTCAAGGGCGAGATCGTCGAGGTCCGCCCCGGCCCGGTCGTCACCATGTACGAGCTCGAGCCGGCCAGCGGCATCAAGGCCAGCCGGGTCATCCAGCTCGCCGACGACATCGCCCGCAACATGTCGGCGCTCTCGGCCCGGGTCGCCACCATTCCGGGCCGCAGCGTGATCGGCATCGAGCTGCCCAACGCCAAGCGCGAGATGGTGATCCTCTCCGAGCTGATCTCCAGTCCCGCCTTCGAGGATCAGGTCGCTCAGCTGCCGATCATCCTCGGCAAGAACATCGCCGGCGATCCGGTCGTCGCCGATCTGGCGCCGATGCCGCATCTGCTCGTCGCCGGAACCACCGGCTCGGGCAAGTCGGTCGGCCTCAACTGCATGATCCTGTCGCTGCTTTACCGGCTGACGCCGGAGCAGTGCAAAATGATCCTGATCGACCCGAAGATGCTCGAGCTGAGCGTCTACGACGACATCCCGCATCTGCTCGCCCCGGTCGTCACCGAGCCGGCCAAGGCGATCCGCGCGCTCAAATGGACCGTCGAGCAGATGGAGGAGCGCTATCGGATGATGGCCTCCGTCGGGGTGCGGCAGCTCTCCAGCTTCAACGCCAAGGTGCGCGAGGCCAAGATGAAGGGCCAGCCGCTCGGCCGCCGGGTGCAGACCGGCTACGACCCCGAGACCGGCCAGCCGCGCTACGAGATGGAGGAGCTCGACTACGACGTGCTGCCGCAGATCGTGGTCGTCGTCGACGAGCTCGCCGACCTGATGATGACCGCCGGCAAGGAGGTCGAGTTCCTGATCCAGCGCCTCGCCCAGAAGGCGCGCGCCGCCGGCATCCACCTGATCATGGCGACCCAGCGGCCCTCGGTCGACGTCATCACCGGCGTGATCAAGGCGAACCTGCCGACCCGGATCTCCTTCTCGGTCACTTCGAAGATCGATTCGCGCACCATTTTGGGCGAGCAGGGCGCCGAGCAGCTGCTCGGGCGCGGCGACATGCTCTATATGCCCGGGGGCAAGCAGATCGCCCGGGTCCACGGGCCCTTCGTCACCGACGAGGAAGTGCGCGCGGTTGCCGATTTCTGGCGCGGCCAGGGCAGCCCCGATTACGTCCAGTCGGTCACCGAGGAGCCCGAGGACGGCGGCTACATGTTCGAGGGGCAGCCGATCGGCGAGGACGATGCGGAGACCCAGCTGTTCCGCAAGGCGGTCCAGGTGGTGGCGGAGAGCCAGAAGGCCTCGACCTCCTACCTGCAGCGCCAGCTCCGGGTCGGCTACAACAACGCCGCCCGGCTGATCGAGCGGATGGAGAAGGAGGGCGTGGTCAGCGCCCCCGACCATGTCGGCCGCCGTGAAGTGCTGGTCGACCCGGAAGGACGGCCCTTGGTTTGACGCCGGAAGTGTCGGCGAGCAGGTAGTGGGATTCCGGTTCGCCGAATAGCCCGGAGAAAACAGCAACTTCCACGTTTTCATTTTCCCACAGGGCCCGACATGGGATAAATGATTCGCTCCGTTCGCCTCGAAGGAGCCGCCCCCGATGTCCTTTCGCCGCAATCGCGCAAGGCGCAGCTCCGTGCTGACCCATCTCTCCTTGCTTGCAGGCTCGGGGCGCTGTTGCGGCCGGTTGGATGGGAAGGAAGCGCACCTCTTGGCAATCCTCAACTTCCTCAACTTATTTCGGCTGGGCGGGCGGGTTTTTTCGTTCATGGAAGCGGAAACTTCGGAAACTTCCGCGGTTCGGTGCTCCCGGCCCGGCGTGGAACCGGCGGGTTCACTGGACATTCAAGCAGCGGGCGCGATATCGCCGCCCGCATCCGGACAATAGCCAAGGATATTTTTCATGCTGCGTCTTCGCGCTCTCGCTCTCGCGGCCCCGCTGGCGCTCGCCGGCGCGGCGACGCCGGTCGCGCTCGGCGCCCAGGCCGCGCCGAACGGTCTCGCCCAGGTCCAGGCGCATCTGCGCGCCGTCAATACGATGACCGCGAGCTTCACCCAGAGCGGCCGCCGCGGCCGCAGCCTTTCCGGCACCCTAACCATCAAGCGGCCCGGCCGGATCCGCTTCGATTATGGCCGAAGCGCCAACATGCTGATCGTCGGCGACGGCCGCGCCCTCACCTTCGTCGATTATGACGTGGGGCAGCGGCAGCGCTGGCCGATCAACGATTCGCCGCTTTCGGTGCTGCTCAATCCGAACCAGGATCTGTCGCGCTTCTCCCGGGTCGTCCGCAACGACGCTCAGGTGCTGATGATCGAGGCGCGCGACGCGCGCCGGCGCGAGTTCGGCACGATCACCATCGCCTTCGCCAAGATTTCGAGCGCTCCTGCCGGCCTGATGCTGCAGGGCTGGAACACCCGCGACGCCCAGAACAACCTGACGTCGGTGCGGCTGTCGGGCCAGCGCTTCAACGTCGCGGTCGCGGACAGCGCCTTCCGCTATCGCGAGCCGCAGCGCCGCGGCCCGCGCGGCTGACGAAATGACCTTTCCGCTCGAACCCCCGTTCATCGGGGCGACAGGTCCAACGCATTAAATCCAAAGCTGCAATTGCCGGTCGACGTCTCGGGTTTTCCCCCTGTTGCCCGACGCCAAAGCCGGCAGTTGACCTCGCGTATCAACGCTTGGTGGGCCTCCGCTCCACGCCCCCGGAGCGGGGGCCCTTCTGTCTCCCGGCCTTCGGCCGCAACATCGACAGGCAGCATCGCTGCCGCTAAGCCCGCGCCATGCCATCCTCTCTGAAAATCGCCTCCTGGAACATCAATTCGATCCGCGCCCGCACCGACATCGTCGAAAAATTCGTGGTCGAGGAAGCGCCCGACATCCTCTGCCTCCAGGAAACCAAGGTCCGCGATACCGAGTTCCCGGAAGGGCTGTTCCGAGGGCTGGGCTTCAATCACATCGTCATCTGCGGCCAGCCCATGCATCATGGTGTCGCCATCGCCTCCAAGGTGCCGATGCGCGAGGACGACCGGTTCGACTGGCAGGCGAACGGCGAGGCCCGGCATGTCGGCGTCCGGCTCGACTGCGGCGTCCGGCTCGAGAATGTCTATGTCCCCGCGGGCGGCGATATTCCTGATCGCGAGATCAATCCCAAATTCGGCCAGAAGCTCGATTTCCTGGAGCGGATGACGCGCTGGTCGGAGACTCTGGACTGCCCGACCATCATGGTCGGCGATTTCAACGTCGCGCCGCTCGAATGCGACGTCTGGAGCCACAAGCAGCTGATCAACGTGGTCAGCCACACGCCCGTCGAGGTCGAGGCGCTGACCCGGCTGCAGGCGTCCGGCGGCTGGACCGATCTCGGCCGCCATTTCCATCCGGCGCCGCAGCGGCTGCACACCTGGTGGAGCTACCGCTCGCCCGACTGGACCAGGAACGACCGCGGCCGCCGGCTCGATCATATGTGGGCGACGGGCGACGTCGCCCGGCAGGCTAAGGCGCACCGGGTCTACGAGCCCTGCCGCAACTGGACCCGCCCGTCTGACCATGTTCCGCTGATGACGGAATTCGAGCTTTGAGCGGAGCGCGGGACGTCGCCCGCGCGATCGACGCCCTCCGGCGCGGCTGGCCGGCGGCGGTCGACGAAATTTCCTTCCTCGCCGTCGAGACGGCCGACGCCGAGGGGCTCGCAGCCTTCGACGGCGACCGGCCGGCGGCGCTGCTGATCTCGGGCAATCGCGCCGCGACGCTGAAGCTCACCAACCAGCGCGAGGCGCTGCCGACCGAGCCGGTGCTGATCGCGCGCAGCCCCTGGATCGACCTCGACGCCGCCACCGCCATCGCCGACCCCGCGCTCGACCTCGCCAATCCTCTGAAAGGGCCGTTCCAGACCGCGCCGCTCTGCGCGCCGCCGACGGCGATCGCCGCGCTCCGCCTCGCCCGTCTGGCCGGGCTGCTACCGGCTCTGTTCACGCGACGAGATGGTCCCGCCGAGGCGCGGGTCGCGGCGGCTGACGTCATGACGTTCGGCGGCGGCGCCGACCTGCGCATCGTGTCGCGCGCCCGCCTGCCCAACCGCTTCGCCGAGAGCGGCGAGATCATCGCCTTCCGCTCGGACGGCGACACCGCCGAGCATGTCGCGCTGCTCATCGGCCAGCCCTCGGGCGAGCCGCCGCTGGTCCGGGTGCACAGCGAGTGCCTGACCGGGGACGCGCTCGGCTCGCTCAAATGCGATTGCGGGCCGCAGCTTGCGGATGCCCTCGCCCAGATCGGCGCCTCGGGCTGGGGCATATTGCTCTACCTCAGGCAGGAGGGGCGCGGCATCGGCCTGGTCAACAAGCTCAGGGCCTATGCGCTGCAGGACCAGGGGTTCGACACGGTCGACGCCAACCTCCGCCTCGGCTTCGCCGACGACGAGCGGGACTTCGCGGTGGCGGCGCGGATGTTGGCGAAAGTGTCGCGCAGCGTGATCCGGCTGCTCACCAACAATCCCGCGAAGGTCGCGGCGCTGGAGGCGGAAGGTGTCACGGTGGTGGAACGGGTGCCGCTGAAAGTTGGCGAAGGGGAGCATAACCGGGCCTATCTCGCCGCCAAGCGCGACCGCAGCGGCCACCAGCTCTAGGCGAGGATCGCGGCGACCTCATCGAAATCGCGGGCGATGTCGCGGACGCCGAGCGCCCGCAGCCGCTGTTCGTGGCCGGGCAGGCAGTGGCGGCCCGCGACCAGACCGATCACCGTGGCTCCGCTGGCGAGCGCGCCCTCGACGCCGACCGGCGAATCCTCGATGATCGCGATCCGGCCGATCGGCACGCCGAGCGCGGCGGCGGCGTGGAGGTAGAGATCGGGGGCCGGCTTGCCGCGCGCGACATGCTCGCGGCCCGAGAAGATCATCTCGCCGAACGCGCCGTCGAGGCCGAGATGGGCGAGATGGCTCTCGATCCAGTGCGACGAGCTCGACGAGCAGATCGCCTTTGGCAGGGCGGGCGGAAGGCGGCGGATGAAGGCCACGGCCCCGGCCACTTCCTCCAGACCTTGCCCGATCGCCCGCGCGTCCTCCTCGGCGCGGGCGTCGTGGAAATCGGGCGGAAGCGGCCCCCCGATCCAGCGCTCGATCGCGCCGATGAAATCGAGCCCGGCCAGACCCATGAACTCGCGCATCGATTCCTCGACGCTGGTCGGGTGGCCGCGCGCGGTCAGATAATCGGCGATCTGCGCGTTCCCCGCCCACTCGCTTTCGAGCAGGACGCCGTCGAAATCGAAGATCAGCGCATCGAACTTCACGCGCGCCGCTCGCCAAACAGCGCGGTGCCGACACGGACATGCGTCGCCCCGCACATGATTGCGTTCTCGTAATCGGCCGACATGCCCATCGATAAGCCGCTGAGGCCATGACGTCGCGCGAGCTTGGCCAGCAGGGCGAAATAGGGCGAGCCCTCGACGCCTTCCGGCGGGATGCACATCAGGCCGACGACCGGGAGCGCCGCCCGGGTACATTGTTCGAGCAGCGCCGGCAGCTCGGCGACCGGGCAGCCACCCTTCTGGACCTCGTCGCCGATATTGACCTGGACGAAGCAGTCGGGGCGCCGTCCCGCCTTGGCCATCGCCTTGGCGAGGGCGGCGACCAGCGATTCCCGGTCCACCGAATGGATCGAATCGAACAAGGCGACCGCTTCGTCCGCCTTGTTGGACTGCAACTGCCCGATCAGGTGCAGCCGAACGCCGGGGTGGCGCTCGCGCAGCGCCGGCCACTTGGCTTGGGCCTCCTGCACCCGATTCTCGCCGAAATCGCGCTGACCCTGGGCGATCACCGCCTCGATCGCCTCCACCGGCTGGGTCTTGGAGACGGCGATCAGGGTGACGTCGCCGGGCGCGCGCCCCGCAAGCGCCGCCGCCCTGGCGATCTTTTCCCGTACCTCGGCTACCGACTCCGCCATGGCCCTTGCTATAGGAACGGCCATGCTGAGCCGCCAGTCACTGCCGCGCCTCTGGCTGATGACCGACGAGCGGCAGGGCGACGGCCTGCTCGACGCGATCGCGCGCCTGCCGGCTGGCGCGGGGATCGTCTTTCGCCACGACCGCCTGCCCGAAGTCGCGCGGCGCGACTTGTTCGATCGGGTACGGGCCGCGCATCCCGGGCTGCTGCTGCTCGCCGGGCCCGCCGAGCAGGGGGCGAGCTGGGGCGCCGACGGCAGCCACGGGCGCGGCCCGGGCTTCGGCCTCAGAAGCGCGCCGGTTCATAATCATATGGAGATCCGCGCCGCCGAGCGCGCCGGCGCCGCGTTGCTCTTTCTCTCGCCCGTCTATCCGACGCGCAGCCATCCCGGCGCGCCGGCGCTGGGCCTCGCCCGCTTCGCCTGGCTGGCGCGGCGAACGCCGCTGCCGGTGATCGCGCTGGGCGGCATGAACGCTGGCCGCGGCAAGCGCCTGGCCTCGTTCGGCGCCTACGGCTGGGCTGGAATCGATACCTTCGCAAGAAGCGGATAATTGAGTCGTCCCGGCGAAAGCCGGGACCCATAGACTCAGAGCTTAAGATACGGGCGGCAAGGTCGGTGCCTTGCTTCCAACGCAACGTTCATGGGTCCCGGCTTTCGCCGGGAGGACTCTGGGCGGGTTAGAAGCGGAAGGCGGTGCCGACGTAGACGGCCTGGCTGTCGCGGCGCTGCTCGCGGGACAAAGGCTCGAGCCGGTCGCGCGAGATACGGTAGCGGGCGCCGGCGGTGACGTCGACGTTGCGGGCGACCGAGAAGGCGCCGCCGACATCGAGCGAATAGGCCTGGTCGCCGGTGATCAGGCGCTGGGCGCCCTCGGCCCGCTCGGTGCCGACCGCGACCCGGCCGGTGAGGTTGCGGGTGGCGCGGTAGCTCATCCCCACGCGGGCCGATTCGCGGGTGCCGGCGATCAGGCCGCCGTCGGACTGGGCGACGTCGCCGGACACGGCGAAACGGCGCCAGCCGAGCGACACGCCGAGATTGTAGGAGCTGGGCGTGATCGCGCTGACCGGCGAGGCCGAGGTCTGAGCGGCGAGGCTGGCCGATTCGGCCGGAGTGACCGCGCGGCTGCGGATCGCGACCCGCACCGCGCTGCTGCGCTCGGTGCTGGTGGCGGGGGTGAAGCGGAAATCGCTGTTGATGTTGGTCCCGCGGCGGGCGAGCGCGGCCGCGAGTCGCGGATCCGACACCGCCGGCGTGAACGCGCCGACCGGACGGCCCCCCAGGGTCGTCGAGGGCCGATTCGCCTTGCTTCTCTGAGAGGGAGCGGCCCAGGCCGGGGCGAGAAGGAGCGCCACCGCAAGCAGCGATGCGCTTCCCGCCGTCCCGATGGCACGCAGCGTCTTCAAGACTCTCGTCTCCCCTCCATTCAGCGACTTAATAGGAGTCCAACCCTATTCCTAGCGATCCGACCCACCGCGGCCTTCGAATCTCCCTTCCTGTTGCAACTATCACACAGACTCGCTTGACCACGGATGAAGCTGCGACGAAAACGGCTCCGCCCGCGACGGGCGCAACAGCGCTTGCCGCCCGCGCGAGCGACTCTATAACGACCTTCGACCCCTTCCGTTTCCAAGGACTGTTTATGGCTCGCGTACGCATTATCGGCCTCGCCGCTTTCGGCGCTTTTACCCTGGCGGGCTGCCAGTTCATCAAGGAGGACATCGACCGCACGCTCGGCCGCGCGCCCGAGGATCAGGCGCGGCGGGTCGATCTGGCGGCGAGCCAGGTGATGACGATCGGGGTCAACGCCTATCTGTGGCGCGCCTCGCTCGAGACCCTCTCCTTCGCGCCGCTCGCCCAGTCCGATTCCAACGGCGGCGTCATCGTCACCGAATGGTATGCCAATCCGCAAAATCCGTCGGAGCGGGTCAAGCTCACCGCCACCATCCTCGACCGCGACCTTCGCGCCGACGCGCTTCGGGTCACCGCCGCCCGCCAGGTCAACCAGAACGGCCAGTGGGTCGACGCGCCGGTCGCCGCGGCCACCGTCCAGCGGCTGGAAGAGATCATCCTGACCCGCGCCCGCGACCTCAGGCGCGCCGCCATCGCCGGCTGACGCCGGCCGAACCTATCGAAGAAAGTCGTTCCGCGATGGCATCGCGCTTCAATCCGTTAAAAGCCGATGCGCATTGGCAGAAGGTCTGGGAGGAAAGCGGCACCTTCCGCGCCCGCGACGACAGCGCCAGGCCCAAGGCTTATATCCTCGAGATGTTCCCCTATCCGTCGGGGCGCATCCACGTCGGCCACGCCCGCAACTATACGATGGGGGACGTGCTCGCCCGCTACCGGCGGATGAAGGGCTATGAGGTGCTCCACCCGATGGGCTGGGACGCGTTCGGAATGCCGGCCGAGAATGCCGCGATGGAGCGCAACGTCCATCCCGGCGAGTGGACCCTGTCGAACATCGCGACGATGCGCTCGCAGCTCAAGCGACTCGGCTATGCGATCGACTGGAGCCGCGAGCTCGCCACCTGCGACCCCTCCTATTACGGGCAGGAGCAGGCGCTGTTCCTCGATCTGTTCGCGGCCGGGCTGGTCTATCGCAAGCAGAGCGAGGTCAACTGGGACCCGGTCGACATGACCGTGCTCGCCAACGAGCAGGTGATCGACGGCCGCGGCTGGCGCTCGGGCGCCCCGGTCGAGCGGCGCAAGCTGAACCAATGGTTCCTCAAGATCACCGATTTCGCCGAGGAATTGCTCGACGGACTCGAGGCGCTCGACCAGTGGCCCGACAAGGTCCGGCTGATGCAGGAGAACTGGATCGGCAAGAGCGCCGGCATGAAATTCCGCTTCGCGCTCGACCCCGAGGACAAGCCCGCAATCCCCGAGATCGAGGTCTATACGACCCGGCCCGACACGATCTTCGGCGCCAGCTTCGTTGCCGTTTCGCCCGATCATCCGCTCGCCGCCGCTTATGCGAAGCGATCGGGCGAGGTCGCCGATTTCATCGCCCGCTGCAAGCAGGGCGGGACCACGGCGGCCGAGCTGGAGACGGCGGAAAAGCTCGGCCTGGAGATCGCCGAGGTCGTGCATCCGCTCGATCCGGAATGGACCCTGCCGGTCTTCATCGCGAATTTCGTGCTGATGGATTACGGCACCGGCGCCATTTTCGGCGTTCCGGCGCACGACCAGCGCGACTTCGAGTTCGCCACCAAATACGGCCTCGAAATCCAGCGCGTCGTCGCGCCGAGCGCCGAGGAGGCCGACCGGCCGCTTTTCGGCGAGGCGGACAGCGGCGACGGCGTGCTGGTCAATTCGGGCTTTCTCGACGGGATGAGCGTCGAGGAAGCGAAAGCGGCGGTGATCGCCCGCGCCGAGGCCGAGGGCTGGGGCGAAGGAACGACGGTCTGGCGGCTCAGGGACTGGGGCGTGTCGCGCCAGCGCTACTGGGGGACGCCGATCCCGATCGTCCATTGCGAGCGTTGCGGGGCGGTGCCCGTCCCGAAGGATCGGCTGCCGGTCGTGCTCCCCGAGGATATCGACTTCGAAACTCCCGGCAACCCGCTCGACCGGCATCCGAGCTGGAAGCATGTCGATTGCCCCGGCTGCGGCGGCAAGGCGGTTCGCGAAACCGACACGCTCGACACGTTCGTCGATTCCTCCTGGTATTTCATCCGCTTCGCCAGCCAGCCGGCGGACAAGCCGTTCGACAAGGCGGTGGCCGAGCGCTGGCTGCCGGTGGATCAGTATATCGGCGGCGTCGAGCACGCGATCCTGCATCTGCTCTACGCCCGCTTCTGGACCCGGGCTCTCCAGCATATCGGCATGATCGACTTGGCCGAGCCGTTCCAAGGGCTGTTCACCCAGGGAATGGTCACCCACGAGACCTACAAGTCGGGCGACGGCCGCTGGCTCGCGCCGGACGAGGTCGGCGCCGGGCCGGCGGGGCCGATCGAGCTCTCGACCGGCATGGCGGCCCAGGCCGGCCGAATCGAGAAGATGTCGAAGTCGAAGCGCAACGTCGTCGATTCGGACGTGATCGTCGACCAGTACGGCGCCGACGCGGCGCGCTGGTTCCTGCTTTCCGACAGCCCGCCGGAGCGCGACCTCGAGTGGAGCGAGGCCGGAATCGAGGGCGCGTGGCGGTTCGTCCAGCGGCTGTGGCGGCTGGCTGCCGCGGAGGAAGCGGGCGAGGGCCGCGATGCCGCGCTCGACCGCAAGCTCCACCAAACGATCGCCGGGGTCACCGCCAACATCGAATCGCTCGCCTTCAACAAGGCGATCGCCAATCTGTACCAGCTCGCCACCGCGATCGAGAAAGCGGCGCCGTCCGAGTCGCGAAGCGAGGCGGTCGAGACGATGATTCGGCTGGTGGCGCCGATGGCGCCGCATGTCGCCGAGGAAAGCTGGGCGGCGGCGGGACGCGCCGGGCTGATCGCCGACGCGGCCTGGCCGGAGGCGGATCCGGCGCTGCTTGTCGAGGACGAGGTGACGATCGCGGTGCAGGTCAACGGCAAGCTGCGCGACACATTGACCGCGCCCAGAGGCGCGCCGCGCGAGGCGCTCGAGGAAATGGCGCTCGCTTCGGAAAAGGTTGCGAAGAGCCTCGACGGCAAGCCGCCGAGGAAGGTGATCGTCGTGCCCGACCGGCTCGTGAACCTGGTCGCGTGAGGCGCTTCGCCGCCCTGGCCGCGATCGCGCTGGCGCTGGCCGGCTGCGGCCTCAGGCCGCTCTACAGCGGCGGCTCGAACGGGCCGGTGGCGCAGGCGCTGACCGGCGTCCAGGTGGCGCCGATTCCGGGCCGTGGCGGCTGGCTGGTGCGAACGGCGCTTCAGGACCGGCTCGGCGCGGCGGGCGTCGCGGCGCCGGTCTACCGGCTCGAGGTCGAGCTCGACGACGACATTACCGGCTTCGGAATCCGCTCCGACAATGCGGTGACCCGCGAGCGCCGGACCCTGCGGGCGCGGTACCGTCTCGTGGACGCGGCGCGGGGCACGGTGCTCCTCGATGCGACCGCCGGCTCGGACGCGGGCGTGGACGTGGTCAGCTCCGAATATGCCACCGTCGCGGCCGAGCAGACCGCGCTCGAGCGGCTTTCGGTCGAGGTCGCCGAGCAGATCGTGGCTCGGATCGCCCTCTACGCCTCGCGGAGCCGCCCGCCGGCGCCGGCCGAATGAAGGCCAATCGGGCGCAGCTCGACAAGGCGCTGAAGGCGCCGGCGGAGAGCCGCTTCTTCCTGTTCCACGGCCCGGACGAGGCCGGCAGCCGGGCCCTCGCCAAGGCGGTCGGCGCGGCGATGGGGCCGGAGGCGGAGCGGATCGACCTCGCCGGCGCCGAGCTCAAGGGCGATCCGGCGCGGCTGGTCGACGAGGCGGCGTCGATCTCGATGTTCGGCGGGGCGCGCTGGATCCAGATCGAGCCGGCGGGCGACGAATGCGTGGCGGCGGTCGAAGCCCTGCTGGAGGCGCCCGCGGCCGGCAATCCGGTGGCCCTGGTGGCGGGCGGGCTGAAACCGTCCTCGGCCTTGCTCAAGCTGGCGCTGGCGGCGCCGGCGGCGGTGGCCTTCGCGAGCTACGTCCCCGATGCGCGCGAGGCGGACCGGCTGGCGCTCGACATAGCGCGATCGATGGGCCTGATCCTTCGCGCCGACGTCGCCCGCCGGGTCGCCGAGGCCTCGGGCGGCAACCGGGCGATCATCGAGCAGGAGCTGGTCAAGTTCGCCCTCTATGTCGGAGCGACTCCGCAATCGCCGCGCGAGGCCGACCATGACGTCGTCGACGCGCTCGGCGCGGCGGCGGACGAGGGGGATTTGAGCCGGCTGGTCGAGGCGGTGGCCGGCGGCGACCCGGCGGCGCTGGAGACCGAGCTGGTCCGGCTGCGCGCCGAGGGGCTGGAGGGAATCGTCCTGCTCCGAGCGATGCTCCGGCGGATGGCGCTGCTGGCCCGGCTGCGCGCCGAGGTGGAGCGGGGCAGCAACCCCGCCGAAGTCATGGCGTCATCGGGCAGGGCGTTGTTCTGGAAGGAGAAACCGGCGGTCGAGAAGCAGTTGCGGCGCTGGCGCCCGGACTTCATCGCCAAGGCGATGAGCCGGCTCGCCGACGCCGAACGGCGGCTGAAAGCGTCCGGAGGGCCGGGACCGGTCGCGGCCGACGAGGAATTGTTCGCCATCTGCCGCCAGGCGGCGCGGCTGCGCTGAAGCGGCCCCCGTTCGTCATGCCGGACTTGATCCCGCATCCACCTTCTTGCTTCCGGCACCGGAAGGACGGGTGGACCCCGGATCAAGTCCGGGGTGACGGCCTGTCGGTGCCGTCAGAACTTGTCGCCGCTGAGGCGCTGGCAGATCATGTCGAGCTGGTCGAGGGTCGAGTAAGAGAGGCCGACCGTGCCGCCTTTGGGCGTGTGCCTGATCGCCACTTTGAGGCCGAGCAGGTCGCCCAATTGCCGTTCGAGGGCGGCGATGTCGGCATGGGCGCCCTTATATTCGATCGGCGGGCGGGTCTTCCGCGCCCTGCCTTCCCGGGCGAGCTTCTCGGTCTCGCGCACCGAGAGGCCGCGGCGGACGATCTCGTTGGCGAGGCCTTCCGGATCCTTCGCCGAGACCAGAGCGCGCGCATGGCCCATGCTGAGCTCGCCGGTGCCGACCATGATCTGGACCTTCGCCGGAAGATCGAGCAATCTCAACAGGTTGGCGACATGGCTCCGGGATTTGTGAACGAGCCGGCCGAGCTCCTCCTGGGTATGGCCATATTCGTCGAGCAGCCTTCGATAGGCCTGCGCCTCCTCGATGGCGTTGAGATCTTGGCGCTGGATATTCTCGATGAGGGCGACTTCGAGAGTCTCCTCGTCGCTGAACTGGCGCACGATCGCCGGGATCTCGTGCAGCCGCGCCCGCTGCGCCGCCCGCCAGCGCCGCTCGCCGGCGACGATCTGGAAACGGTGGCCGTGCGGGCGGACGACGATCGGCTGGATCACGCCGCGCGCCTGGATCGAGGCGGCGAGCTCGACCAGGCCCTCCTCCTGGAAGATCCGGCGCGGCTGGCCCGGGTGCGGCTCGATTCCGGCGACCGGGATCATCTGCACGCTGCCGCCGCTGCCCTCGCCGCCATGGACGGGCGTCTCGGCCGCCACTTCGCCGAGCAGCGAGGACAGGCCGCGACCGAGACCGGAGGGGCGCTTCCTGGCGGGGAATGGATCGCTCATGCCGCTTCCTTCGCGCGCGCCGGCAGGCGGCCGATCAGCTCACGCGCCAGCGCCATATAGGCTTCCGAGCCCGGGCAGCGATGGTCGTAGATCAGCGCCGGCACGCCATGGCTCGGGGCCTCGGAGAGGCGGACGTTGCGCGGGATTACCGTCTCGAACACCACCTTGCCGAGGCAGGCGCGGACGTCGTCGGCCACCTGCGAGGAGAGGTTGTTGCGACGGTCGTACATGGTGAGAGCGACGCCGAGGATGGTCAGCTCGGGATTGAACCGGGCGCGGATCCGCTCGACCGTCTGCAGCAGCTGGCTGAGCCCCTCGAGCGCGAAGAATTCGGTCTGCAGCGGCACCAGGATCGAGTTCGCCGCGATCAGGGCGTTGACGGTCAGCAGCCCCAGCGACGGCGGGCAATCGATCAGGCAGACGTCCCAGCGGGCATCCGCCGCGCCCTCCAGCGCCTTGTCCAGACGGTGAGTTCTTGCTTGTAATTCAATGAGTTCGATCTCCGCGCCGGAAAGATCGACGGTCGCCGGGATGAGGTCAAGGCGCGGCACCCGGGTCGGCACGACCGCCTCCTCGAGCGTGCACTGGCCGGTCAGCAGCTCGTAGGAGCTGTGCTCGCGCTGCGCGTGGCCGACTCCCATCCCGGTCGAGGCATTGCCCTGCGGGTCGAGATCGATGAGCAGAACCCGGCTGCCGGTCGCGGCCAGAGCGGTCGCCAGATTGATCGCGGTCGTCGTCTTGCCGACTCCGCCCTTCTGGTTCGCGACCGCAATCCGGATCATCCGCGCTTCCTCTTGGCCTTCCGGTTCACGCCCTCGGCGACGATGATCGACGCTTCCGGGTCGGTGACGCTCGGTTCGAGCCGGAAGCTACCCTGCCACGAAGAATCGAGCGCCGCCAGTTCCGTCTCGGCATTCCGGCCCTTGGGAAGCAGCCAGATGCTCTTTGTTGTGGACAATCCTGTGCCCAGTTCGAGCAAACGGCCGAGCGGCGCGCAAGCGCGGGCGCTGATCACGTCGAACGCGCGTGGCGGCAGCCGTTCGGCGCGGGCCTGGACGATCTCCACGTCGATTCGCAGCGTCTGCGCCGCGCGGCGGAGAAATTCGGCCCGAAGACGGCGCTCCTCGACCAAGGTGACGGGCCCAGGGTGAAGGAGCGCCACGATCAGGCCCGGAAAGCCGGCGCCGGTGCCCAGGTCGACCCAGCTCGCGCCGGCGGAGGGCGCGAAACGGAGCAATTGCGCCGAATCGGCGATGTGCCGCAGCCAAAGCCGCTCGAGGCTGGTCTTCGAGACGAGGTTCTGGTGCTCGTTCTCCGACCGCAAAAGCGAGGCGAAGGCATCCAGGCGCGCCATTGTTTCACGTGGAACATCGAGCTCCCGCTCCACCCACGTCCGGGCGGCCGCCTCGTCCATCACGCGGCCTTGCGGCGGGCGTGGACCAGGATCGCGGCCAGCGCGGCCGGGGTGATCCCGCGGATGCGGGAGGCGGCGCCGAGGGTGGACGGGCGGGCGGCGGCCAGGCGCTCGGCCATCTCGGTGGAGAGGCCCGGGAGGGCTCCGTAATCGAGATCCGGCGGGATCCGGATCGCTTCGTCCGAGCGCAGTCGCTCGACCTCCGCCTGCTGCCGCGCGAGATAGGGCGCGTAGCGATGGTCCTGAATCGCCTCCTCCAGCGCTTCGCGCGCGAAAGCGCCCAGCTCCGGGGCCAAAGCGATCAGCATCCCGGCGTCGGTGTCGGGGGAGCGCAGCCGATCGGCGGGGCTCACCCTGCCCTCGGGCCGCACCAATATCGCCTCGATCCGCGCCCGCTCGGCGGCCGCCGTCGCGAAATGCGCCTTGCGCTCGGGCGAGACGCAGCCGGCGGCGATCGCCTTGGGCATCAGCCGCGCCGCCGCATTGTCGGCGCGCAGCCGGAGGCGATATTCGGCGCGGGCGGTGAGCATCCGATAGGGTTCGGTGACGCCCTGCAGGACCAGATCGTCGACCATCACGCCGATATAGGAGTCGCCGCGGTCGAACAGGATCGGCGCCCGGCCGGACAGCCAGGCGGCGGCGTTCAGGCCCGCGACGAGGCCCTGCGCGGCCGCCTCCTCATAGCCGGTGGTGCCGTTGATCTGACCCGCCAGATAGAGGCCCTCGACCTCGCGCACCGCCAGAGTCGGATCGAGAATGCGGGGATCGACATGGTCATATTCCACCGCATAGCCGGGCTGGAGGATCTCGGCCCGCTCAAGGCCCGTCATCGAGCGGACCATGGCCAGCTGCACGTCCCCGGGCAGCGAGGTCGAGATGCCGTTCGGGTAGATGGTGGGATCGTCGAGCCCCTCGGGCTCGAGGAAGACCTGATGACCGTCGCGGTCGGCGAACCGGTGCACCTTGTCCTCGATCGACGGGCAGTAACGCGGCCCGACGCCGCTGATCTCGCCCGCGAACAGCGGTGACCGGCCGAGATTGGCTCTGATCACGTCATGGGTGCGCGCATTCGTCCGGGTGATCGCGCAAAACAGCTGCGGCGCCGTCCGGCCCGCGCTCATCGGCGACATCGTCCAGTCGCCGTCGTCGGAGGGCTGCCGCTCCAGTCCGGCCCAGTCGACGGTTCGGCCGTCGAGGCGGGGCGGCGTCCCGGTCTTCAGCCGAGCGAGCGGGAGTTCCAGAGCGCGAAGCTGGGCGGCGAGCGCGGTCGCCGACCGCTCCCCAACCCGGCCGCCGGCGCGGCTGGTCATGCCGAAATGGAGCTTGCCGCCGAGGAACGTGCCGGTGGCGAGAATCACCGCTTTGGCGGTAAGCTCGCGCCCGTCGGCCAGGCCGAGGCCGGTGACGCGCCGTCCCTCCAGGATGAGCGAGCCGGCCTCGCCCTCGACCACGTTCAGGCCCCGCTGCGCCCCGATGAGCGCGTGGATCGCGGCCTTGTAGCGCTTTCGGTCAGCCTGGATGCGAGGACCGCGTACGGCGGCGCCCTTGCTGGCATTGAGCATCCGGTAGTGAATGGCGGCATGATCGGAGGCGCGGGCGATCAGCCCGTCAAACGCATCGACCTCGCGAATCAGATGCCCCTTGCCGAGCCCGCCCATCGCCGGGTTGCAGGACATGGCGCCGATCTGATCGCGGCTGAAGCTGACCAGCCCAACCGATGCGCCCATTCGCGCCGCGGCGGCGGCGGCCTCGGTGCCGGCATGGCCGCCGCCCACGACGATGATGTCGAAATCCTTCTTCACGGCGGCGCGTCTAGCTCATTTGTTCCACGTGGAACATCATTTCCCGATGCAGAACCGTCCGAACAGGGCGTCCAGCATATTCTCGACCCCGGCCCGGCCCGTTATCCGGTCGAAGGCGTTTCGGGCGTTCCGCAGCAGCTCGGCCGTAACCAGCATATCCGCCTCGGCGACCGCCGCCTCGAGAGCGCCCGCGGCGGCGGCGAGCGCCGCGCGCTGGCGGCCGTTCAGCGCGACCTCCCCTTCTCTGGGAAGCAAGGAGGCTGAATGCTGAATCAGCAGTCGGATCAGGGCTTCGAGGCCCTGGCCGGTCACGGCCGACACCGAAATGTCGCTCGGATCGAGCGCCGGGCCCAAATCCGCCTTGGCATGGACGAGAATGGCTTGCCGGGGCGCCTCGCCCGGTTCGCCGAGCCACAGCAGGATGTCGGCCGCCGCCGCCGAACCGCGGGCGCGGTCCACGCCGATCGCTTCGATCTCGTCGGGCGATTCGCGAAGGCCGGCGGTATCGATCAGCAGGAAGGGAATGCCGCCGAACGCCGCCGGAGCTTCGATCAGGTCGCGGGTCGTGCCCGGGATGGCCGAGGTAATCGCCGCGTCGCGCCCGACCAACGCATTGAGAAGGCTCGATTTACCGGCGTTGGGAGGGCCGGCGATAACGACCCGGATGCCCTCCTTGAGGCGCTCGGCCGGGGGACGGGCGAGCCATGACGTCAGTTCGTCGCGCAAGCATGCCAGCCGAGCGGCGAAATCCGGAGGGAGCGGCGCCACATCGTCTTCGTCGGAGAAATCCAGCGCCGCCTCGACCCGGGCGGCGAGGCCGAGCAGCTCCCTTTGCCAGACGGCGACCTGCCGGCTGAGGGCGCCGCCGGCGAGCGCCAGCGCGGCGCGGCGCTGCGATTCGGTCTCGGCTTCGAGGAGATCGGCGAGCCCTTCGGCCTCGGCCAGGTCGATCCGGCCGTTCTCGAAGGCGCGCCTGGTGAACTCTCCCGGCTCGGCGGGACGGAGGCCGTCGATCCGGCCGAGCGCGGCCAGCGTCGCCGCGACCACCGACCGGCCGCCATGGAGGTGGAGTTCCGCGACGTCCTCCCCGGTCGCGCTGGCGGGCCCTGGAAAGCGGATGATGAGTGCGTTATCAACGACTTGCGTGCCATCGCGAAGCCGCGCCAGCCTGGCCGTTCGCGGCTCGGGCAGGGCTCCGGCCAGCGCCGCCAGCGCCGTGTCCGCCTTCGGCCCGCTGACCCGCACCACCGCGACCGCGGCCGGCGGCGCTCCGGAGGACAAAGCGTAGATCGTGTCGGTCAGCTTGTTTTTCCGCCCGTTTGACCGCCCATCTGGCCGAGCATCTGCTTCCACATGTTCATTCCGGCTTCGTTCATCGGCCCCCAGGCCTTCATCATCTCGCCGAACATCTCCGGCGACGGCCCCTCGGTCACCGCCGCCTTCATCTTCTCGATATAGGCTTCATGGACCGGCGCGAGATCGGGCAGGCCGAGGAAGCGGCGCGCCTCCTCCGGCGTGCAATCGACGTCGACCGTGAATTTCATGGCGCCCTCCTCTCGCATCTGTTGGCGGGGCGGCGTCTAGGTCTATAGGGGCGGCGAGCGCAAGTGGAGGACTTGTCCGATGGGCACGACGATCGCGATCGAGACTCTGGCCGGCGATGGCGGCTTCGGCGCCTATCTGGCCGAACCGGACGGCGCGGCGAAGGGCGCGATCGTGGTGATCCAGGAGATTTTCGGGGTCAACGAGGGAATCCGCCGCAAATGCGACCATTGGGCGGCGCTCGGCTATGTCGGCGTCGCGCCCGATTTGTTCTGGCGGCTCGAGCCCAATGTCGAACTCGATCCCGACGAGCCCGAGGAATTCAAGCAGGCGCTCGGCCTGATGCAGCGGCTCGACCAGGACAAGGCCATCGCAGACATCGAGGCGGTGATTCGCGACGCCAGAGCGCGGCTCCCCGAAGGCGGCAAGGTCGGCTGCGTCGGCTATTGCCTGGGCGGCCGGCTCGCCTTCATGACCGCGGCGCGGACCGACGTGGACGCCACGGTCGGCTATTACGGCGTCGGCCTCGAGGGACTGATGGGCGAGAAGCATGCGATCGCCCGCCCGGTCCTCCTCCACGTCGCCGGCGCCGACCATTTCGTCACGCCCGACAAGCAAGAGCTGATCCACGAGGGGCTGGACGACCATCCCAAGGTGACGATCCACGACTATCCCGGCGAGGATCACGGCTTCGCCGCCGAAATGGGCAAAAGGCGAAGCGGGAATGCGGCGCGGCTCGCCGACAGCCGGACCGAGGCCTTCTTCGCCGAGCATATCGGCTAGATGGAGCGAATGGCGCCCGGTAATTCCTGGCTCGTCTGGGCGGGAATCCTGAGTGCCGCCGCCGCGATCCTGCATCTTGCGATCATCGCCGGCGGCCCCGACTGGTACCGCTTCTTCGGCGCCGGCGAGGGCATGGCTCGGATGGCGGAGCGCGGCATGCTCAAGCCGGCGCTGTTCGCGATCGGAATCGCGGCCATATTGACGGTGTGGGCGAGCTATGCCTTCGCCGGTGCGGGCCTGATCCCGCGGCTGCCGCTGATGCGGACGGCGCTGGTGGCGATCACGACGGTTTATCTCCTGCGCGGGTTGGTCTTCCTCCCGCTGCTGGCGCTCCGTCCCGGGCGCGTCGACGCGTTCGTGATGTGGAGCTCGCTGATCGTGCTTGCCTTCGGCGTGGTTCATGCGGTCGGGACGTGGCGGGCCTGGTCGTCCTTGTCGGTCCCGGCCCGATGAGCGAGCGCTACCGCCTGATCTTCCGCAAGACGGGCGGGCCCGAGGTGATCGAGGCCGAGCCGCTCGGCGCGCTCGAGCCCGGTCCGGGCGAGGTGCTGGTGCGCCACCAGGCGATCGGGCTCAATTTCATCGACACCTATCACCGGACCGGGCTCTACAAGCTGCCGCTGCCTTCCGGGCTGGGCAGCGAAGCCGCCGGCACCGTGGAGGCGGCGGGCGAGGGCACGGATTTCAGAGAGGGGGAACGGGTCGCTTATGCGCTCGGACCGCCGGGCGCCTATGCGACTCACCGGCTCCTGCCGGCCGACCGGCTGGTACGGCTGCCCGACTCGATCGATGCGGAAACGGCGGCCGCGGCGATGCTCAAGGGCTGCACCGCCGAATTCCTGATCGAGCGCTGCGCCAGGGTGAAGGCCGGCGACTGGGTGCTGGTGCACGCCGCGGCGGGTGGCGTCGGGTCGATCCTGGTGCCCTGGCTGAAGGCGATCGGCGCCCGGGTGATCGCCCATGCCGGCTCGGCCGAAAAAGCGGCGATGGCGGCGGACCGCGGCGCCGACCACGCGCTCTCCTGCCCGTTCGACGAACTGGCGGACGAGGTGCAGCGGCTGACCGGCGGCGTCCGGATCGTCCTCGACGGAGTCGGCGCGGCGAGCTGGGCCGCCTCGCTTGCGAGCCTGAAGCGGCGCGGGCTGATGGTCAGCTTCGGCAACGCCTCGGGGCCGGTGCCGCCGGTCAGCCCGCTCGAGCTGAGCCGCGCGGGCTCCCTGTTCCTGACCCGGCCGACGCTGGGCGATTATGTGGCGGAGCCGGGCGAGCTTCAGGCGGCGGCGGCGCGGCTGTTCGAGATGATCGGCTCCGGCGCGGTCCCGGTGAGGATCGGCGCCCGCTTCCCGCTCGCCGAGGCGGCCGAGGCGCATCGCGCGCTCGAGGCGCGGCGGACCATCGGCTCGACCCTGCTTGTCCCCTAGGTCAGCGCGCCCTGCGCCTCGGGCCAGATGTAGCGGAGAACGCCGACCTCATGGTCGACGAAGCCGTCATAGATCATCTTGGCGGCGACCCAGAGGATCACGGCGAGGCCGAACCAGCCGATCCAGCGGTAGCGGTCGATATATTTGGCGATCATGTTGGCGGCGACGCCCATCAGGGCGACCGACAGGACGAGGCCGATGACGAGCACCCAGGGATGCTCGCGCGCCGCCCCGGCGACGGCGAGGACATTGTCGAGGCTCATGCTGACGTCGGCCAAAGCCACCGCCCAGGCGGCCGCGGCGAAGCTCTTCGCGGCGCGAAGGTCGGCCGCCTCGTTCTCGGGCGTCGCCGGATCGTCCGCCTTGTGGCTGAGCTCGCGGTACATCTTCCAGGCCACCCAGAGCAGAAGCAGGCCGCCGGCGAGGATCAGACCGATCACCTGCAGCAGCTGGGTGACGATCAGAGCGAAGCCGATTCGCAGCAGCAGAGCGGCGATGATGCCGATCAGGATGACCTTCTTGCGCTGATCGGCGGGAAGGCCCGCGGCGAGCGCCCCGACCACGATCGCATTGTCGCCGGCAAGCACCAGGTCGATCATGATCACTTCGGTGAACGCGGCGATCGAGCCGGCGGAGAACAGGGTGCCGAGGTCCATGGCCGGCGCCTTACATGATCAGGTGCAGGATTCCATAATGTTCGTCGACGACGCCGTCATAGACCATCCGGCAGGCGACGTAGAGGATCATCAGCAGGCCGCCCCAGGCGATCCAGCGGTAGCGTTGGACGAGCCGGGCGACGAGATTGGCGGCGAGGCCCATCAGGGTCACCGACAGCGCCAGGCCGATGAACAAAACGGTCGGATGGTCGCGGGCGGTGGCGGCGACCGCCAGAACGTTGTCGAGGCTCATCGACAGATCGGCGAGGGTGACCTGGATCGCCGCCTGCAGGAAGGTCTTGCTCCTCGGCGGCCCCTCGACCGCTTCGGTGTCGGGATCGTCGACCGAAGTCGCGGCCGGGGCGTGGCGCAGCTCGCGATACATGTTGTAGGCGACCCAGAGGAGGAGGAGCCCGCCGGCGAGGACCAGCCCGGTGAAGTGGAGCAGCCGGGTCGCGACCAGAGCGAAGGCGATCAGGAAGATCAGCGCCATGCCGACGCCGAGCATGATCACCCGCTTGCGCTCCCTGTCCGGAAGGCCGGAGGTGAGCGTGCCCATGATCACGACATTGTCGCCGGCCATGGTGAGGTCGATCAGCACCACCTGGCCGAGCGTAACCAGCCCGGCGGTGGTGAAGATGTCGGCGAAGTTCAGCATCGCGCGCGAACGCCGGCCGCGGCTACTGGTTCATCGAGGCGAAGAAATCCTCGTTCGACTTGGCGTCCTTCATCTTGTCGAGCAGGAACTGCATGGCGTCCACGGTGCCCATCTGCATGAGGATCCGGCGAAGCACCCACATCTTCGAGAGCTTGGCCTGATCGACCAGCAATTCCTCCTTGCGGGTGCCGGACTTGCCGACGTCGAGCGAGGGGAAGATGCGCTTGTCGGAGACCTTGCGGTCGAGCACGATCTCGGAATTGCCGGTGCCCTTGAACTCCTCGAAGATGACCTCGTCCATCTTCGAGCCGGTGTCGAT
>Ga0190274_10000379_pt1 | contig 27446 bp, 22 predicted proteins | sample Popmic531T_FD_133002 | JGI IMG/M metagenome (GOLD analysis project Ga0190274, IMG submission 133002) | Populus adjacent soil microbial communities from riparian zone of Yellowstone River, Montana, USA - 531 T | ecosystem: Environmental > Terrestrial > Soil > Riparian zone | place: USA: Montana... | reverse complement strand
CTCCACCGTGCTCGGCATCATCGAGCTCTGCTGGGGCGACGTCGGCCTGCTGCTCTCGATGCCCCGCCAGGGGCTCGGCAACTCGGCGATCGCCTCGGTGGCAAGCGACGAGCAGCTCGAGCGCTACGGCGGCAAGTGGGCGGCGATGGCGATCACCGAGCCCGAGGCGGGTTCTGACTCGGCGGCGATCCGCACCACGGCCGAGCTCGACGGCGACGAGTACGTGCTCAACGGCGAGAAGATCTTCGTCACCTCGGGCGACCGCGCCGACCTGATCGTGGTCTGGGCGACACTCGACCGCCAGGTCGGACGGGCGGCGATCAGGTCGTTCATCGTCGAGCGCGACAACCCGGGCCTGAAGCTCGACCGGCTCGAGCACAAGCTCGGCATCCGCGCCTCCGACACCGCCAACTTCACCCTGCAGGACTGCCGGGTTCCGAAGGAGGCGCTGCTGGGCGATCCGGAGGTCAAGTCCGATCCCAAGCAGGGCTTCGGCGGGGCGATGCAGACGTTCGACAACACGCGGCCGCTGGTCGCGGCGATGGCGGTCGGTGTCGCCCGTGCCTCGCTGGAGGAGACGCGCAAGCGGCTCGAAGAGGCCGGGGTCGAGATCGACTACGACACGCCGGCGCTCTCGCAGTCGGCCGCGGCGGCGCGCTACCTCGAAATGGAGTCCGACTACGAGGCGTCGCTGCTGCTGACCCTGCAGGCGGCCTGGATGGCCGACAACGGCAAGCCAAACTCGCTGCAGGCCTCAATGGCGAAGGCGAAGGCGGGGCGCACTTGTGTCGACGTTGCGCTTGGGTGCGTCGAGCTCTGCGGCAGCGTTGGGTACACCGAGAACGAGCTGCTCGAGAAGTGGGCCAGGGACGCGAAGATCCTCGACATCTTCGAGGGGACTCAGCAGATTCAGCTGTTGATCGTTGCTCGGCAGTTGTTGGGGAAGTCGTCCAGCGAACTGCGGTAGCCACAGGCAGGGTCAGGTGCCCTTCCCCTGAGGCCGTTGCGCAGCAGATCGGGGGCTGGAGGTTCGAGGCGTGGTCCCCAAGCCTCATGGGAAGGGCACCTGACCCTGCCTTTCGCGCTGGCTCTTCTTACGGCCGGATCCCGCCGAGTCCGTCTCAACCCGTCATATGCGCGGGCTGAGACGGACTCGCCGAAGCGCTCTCGGGCAGACTGCTGGCCGTGAACTTCATTGAGGATGTGATGGAACGGTCTCCGGCTTCGCGGCTTGGGATCGTTGCGGTGGATTCCGGGGGGAATCGGCGGGACTGGTACTTCGGCGAACTGATCGCACAGTCGGCCGGGCTCTCGGGGGCGTTTGCTGCGCGGGGAGTGAGGCGCGGGGATGTGGTGATGACGCTGGTGGGGAACCGGGTCGAGTGGGTGCTCTCGCTGCTTGCCTGCTGGCGCATGGGAGCGATCGCGCTGCCCTGTAGTACACAGCTGCGGCGGCAGGACCTGGCGTTGCGGGTGGCGGCCGCGAACCCGACGCTCTGTGTCGGGGAAGAAGCGCTGCTCGCCGAGTTGCCGGGTGGCATTGAGACGATGGCGATGGACGAGGTCGGGGCGACCCTGGATGAGGATCGGCCACAGGAGACGCCGGCGGCGATCGAGGCGATGGGGGCCGAGGATCCGGCGTTGATCGTCTTCACCTCGGGCACGACTGGGGAGCCGCGGGGGGTGGTGCACGCCTATCGCTACCTGCAGGGGCAGCAGGGTCAGGCGGAGCACTGGTTTGGCTCGCGCAAGGGGGAGCTTGCCTGGTGCACTACCGCGACGGGGTGGTCGAAGTCGGCGCGGAACGTCTTCCTCGCTCCCTGGTTGACCGGGGCAGCCGCGGTGATCCACGATGGTCGCTTCGACCCGGCGGAGCGGCTCGACTTTGCCGAGGGGCTCGGCATCAACGTCCTCTGCCAAGCGCCGACCGAGTACCGGATGCTGGCCAAGCGCGCCGCCCTGCGTCCCCTCCCCGCGCTGCGCCGCATGGTCTCTGCCGGCGAGCCGCTGGAGGCGGAGACGATCGTCGCCTTCCGCGAGGGCCTCGGCCTCGAGCCGGCCGACGGCTACGGCCAGACCGAGACCGGCCACATCAGCGGCAACCACGTCGGCGAGACGATCCGGCCGGGCTCGATGGGTAAGCCGCTGCCGGGGATCGCGACGCGAATCGTCGAGGGCGAGATGCAGCTGCGGGTCGACTCGTCCCCCACCTTCTTCTCCCGCTACCTCGACGGCGAGCGCTTCGAGGGCGAGTGGTGGAGCACGGGAGACCTGGTCCGCGAAGACGACGAGGGCTACCTCTACTTCGAAGGCCGCGACGACGACATCATCCTCTCCTCCGGCTACCGAATCGGCCCCTTCGAGGTCGAGTCGGCGCTGCTCTCCCACCCCGATGTCGCCGAAGCGGCGGCGGTCGCCGCCCCCGACCCTGAGCGGGGCGCCGTCGTCAGAGCGATCGTCGTCCCCCGCGAGCGCGCCCCGAGCGACGAGCTCGCCCGCGAGCTGCAGGACCACTGCAAGCGCCAAACGGCCCCCTACAAGTTCCCCCGCATCGTCGAGTTCACCACCGAGCTTCCAAAGACAAGCACCGGCAAGATCAAGAGAGCCGAGCTGCGGCAGAGGTAGGGACGGCGGGCGCCCCTCCCCAAACCGCTCGGCAGGAGCCTCGCTTGAGTGTTTTGGGGAGGGGCGCCCGCCGTCCCTTCTAGGCTTCAGCTATGGAAGAGATCGATCGCAAGCGGATCGCGGCGCTGACCGAGGCGCAGCAGGAGGTCTTCCGCAACAACACGGGCGCCTCGGCGAAGACCTTCGAGCGCGCGGTCAAGGTGATGCCCAACGGCGTGCCGTCTTCCTTCCAGGAGAACGACCCATGGCCGATCTACATCGAGCGCGGTCGTGGCAGCCGCGTCTGGGACGTCGACGGCAACGAATACACCGACTTCCACAACGGCTTCGGCGTGATGTGCATCGGCCACGCCAACCCGACCGTCGGCGCGGCGGTGAAGGCGCGGATCGACGAAGGGACCCACTTCGCCGCCCCCACCGACGGCTCGATCGCGGTCGCCGAGGAGCTGACCCGGCGCTTCGGCCTGCCCCAGTGGCGCTTCAACAACTCCGGCACCGAGGCGACGATGGACGCGGTCCACCTCGCCCGCGGCGCCACCGGCCGCGACACGCTGCTCAAGATCGAGGGCTCCTACCACGGCCACCACGACTCGGTGATGGTTTCCGTCTACCCGCCGCTGGAGGCGCTCGGCGCCCGCGACGATCCGCTCAGCGTCCCCTACGGCGGCGGCACGCCGCGGGCGCTGACCGAGCTGACCCGCGCCGTCCCCTTCAACGACGCCGACGCGCTGGAGAGCGTGCTGGAGAAGATCGGCGACCAGGTCGCCGGCCTGATCATGGAGCCGGCGATGATGAACATCAACATCATCCCGCCGCGCGAGGGCTACCTGCAGCGGGTCCGCGAGCTCACCGCTCGCCATGGCGTCAAGCTGATCTTCGACGAGGTCAAGACCGGCGCGACGATCTCCGCCGGCGGCGCCACCGCCCGCTTCGGCGTCGTCCCCGACATGATCACCCTGGCCAAGGCAAGCTGCGGCGGCTACCCAGGCGGGGCGATCGGGATGAGCGACGAGCTGGCGGCGATCGTCGCCGACGGCACCGTGAAGCAGTACGGCACCTTCAACGGCAACCCGCTGGTGATGGCCGCCGCCGAGGCGACCCTGACCGAAGTCCTCACCGACGACGTCTACGAGCGCTTCGAGGCGACCAACCGGCGCCTGCTCGACGGCTGCCAGCAGATCATCGAGGCACACGGGCTGCCCGCCTACACCGAGGGCCTCGGTGCCAAGGGCTGCGTCGTCTTCTCCCCGGAGCGGATGCACGAGTACCGCGACTACCTGACCAAGGTCGACGAAGAGCTCTCGACCCTCGCCTGGCTCTACCACATGAACCACGGCATCTTCATGACGCCGGGGGTCGAGGAGGAGTGGACGCTCTCGATCGCCCACTCCGACGAGGACCTGCAGCGCTACCTCGACGCCTTCGAGGCCTTCGCCCGCGACGTCACCTCCAAGTAGTCGGCGCTAGAGCGCCTCGGCAACGTCAACCGGGCGGCCCAGGTGGTAGCCCTGGGCCATGTCGACACCGTATTCGCGCAGCATCTGCGCGGTGATGTCGTCCTGGACGTACTCGGCGATCGTCGTCTTGCCCAGTCCGCGGGCGATCTGGACGATCGCCTGCACGGTGAGCTGGTCGGCGTCGCTGTTGGGCATGTCGCTGATGAAGGAGCCGTCGATCTTGATCAGGTCGAAGGGGATCTGCTTCAGGTAGTGGAAGGGGCCGAAGCCGGCGCCGTAGTCGTCGATCGCCACCTGGCAACCGAACTCGGTCAGGCGGTCGGCAAAGCCTCCCGCCGCTTCGTAGTCGTGGACGCGCGCCGTCTCGGTGATCTCGAAGGTGCAGCGGGCCGGATCGGCCTCGCCTTCGTCGAGGCGGCGCTCGATGAATTCGAGCACCGACAGGTCGGCGACCGAGGCGCCGGAGAGGTTGACGTGCAGCGATACCGGCTTGCCCTCGCGCTCGCGCGAGGCGAGCAGCTCGAGTGCGCGGACGACGACCCAGCGGTCGAGCTCCTGGACCATGCCGGAGCGCTCCGCCGTTTCGATGAAGGAGGCGGCCGGCAGCAGCTCGCCGTTGTCGCCGGTCATCCGCAGCAGCAGCTCGTAGCGCTCGATCCCGCCCGAGGCGAGACTGCGGATCGGCTGCGTGTGAAGGCTGAGGCGGTCGTTGGTCAGCGCGTCGCGGATCCGGGCGGTCGTGGTCTGGCGGCGCTGATGGTGGCGTTTCGGCTCGTCTGGGTCCTGGAAGAGGGCGATCTGGTTGCGCCCGTCCTCCTTGGCCCGGTACATCGCCTGGTCGGCGGCGAGGAGGACCGCCTCGGCACCGATCCCACGCTCCCCGCCGAACATCGTGATTCCGACGCTGATCGTGGCGCCGTCGGCGTCGGCCGCCGCCGCGGCGCTCTCGGCGACCTGGGCCCGCAGGTCCTCGCCCAGGTGCAGTGCGCCCGTCGTGTCCGTCTGCGGCATCAGGACGGCGAACTCGTCGCCGGAGAGGCGGGCAACGATGTCGGTGGCCCGCACCCGTTCGCGCATGATGCCGGCGACGCGGCGGATCAGCTGGTCGCCGGCGTGGTGGCCATGCGAGTCGTTGATCGCCTTGAGGCCGTCGATGTCGATGATCATCACCGCGCCCTGGCCGCCGTAGCGAGCGGTGAAGGAGACGTACTGGTCAAGCTCGGAGCGGAAGCGGCGCCGGTCGAGCAGCCCCGTGAGCGAGTCGTGGTCGGCGATGTAGCGGAGCTGGGCCTCGGTCTTCGCGGCCTGCTCGAGCGCCTCGTCGATGATCTGGCGGTCCTCGGGATCGAGCTTGGCGAGCACCGACTCGATCGCCGGATCATTTTGGATTGGAGGCTTTTCGCTACGCACTCACTGAAGTTAGAACTTTCCGCGGTCGATCGGATCGGCCCCCACGCCTAGGGCCTGAGATTGCGTCCAAATTTCAGCTTTTCGCGCTAATCAATAGTGAGCGAATGAAGGTCCGCGGGTAGTGTGAGCCCATGTCGAACCGCCTGGCGCAGGAGACCAGTCCCTACCTGCTCCAGCACCGCGACAACCCGGTCGACTGGTATCCGTGGGGGGAGGAGGCGCTCTCTCGTGCACGCGAGGAGGACAGGCCGATCCTGCTCTCGGTCGGCTACTCGGCGTGTCACTGGTGCCACGTGATGGAGCGCGAGTCCTTCGAGAACGCCGCCACCGCGACCTACATGAACGAGCACTTCGTCAACGTCAAGGTCGACCGCGAGGAGCGTCCCGACGTCGACTCCCTCTATATGGAGGCGGTGCAGGCGATCAGCGGCCAGGGCGGCTGGCCGATGACGGTCTTCCTCGACCCCGAGGGGGTCCCCTTCTACGGCGGCACCTACTTCCCGCCCGACGAGGGGCGCGGCATGCCGAGCTTCCGCATGGTGATGGAAGCGGTCGTCGACGCCTTCGAGCGCAAACGCGATGAGATCCACGAGCGGGCGCCTGAGATGCGCGCCCGCCTCGGCGCGATCGGCCAGGTCGAGCCGGCGGCGGACTCGCCGGGGGCACCGATGCTGGTCGAGGCGACCGCGCAGCTGCGCGCCGCCGCCGACATGGAGCGCGGCGGCTTCGGCGGCGCCCCCAAGTTCCCGCCCGCCTCGGCGCTGGAGCTGCTGCTGGCCCGCAACGAGCACGAAGTGGTCGAGCGGACCCTCGACGCGATGCTGGCCGGCGGCATCTACGACCAGATCGGCGGCGGCTTCGCCCGCTACTCGGTCGACGCCGCCTGGCTCGTCCCCCACTTCGAGAAGATGCTCTACGACAACGCCCTGCTCGCCCGCGCCTACCTGCACGGCTGGCAGGCGCTCGGCCACGAGCGCTATCGCCGCATATGCGAAGAGACGCTCGATTGGGCGCTGCGGGAGATGCGCGGCCCCGAGGGCGGCTTCTACTCGGCCCTCGACGCCGACTCCGAGGGCGAGGAGGGGCGCTTCTACGTCTGGACGCCTGAGCAGATCCGCGCCGCGCTCGAAAACCCCGACGCCTCGCCCGGCCAGGCGAACTGCATCAAATTCTCGGCCCAGCAGACCGAGAATTTGATGCAGTTCTACGGGGTCAGCCAGGCCGGGAACTTCGAGGAGCGGAACATCCTGCACCTGGCCGGGGGCGTCGAGGCCGCCGAGCCCGAGGGGTTGGGCGAGATGCGCCGCGCCCTCTACGAGGCCCGCGCCAAGCGCGTCTGGCCAGGCCTCGACGACAAGCGCCTCACCTCCTGGAACGCGCTGACGATCTCTGCCCTCGCCGAGGCCGGCGCGGTCTTGGAGCGCGAGGACTACCTCGACGCCGCCCGCGCCTGCGCGGACTTCATCTGGGAGGAGATGCAGGACGCCGAGGGCACCCTCCTGCGCACCTACAAGGACGGCCGCGCCCATCTCAACGCCTACCTCGAGGACCACGCCTTCCTGCTCGAAGCCCTGCTCACCCTCTACGAAGCGACCTTCGACCCCCGCTGGTTCGAACGCGCCCGCTCGCTGGCGGACACCATGATCGCCCACTTCGCCGACCCCGAGCGCGGCGGCTTCTTCTCCACCTCCGACGACCACGAATCGCTGATCGCCCGCCGCAAGGAGATCGGCGACCACCCGATCCCCTCCGGCAACTCCTCGGCCGCGCTGGGCCTGCTCCGCCTTGCCGCCCTGACGGGGGAGCGCGGCTATGGCCAGGCAGCGGAGGGCGTCTTCCGCCTCTTCGCCGGCCCCGCGTCCCAGCACCCCGAGGCCTTCGCCCACCTGCTCAGGGCGATCGACTTCCACCTCGCTCCGACCAAGGAGGTGGCGCTGGTCGGCGACGACCTGGCGGAGCTCGCCGCCCTGGTTCGCTCCAAATTTCGCCCTCATCTGGTTCTCGCCGGGGGTGCCGAGGGCAGCGAGGCACCCGAGTTGCTGGCGAACCGCCCGGCGATCGACGGGAAGTCCGCGGCCTACGTCTGCGAGAACTTCGCCTGCCGGCAGCCCGTAGCCGGCACTCGGGAGCTGGCGGACCTGCTAGGAATAGGGAGCCAGTGAGGGGCTCTCTTTTCACCTTCGCCGCCGGTCGTCGCTCGAAGTGGATCGTCTTCGCGATCTGGTTCGTGGGGATCTTCGTCGCTGTGGGCGTCGCCAAGTTGCCGGACAAGTTCGCGGACGCCGAAAGCAACGAGGCAACTTCCTACCTGCCTGGGGACGCCGAATCGACCAAGTCCCTCGACGCGACCGAAACGCTGCAAAAAGGCGAAATCGCGCCCGCCGTGATCATCTACCGGCGCGAGTCGGGTCTGACCGCCGCCGACCGCCGCACGATCGAAGAAGACGTCGGCAAGATGACCGAGAAGCGCTACCCGGGCGTGATCGCCGATGGCGCGACCGCCGCTTCGGGAGGCAAGAGACAAGCGCTGGTCCCTGCCGCGCAAGCCGCTCTCGAAGACCAGCCGCCGGGATGCGCTGGCCCGACCAGCACGATTCCGGGCCAGCCCGCCGACTACGCGCCCTTCGTCGGTCCGGTCTGCTCGTCCGACGGCAAAGCGGCGATCATCACCTCCTACATCAACGCCAACGGCGAGGGCGAAAGGATCCTCGACCCGGTCAAGGACTGGCGCGATCTGATCTCCGACCCGGGCGGCGGCCTCGAGGTGAAGATCACCGGTGGCGCCGGCTTCTCGGCCGACGCGATCGAAGTCTTCGAGGGCATCAACGGCACGCTGCTGCTGGCGGCGCTCGGCCTGGTGATCTTCCTGCTGATCGTCATCTACCGCTCGCCGATGTTCTTCTTCATCCCGCTCGTCTCGGTGCTCTTCGCCGAGGCCCTCTCGCGCTCGATCGGCTACGGGGTCTCCGAGCTGGGAGTGACGATCAACGGCCAGTCGAGCTCGATCATGTCGATTCTCGTCCTGGGCGCGGGAACCGACTATGCGCTGCTGCTGGTCGCCCGCTACCGCGAGGAGCTGCACCACACCCTCGACAAGCACGAGGCGATGCGGACCGCGCTCGCCTCGGCCGGACCGGCGATCTTCGCCTCGGCGGCCACGGTGATCGCGGCGCTGCTCTGCCTCACGATCGCCAAGGTCAACGGCACCTCGGGCCTTGGCCCGATCGCCGCGATCGGCATCGCCTGCGCGGCGCTCTCGATGCTGACACTGCTGCCGGCGCTGCTGACGATCTTCGGCCGTCGCGCCTTCTGGCCCTTCGTGCCCCACACGCCGGAAACAGCGCCGCGCGCCGATGCGGTCTCCGAGCGGGCCCGGCGGCGGATCGTCGAAGGGTCCGGGTTCGGCGCCTTCGCCCGCGTCTTCCTTGCCTGCCTGCTGATCCTCTTCCCCCCGGTGCTGGTCCTGGTGCTGCTCAACTGGCTCCTGCGCGTGCTCAGCGGCAGGCGAATCCCCTCGCTGATCGTTGGCCCGCTCGACAGGGCGGTCTTCACGCCTTACGAGATCCGCCGCCGTCGCCTCGAGCACGCCGCCGACGTCACCCACGGGTTCTGGGCGCGGGTGGGCCGGCGAGTTGCCGTCTCACCACGCCGGGTAGCGGGCGGATCCCTCGTCGTCCTGCTGATCTTCTGCGGCGGCTTTGCCTTCTTCTCCACTGAACTGACCAGCGAAGACAGCTACCGCACAGAAGTCGAATCGGTCGAAGGCCAGCGCCTGCTCGAAAAGAGCTTCCCCTCGGGGACCACCGCACTCACCGACATCGTCGTGCCGAATCGGGCGGAAGTCCCAGCGGTGCGGAGATCGGTGGCCCGGGTCGACGGCGTCGAGGCGGTCTCGCCACCTGTCGCGGAGGGAAGGCCCGGAGTCCTGGTCCACGCGATTCTGGAACCGAGCCCCTACTCGACCGAGGCCTTCGACCTGATCGACCCGATCCGCGACGCTGCCCACTCGGCCGCACCCGACTCGCTCGTCGGCGGGCCGACGGCGGTCGAATTCGACGTCCGCGACGCCGCCGGCTGGGACTCGATCGTGATCCCACCGCTGATCTTGATCGTCGTCCTGCTGATCCTGATGGCGCTTCTGCGCGCCGTCGTCGCGCCCCTGATCCTGATCGGCACCGTCATCCTCAGCTTCCTCGCCGCCCTCGGGGTGGGCTACTTCGCCTTCGAGTTCATCTTCGACTTCCCGGGCTCGGATCCCTCGCTGCCTCTGTTCGCCTTCGTCTTCCTGGTCGCCCTCGGGGTCGACTACAACATCTTCCTGATCGCGCGCGCCCGCGAGGAGACGATCGCGCACGGTTCGAGGCAGGGCATCCTGCGCGCCCTCGCGGTCACCGGCGCCGTCATCACCAGTGCCGGCATCGTCCTCGCCGGCACCTTCTCGGTGCTCGCCGTCCTGCCGCTCACCTTCCTCACCGAGCTCGGCTTCGTCGTCGCCTTCGGCGTCCTGCTCGACACCTTCCTCGTCCGCAGCGTCTTCGTCCCCGCCCTGGCCCTGATGGCGGGTGACAGGTTCTGGTGGCCTTCAGCGCTCTCGCGTGGTGAGAAGCCCCCTGCTAGAGCACGGGAAGAAACTGCTCTATCTCATACGGAGTGACCTGGACGCGGTAGTCGTCCCACTCCTGGCGCTTGATCTCGACGAAGCGGCGGAAGGTGTGCTCGCCCAGCGTGCGCAGGATCAGCTCCGAGTCGGCCGCGACCTCGATCGCCTCGCCCAGGGTCGCCGGCAGCTGCTCGATCCCCTGATGCGCCAGCTCCTCCGGCGAGAGGTGGTAGAGGTTCTGCTCCATCGGCTCGGGCAGCTCGTAGCCCTTCTCGATCCCTTCCAGCCCCGCCTGCAACATGCCGGCGAAGCAGAGGTAGGGATTGCAGGCCGGGTCGGGGCAGCGCAGCTCGACCCGCGTGGCGCTCTCCTTGCCGGGGTGGTAGAGCGGCACCCGGATCAGCGCCGAGCGGTTGCGCCGCGACCAGGCCAGGTAGACGGGTGCCTCGTAGCCGGGGACGAGGCGCTTGTAGGAGTTGACCCATTGGGCGAAAAGCGGTGAGATCTCGCGCGCGTGCTTGAGCTGGCCGGCGATGAAGGCCTTCGCCGTCGGCGAGAGGAAGTACTGGTCGTCGGCGTCGAAGAAGGCGTTCACCCCGTCTTTTTCAAGTGACTGGTGGACGTGCATGCCGGAGCCGTTCTCGCCGAAGAGGGGCTTCGGCATGAAGGTCGCGTGCCAGCCGTACTTCATCGCGTACTCCTTGACGACGATGCGGTAGGTCATGCAGTCGTCGGCCATCGCCAGCGCGTTCTTGTAGCGCATGTCGACCTCGTGCTGGGAGGGACCGACCTCGTGGTGGGTGTACTCGACGTGGATGCCCATCTTCTCCAGGGCGAGGACGGTGTCGCGACGTACGTCGGAGCCGGCGTCGAGTGTGGTCAGGTCGAAGTAGCCGCCCTCGTCAAGCACCTCCGGCACGCCGTTTGGCGGCTTGGCCGAGCGGAAGTAGAAGAACTCGAGCTCGGGGCCGATGTTGAAGGCATCGAAGCCCATGTCCTCGGCCCGTTTGAGGGCGCGCTTCATGATCCAGCGCGGGTCGCCCTCGTAGGCGTCGCCGCCCGGCACCTGGATGTCGCAGAACATGCGGGCGACGGCGTTCTCCCCCTCGGGTCGCCACGGGATAAGCGCGAAGGTCGATGGATCGGGCATCGCGATCATGTCCGACTCCTCGATCGGGTTGAACCCGGTGATCGAGGAGCCGTCGAAGCCCATGCCGCCGTCGAAGGCGTCCTCGAGCTCGGCAGCGTTGATCGAGAAGCTCTTCAGCTGCCCGAGGACGTCGGTGAACCAGAGGCGGACGAAGCGAACGTCGTTTTCCTTGACGATCTGGGCGACGTCAGCGGCACTCTTGGGTTGCTCTGCCATTCCTGCCTCCTGGGCTCGCGCTTGTCCGCTTTGGGGCCGCAACCATAGGCGAAGTGAACCGAAGGGGTAGAAGCCGCCGTATCTGGGTATAGAGCAGATGCTTCGAGGCGTCGCGGGACGGAGCGTGGGCGGGCGGCAAGCACTCGCTGGGCGAGCTTGCAGAGCAACCGAAAAGCAGGTATAACTTACTAGACGTAAGTAAACGGCTGAAAGTAAAGTAAAGGCCAAATAAAGGCTCTATAAAGCGGAATCTCTTTCGATCAGAGCCGGAGGCGGATGCAAGTGACAGTCAAAACAGACGTGAGCAGGTTCCAGATCCACGACGAGTTGACGGCGCCTGACGAGAGCGCTCCCCTGATCAAGACGATCCAGGCCACGGGCGGTGCCGTGACCAAGTTCGTCGGCGTGCTCGCCGGTTCCCCCGCCGTGCTGCGCGCCTACACCCGGATGCGCTCGGAGCTTCGCGGCGGCGTCCTGCCGCGGGCAACTCGCGAGCGGATCGCCCTGGCGGTGGCCGAGTATCGCGAGGACAGCTACAGCATCGCCCAGCACGCGAAGTCGGCGCGCAGCGCCGGTCTCGGCCTCGATGAGGTCTCACGGGCCCGCAGCTTCAGCTCGGCCGACCCGAAGGAGGCGGCACTGCTCGAGTACCTGCATGGCGCGCTGGAGGCGAACAGCCACCCGCCCCTCCACCTCCACGAGGAGGCGCGCGAGATTGGCTGGAGCGACGAGGAGCTGCTGGAGGCCGTCGCGCACCTGGTGCTCAACGAGTTCCAGAGCCTGATCGCGGGGGCCGCTGAGCTCCCGAAAGATCAGGCAACGCCGAGGGTTCTGCCCTCGGCGGCATAGGAGGGGCCGGGCTATTGCCCGGTCCCTCTCGCAACCGCGCGGCTTAGTCCTCGACGACGGTGACCGTGTAGAGCAGGCGGGCGGTGGAGTAGCGGCAGCCGTAGGTCGCGCGGGTGCCCACCTTCAGTTGCGGTTCGCCCTGGCGGACATCGGTCGAGTTGACGCACTTGCCGGGTTCGCGGCTGGCGCGCCAGGCGTTGGTCGAGTCCAGGCCTTGAGCGAATGCCGGCGCCCAGGTCGGCACCGTGAGGCCGACGATGTCGCCCTTTTCCACGGGCAGGGAGGCACCGAACTTGACCGTCTGGCCGAGGTAGGGGCTGAGCACGTGGATCGAGCCCTGGGCGCGCAGGTTGTAGCGGGGCGGGTTGGTCCCGGGAGCGCGGCGCAGGATCGCCAGCCGCGCCTCGGGCGGGGTGCCGAAGAAGCCATTGAAGAAGGAACGCTGGCTGCTGGTCGGCTCCGAGAGGGTCAGCGTCCAGGCCTTGATCGTGCCGTTCTTGCGCACGCTGAAGGGAAGCGATCCCTGGCTGGTGCTGACCTGGAAGCCGGTGACGCTGCCGATCGCCTGGCAGGGCGACTCGGGACAGGAGGGATCGGGCACCGTGGCCGTGGCGCCGAGGACGACCGTTGTTTTGGACGCGGTCGCCGCGCCAGCGCCGGCAACCACCCCGACCGTCAGAAGCGCGAGGCTGCCCGCAAGCGCGATGACCAGCGCCAGCCGGCCACGAACTCCCGCCGACCCAGCGTTGACAGCTCCATGCGAAGACCTCGACATGCCCATGCTCCTCTCGTTGAAAGATCCTGCCAGTGCAGGCAGATTAGCCGCCAGCGCGGCCGATACCGCCTATTCCGAAGGGCGGGCGTACTGCAGCGCGACCGCGTAACGGACCTGCTCGGCACCTTCGAAGCCGAGCGCGAGGCGGGCGCCGTTGGTCAGGTCAAATGAGTTCCCGACCGAGTAAGGGCCGCGGTCGATCACCTGGGTTACCAGGGAGCGGCCGTGGTAGGCGAACTTGATCGTCGTGCCGCAGGGCAGGGTCTTGTGGGCGACCCCGATCGTCCCCGGCCTCAGGGTCTGCCCGCAGGCGGTGTGGTTGCCGTAGAGGCCGGGGCCGTACCAGGTGGCGCCGGCCGAGCGCATCGGGCTGCTGAAGACGATGCCGCCGCCGATTGGAGCGGTCCCATCGGAAGCGACCACCGCGGCGCCGCCGGTTCCCGCCTGCGCGGGCACGGAGCCAAGGGCCAAGGAAGCCAGCGCAGCGGCCAGAACGGCCCAGCGCAAGCGCTGCCCGAGGCGCTCGCCAATCGCGCGCCCATGCCCTGAATGATCTTTCCGCCCGCAGCGGTTTATGCCTGCCGTCATTGCTCTTCTACGACGCTTACGGGGTTAGCTGACGGGCTCGCGCTGAAAGAGCTGCGCTACGCGGCAGATGCCGGCGATTCGCCCCAACAATTGGGTCCCCCGCTCTCCGCGATATGTAGGCGGAGATTCAGCGGAAGTTGGCGGCAGGTTAGCAAACGCTAAGACATGAAAATGTGCAGGCGTGGGAAAGGCCCCCTTTCGAGGGCCTTTCCTTTAGCGGGCCTGTAAGCCGGATCCTGTCTAGAGCGGCCATCTGTCTCACCGGGGCCGAAGCCCCGGGGGGCCGCCGAAGCGGCCCTGCGGCCTACCTGGACCTCGCCGGGCGGGGTCGACGGTCCTGCTTGGCCTTGCACCTGGCGGGGTTTGCCTGGCCGCCGCGTCACCGCGGCGCCGGTGCGCTCTTACCGCACCATTTCACCTTTGCCTGTTCGCGACTCACGTGTGGCCGCGCCATCGGCTGTGTATTTCTGTGGCACTTTCCCGCGGGTTTCCCCGGGTGGGCGTTACCCACCGCCATGCCCTGTGGTGTCCGGACTTTCCTCGAGGGGTTTTCTCTCCCCCCGCGGTCGCTCGGCCTGCATGTGGATGGTAGTCCTTGGGCGGCCCGCTGCAAACCGGCGCATCTCGGGGTCTTCGGTCGGTCGGATCGGGTCACGCACAAAAGTGCGCTCCCCTCACCTCCCTCCCTGCATCCCCCGACCTGCTTGGTTTTCGCGGGCGGATATAGCCTTGATTTATGGGAACTGCCATCGTCACGGGAGCGGGCGGTGGCCTGGGGCGCGCGATCGCACTCGAGCTGGCCGGTCGCGGCTACATCGTGCATGTGACTGACATCGATGCCGATGCGGCCGCCCGTACGGCTGCCGAGATCGGCTCCGGGGCGCGGTCCGCGGGCCTCGACGTGCGCGACGAGGCGGCCTGCCGGGCGCTTGCGACGGAGGCAAACGCCGGCGGTTCGCTCGATGTCTGGGTCAACAACGCGGGGGTCCTCGTCACCGGGCCCTCCTGGACGCAGGATGAGCCGACGCGCCGGATGATGCTCGAGGTCAATGCGCTGGGGACGATGAACGGCACGGTTGCCGCGCTGGAGCCGATGATGGCAGCCGGTCGCGGGCACGTGATCAACGTGATCTCGCTGGCCGGGATCGTCGCCGCGCCCGGCGAGGTCAACTACGCGGCGAGCAAGCACGCGGCGATGGCGTTCACCCTCGGCACGCTCTTCGACCTGCGCCGCTCCGGGATCGGCGGCATCGAGCTCTCGGCGGTATGCCCGGACGGGATCTGGACGCCGATGCTGGAGGACAAGCTCGACGACCCCGAGGCGGCCGGCTCGTTCTCCGGCCAACTGCTCACTTCCCAGCAGGTCGCGGCCGAGATCGGCAAGCTGACCGAACGCCCGCGTCCGATCCTGATCCTGCCCCGCTGGCGCGGCCCGATGCTGCGCCTATTCGACCTCTTCCCCAGGCTCAGCCTGCGCCTGCTGCCCTGGGTGATGCGGGACGCCCGACGACGCCAGCGTCGCTACAAGAAACTGATCCAGGCCGGCAAGTGGCCCAAGTAGCGCCTGCTAAATCTTGCGGAAGACGCCGACCACTTTGCCGAGGACTGTCGCCTCGGTGGTCCGGATCGGCTCCATCGTCGCGTTCTCGGGCTGGAGGCGGATGTGGTCGTCTTCGCGGAAGAAGCGCTTGACCGTGGCCTCCTCGCCGATCAGGGCGACGACGATCTCGCCATTGACCGCGTCGTCGGCCGGCCGCACAACCACGTAGTCGCCCTCGAAGATGCCGGCTTCGACCATGCTCTCGCCGCGCACGTTGAGGATGTAGTCGCCGTCCTCGCCGCCGATCACGTCGGGGACTTCGATGTAGTCCTCGACGTTCTCTTCGGCGATGATCGGGGCGCCCGCGGCCACACTGCCAAGCAGCGGCAGACCGTTCTCGGGCCGGATCGTCCGCTTGGCCTTGTCGAATAGAAGCTCGATCGCCCGCGGCTTGGAGGGATCCCGCCGCAGCAGCCCGATCTTCTCCAGATTGGCGAGGTGCGCGTGAACGGTGGAGGAGGAGTGCAGCCCCACCGCTTTGCCGATCTCCCGCACCGTCGGCGGGTAGCCGGTCTTGGCGGCGTACTTGCCGATGAAGTCGAAGATCTCCTTCTGCCTCTTGGTCAGATCCAGCTCCACGCTAGCTCCCCTCCCCAACGGCACGCCGGGTATCGATTCGTTCGAACACTTGTTCGCAAGAGTACTGCCCAACCCGGATACCCGCAACCAAACCCGGCCCCCGAGCCCCAAACATCTAGAATCGTCGCCCCTCGAGCGGCTGTGGCGGAACTGGTAGACGCGCAAGGTTGAGGGCCTTGTGCCCCGTAAGGGGCGTGGAGGTTCGACTCCTCTCAGCCGCATTAAAAGCTCCTGCAAATAGGAGCGTTTACCTCAAAACCAGGAATTTCGGCATTGCCGCCCTACGGTCCATTGTGGACCGCTTTGGCAGCAACGCACCGTACCCCTCCACCTCTATGCGAGTTCTGGAGCGTGCACGGGGCAATTCTCCCCGCAGGTGAGAACCACCGGTTTTGTGTCAGCGCAGGGCCTACCAAAGCGGCTACCAGGGGATCGATCCTCCCGCCTGGCCGGGGCGTCTCAAGGAGGAACGATGAGCAAAGTCCCGAGCAGCATCCAGCACGCACATGGCACCGGCAGTCTGTACGCCAAAGAGATAGCTAGCGGCCAAGAGGTTTGGTACGGCCGCTGGTACCTCCGTGGCCGGCGGGTCAACCGCCGTATTGGCCCCAAGCGCCGGCGGGGGACCGGCGAAGGTCTCAACCAGACTCAGGCCGAGGCCGCACTTCGCCGCATGATGGTTCGCGAGCACCCGCCCGCGCCGGACTCGATTGTGTCATTCGCACGCGCCACGGAACTGATGCTCCACGATCTCGAAGCGCTCGATCGCAAGCCGACCACACTCGATAACTACCGGTCGATCCTTCGCGCTCACCTCCTCCCCCGCTTCGGCGGAGTTCCCGTCAACCGGGTGAGGAAGGATGACGTCGAGGACTTCATGGCGGCGCTGAGGGAGGCCGGCAAGGCGCCCCAAACGCGTTCTGGCATCTTCAAGCTCCTCTCGCAGGTTTTCACCTTTGCCCAACGGCATGGTTGGTGTGAGAAGAACCCCTGTCAGCACATCCGCCAGCCCCGGATCCGGGAATGCTCGGAGATTCGGTTCCTCAACCAAGGAGAGCTCGATGCTCTGATCGCTGCCGTTGACGTTGCCGAGGAGCCCTTTGGACCTACCGACCGGGCAATCTTCCTGACCGCTGCCATGACTGGCATGCGTCAAGGAGAGCTACTCGCCCTGCGCTGGCGCGACGTCGACTGGGAGGCAAAGCGGGTCCGGGTACGCCGCAACTACACCCGCGGTCACTGGTCGACGCCCAAGTCGCGCAGCGGAGAACGCGCGGTGCCCCTTTCGGGCAGAGTCGAAGAAGAGCTGAAAGCCCATTGGCAGCGCTCCCCCTTTTCGCATGAGGACGACCTGGTCTTCGCCCATCCGCTGAGCGGCGAGGTGCTCCCCCACGGCCCGCTCGTGCGCCGCTTCAAGAAAGCACTGAAGGCAGCGGGGGTGCGGAAAATACGCTTCCACGATCTGCGCCACACCTTCGGGACCAGGATCGCCGCTGCCGGCGTGCCGATGCGGGCTCTACAGGAGTGGATGGGTCATCGCGACTACCGGACCACTCTGATCTACGCCGACTACGAACCCGGAGACGAAGAGAGCGGCCTCGTGGACGCGGCTTTCTCAAGCGGATCGCCAATCGAGAAGGATGTTCCCGGCCCTCGCGCCAAGCGGCGCTTTTCACGGCTGAGGAGCGCCTTTCACCGCCAGGGGCTAACCAAGACCAGCGATGCTCTACTGAAGTCACTCAGGTTGCCCGAGTGTGATTTCGAGACCCCAGATAACGAGGCCGACTCTTCTCGTTACCGAGTTTGAGAGTTCAGATTCAGATCGATTACAGGCAGATACGGCTGGAGTGAAAGAGGCCCCGTCCGCTTGCCTCCGTGTAGGTGGCGACGCCGAGGTGCATCGAGCTGTAAGCCAGAACTATTCCGGTGAATCCCGCTTCGTAGCAGCGCTTCATCAACTTGGTGCTCAGGCTCAGGCGATCCTTGTGGTGGGTGTTGCACTCCGGCTTGAAGTAGTTGATCAACAGTGCCTCGGTGAGATCGATGCGATCGCGCGCGCGCAGAATCTCTCGAGCCCTGCTGTCGGCGCCCTGCATCGCCTCTTCGCTGATCTCGACGCCGGGGTTCGCGCCTCCAATGGTTTCGATCGTCGTCCCCGCCCCAAGAACAATCCAGACATCGCGATTGGGATGGTTCTCCATCGTGTCCTCGACGATTTCCTGGTACCGGCTGTGGGAGTCGAGCCGGTCAAGCGCGCAGGACTCCCGAAGCTCGCCACGGGCGCGACCGATGTAGTGAACCTTTAGGTCGAAAAGGGAGGGTGCAAAGGGATCCGGAGCAAGGTTTAGCTGCGCAACGAGGCCGAGGTCAAAGCTGAGTTCCTGATTCTCTCCTGTCATCACAATCGTCCTGCCACCGGAGCGCAGCGATACATCGGTGATCCCTTCGGGGAGGCCGGCGGTCTGCAGATGCACCGCCTCGCTCCCGTCGTCATCGACGATCTTCAAGGTGAGACTCAGCTTGCCATCGAAGACCTCCGTCGCGTCCTCGACGGCCTTGACCGACGGTCGCGAGCAGATGAAATAGAAGGCTAGGCGGCCGACCTCCTCCTGCAACTCAGCGGCGGACCGCCTTTCAGGTCCTCGCACGAGGCCGGTCCAGTCCGGCCCGACAATCGCCATCCGGAATATGCCCTGTTCGTTGACGCAGGGCTCCTTCTGCTCCTGGGGCAGCCGAGGGTAGCCGAGCGCTTCCCCGAGCTCGATCCGTTTCTGCAGCGCCGCCGGATCGGCATTGCCCTTGACGACAACCGTCTCTTTGGCCCAGGCGGGGTCCCAGTACTTTGACATCAGTGCGACAGCCCTAACTTGCCGGTCTTCTCTCGACCTTGTAGTCGAAGAACCCAGACACCTGCGAGACGAACTTGGTCTTGTGGAACTTCCATTTGGGCGCCTCGTCAAGCAGAGAGACAAAGAGGTCGCCGGAGAAGTCTGGGCCGATTCCCTCGAAGATCAAGGCCAACACGAGGTCCAGCGTCTGGGAAGCCAACTGAGTAAAAGCTTCGAGCACCTTTGGCCCCTCGAACCCCGTGAATTCCCCGCGCGCGACACGGGCAAGCCGTTCCTCGCTCGCTCGTCGCGATGGATGCACAAATCCACTCAGGGCGCTAAACGACCGACGAACGGCTTGCGGGAAATCCTCCTTGTCGGCGACCATCCGCAACGTCACATCGTCGATCGGCGAGATCGAGGAGCGAGGAACCTTGGAGTTATCGCCCAGGAAGCGGATCCGCTCCTTCAGCGATGCGTCCCTGTCCAGCTGCTGGTCCACATACACGTACTTCACGGTGGACTCGAGTAGGGAGCGAAGCTCGCGCCGAGCCGCGTTGAAGGTCCCTTCTCGGCTCACACCGCGAAGCGCGACGACGGACTCGAGCAGATCGTCAATCGAGCGCTGAAGAATCCACTCGTCGCTCTGCGGGAAGCGCGAAAAGGCCAACCAACTCGAGCGCAGCCCCATGGCGAAGTCCTGCACGAGCCGGTCCAAGTGTGCCTCGGCAGCCTGGTAGCGCTTGCTCGACCGCGTCTCCTCGTGTGCCTCGATCAGAGCCTTGAGATCATCGGCGGCAGAGGCAATCGAGTCCTCTGGCTTGCTCATTTCACCCCATCGCGGAGCTGAACCCCACCCAAGGGGTAGAGGGAGACCATTGGCTCGGGCATCTCTATTCCCCGAGCCGGTCTTCGATGCCGTCGAGGCATCCCTCGAAAGCCGCCTGTTCGAATCTTCCGTAGAAGCCCTCAGCGTAGGCTTCGGCCACCTCAAGGGGATGCGAGGTCGAAGCGATCCCGAATTCCCTGGCGATCTGGGAATGTGGAACAAGCCCGCAAACGATCCGATCCTCCTCGTAGCGCTGGGCGTACTTTCCCGTGAAGCCGCCAGTTGACTTCACCGAGCGCTCCCTGGTGGGTTTGGCGGGTCTGCGCTTCTCGTCACGGCCTTCGTGAGCCCTGCGCTTTTCATTCTGCCCCAGCTCGCGCTGAAACTTTGCTTCCTGCCGGCGCGATTCGCGGGCAACCTGGCGATCGATTTCGCGGGCTTCCCTTTCGGCTTGCTCACGACTGACGCCCAGCTCTTCCATGTCTTCGACGAATCCGGCGTTGGATCCCTCTGGGCCGGAGTCCCCGCACCCACCGAGGCCAAATGCGATCCCAGCCGCGACAGTCGCAAGCGTTCCGTAAGTCCGCCACATGAGACCGGGACCGTACCCAATTCCGGCGGGCGCCATGACCCTCCCGGCCCTCTGCCTGCTCAGCCTCGTGGGCCAGGCCAGATCCGGCAGAATTCATCGGCCAGGAACTCGCCCCGCTGGTCGATATCCCGCTCGGTAAAAGCCTCCGGATGCTGATCAGACAGGCGAGTATTGAGCAGGAGCAAGCTGCGTCTCGCCAACCCGCGGCGCTTGTCATTAGCGACCTCCGGCGCATGCCAGGGCCCGTGGCTCAAGCTGGAGTTCAGCTCGCCCGTGGTCAGCGTGAGGTTGCCGAGGCGATGGAGATGCTGCTCGCGCCATTGGCGGGGGTCCTCGACCGACTCATCAAGCGGCCAATTTGCCTCCCAGGATTGAGGAAGTACATGCTCGAGGGTCAGGTTCTCCGGTCTCGCCAAGCCCTGCTCGGTCCTTGGATCCTGTGTCCGCAGACGCGCCTCGATCTCCCAGAGAACCATGACCAACCGGTCCTGTCGCCGAAACCCATAGAGCTGCTTCTCGACGATCACCTCCCTCACTTCCGCATCGCTCGGCCAGCGATTCACCGGAGCTTCCTGCCCGGCGAGGAATTCCTCCGCCGCCATGTCAACGTCAGCCAACCTCCCCTTGAGAACCGCCACCAGTTCGGCCACAAGGCGGTTGTAGTTCTTGGTCGTCACGCCGCAGATCATGCGTCGCACGAGGAAGTCCTCGAGCATCGCAAGGACCCGACGCCGGCAACCCTCCTCGACTGCGGGCTCCCGAAACAGCAGCAGTGCAACCGGGATCATGGTCGTCGTGTCGAGTATCTCCAGGAGGTCGAAGAAGCGTCGCTCGGGACTTCCCTCCGGCATCTCGTCGAAGGAGCGAACGATGGCCGCGTCCGCGCAGAGCCGAGGGATCAACTCCGCCATCGCTGGCGCCTCCGCCCGCGCCAAGACGCCGGCTTGGAAGGTCTTGAACAGCTCGGTGGCCGGGACCGGGCGGGCCAGCTCGACGACCAGCCAGTGCATCAGGAACAGATCCCCGTTCTTGGTGAAAAGGCGACCCTGGCGCCGGTCTTCGCGCCAGTAGTCGCGGTCGAGCTCGGGGGCCCAGGAATCTTCGTAGAGCCAATCGGCGTCCGCAGATTCCTCGCTGGCGGTGAGGAACACCGAGTTCTTCAACAGATCGAGGGCGATTAGAGGCGTTCCCCGTGCATTCAAGGTCTCGAAGATCACCTGCGGGTTGTCGCTGTCCTCCAGCCGAATGGCCACCAGCTTCAACAGATCCGTCGCCGTTACCCGAAGAGCCTCAAGTCGCCGACCAGGCTCGGCATCTTCCGTTGCCCACTCTTCGATGCGCTCGCGGAAATAGGCGGCCGCCTCTTGGATCTCGTTGTCCGGATCGTCCTCAGACTGGCCTGGGTCGCTGTCGGCCGCCATAGCCGTCTCGAACGCGCTTCGGTTTGCATTGGTCGGCCAGACCTTGAAGCGCTCGATCCCCTCGGCCAGCAACGGGTCGTTGTAGACGAGGCGACGAACGAGCTGCGCCTGATCCGCGCAGCCCAAAGCGTCGCCGCAGCGCCCTGCCGCGCAGAGGAATAGCTGCAGCGTCGTCAAGCGCTGCTGTCCGTCGATTACCAGGAATCACTGCGGGGTCCCGGGCGGATTGTCCTCCTGCTGGATGACGATCGCCCCGAGGAAGTGACTCGGCGAGCCACTCGAAGCGCCACCGTCAAGCACGTGCTCGGCGACGGTCGAGATGTCTTCCCAAAGTGGCTCCCACTGCTGCTCACACGTCCACACGTAGGGCCGCTGATAGAGCGGGATCACGTAGCGGACATCGAGCTGAAAGAGCTGCGTGAGGTTGCGGGTCTCGGCCTGCATATGGTCCGGACCCTATCCGCAGCGGTTCACCGGTTCGCCGCGACCGCGACCTGCCAGGAGGAGATCCTCGAATCGCTCGGATCGACCTCGCGCCACTGCTCGAGCAGCTCGGCCGCCTGGGTCCAATCCCCCAGCTCGCGCCCGACGACCAGCATCGAGAACATGAAGGCGTTCCCCCGTATCGACCTCGCCGCACTGCGATCGCCTGCGAGGGAGACCAAGACCTGGCGCGCTTGCTCGAACTTCTCGTCTGAGGCCAAGGCCTGTCCGCATTCAAGCGCCATCGGCTGGTCGGGGCCACGCGCGAGAAGCCGTTCGGCGGCACGCGCCCGCTGCTTGCGATTGCCCCAGATCTTCGTGATCCGGACCATGGCCTCAAGGGCCCAGCGCTCCTCGCCGTGCTCTTCGAGCAGCTCCATCGCGGCACGCGGGTCTTGGCGCTTTGCCAGGTAGATCGCCCTGCCCCCCACCCACACCTTTGCCAGCCCGGCCTCCCTGAGGACGCTCTCGGCGCTCTCGCTCCACCCAAGTCGCGGCTTCTCCACTGCGAGCATCGACCGGTTTATCGCCGCCTTCACGGCCTCGGGTCCGCCCTCTTTCGCAATGCGCTCAAGCGCCCTGGCGGCCTCAGCAGATTCGTCGCCGTGGCGGGCGAGGCCGGTCGCGTATTGGCGGATTCGCTCGGCCGCGGCCATGTCCGTCCTCGCCTTCGCGATGAAGCTCAGCGCATCCTCGGGGTGATCAGCACGCAGGGCAGCTTCGGCCAATATCTCGGCCCCCATCGGCGCCTCGAGCTCGTTCTCTGTGGCCTCCTCAACCAACTCGCCGGCCGCGTCGCTCTCCGCGAGGAGCAGAAGGCTGTCGATCCTCAGCATCAGCAACCTGCCCGCCTCTTCGAAACGCCGCTGTCCTAGAAGCTCCACGCGCACCTCGCGCGCTTCCTCGCACGCCGTCTCCAGCTCCGGGGCGCTGTATGCGCGGTCACGCCCGACGGCAATCCGCGCGTCATGGACAACCACGTTGAGCCGACAGAGGCGCACCTGGACCATGTCGGGCGCCTTCGCCTTGGCCTCCTCGACGGCTCGCCGTGCCTCCGGGACTTCCTCTCGGATCAGGTGGGCAACCGAGCGCTGCAGCGATACGAGGGCAAGCAGTTCCGGATCGTCGGTCTCAATCCCGTCGAGCAGCGCCATCTGCTCCTCGAGCGAAGGTGCATCGGTGATGTCCTCAAGCAGGAGCCTGGGGTGCACCGGGTCAAGCCCCCGCGCCTCCTCGAGCAGGTGCTTGCGCCGATCCTCGTCCCCGGCGACGCCGGCAGCCACCGCGGCGCGGACATAGAAGTCGACTCGCGAGCCTGCCTCAACCGTGAGGGCGGCCCGCTCCCAGACCACCATCGATCGCGCCCAGTCGCCATGCTGCTCGACCAACCGAGCCACGCCTTTCAAGAGCTCTGTGGGCCCGGTGGCAAGCCATCTTGGCCAGGCGTCGATCACGGCCGCGACCCGATGCGGGTCGACTGGCTCGCCTACTTCCTGTTGAAGCTTCTCCAGCAGCTCCGGCGAGTTCTTGCCCAACGCAGTGAGTGCCTTATGGGCTCCGCTCGGCGCCCAATCTACGGCCAGCAGGCGCAGCCCAGCCTCGGCTCGGCCCTCTGCGCTCACCGCACTCAGGATCGCGTCGCTCTGCTCGGCGAGCGCAGCGACTTGGTCGCTGACGCCCTCCACCTGACTACCCAGGTCCTCGCGGACCTGGGTTGCCCGCACGTCAACGGCAGTGGAGGTATCAACCTGCGCCCCGCCTACATTTCGCGCGAGGATGGTGACGATCTCCTCGACGACTTCGCCCCGACCTGCGCCGAGGCCATCAGCGTCGAGCCACCTGCCAAGGTGACTCCGAACCCTCGTCAGGGCGGCTGGGTCGCCATCCATGGCGAAGCCACGGAAGGCGCTGCGGAACTGAGGGTCAATGAGCTGGCCTCTGATCTGCCTGCAGACGGAGTCGCGAGTCGCCCGATCGCCTTCCACGACCGTCGAAAGACGGAACTCCTTCCTAAGCACACGCAACAAATTGCGGGCTGGATCTCGGCGATGCCACCGTTTGACGCCGCGCAGCGAAGCGCTCGCAATCGAGCCAGGAAAGCTAGTCGGATCCGGAGCGCTCATCGATCTTGAAGGTAGCGGTCCGGACGGAGCCAATCCTCGGCTTCCTGCGTCCGCAACAAGCTATCTGCGGAGACCAGCAACGTTCGCAAGCTCAGTGCCCCCATCGCCACCAGCGCCGGGCTCAACGAGACGGCCGGTCGAGCACTCGCGCGGTGTGGGCCAACAGCAGCTTGGAGAGGTTGAGCGCGAAGGCAGCGTCGCCGTGGTCAACCGGGAACTCCCCCTGCTGCGGGCCTTCATCGGCTGTGTGTCGGCCTAGATGGAGATAGTTGCCAGCCGCCAAGACCAACGCGTCGAGGGTGTCGCGCTCGCGCGCGTACTCGAGGTTGGCGAAGATTTCCTTCGGTGCACCAGGCAGGGCTTCGATCGCCGCCCTACAGGCAAGAAAGGCCTGGGGATCATGGCCTTCTCGAAGAGCTCGCTCCGCTGCGCGAACATGATTTGCCGCTTGGCGCAAAGGATGGTCGCCACGAGGGATCGCGACCTCGGTGCAGAGGTACTCGGTGGCGCCGATCGGTTCCAGGACCTTCGTGAACCACTCGCTGCGGGCAACCTGGAAGCGCAGCTGCGTGTCTCGCGCCTGGCCGAAATTCTCAAACACCCACTCCCCCGGCTGGGGTTCGCTGGCGAAGCCAGGGCCGTCCTCGTTGAGGTCGCGAGCTCGCAGCCATCCAGAGAGCCGCAGGGCGATGTCGATCGCGCTCCCGGTTAGGGCATCGTCGATGTACTCGAGGGCGGCTCTGGATACCGGGACCTCAAGCTCGAGCTGGTACTCGGTTGGCGCAAGATGCGCTCCGGTCAGGGTTCCCTGGCCCAGGCGCTCTTCGCCGAGCAGGAGCTCTCCGTGCATGAAGTGGATCTGCACCTCCATCTTTTCGCGAGAGGTGCGCGCCTTGAACTGGAATGCGAGGCGCGGGGAGACCGCGCCCCTCCCGTGGACTGCCCCGGGATCGAGTCGCGCCCAGGTTCTAACACCGTCGCCGAGAGTGAGCTCCATCGTGCGAAACAGTAGAGCCGACAGAGGCCGTAGGGCCGCGAGGGTGCGAGCGTCGGTGCGGATCTTCAATTTCGGCGGAATCTTGTCGGAATAGCGCCGGAGCGCTACACTCCTCCCCATGAGCACCGCCTACGCCGAAGAGGCGATCCACGTCCACGACACCGGTCATCTGTCTGACCGCGACATTGCCGACGCTACCGGCGCAGCGCCGAGCACGGTGCGGGAATGGCTGAGTGGTCGTAGTGCCCCCAGCGGGTCGCGTGCGGAGCGCCTGGTCGAGCTTTCTTCGATCGTCGAGCGCCTTTCTCGGGTCATTCGCCCCACTTACATCCCGGTGTGGCTCCACAAGCCGGTGGAACTGCTCGACGACGACAAGCCGATCGAGCGGATCGCCGGCGGCGACTACCGCTCGGTGGCGCGGCTGATATCAGGCCTCGAGGACCCCGGCGCCGTCTGAGGTGGCCGGCGATGTCGCTGCGGTCGCCGTTCGCGGCCGTTGGTTCAAGCACACCTACCCGAAATCCCTTCCCCTGCCAGAGCGCGAGCCGCCGCCAGACAATCGCTGGCAGCGAGGCGACGTCGTCGATGCTCTCTACCTCGGCGACAGCGAGGACACGGTGTGGGCGGAGTGGTATCGGCACCTGGCCGAGCGGGCCATTCCACCGCTCGCACAAATGCCGCGCGAGCTCTGGACCTGGGAGATAGATATCGAGGTCGCGGATCTCTCAACCGCGGAGCGGCTCACCGCGGCGGGACTGCCCCTGCCGGTGCCGGGGCGCCGCTCGTGGCCTGCCTTCCAGAAAGTCGGAGAGCGGCTCCACGGCGAAGGGTGGCCCGGTCTTCTCGCGCCAAGCGCCGCGCTGCCCAAAGGCAGGGTGCTTTGTCTCTTCCGCGACAAGGACGGCGTTCGCGGCGCCGAGCCCATCCCTTCGCCCCACCAGGTTGCCGAGCCTCCCCCTCCCCCGACAGGCCTTCGGACCTAACGCAGATGCCCCTAATTCTTCGGACAGTTCGCGGACACTCTTTTCGCTAACTTAGGTCACCTCATCGCACCTCAGATGACCTGAGAGCACCCAATGGAACTGAGAAAACCTGGAATACCGCGGTTGAGGGCCTTGTGAGCCGAAAGGCTCGTGATGGTTCGACTCCATTCAGCCGCATAGGAAATAGCTGGAAATCGGCATTTTTACGGCCTGGCAACTTCCCAAATAGTTGCCAGGCCGTTTTTGCGAAATGGGCCAAATTGGCCCATTTCGGGAAGCGCTCGACACGCGCCTGCCGGCCTTACGCCCAAATCCCGAACCGAGAGGGCGGGAGGCGATGGCCAAAGCACGGCGAAGCTATGGAACGGGGTCGCTCTATGTCCACACTGGAAAGACCGGTCGCAAGTCCTGGTACGGGCGCTGGTATTCCGGCGGCAAACGAGCCCGCCGCGCAATTGGGCTGAAGCGGAACCAGGATCACCCGATGGACTGACGCGGGCCGAAACCGAGGCAGAGCTGCGCCGCCTGATGCACGACGCGCGGGCAGCGCAGGACCGCGCTTCGCTCACCGTCGCGGTGGTCGGCGAACGGCTGCTGCGCCACCTCGAGATAGTCGGCAGGAAGCCGACGACCCTCGCCACCTATCGCTCAGCTCTCGAGACACATCTCCTTCCGGCCCTCGGGACCCTGTCTCTAGTTGAGGTTGACGCGGAGCACGTTGAGAACTTGATGGCAGCGATGCAGAAGTCCGGCAAGGCAGCCAAGACCCGGGCGAACGCACTTGTCCTGCTGCACCAACTCTTCCATTTTGCCGAGCGCAACGGCTGGTGCACGGACAATCCCTGCGCCCGAGTGGATCGGCCCCAGGTCGAACCGACTCTCGACATCCGTTTCCTCAACGAAGAGGAGTTCAAGGCGCTACTCGAGGCCGTCGACGTTGCACGTGAGCCGCTTGGTCACGTCGATCGAGCGATGTTCCTGACCGCAACGATGACCGGCCTGCGACAGGGGGAGCTGCTCGCGCTCCGCTGGCAAGACGTCGACTGGCGAGCGGAGAGGATTCGCGTTCGCCGTAACTACGTCCGCGGGCACTGGGGCACACCGAAGTCCCGCCGAGGCCTCCGATCGGTGCCGCTTGGGACTCGAGTCGCGAGGGAGCTTGAGCAGCTACGCCAGCGCAGCGTCCACGACGCAGACGAAGACCTCGTCTTCGGGCATCCCTGCACGGGCGAAGTGCTCGACCACTCGCAGCTCACCCGACGTTTCAAGGCAGCGCTAAGAGCGGCCGGTCTGCGCGAGTTCCGCTTCAACGATCTGCGCCACACCTTCGGGACCAGGATG
>Ga0190274_10000378_pt1 | contig 27491 bp, 22 predicted proteins | sample Popmic531T_FD_133002 | JGI IMG/M metagenome (GOLD analysis project Ga0190274, IMG submission 133002) | Populus adjacent soil microbial communities from riparian zone of Yellowstone River, Montana, USA - 531 T | ecosystem: Environmental > Terrestrial > Soil > Riparian zone | place: USA: Montana... | reverse complement strand
TGCACCTGCCACGTTTTATGAAAAAACAACCTGGTGCAACACTTTTGAACCTTTGCAATACCGGACCTGCATTTTTCCACAACCAGGTTTCTACCATTCACGACCTGGCATTCATAAAAAACCCATCCTGGTTTAATCCTTTGTTTGCACATTATTATTCATGGCTGGTGCCGAAGGTTACCAAAAACAGCCGGGCAGTTTTGACTGTCTCCGAGTCCATTAAAAAAGAACTGCAATCTGTTTACGGCATTGGTAAAAGCAAAATTTTTGTGGCTGGAAACAAGATCAGTCCTTCATTATTGTCTGCGAAACCATTGGCTCCTTTAACATCAAATATCCAATCAAAAAAATTTTTCCTGATGGTAGGATCTGCTGATCCACGCAAAAATTTTGCAATGGCAGCGCAACTCTTTGCGGAAAAATTATCCGGCACCATACTGGTAATTGCAGGAGGAAGCCATCGATCGTTTCGCGAAAGCGGTACAGATTTACAAAGTGAAAATATAATTCATTTAGGTTATACCGATGAAGCCACATTGCGGTGGCTGTATGAAAATGCACTGGCCTTCATCAACCCGTCGTTGTACGAAGGATTTGGAATTCCCAACCTGGAGGCATTTGCATTTGGTTGTCCAGTGATTTGTTCCAACATACCTGTGTTCAGGGAAGTTTGTGGCGAGGCTGCATATTATTTCGACCCCACCATTCCCGACACTTTACAGGAAGCTATCAGGTTGCGATTGAGTTTTCAGCAACTTGCTGAAGAAAAAACATCCCACGGAAAGATTATCTTTACGGCTTTCCAGAATGTAAACCGGTCACAAATCGTGCTGAACGCAATAGCTCTATGAAAGTTGCCCTGGTCCAGGATTGGTTTATAGTAAATGGAGGCGCTGAAAAGGTAGTGCATGAAATCATAGCATTGTTCCCTGAAGCCGATGTGTTTTCTTTGGTAGATTTTTTAAATGATGCTGACAGAAATTACATACTTGCAGGAAAACGTGTAACTACTTCCTACCTGCAAAATTTCCCCTTTTCTGAAACGCAATACCGGAATTACCTGATGCTGTTTCCTCATGCAATTGAAAGCCTGGATTTTTCAGGATACGATTTGATAATTTCTTCATCCTATGCGGTGGCAAAAGGAATCAGAAAATCAAAAAAACAGATTCACATTTGTTACTGCCATTCCCCGGCGCGATATGCCTGGGATCTGGAAACAGAATATCTTTCAACCATGTCGGCACCAGCCAGAATGATTGCAAAACCGATTTTGAAATACATCCGGAATTGGGATCAGAGCACTACGGATCGTGTGGATCTTTTTATTGCAAACTCAAAAAATGTTTCTGAAAGAATTCATCGTATTTACAACAGGGATTCTGTTGTTATTTACCCGCCGGTTGATACACACAGCTTCACTCCGGAAGTGAACAAAGACGATTATTATTTCACCACATTGCGTGTGGTTCCCTACAAAAAACTGGATCTGATTATCGAAACGTTCAATGCTATGCCGGACAAAAAATTAGTTGTCTCCGGTGATGGTCCTGCATTGAAAAAAATCAGAAGCAATGCCGGCAAAAACATTCAGTTTGTAGGTTATGTCGAAAGATCACGGCTTGTGACATTTATGCAAAAAGCAAAGGCGTTCATACTCGCTGCTGAAGAAGATTTTGGCATCACCAGCCTGGAAGCACAAAGTTGCTGCACTCCCGTCATCGCACTCAAAAAAGGAGGGTACCTTGAAACGGTAGTCGAAAATAAAACAGGTGTATTTTTTGAAGAGCAAACTGTGGAAAGTTTAAAAAATGCTATCTTGAAATTTGAAGCACGTACTGTTCCGTTTCAAAAGGAAAATTTTATTGCCAATGTGTCAAACTTTACTGTTGAGAATTTCCGTAAAGCATTTAAGAAATGTGTAGCTGATTATGTGGAAAGAAAGAATTAACAAAATAAGTTTTCTGGTACTTTGTGTGCTGGCCTGTTTCCCGGTGCTGAACACAAAGGTTACTGTAATATTTATTATTGCTTTCACTTCAATAAGTGTGTTATCGGGACTTGCATATGGACTAAAATCCATCGATAAAAAACGCATCAGGGAAGTGTTGCTTTTGCTCACTCCATTCCTTCTCATTTTTTTAAGAACCTATATTACGGAACGCACACCGGATTCTCTTTTTTACCTCGAGGTTTCGACGAGTTTACTCGTGTTTCCAGTGGCTTTTTTTCTTTCGCCACTCGTATTAAATCAGAAACAAAAAGATACTTTAAGCTTACTGTTTGTTTTATCCACATTGGCTATAATGATTTATGGAGAATTCATAGCAGGTTGGAAAATTGCACATTATGTGGGAACTGGAAAATACTGGCCATCGGTTTCATCAGTGTTCAATGATCCTGCATTTACTTTTCATTTCAGAACTATTTTCGAAACACATTCGCATATTCATCCTACTTATGCAAGTGCATTTTTAGGAATTTCCATACTGTTGATATTAGACAGGTTTTTAAAAACATTTGATTCGTTAAATGGTCGGTCCAGGCTTTATTACATATTCGGGTTAGCGATTTTTATTTTGCTTCAGGCGCTATTAGCTTCCAGAACACCATTCATCGCGACCATGCTAAGTTCACTGGTGTTGATTTTTATTTATCTGAAAAGAAAAATACTGGCATTATATGCTCTTGGTGGAATAGTTTTACTTTGTACAATCTTGTTGCTGATGGTACCTTCTATATCATCACGATTCAAAGAAATTTCATTTTCGAATACCAGTATGCCTTCTGAAACTAATGAAAACTCTTTCAATATAAGAGTTGGAATTTATGAGTGCACTACTGATATCATAAAAGAAAACTGGGTATGGGGAATTGGTCCCGGGAATGTACAGTCGGCCCTCAACCAATGCTACAATTCTATTTCGAAAGCTGTGTACGATCAAAAAAACTACAATACCCACAACCAGTTTTTTGATTACTGGGCCGGTTTGGGAATTATTGGACCAATTGCACTCCTGTTGATCCTGGTGTACACTTCCGTCAGTAATTACAAGTTGAAGAATCCGGTCGCATTGGCCATTTCCCTGCTGTTTTTGATTTCAATGCTCACTGAAAACATGCTCATTCGCCAAAACGGAATTGTAGCATTTGCATTTTTCACAAGTCTGTACTTTTTCTCTACAAGGCGGCTCGAATAGGCTTTCAAGTAATTGCAGCACAAGCCCATACAACTGATGAGGAAAGGAAATCCCCGGCAAATTTTCATTTAATCCATTGAGAATTAACATTTTCAGTCACTGCCCTGTTCAAAATCAACCTCTGTAAAACCTGCTGATCGGCTTTTTCTTTGTATTTTTGAACCAATCCTCCAAAAGCCCTTACTTTAACAATACCAGTGACCCGCTATTCCCAATACATAAAGCGTATCAATATTGTGAGTGACTTAGTCATTCTCAACTCCTGCTATGCGGCGGTTTTTTACTACAAATTCGGAGCATTCCATGATCCTTTTTCATTCATGCTGATGTATGTGAACATTGCATGGTTTTTTGCAACATCCGTAATTAAGCCATATGATATTTCGAGAACCTCTGATTTTCTGAGGGTACTTCGATCTTCAATTTATGTGATACTGGTGCACATGTTGCTGGTTTTCGCATACTATGTATTTGAACAAGCACACAGGTATTCCAGGGAGTTGCTACTGGTAATGTACTCCGCATTGTTTGTAGCCACATTTATTTACAAACTTTGTTTCCATCTCGCCATCAAATACGCACGACGGAAAGGTTGGAATTACCGGAATATTGTAATTGTTACCCAGGAAGATAATCCTGTTCAACTCCAGTCATTTCTTTCCTCACATCCTGAATATGGATATCGGGTGAATAAGGTGGTAAAAGTGCTGGATCCTGCAGACAACAATTATCATGAGGAACTAAAAGATTATTGTTTGAACAACGGTGTGCACGAAATTTTTTACTCCATGTCGCTTGTGAATTACGACACCCTTGCTGACCTGATGAATTTTGCTGAGGAAAACCTCATTCGTATGCGATTGATCGCAGATTTTAAATGGGTAACCTTCCGTGACCTGGAACTGGAACGTTATGGAGAAATTCCGGTAATGAAAGTGCATACTTCACCACTTGACGACTGGGATAAACAATTGGTAAAACGCACTTTTGACATCATATTCTCCTTCACCATTATTGTTACCCTACTCAGCTGGCTGCTTCCGGTCTTTGCGATTTTGATAAAACTTGATTCAAAAGGACCGGTGTTCTTCAGACAACGCAGAACAGGCAGGGATAACAAATGGTTTTGGTGTTACAAGCTAAGGACCATGTATGTAAATGATCAGAGTGATACTTTACAAGCCACGATAAACGACGACCGGATCACAAGAATTGGGAGGTTTTTAAGGAATTCCAGCATGGATGAATTGCCGCAATTTTTTAATGTATTTATTGGCGATATGTCGGTAGTAGGACCCCGGCCGCACATGCTCAAGCATACTGAAGATTTTTCGATTGAAGTCGAGAAGTTCATGTCGCGACACAAGATTAAACCCGGGATTACCGGTTTGGCACAATCGAAAGGTTACAGAGGAGAAACAGACGAGCTCGAGAAGAAAAAAAATCGTGTAAAGCTGGATCTTTTTTACATGAATAACTGGACTTTCTTTTTCGATATCAAAATTATCCTCAATACCATTGGGGTAATGTTCAAGTTCAAAAGCGAGCCCAATACAGGTCAGTAAGCTTTCCCGCTTTTGATTTCACTCAGAGGCATTTATATTCAACAGGGGCTTTCCAAAACCCTCGGGAATTGTTAATTTTGCTGCTTCTAATTCCCATATGACAAAGTTTTCAGATCCTTCAAAATTCATAGGCCTTGTAGTTGCGTTGGGGATGAAGACCATCAAGCTTCGGTATAAGAATTCGTTACTCGGATTTTTGTGGAGCATGATGAATCCGCTCATCTACCTGATCATATTCACTTTTGTATTTGGTAATGTATTTTCCGAAATTGACCGTTACCCTTTGTATGCACTTACCGGACTCATTTGCTGGATTTTTTTTTCCACCACATCCATTCAGGTAATTGAATCCATCATCAACAGTTCAGGAGTTTTGAAATCCATCAACATTCCAACTATTGCATTTCCACTTTCCGCACAACTGGCTTCACTCATCAGTCTGTTTCTTTCTATGGTCCCATTCATAATCATGATGATGTTGTTTGGTATGAAAATTGGATGGGAAACATTACTCTTTTTCCCGATACTACTTTTGTTCTCCTGTTTTACTTTTGGAGTATCTCTGATTCTTTCTTCATTCAATGTTTATTTCCGCGACATGCAACTTGCCTGGTCATCCTTTATGCCTGCAATATTTTACGCGACTCCAATTGCATATACTTCAAGTCTGATTCCGGAAAAATTTCTGTGGCTTATCAAACTGAATCCGTTGTATCATTTTGTAGGTGCTTTCCGCGATGTGTTTTATTTTAACCAGGTTCCATCGTTGCAAATGACAGGTATACTTGTCGTACTTGGAATACTACCATTACTTGCGGGATTATTTATTTTTAACAGACTTGAAAAAGGTTTTGTATCTCAATACTGATAGCGGGCATGGAAGCAAATAAAGAAATCATTATTGAAGCAAAAGGTTTATCCGTGAGTTTTCTCATTCAACGGCATGGAATAAACAATATAAAAGATTTTATCATCACGATGGGTGTGAAAAGCCCTTTTGAAAAGAAAACCGTACTCAGGGATCTTGATCTGACAGTATACAAAGGAGAGTGTCTTGGTGTGATGGGAAGAAATGGTTGCGGAAAGAGTACACTGCTGCGAACCATTGCCGGAATTATGACACCTGACGAGGGTTCGTTAACTGTGAAAGGAAATGTTGCGCCACTTATGGCATTGGGTGTTGGACTCGAACCGGAATTATCTGGACTTGAAAATATCAAGCTTGTAGGTACGCTGATGGGTCTTTCGAAAAAGGAATTGAAGAATGCTCTTGCATCCATCATTGATTTTTCTGAGCTTTCACTGGATGAAATTGAAATGCAGGTGAAAAGATATTCTTCTGGTATGATGGCACGCCTTGCGTTTTCAATCGCGGTTGCAAACCTTCCCGAGATTTTAATTATTGATGAAGCGCTTGCTGTTGGCGATCTTGGATTCCGTCAGAAATGTGCCAAACGAATTAATGAAATCAAAGCAGCAGGAAGTACTATCATTTATGTGTCGCATCACCTTGATGAAATAAAATCAATCTGTACCAGGGCAATATTTATGGAAGGCGGAAAGATTGCATTGTCGGGTGATGTAAATGAAATCTGTGATTATTATCAGACTCACCTCAAAAGGAAAAACCCTGCACCGACAATTCTTTCCTGAAAAAGAGTGCTGTAAAAAACAGTAAACAATTCAAATTCACAATCCGGTATGATCCAAGTCACTAAAACTTTTCTTCCACCGATGGCTGAATATACAGCCGTCCTTCAGCGGGCGTGGGATAAAAAGTGGATCACAAACCGTGGTGAACTTGTGAAAGAACTTGAGGAAAAACTGAAAGGATTCTTGAATGTTCCGAATATCATTATCACAAATAACGGAACAGTACCGCTGCAAATCGCGATTAAAGCATTACAACTGAAAGGCGAAATAATTACCACACCATTCAGCTATGTTGCCACTACTTCCTCAATTGTTTGGGAAAATTGTCAGCCGGTTTTTGTGGATATCGATCCAACTCATCTTACCATAAATGAAAAATTGATAGAGGCAGCAATAACACCTGCAACTTCTGCTATACTTGCCACACATGTTTTTGGTAACCCTTGCGAAGTAAATGTTATTGAAAGCATCGCCAAAAAACACAACCTGAAAGTAATTTATGATGGAGCACATTGTTTTGGTGTGACCTATAACAACCAGTCTGTTTTTAATTATGGGGATGTAAGCACGTGCAGTTTTCATGCAACTAAATTATTTCATACTGCTGAAGGTGGTGCTATGTTCACAAGTTCACAGGAATTAAACAACACACTTTTTTATCATCATAACTTTGGCCATAAAGGACCCGAAGCTTTCCAGGGAATTGGGATCAATGGAAAAATATCGGAAGTAAACGCCGCAGTTGGACTTTCTGTATTCCCTTACATTTCAAAAATAATGGAAAGCCGGAAGGAGGCTGTGAAATATTATCTGGAGTTGCTAGGCGATTCCGGATTGCAGTTTTTAGAGATCAGAAAAAACACGGAATGGAACTATAGTTATTTTCCGGTCATCTTTAATTCTGAAACGCAACTTTTGAAAGTTGTTGAGTTGTTAAAAGAAGCCGGAATATTTCCCCGTCGATATTTTTATCCTTCACTTTCTTCTCTGCCGTATGTAAGAAAGCAAGCTACTCCAATCGCTGACAGTATTGCAAGCAGGGTGTTATGTCTTCCATTGTTTCATGAATTGACTAAAGAAGAAATTCAGCAAATTGTTCAACTTGTAAAAAAAGCAATATGAGCACTGTCACCGGATTTACGCTGCAGCAATTAATTGCATTTCTCAAGAAGGAACAGATAGCTCACAACATCACAACTTCCAATTCTCATCCAGGTGATTGTGTGTTTGCATTGGCCAGTCTGCATCACAAAACAAAAAATGGTATCTATTTTATTTCCGGAAATCATGATGAGGTGATATCCGGTATTTCAGACAGTATTGTACTTACAAACCAGGCATCAGGAATTGCATCAACCAATATAATTATAGTAGTTGAAAATCCACAGTTGGTGCATTATAAACTTTCAGCCGGGCTGGAAAAAAAAGCAGTGCCGTTAATTCATCCTACAGCGATCATAGATCCTGAAGCAGTAATTTCAACTTCGGCACACATAGGACCGTATTGCATTCTTGGCAAATGTATAATTGATGACGGCGTTGTTTTAATGGGAACCATAACTGTGAATGACGGCACTGTGATTAAAAAAAACACGGTGATTGAATCGCATACCGTTATTGGTGCGCGAGGCATGGCGTGGATTTGGGATGATGAAGGCAACCGTGTAATGCAGTCGCAGAGTGGCGGAGTGATTATTGAGGAAGATTGTGTGATTGGTACCGGCATCGCAATTGTACGCGGATCACTATCTGAAAACACCGTTATCGGCAAAGGCACTGTGATGGCTCATGGTACTAAAATAGGTCATGGTTGCAAAATAGGAGCACAAACTCATTTTGCAAACAATGTAAGCCTTGCGGGAAATGCAATTATCGGCGAAAGAGTGTTTCTTGGAAGTGGTTGTGTGATTTCTTCGAATGTGATTATTGGTGAAGGATGTATTGTGGGTGCCGGAGCAGTGGTCCACAAATCAATACCGGACACCTACTGCACAATCGCGGGAGTGCCTGCTGTCATTATCAAAAGAAATAATTTTGATTCCAAACCGAAAGGTGCTCCAAAACCATTTTATAAGAAGAACAAGGACGAATAACAGTTATAAAAGTAATATTTCGCCAGAGAACTTCAAAAAGCAAACTGGTAATTTGAAAAAATAATATCAATGAAAGAATTAAATATTATTGCAGCCGACTTTAAACAAGGTGATAATTTTAAAATTGGAAGTTTCAATGTAATTGGCAACCAGGTAGTGGTTGGGAACAATGTCACAATTGAAAACAGTTGTGTAATTGCCTCAAATGTAACTATTGGAGATGGTACAATTATCAAAAATCATGTGGAACTTAGAGAAGGCACTGTGATTGGAGAAAATTGTCTGATTGATTCCAAAGTTTCCTCTTCCGGGAATTGTAAAATTGGCAACAATGTTACATTACGTTATGATACCATTATTGCACGCGGTATTGTAATTGGAGATAATACTTATGTTTGTCCAAGGGTAATGACAAATAACCTTGATTCGGGGAAAAATGCAATCGGAGGAGCTCAAATCGGGAAAAATTGTTTCATCGGAACCAATGCGGTTATTCAACATGGAATTAAGATAGCAGACAATGTTACCATCGGCTCCATGACTTTTGTAAACAAATCAATTGAAGAAGCCGGTTCCACTTATGTAGGTATTCCAGCCAAAAAAATTAAATAAGTCAGAGTATACAACAATATGATTGAAGGTTTGACTACAAACGAAATTCAAAATGTGGCACCTGTCGTATCCGTTTGTGTACAATCATACCAACATGTTGAATATATTGAACAATGCCTCAAGAGTATCCTGGCACAAAAAACTACATTTGAATTTGAAATTATCCTGGGCGAAGACGATTCCACTGACGGCACCAGGGAAATATGTGAAGAGTATGCATTAAAATACCCGGATAAAATAAAACTCTTTTTGCGAAACAGAGCTGATGTCATTTTCATAAATGGTAAAGCAACGGGAAGATTTAATTTTATTCAAAACATACTTGCATCGAAAGGAAAATACATTGCTATATGCGAAAGCGATGACTACTGGACAGATCCTCTTAAATTACAGAAGCAATTTGATTTGATGGAGAAGAATCCGGAGTTCGGGATTTGTTTCCATAAAGTAAAAGAACTGAACACATTCGACAACACAAAAAACAAAGAATTACCTGAAATAGTTTCCGACACCATTTACGAAATCACAGATTATATATTAAGCAACAAAACCGCAACCTGTTCAATATTCTTTAAAAAGTCATTGTTTGAGCCGGTGCCGGATTGGTTTTATAAACTTCCATTTGGTGACCTGGGCATTGTATTACTTGTAATGCAAAGGTCAAATGGGAAAGGGATTGTGCTGAATGACGAAATGGGTGTGTACCGTGTGCATGCAAAAGGAATTCACGGGAGCATGAAAAAAGATGCGCGTTCACTGATCAATGCATATCAGCAACATATTGAGTTTACAGAAATCATGCGGAAAGAATTTTTCACCGATGGTAGTTATGAAAAATTATTGATTCAAAAAGTGATAAACACCCTGGTGATTATTCGCAATCATTACCGCGAATTGGGATCATTTACAGGATACATGAGTTCATCACTGAAACTATATTATTACAAAGCATTAAATAAGCTCGGTACCGCATGAAGAAAATTCTTTTCATAAGCCATGAAGCTTCCCGTACCGGAGCCCCGTTCGTTTTATATTATTTTCTGAAGTGGATGAAGACTCATCATCCTGAAATAAATGCCGATGTTCTGCTTATAAAGGACGGTGAATTGGTAGAGGATTTCCGTAATGTGGCTAATACCACATTCGATTTTATAGAAAGCTCAAACAAATTCAAAAAGTCGATTCCTTATTATTTTTACCGCGTCAATAAAATTGTTGATCCTTCTGCAAGTCCGGAGTATCATTTTCAGAAACAGTTTATTTCGAAAATCGCAGCAGGTAACTACGACATCATTTATGCCAACACCGTTCTTTCATTGCCATTTGCTGCAATGATCAAAAACCAATCCCGAAACAAGGCACAGCTGATTGCACACATTCATGAACTTGATACCATGATCGATATGGCTCTACCTGAATTTCACAGGTATGTTGATGTTGTGGATCAATACATTGCAGTATCAAAAGCTGTAAAACAAAACCTGGTTGACAACCGATACATTCCTGAAAAGAAAATTAAAGTTGTGTATGAATTTTCAACTGCTGAGCAAATTGAACACAAATCTTCCTCTAACTCATCCAAAAACTGGTTCGAAGTAGGTGGTGCAGGATCGGTGCAGTTTAGAAAAGGATCCGATATATTTATACAAGTAGCTTTTCATGTAAAATCAAAAGCACCTGATGCAAAGGTAAAATTTAGATGGGTAGGTGCTTTTTCTGCTGATTCAAATGAGGAACTTATCAGAGCTGATTTGCAAAAAGCCGGTCTGACAGAGCAGGTAATATTTGAAGGTGCGACAAATGTGCCTCACTCCTACTTCCGGAATTTTGATGTATTTCTGCTCACCTCACGAGAAGATCCCTTCCCATTGGTTTGTATAGAAGCCGGGATGCTGGGCAAGCCTGTCATTTGTTTTAACCAGGGAAATGGCACTGCCGAAGTGCTGGCAACGGGAGGCGGGAAATTAATTCCATACCTTGACGCAGAAGCAATGGCATATGCGATATTGAATTATTACAATAATCCGGAAACAATTAAAACAGACGGTTTGAAAGCAAAGGAAATTTTTTCGGAATTTGTTCCGGAAAAAATATGTCCTGCGATTTTTGAGTTGTTTCGTAAATAATAAAGATTGACTGCATTCATGTTTGGATCAATACAGAAAAATTTTAAAGAATTAAATCGGCGCGTTAAAAGGAAACTCCGGCATGAGAACCTGAGCTTTCACCGGATGTGGCTTTTGGTATCAACCAGTCGAGGGAGAAAACGGATTTTCAACTTTGGCTATAAATTAACAGGATTCGTTTTTTCAAAGTTATTCCATATTAAAATTGAAACCAACCGTGATTATAAAAAATGGGTGGCTCTTAATTTTCCAGATCAGGCAAAGCTGAACATTTACAAAAATGAACTTTCAGGATTTACTTATCTTCCGAAAATAAGTGTGATCCTTCCCGTTTATAACACTCCTTCTCATTATTTAGAAGCTGCCATAGAATCAGTAAAAAACCAGGTTTATGAAAATTGGGAGCTCTGCATTTCTGATGACAATTCACCTGATCTTGCAGTGAAAGAAATACTGAACAAATATTCACAATCCGACAACCGTATTCGTGTTGTATTCAGGAAGGAAAATGGCCATATTTCAATCAACTCCAATTCTGCACTTGAAATTGCAACCGGTGAATATGTGGCATTACTCGATCATGATGATTTGCTCACTCCGGATGCATTGTTTCAGAATGTAAAGTTGTTAAATGAGGATCCTCAAATAGATTTCATTTATTCAGATGAAGATAAAGTGGATGATAAAGGGAATTACACAGAACCACATTTTAAACCGGACTGGTGTCCTGAAAATTTTCTTTCCAGAAATTATCTTTGTCACTTTTCAGTAATACGCAGAAAGCTGGTTGAAGAAGTCAATGGATTCAGAGCGGGATATGAAGGGAGCCAGGATTACGATTTATTTTTACGTGTCACAGAAAAGACGGCTCACATAAGACACATTCCAATGATACTGTATCATTGGAGAATCCACCCTGGATCTACCGCTAACCTGGAAAATGCAAAGCCCTACGCTTATGTTTCCGGAAAAAAAGCACTTGAAGATACTCTTGTTCGCAGAGGTCTGAAAGGAACTGTGGAAACAGAAAATGACATGTCAGGCTATTACCATATTCGTTACAAATTAATTAATCCTGCCAAAGTCAGTGTGATCATACCGTCAAAGAACAGGCAGGATATGTGTCATATGATTTTGTCGTCACTGACGGAGCTGACTAATTATCCCGATTACGAAATTATACTTGTAAACAATAACAGCGATGAGACCGGTTTTTTTGAAATGGTGAGTCTTTGGAAAGAAAAATTACCCGGGAAATTTCAATGCATTGATGATAATGGGAATTTTAATTTTTCAAGACTGATCAACAGGGGTGCTGCTGCCGCCAAAGGCGAATATCTTTTGTTGCTGAACAACGATACAAAAGTAATTCAATCAGACTGGATGGAATTAATGGCGGGCTATTCCCAGAAAGAAGATATTGGAGCAGTCGGCGTCCGTTTGTTATTTCCGGATGACACTATTCAACATGCAGGAGTTGTAATTGGACTGGGTGGCATAGCCGAACATGTGTTTGCCGGAGCCGATAAGGATGAAAATGGATATTTCAATTTTTTAAAGTGTACCAATAATTATTCAGGCATCACTGCAGCATGTTTGATGATAAGATCAAAGGTCTTTCATGAAGTAAATGGATTTGATGAAAATCTTCCTGTAGAATATAATGACATTGATTTTTGTCTGAAACTTGTTGACAAGGGCTACCGCAATGTGTATCTGCCTTACGTTACGCTATACCATTACGAATCTGTGTCGAGAGGTCATCCGCACAAAACAAAAGAATCCTATCAGCAACATCTGAAAGATATCAGTTTGTTTCAATCGAGATGGCAGAAATATATCAACAACGATCCATGTTACAATCCGCATTTGTCGAGAATCTACAATGACTTCAGACTACGGATTAATGACTGATTTAAAAAATCAAGTATGGTTGGCGCTATTATAACAAGACTTAAAAATCTGAAACAAGGGTATACGCTTTCGCGGAAGCGTAAAATTTTTTGTATTGGAAGAAATAAGACCGGTACTACCAGCATGGCTGAATTTTTCAGGCAATCGGGATTGATTGTAGCGCCTCAAACACCTGCCGAACTGTTGATAGATGATTGGAAAATAAACCGCTTTGACAGAATCTTCAAATTTGTAAAATTCAAGGGCGAAGTTTTTCAGGACATTCCGTTCAGCTTACCACGAACCTTTATTGAACTTGATAAACAATTTCCTGGCAGCAAATTCATTCTCACTATCAGGGACAACGCTGATGAATGGTATCAATCATTGGTTAACTTTCATTCAAAACTACTTACCGGAGGAAAAATGCCTGATAAAAATGATTTAATGAACGCCACTTACAATGGCAAAGGCTGGATGTGGAAGACAAATCGATATGTTTACAACACTCCTGAAGATGATGTCTATCATAAAGCTACGATGTTGAAACATTATGACGATTACAACAGGTCGGTTTTGGAATATTTCAAAAATGATCCTGATAAATTACTGGTCATAAACCTGAAAGAAACTGACGTCACAAATAAAATTGTCGAGTTCACCGGAATAAAAACTCCTATGAAAAATATGCCCTGGGAAAATAAGACATAAAAAAAAGTGTAAAGTGACAAGTGTAAAGTGTAAAGTAATGATTCCGGAGTAAAATAAAGCATTTTGAATACCAAATCTCTCAAAGTGTAAAACTCAATGAATTAAAAAGCAATGTCACTTTTTATTTTGACAAATAGGTCTTCTTGTAATGTTTAATGAACACTGTATCCTGTAAAATTTCATCAGGTAACTTTAAAAGGTGATTAGCATAAGGCTCATGCATTTCCTGAATGAGAATATCCGGGGATTCAGAAAGTATTTCGGTTACAGGGAGTATCGACAACCAGGCCAATGACGTGTAGTCGAAGTGTACTGCTAAAAACACTTTCAAGCTTTCTGAAAAACTGTCACGAACCAGATACAACCTCAAACCGTTTACTTTTTGCGGCATTTTTTTTGTGCTGAAATAAGCATTTGGATACTTTGGGTTTGTAGTAATTGTAGTTATTGGTTCCGCACCACTCTTCAATTTATAGGAATACGATCGCATTTTGTAAACATCGTTAAATCCAAACATTTTTTGAAGATCGCCATCGAATTCGATAGTGGAATCAACCATGAACTCTTCAGGTTTATACGCCTGGAGCACAGGGAAATCCTCATTCAACCTTGCCATAAGTTTTCGGTAACCAATATAGGTACCGAACATATTCCAATGGGTGTCTGTTTTATAAAAGGTCTCTTTCACCTTTTTACCTACAAGCAGTTCCTGTTTGCAGTTGACGCTTCGAATTACATTATTGTTTTTTAATCTATCAAAAATCTGATCCAGTTTTGAATTCCTGGTTTCTACTCGTTGAAGCGGAGGTAAAAATTCAGGATAGATCCGATCCTTTAAAGGAATCATCATGAAATAAAATTTTATCCCTTTGTTGTCAAAATAACGGGTAATTACTTCCAGATTTAAAACAATGGTATCAAGCTGCTGTTCGGTATAAACCTCTGAGGCTGCTGCAATGTAGTCCTTTCTGGAAAGGAATAACCAGTCTTCTTTACCAATTGTAACCTGATCAGGGATGGCAGATTTATTAAAGAGTTTGATTTTGGTTTTGTTCACATGCTCCACCAATTCATTCCGGTATGCAAAGCGATCGTCAAAATACACCTGGTATTTAAAGAAAAACTGCCATACATTACTCCATCTCCACTCCGGGAATGGAGCAAGGTTACGATTTTCTAGACTCGTAGTTTGTTTTTTTCCAACAAAGGGAATAAAAATCAGGAGCAGAAACATGAGTATTATAAAACTCTTACTTAATGGATAATCTCTGAATGTATTTCTGAACATCAAAGTTCCAACAACACTGATTACTGCACCTATTACCCAGGTCAACACTCCGGTGAAAAAATTACAGGCAAAAATTTGCCCTATAACCAACAGACAAATTGCCAAAAGAAGTATGTTCAATTTGCTTTTCATCAGAACCGGAAATATATAAATGGGTTATAACTTCCGGTGGCCATTATCATGCCTGAATAAATCAGGATCATAAGCAGAAATGCTACCCTGTTAAATCGGAACACACTATTAATTAATGGCCCGTTAACGGAGTAAAGGATTGAAAACTTATACATTTTTTTCAATAACCAGTTGAATCCATTCACAGACATGATTACACCAATAATAAAAATGGCAACAATTTCAGTGTCAGTAAGCATGGCAAGGGTATAAGTTCCTGTATTCCATTTTCCAAACATGGTTTGCACAAAGCCCATAGCTCCTGAAAGGTGGTCGGCCCTGAAGAATACCCACAACAAAATTACTGAGGATAGCATGTAGAAATGCTGAACTATACGTGGTAATTTTTCAAGAATCCTACCAAATCCCAAGCGTTCAATCACCATAAGTGTTCCGTGAGCAAGTCCCCAAATCACAAAATTCCAGCTTGCACCATGCCACAATCCTGTCAGAAAAAAAACAATATAAAGATTCAGGTACGTTCTGAAATTACTTTTCTTATTTCCACCGAGAGGGATGTATAAATAATCTCTGAACCAGTTCGACAATGAAATGTGCCAGCGCTGCCAGAATTCCCTGATGGATGTGGACTTATAAGGGAACCTGAAATTTTCAAGGAAATTAAATCCAAGCATTTTACCCAAACCGATTGCCATATCGGAATACGCTGAAAAATCAAAATACAATTGAAGCGTGTAACACAAAATTCCAAACCATGCTGCCGGTGCTGTAAGATCCTGCGGATTGCAACCAAATGCTGTGTCGGCAGCAGTGGCCAGGGTATTGGCGATAATCATCTTTTTACCCAGTCCAATAATAAATCGTTCAATCCCGGCTCGGAACAAATCAGAAGTGAGAGTTCGTCCCATGATTTGTTTCGCCACATCCTTATACCTTACAATCGGACCGGCGATGAGCTGAGGGAACAGACAAATATATAGCGCAAGGTCCACGAACGATTTTTGTGGTTTAAATTGTTTCCTGCTTACATCAATCAGGTACGACAGAATATGGAAAGTGTAAAATGAAATTCCTGCAGGCAATTTTACATTCACCTGTTTTATTTGAAACGATCCGAATAATATAAATACATCATTAAGGCTACCAATAATAAAAGAGAGATACTTGTAAATGATCAGCACCAAAATGTTAATGGTAATACCCACAACAATTGGAATTTTAGTTTTTGCACTCCCAACCCATTGGCCTATAAAAAAATTCAGGACGATGGAACCCATCATCAACAGAATAAGCTCTCCTTCTCCAAACACATAAAAAAAGATACTCAGTATAAGAAGTACCAGATTCCTGAAATTGTATTTATGCGTGAGGTAAGTCAGCAACAGCGTTACCGGCAGGAAAAGAAAAAGGAAAATGGGTGAACTGAATACCATTTTAGAAACCCAATTTTTTTAAATCTTTAACTAACAGGTTAGTGAACAAGGCAGCGCCTTTACTATTCAGGTGATCGGTATTAAAAAAGAGGTCGGCATCATTAAATGCGTAAGTATAATCGATCACCGGAGAGTCGTTAAGAATTGCCTTATCCAGAATGGTTTTAAATCCCGGGTATCCATTATTGTAGATGGGAGGTAACACAAACACTATTCTGATATTGCTTGCTTTACATTTTTCCTGAATTCTTCGGAATGCAGACCAATATGCCACGTTTATTTTCAACTTATCGAGTCGCCATTTGTTAACTCTGAATTCTGCTTTAGGATCAATATCCCGTTGCACCAGCAAATTAGCTCCTAAGCTGTCTATACTATTTGTTTTGTAATCCAAAACTTCCTGTCCGTAAACAGGAAATTTCAATGCGTTAATCAAATTGACGTTCTCGCGATATGTTTTTGAGAACCTGGTAGCATATTCCGCTTTCTTCAACTGCTTGCAAATTATTCCATTCACAGTTTCATCATACACATAAGGCAACATTGCATCTTTTCTGAAAACAATATGCTGCAAATCAAAAAAAGTAGCGTGATCGTCGACTGAATAAATCAATACAGAAGGTTTGTTGGCGCTTTTGATAAGCAATTCAATTAATGCTTCGTGATACAAAATGTTTGATCCGCTCAATCCGAAATTATAACAAGATTTTTTCAGTGAATCAACCAATATTCCGGGATTGTAATTATTCAGAGCACGTGAAGAACCTAAAATACAGATGTCGGATTTTATTTTTCCTTCAATCAACAAGCCGATCCTGTTATCCCTTATTTGTTTTTGGGCAAAATAAGAAATAGCAGTTCCAATGCACTGATCGACTAGAATCAGTACCAAAACAAAGATGAAATATTTTACCAGGTTATTCTTTTTCATCTTTTAGAACTGAAAATAAATAAATGGAGTTTCAGATATATTCGACATCAGGATGATTGAAATTACTGCCACCAGGTAAATTGTAAAACGGGGCACTATTTGCAAACCGTTCATAAATTTATCCAATGAATTTTTTCGAAGCTGCCATTGAAACAACTCCAGCATTATCACGAATCCTATGATTAGATAGAATGATATCGAATCTTTTCCAAGATACAATATATCCTGTCGGACATTCCCCGGGTTGTGGATGATAAGTGAAATTGTTCCTCCCACATCCGTAAAAAGTCCTTTTATAAATGTCCATGAATCCGAAAGTGTACGTGCTCTGAAGAACACCGATCCGAAAGCGAAAATATGGAATACCATAAAAAACTGAAACCACTGGCGGATTAAATTATTTTTATGAATTCCCAGTTTATCAAAAATTCCCTCTCTGAATTTTTCAGTGGATTTGGAATAAATTACAAAGATTCCATTATAAAGTCCCCAAACGACAAAGGTCCAGTTCGCCCCATGCCAGATTCCACTAACTAAAAATATAAGTCCAAATACCGCAGGCCAACTCCAACCTTTACGAATCAGCGGGAACATGATATAATCACGGAACCAACTCATCAGCGAAATATGCCACTTCGTCCACATTACATTGATAGACCTGGAGAAAAACGGAAGTTGAAAATTTTCCATTAATTCTATTCCCAGTAAACGGGCTGAACCTCTTGCAATATCAGTATAACCCGAAAAATCACAATACACCTGCTGCGCAAATAACAGGCAAGCAATATAAATTGAAACGCTATGGGCTCCATCGGGATGATTGAAAACACTTGCAACCATGATTCCTAACTGATCGGCGATTACAACTTTCTTAAACAAACCAAGTAAAATCAACCGCAATCCACTGGTCATTTTTTCCCTGTCGAATTTATAATCAAAATGGAATTGGGAAATCAGGTGCGATGCTCTTTCAATAGGCCCTGCAACCAATTGAGGGAAAAACATTACATAAAGTGCAAAGATTCCAAGTTTTTTTTCCGGTGCTGATTTTCCTTTATATACATCAAACGTATAGCTCAAAGTTTGAAAAGTATAAAATGAAATTCCCAATGGTAATATAAGATGCGCAATAGGCAGCATATATTCCATATTCATCGCGGCAAGCAATTTGTTTGTGGAATCAGCAAAAAAATCATAGTACTTAAAAGTGCCGAGCATGGTGAGCCCGGTCATTAAACTGATAAGCATGAAAGGCCTGCGTTCTTTTTTGGTATGCAGCTCCCCCATTTTTATTCCACAATAATAATCGACCAATGTGGAAATCAGGATCAATACAATATATATGGGTTCCCAAACCATATAGAAATAATAACTGGCGATCAGTAATAAAATCCAACGTGACCTGACTGGAAGCAGGTAATACAAAAGCGTGACCAGCGGCAGAAAAAATAAGTAATGGAGAGAATTGAATATCACAGGTCAGTAATGTTACCAGAGTCCACTACCAGGCTGGAGTCACTCAGGTGCTGGCATTTAAGAAATAAGAAGGTTTTATTATTGGGTGTGCAAATATACATTAATTATTTACAGGGCTGCAAACCACTTGTTTAAACAAGATTTTCAATGGCTTTTCGGGTATTATGGCCTGATAATCAAACGGACAAGAGTCAAGGCTACCAACAGCATGGAATAGTAGCGGAAAAGTGCAGGTAAAGGTCGGTTTCTAAAAATAAGTATCAGGAATCCAATTAAGTTCCACAAACTAAACACCCTTACAAACGACCAATCATCAATATATACTGCAGGAGACAGGAACAACGCGAATAAAAACCAGCAAATCCAGGCACCCGTTAAAGCCAAGAAAAAATGATCTTTCAAAGCATGTCCTGATTTAAGTAGTGTTTTTATCACAAAGGCTGTGAGTATCAACTGCCAACTAAAATATCCTAGCCAAAAAAGCAATTGCAATTTATTTTTGGTTGTGGAAATGTCAAGATTGCCAATGAAACCATTTATTATTCCCGAAACCGGAAGGCCGAGATTTCCTGTCCCGCTGGCTCCGGGTTCTGTACCGGTTTGCGCAGCTATAATCAACTTCCAACCTGCAAATACTGCAAATGGAATCAATAAAAATGCAATTTTATAGAACTGTGATTTGTCTTTATAAAATCCGAATACTGTGAAAAATACAATTGGCAAAAGTGCAAGCAACGATGTTTCTCTTGTTAATAGTGTTAGTGAAGCAAATATGCTAAACAACAGGTATTTTTTATCGAACAAAAAGAAGAGTGCGCCGGTAAAGAAAAACAGTTCTGTTACCTCTGAAAGGTCTCTTCCAAGCGACATATATAATCCGCATAAGAAAAGCGGGAGATATCCTAACGCCGTTGCCTGAGGCATTTTTTTTATGAATGCATTTATAAAATAGAGTATTCCGAAAAATGCAAGTATATTGATCAGAATCATTGCATAAGGAACCATCCAGGGAGTGCCGCCGAATGAAGCCAGCCAACATAAAACAGGATATAAAATCCGTTGCATGCGATATGGAACCAGATCCACAGTGATACCATTCGCGGTTTTTGAAAAATCAAACGGATCCAGTGAGTATCGGTAAAAGAACTGTCCGTCGTAACCCTGACCATTCTGTACCCAAACAGGAGCGGGTGTTTCAGCCGGGTTTACAAAATCTGATCCTGCCACAAAAAAATAGGTGAAGTCGCCCAGAGCCATGTATCCCCTTCCAGCCAGAAGCAGGAATAGCACCAGTCCTGCTGTTAAGAATATATTTGAGGATGACCTGCTATTTACCACGGGATGAAAATACAAAACTATTTAGGATATTTGCCAGCATGAACCAACAAGGTGCCCGTGCTTTTTTAATTGGATTTACATTGCTTGCACTGCTCACTTTGTTTCAGCAAATTTTTCATCCTATCAAACTGGCAGGGTTACAAGGAGCATTCGACAAAGGAGAGGCTCCTGAGTTTTCAACCGCTGAATGGTTTAAAGGTCAGTACCAGGTTAAGGCCGATCACTATCTGAAATACAATACCGCCTTTAATGGTGAATTGGTTCGGTTGCGAAACCAGGTTGATTATTCTGTTTTCGGAAATATAAATACCATACTCACTCTTGGAAAGGAGAATTATATTTTTGATCCGAATTATATTTATGCTTTGAATGGTACCGATATTCCGGATGATTCCACATTAACCGAGAAAGTGCATGCGGTCAATCATTCAATTGCACTACTGGATTCACTCCACGTTCCACTCTTCGTATTTTTTGCTCCTAATAAAGCGAGCTATTACCAGGAATATCTTCCGGAGCCACTTACAGCTTCATCAAAAACCAATCGTGCTTTTTTTAATTCGATTCTGGAGGAACACAAGGTGCCTGTTATTGAATTCAGTGAATGGTTTTTGACCATGAAATCCACTACAAAATATCCACTTGTCCCAAAATATGGAGCGCACTGGACTACTTACGGTGCATATTTAGCAGTCGACTCCATGCTAGAGAAAATGTATTCCGGAAGAAATGAAAAATTTGCATCTTTTGCTTTGGATAAAATTGAAATGTCAGACAAAGCACTTTATACTGACGACGATTACCTGGCGTCATTAAACCTGATGGTTAAATGGAAGTCGCCACGAATGGCTTATCCGAAACTTAGTTTCAGTGAAGGAAAAAAACCAACGGTGCTAATTATCAGCGATAGCTTTATCTGGAATCTGTATGACCTTGGGATTATTCAAAACTGTTTTTCTGAAAAATCACAACTCAGATATTACAACAAAACCAGTTATGACTATTTAAAAAACAATCAGGGCCCTGTATTCAATTTGAGCATTGAGAATTTAAAGATGTGCGATTTTGTTGTTGTAATTTCATCGGATCCCAGTCTGAAAGATTTTGGATTCGGATTTTTTGAATCATTAAACCATTTGACAAATCATGAATAAAGTATACTACTACCTGGTAGTGCTGGCCATGATTTGTATTGGCGCCACTTTAAAATTCGCCAATTCTCACGAAGCAATGCCGATTGGTTGTGATGAATTCGGTTACCTGAACCTTGCCCGGACAATTGATGAAGGAACAATTAGCAACCGCCCATTCCTTAATGAGCTTCTTGACACGCTTAGAAAAGAGGGAATAACTGAGCCCGAAATAAACTGGATGGTTACACCACATGCTTATCATATTCTTCCCGGTACAAATACTGTAATCAATCAATATCCTCCAGGGACATCCTGGCTGCTGAGCCTGTTTCCTTTTGAGTGGCGTAATTTACTTTTCCCTTTGCTTACAATGTTGCTGCTGATTGTGGTTCCGGTATTTGTTTCCAGAAATCAATTGTTTTCCCAATGGAATTATTTCGATCTGATATTTCCTGCATTTTTATTTTTAGTAACAGTCTCCACGCCATTTACCACTGAAATGGCGCGAGTGAATTCGCTTGCTGTAACTTTTGGATTATTGGTTGCTGCAGGAATGACGCTCAGGAATAAACCTCTGCTTTCATGTTTTCTGATTGCATTGACAGTGAATTTCAGAATTGCGAATGTGTTGATGGTTATGCCGGTACTATGCTTTCTTCCTTTTATTTCTTTAAAAACCGTTTATGGAAGAAAGCAAAATGTGATGCTGTTACTCAAGTTTGGATGCCTGACGATTCTTGCCGTATTACCTTTACTGATTTATAATTATCAATTGCTTGGAAATCCGATTGCAAGCACTTACTCGGTTATCGATACCGCTGTTAACGAATCCGGTAATTTTTTACACAACCTCGTTTATTACTTAAGTCCGGAACATCACTGGCTGAGAGTACATGCAGTTGTATTGGTGTGTTTGATTATTTGCTGCCTGATTGCAAAAATGAAATGGGTCGATTTAGCCAAAACGATTTCATTCCCATTATTAAATTATCTCTTTTTTGGATGGCATTCTGTAACGATGGATTATTATCCTTATGCATCTGCAATGATAATGACAGGAATGGTGTTTGGAGTTATACTAACTATCAAATTTCCTGAAAAATTCAGAATGGCTGCTCCCGTTACCGGGGTATTAATTGCAGTTATTGTTTTGATTGCCGGTTACAACAAATACAAAAAGAAAGAACATATAACTTTTGAAGAAGCAAAAGCAAAGTATGCTGTTTTGTGTAAATACGATGTGGTGTGGTGTGATTTATTTTCAGGAACAACTGAATATGTGTGCCACAACAACGGGTTTCGGTTTGCCACTTCAACTCTAAGGGCACGAAAAATAACTTTGCAATATCTCAGCAACCATTCATACAGCCAGGTAATAATTCAGAGTGATGTGCCGATGGAAGCCTCAGTAATTGATTCAGAAATTCAAGGTTCCGGATTGGAATATATACGTGTGTTTGATAAAAATTTAGGGGCATTAATTGTGATACCCGGCACTAATTCTAATAACAGCTCTACCCACTAATGGTATTCAGCAGCATCTCCTTTCTTATTTATTTCATGCCGGTCTTTTTCCTGATCTATTTTCTGCTTCCCGGAAAGTATAGAAATGGATGGTTGTTGATTTCAAGTATTCTATTCTTCAGCTGGGGCGCTCCCGTATTTCTGTTTACTGTACTTGCAAGCTGCCTTGTAGATTATTTTTTAGCTTCGAAATTTGGTGGAAGTAATAGAAAGCGATATTTTACAATTTCGATTGTACTCAACCTGGTATTGCTGGGCTATTTTAAATATGCAAACTTTTTCATTGATAACTTTAATTTTATTTCCAAGTCCCTTACCGGGGATGTGTTAACATTCGGACATATTTTATTGCCGGTCGGAATCTCATTTTTGACTTTTCATAAGATAAGTTTCCTGTATGATGTATACCGTCGTGAAACTGAATTTCCTGCTAAATTCAGCCATTATCTTTTATTCATTCTTTTATTTCCTCATCTTATTGCCGGTCCGATAGTCCGGTTCAAGGAAATTTTACCACAGATTCAAAACCGGTATAAATCGATAAGCTGGGAAAATACTTATTACGGGTTGCTGCAGTTTATAATCGGGCTTAGTAAAAAAGTGCTTATTGCGAACATTCTTGGCGAACAGGTTAACAATGCACTGAACGGACACTTCAATGAAATTGATTTTACGGAAAGCTGGGTAGTGATTTTCGCATACTCTTTTCAACTCTATTTTGATTTTTCAGGCTATTCCGACATGGCCATTGGGATGGCACGCATGATGGGATTTCAATTTCCGGAGAACTTCCGATTCCCTTATACTTCTAAAAGCATCACCGAATTCTGGAAACGCTGGCACATCACACTGGGGAGTTGGATGAGGGATTATCTTTACATTCCACTTGGTGGAAATCAATCAGGTATTTACAAAACTTATTTCAACCTGTTCCTTGTATTCTTTCTTTCAGGATTGTGGCATGGAGCCAGTTGGAATTTCGTGATTTGGGGAATGTTCCATGGGGCCTTCCTGGTTATGGAAAGAATGTTTCTCGGAAAGTTTTTGAAAAAGATTCCCGGGGTTGTTTCTGCATTTTATGCATTCCTGGTAGTGATGTCAGGATGGGTATTTTTCAGAATTGATTCGTTCGGCAATGGAATACAGTATCTCAAAACCATGTTTTCGTTTTCATCAATAAATATCGACTATTTACAAGCATTACCTTCAAAGTTCCTGCTTGTCTTATTATTGGCTGCATTCTTCTCATTCCAAACAGGATCATTGCAACTTCGCTGGACGAAGCTGTACACAGAAAAAAACAACAAACCTTTGCTCAACATAATGATGGCTGCAGGATTGGTATTACTCTATATTTTTAATCTCGGTGAATTGTATGCCACCGGATTTAATCCTTTTATTTATTTTAAATTTTAGTCGGGAAATCAGGCCTTACCGGGAAGGGTAAACCTGAACAATGCACCGTTGCTGTTTTCAGTTTCCAACCAGATTTTTTCTCCGATATCTTCAAGCACTCTTCGGGCAATAGGAAGTCCGATTCCTGTGGTATCCATGTCATCTTTAGATTTCAATGTGCTGAATACTTCGAAAATTTTCTGAGCATACTGTGGTTTGACTCCCGGACCATTATCAGCAATAGAAATAATGAAGTTATTGTCGACTTGTTCGCAGCTGATACAAATTACTCCATTCTGTGGATCATTGTGATGCATTACCGCATTCCTGATCAGTTGGAACATCAACACGTACATTCTATCGGCCTGAAGTTTTACTTCGGGAAGTCCGGATGTTTCAATTCGAAATCCTGAAGGAGGAGTCAGTGATTCAAAAATTGCATGTGACAAATGATTCAGATCTATAGTTTCAGGTGTTGATTCAAATTTTCCACATCTCGAAAATTCAAGAACCCCCTCAAGCAAAGCACGCATCCGGCCAACCCGGCTTTTCATCAGTGTAATATTTTCCGAAACACTTGGTTTTGCATTTCCTCCCAGATCATCGGCAATCCAGTTTGTAAGATTGTCAATTGCTCTTAACGGAGCCTTAAAATCATGCGAAACAATATATACGAAATGCGAAAACTGTGCAGCATTTTTTTCTGCTTCAGCTTTGTATTTTAAACTTTCCTGGCGCATGTGATACATGTTTTCATAAAGTGCGACCTTATTCCGTGTTTCGTCCATGTCAAGTGGTTTGTGCAGACAATCCACTGTGCCCAATTCAAAGCCTTCCATACAATGTCGTTCTGTATTGTTGATTGCTGAAACAAATACAATAGGAATATGTCTTGTAGTCTTGTTGGAGCGTAGTAACCGGGCCACTTCTATTCCATCGATTTCCGGCATTTGAATATCCAGCATAATCAACCCTATGTTTTCCCTGATGGCCAGGCGAAGTGCTTCATTACCTCCGCCGGCTTTAATAATAAGTCTGCCTTCATTCTCGATAATACTTTCAAGTGTCAGCAAATTTTCAGGACGATCATCCACAATGAGAATATTCATCACCTCTTTCCCGATGGATTTCTCAATGTTTGATTTAATGTTGTTCATATTCCGGCAGTATTAAAAATTTAATTTCACTAGGTTACTCAAACATTCCTGTCTTTCAACAACTGATAAACCTTTTTCAATAATAAATCTACATTCACAGGTTTTGTGATATAATCATTTGCCCCTGCATTCATACATATTTCCTTGTCGTCAGGCATTGCTTTGGCTGTTACTGCGACAATCGGGATACTTGAATTATAACCCAATGATCTGATCGTACTCATTGCCTGCAAACCATCTTTCCCTGGCATCATCACATCCATCATAATAATTGAAAGGTCCGGGTTTGCAATAAATTGTTCTATTGCTTCAAATCCATCCATAGCATAAATTACTTCAGCACCTTCGTGTTCAAAAATTGAAGTCATGGAATAGATATTCCTGATATCGTCGTCAGCAATCAATACTTTAATTCCGGTGAGTTTTCCTGTCAAGGTTTGATTTGTGGAATAATCAGTGATTCCCAAGTCTTTCATTTCTGTTTCTTTCACAGACCCGCCTTGTTTGTTTCCCACCATTGCACGTGACGCAATTGCAGATTGCAATATTGAAGCAACAAGCGTTTGATTAATCGCAGCCGTAGTGTGAATTTTAACAAGCTTGCTTATTTCACGTGGCACAAATTCGGAAATCGACCTGCACACAATTTCCGCATTTTTTGTGATGGCTTTTTCTTTCAATCGTTTTACTTTGTCAATATATTCCCTGTCAGGCAAGGTGGCATCCAAAATAATGATATCGGGTGTAAAATTCACCGAATCGGTTTCAGAAATCTTTACATTTTTTACAATGAAATTTTCAAGGGCGAATAATGATTTCCATACAGAAGTGTTTCTTTCATCATCGCACAACAATAGCACGTTGCCGGCATTTGCTAATGAGGTTTCATCATTTGTGTGCTTATCAAACCTCTCAGTTTGTTCAGATTGCTGATCAGTAACCGGCTCCAACTCTGCAGATACAAACAAACTGAATACAGATCCTTTACCTTCCACACTGGAGAGTGCTATTTCTCCTCCTAGAAGTGAGGATAATTGTCTGCAGATAGCAAGTCCTAGTCCGGTACCACCAAATTTCCTGGTGATTGAACTGTCAGCCTGGTTGAAGGCTTCGAAAATCAACCGTTGCTTATCTTCAGGTATTCCAATCCCGGAATCACAAACTGAAAAACAAATCACCTTTTTAGATTGGCGCAGTTTCTCATTTTGAAATGCAATGGGTTCAGTAACCATATATGCCTTCATATGAACTTCACCACCTTCGGGAGTAAATTTAAATGCATTGCCGAGTAGATTTTTCAAAACCTGCTCAATACGTACCCTGTCTGTAGTTATATATTCAGGCATTCCAAAATCAATTCCTGTTGAAAACCGGATTTTTTTATCCCTTGAAACCTCCATGAACAATTGCGTCATGTTGTTGCATATCTCGGCAATTTCAGTTTTTTCATTGTGCAGATGGAGTTTTCCCGCCTCAATTTTTGACAAATCAAGAATGTCGTTAATAATTACAAGAAGGTCGCTTCCGGATTTATGAATCACATTCGCATGTTCCACCTGCTTTTCAGTCATGTTTTTCGTTCTGTTTTCACCAAGCAGTTTGGCCAGAATCAACACGCTGTTGAGTGGTGTACGTAATTCGTGCGACATATTCGCCAGGAAATCTGATTTGTACTTGTTACTACGTTCCAATTGGTCCGCTTTAAATGCCAATGCCTTGTGAGCATCTTCCACGGCCATATTTTTTTCTTCCAAAAGAAGCGCCTTAATTTCAAGCTCACAATTTACTTTTTGAAGTGTTTCGGATTGCTTTCTCTACGCGGATTCCGACT
>Ga0190274_10000377_pt1 | contig 27522 bp, 29 predicted proteins | sample Popmic531T_FD_133002 | JGI IMG/M metagenome (GOLD analysis project Ga0190274, IMG submission 133002) | Populus adjacent soil microbial communities from riparian zone of Yellowstone River, Montana, USA - 531 T | ecosystem: Environmental > Terrestrial > Soil > Riparian zone | place: USA: Montana... | reverse complement strand
CTGTCGCCGCCATAGGTCAGGTAGCCCAGCGTCAGCGGGTATTGCTTGTCGGGAGCATAAGTGGGGCCGGACGGCGAGCCGGCACCGTCGCGGTTAAGCCCGGCCAGGTAGGGCACGAACCCAAGCATGCCATTGCCGCCGATCTGAATGGCATTGCCATTCCAGTTGTTGGGGATGGCCACGCCGAATGTTCCCTTGCTGGCGTTCGGATCCACGGGCGCGATTTCGCCGCGCAGCTCGCAGTACTCGGGCGTGTAGTTGGCCGTGCCGGGCTGGCCTTCGGCAGGGACTACCTTGGCCGAGGTCACCGTCGCGCCGCCCGTCGGCAGACGGATCTTGTCCTTCGGGACGCTGAAGCCCTGCATGGCTGCGCAGGCAACCTTGGCTGTGCGGGCCGGTGTGGCTGCGGCGCCGACGCCGGGTATGAAAGATATCGCTGTCACCAGGCCAAGCAGCCCTAGCGCGGCCTGTGCGGCCGATGGTCTGATCGTGTTCATGAGCCCCCCGATGGAATTAGACCGGGCACGAGTATAGCTGCAGACGGGGTCCCGGGGCTTAGCGGCCGCGGTAGATGATTCTGCCCTTCGTCAGATCGTACGGCGTCAGCTCGACAGTGACCTGATCGCCGGTAAGGATGCGGATGTAGTTCTTGCGCATCTTTCCCGAGATATGCGCGGTGACGACGTGGCCATTCTTCAGCTGTACGCGAAAGGTGGTATTGGGCAGGGTCTCGACGACCTCGCCTTCCATCTGGATATTGTCTTCTTTCGCCATGCCCGCTCGTGATGCCCCCAATGGGGCGCGGATTCTGCATAAACGCCGCCAGCAATGCAATGAATCCACTATTCCAGGCGTCGCAGGAACTCCTGCCGCGAAATGGAGCGGCTGCCGAGACTGCGCAGATGCGCCGAGACCAGCTGGCAATCGATCATCCCGATTCGCTCGGCCAGGCAGTGATCCACCAGCGCCGCCAGCGCCAGCTTGGATGCATTGCTCTCCCGGCTGAACATGGATTCGCCGAAGAACACCTGGCCCAGTCGTACGCCATACAGTCCGCCCACCAGCCGGTCGGCGCGCCACACTTCGAAGCTGTGTGCATGACCCAGCCGATGCAGGCGCTCGTAGGCCTGCTGCATCTCGTCGGTGATCCAGGTTCCCGGGCTGGATTGACGCGGCTCGGCACAGCCGGCGACAACGGCGGCGAAGTCATTGTCGAGGCGGATTTCAAACAGCCCGCGTTGTCGCAGGCGCCGCAGGCTGCGCGAGCAATGAAACTCAGCCGGCAGCAGTATTTCGCGCGGATCCGGCGACCACCACAGGATGGGTTGACCCGGCGAATACCACGGAAAGATGCCGCGCCGGTAGGCGGCCAGCAGTCGTTCTGGACGCAGGTCGCCGCCGGCCGCCAGCAATCCCTGCGGTTCGGCCAACGCTGTGCTGACCGGTGGAAAGCTGTCGATGGGATCATCCGGAGACAGCCAGGTGATCATGCACTGCGGAACGGTACATGGTCGGCCGCTGCGGCCATGTAGTCGTCAATGGCGCGTTGTTCGCGATCCAGATGGCTGGCGACGGCCGCGCGTAACGCGGCATCGGCAATCCAGTGCGCTGACCAGGTGATGACGGGCTCGAAACCCCGCGCCAGCTTGTGCTCGCCCTGCGTGCCCGGTTCAAAATGCTGCAGTCCATGCTCGATGCAGTAGTCGATGCCCTGGTGGTAGCAGGCTTCGAAGTGCAGGCTGTGGAAGTCGGCAGCAGCGCCCCAGTAACGGCCATACAGCGTGGTGGCGGAGCGGAAGAACACCGCGGCGGCGACCGGCGTATCCCGCTGCAGGGCCAGCTTCACCATCATGCGCTCTCCCATGGCCGCGGCCAGCAGGGCAAAGCATTCCGGATTCAGGTAAGGCAGGTGGCCATGCCGCGCAAAGGTGCCGGCATGGAAGTCGTACACCTGCGTGAGCAGCGGCGGCGTCAGCTGCGCGCCATGCAACGTGGTGAATTCGATCTCCTGCTCGACGACGCGGCGGCGCTCGCGACGCGTCTTCTTGCGCTTGTCGGCAGAAAAAGAGGCAAGGAAATCCTCGAAATCCCGATAGCCGCGATTGTGCCACTGGAAGTGGCAATCGCTGCGCAGCAGCCAGCCCGCCCGCGACGCCGAATCCCGCAATGGCTCGTCGATGAACAGCGCATGCGCGGTCGAAATCTGCCGCTGCTGCACCAACGCGCTGATGGCGCGCAGCAGCTCGCCGCGCAGCGCAACGGCGTCGTGGCCGGGATGCAGCAGCAGCCGTGGTCCGGTGGCGGGCGTGAAGGGAATCGCCGCCAGCAATTTGGGGTAGTAATCCAGCCCGCGGCTCTCCCAGGCGCGCGCCCAGGCAAAGTCGAACACGAACTCGCCCCATGAGTGGCTCTTCAGGTACAGCGGCGCGGCAGCAACCAGCGTTGCGCCGTCAGAGAGGACCAGGTGTTGCGGCGTCCAGCCGGTCGCTGGCGTGACGCAGCCGGTGCGCTCCAGCGCCTGCAGAAATTCATGGCGCAGGAATGGGTAGTCGGGCGCAATGGCGTTCCACTGCGCGGCCTCGATATCGTCGATGCTGCGCAGGATGCGCGACTGCAGGCGCGCCCCGCTCAACGTCCCCCGCTGTCGAGCCGCTCCAGGTAACGGTCGGCATCGAGCGCCGCCATGCAGCCGGAGCCGGCCGAAGTAATGGCCTGGCGATAGACATGATCGGCCACGTCACCGGCGGCAAACACGCCGGGCACGCTGGTGGCGGTCGCGTCACCTTCGGTGCCGCTGCGTATCTTCAGGTAGCCGCCATTCATGTCCAGCTGGCCGGCGAAGATCTCGGTGTTCGGTGTGTGGCCAATGGCAATGAATGCGCCCGCGACGGCCAGTTCCTGCGGCTTGTCATCAATGGTGCTTTTCAGGCGCACGCCGTTGACGCCCTGTTCGTCGCCGAGGATTTCATCCACGGCGTGGTTCCAAACGATGGCGACCTTGCCGGCCTTGACGCGCTCGTGCAGGTGATCCTGCAGGATCTTCTCCGAGCGCAGCTTGTCGCGCCGGTGTACCAGCGTGACATGCGCGGCGATATTCGACAGATACAGTGCTTCTTCAACCGCGGTATTGCCGCCACCGATGACGGCGACACGCTGACCGCGAAAGAAGAAGCCGTCGCAGGTAGCGCAGGCCGAAACGCCGCGTCCGCGGAACTTCTCCTCGGACGGCAATCCAAGGTAACGGGCCGAGGCGCCGGTGGCGATGATCAGCGCATCGCAGGTGTAACGCCCGGCGTCGCCCTGCAGGACAAACGGCGACGACTTCAGATCCACGGTGTGGATATGGTCGCTGACGATCTCGGTGTGGAAGCGCTCGGCGTGACGTTGCATGCGATCCATCAGCGCCGGACCCTGCAGACCTTCAACGTCACCGGGCCAGTTGTCCACATCAGTGGTGGTCATCAGCTGGCCGCCCGCGGCCAGGCCGGTAATCAGCATGGGCTTGCGATTGGCGCGCGCCGCATAGACGGCGGCCGCATAGCCGGCCGGACCGGAACCCAGAATGATCAATCGCCGGTGCAGGGTATCGCTCATGTACAATTTCCAGATGCAGACTAGGCTGAAAAGCAAGGTTGTCCCTGCATGTTAGCAGGGCTGTCAAGTGGCTGAATCCGCCAGCCAGAACAAGGCGCCGCTGCGCATTTCAGCGGCCGTGGTACGCGGTCTGCGCGAAAGCGCAGCCATCGCGCTGGGTGTCGTCGCACTGGTGTTGCTGGTGGCACTGCTGAGTTTCGATCCGCGCGACAGCGGCCCCAACTTCATCGGCAGCGATGAACTGGTGCGCAACCGCGTCGGGCCGTTTGGCGCATGGTGCAGTGACGCGCTGTATTTCCTGTTCGGTCGTCCGGCACTGTTGCTGCCGGTCATGCTGATCTATGCGGCGGTGCGGACCGCGCGCGCTGCGCGCGGCGGCGCAATGCATTCGCGGTTGAATCTGGCGCTGCGGCTGGGCGGCTTCCTGGTGCTGCTGATCACCAGCTGCGCGCTGGCTACGCTGCATTGGGAAGCCGGTGTGCTGCGCCAGAGCGCCGGCGGCGTGGTGGGCATGGCCACTGGCAATTCGCTGTCGGAAGCCCTGAAACCGCTGGGCGCCACACTGGTGTTGTTGGCGCTGTGGGCGGGCAGCGTGTCGGTGGCCTTCAGCGTTTCCTGGTTGACCATCATCGATCGCCTTGGCGCCTGGACGTGGAAGGCCGTGCGCATGCTGCGCGAGCGCTTTGCCGTCAAGCGCGAAGTGGACGAAGGCCGCGAGCGACGTCAGGCGCGCAAGGATGTCGTCGAACTGGAGCAGAAGAAGGCCAGGCCACGGGTTGCGCCGCGCATCGAAGCGCCGGCACCGGCACCGGAAAAGAGCGATCGCGCCGAGAAGGAACGGCAGGTCACGCTGTTCGATCCGCCGCAGGCCAGGGAATTGCCGCCGCTGAACATGCTCGACGATCCCGGTCAGCGCGAGCCGTCCTATTCGGCGGAGGCGCTCGAGGCCATGTCACGGCTGGTGGAACTGAAGCTCAAGGACTTCGGCGTCGACGTGGAAGTGACCGCGGTGCACCCGGGTCCGGTGGTGACGCGCTTTGAGATGCGGCCGGCGCCCGGCGTCAAGGCCAGCCAGATCACCGCGTTGTCCAAGGATCTGGCGCGCGCCCTGTCTACCACCAGCGTGCGCGTGGTGGAAGTGATCCCGGGCAAGTCGGTGATGGGGCTCGAGATCCCGAACGAGCGGCGCGAGATTGTCACGCTGGGCGAAATCATCAAGAGCAGGGCGTACGAAGAGGTGGCCTCGCCGCTGGCGCTGGCGCTGGGCAAGGACATCGGCGGCATTCCCGTTGTGGCTGACCTTGCGCGCATGCCGCATCTGCTGATCGCCGGCACCACCGGCTCGGGCAAATCGGTGGGCATCAATGCCATGGTGCTGTCGCTGCTTTACAAGAGCACCGCCGAACATGTGCGGCTGATCATGATCGATCCGAAGATGCTTGAGCTGTCCGTGTACGAGGGCATTCCGCATCTGCTGGCGCCGGTGGTCACCGACATGAAGCAGGCGGCCAACGCGCTGCGCTGGAGCGTGGCCGAGATGGAACGGCGCTACCAGCTGATGTCAGCGCTGGGTGTGCGCAACATCGCCGGCTACAACCGCAAGGTCAAGGATGCGGTCGCCGAGGGCAAGCCGATCAAGGACCCGATCCTGATCATGCGTGCCGCGAACGATCCATCGATTGACCAGAAGGCCATTCCCGACCTCGAGCCGCTGCCCTTCGTCGTGATCATCATCGACGAGCTGGCCGACCTGATGATGATTGTCGGCAAGAAGGTCGAGGAGCTGATCGCGCGGCTGGCGCAGAAGGCGCGCGCCTCGGGCATTCATCTGATCCTCGCCACGCAACGCCCGTCGGTGGACGTGATCACCGGGCTGATCAAGGCCAACATTCCCACGCGCATCGCCTTCCAGGTCTCGGCGCGGGTGGATTCACGCACCATCCTCGACCAGATGGGCGCCGAGTCGCTGCTGGGTCATGGCGACATGTTGTACCTGCCGCCGGGCACGGCGATTCCAACGCGCGTGCATGGTGCGTTTGTCTCCGATGCCGAAGTGCATCGCGTGGTGCAGGCGTTGAAGAAGGGCGCCGCACCGACCTACATTGAAGCCGTGCTGGACGGACCGTCACAGCCGCTGCTGGGCATTTCCGGCGAAGACGACGAGATGGGCCGCTCGTCGGTGGATTCGGAGCAGGATCCGCTATACGACGAAGCCGTGCAGATCGTCACGCGCGAGCGCAAACCGTCGATTTCCTATGTGCAGCGCCGGCTGAAGATCGGCTACAACCGCGCCGCGCGACTGGTCGAAGCGATGGAGGCCGCCGGCATCGTGGGGCCGCTGCAGTCCAATGGCGCGCGCGAAGTGCTGGCGCCGCCGCCGCCGGGCAGCTGAGATGAAGCGTCGATGGTTTCCGGCTCTGCTGGCCATGTTGGCGGTGACGCCCGTTCTGGCCGCCACCACCGATACGCCGCTGGATCGATTCCTGATCGGTCTGCAGACGCTGCGCGCCGATTTCCAGCAGGTGGTGCTGGACGCGCGCGGCCGGTCCATTGAACAGGGCAGCGGCAAGCTGCTGGTGCAGCGACCCGGCAAGTTCCGCTGGGAGTACACGCCGGCCAATGCCGGCGCCGATGCGGGTCAGTTGCTGGTGGCCGATGGACGCTACCTGTGGTTCTACGAGCGGGATCTGGCACAGGTCACCGTCAAGCCGGTCGGTGAGGCGCTGTCCTCGACGCCCATCGTGCTGTTGTCGGGCGATGCGGCGGCGCTGCACGCGGCCTTCGACATCGCCGCCGCACCACGCCGCGACAATCTGGATTGGGTGACGGTGAAGCCGCGCAGCGCGGCCGCCGATTTCAGCCGCGCCGAACTGGCGTTCCGCGGCAATACGCTGGCGCGCATGGTGATCAGCGACAAACTGGGGCAGACCGTGACATTGCAGTTCGGCCGCAGCACGCGTAACGCGGCGCCGAAGCCCGACGAGCTTGTTTTCAAGGTGCCGCCGGGCGTCGATGTGATTGGCACGGCGTTGCCATGATTTCGCGCTGGCCGCATGCCCGAACCTGGTACACCGTTGGCGTGTTGATGACGCTGGTGGTCGTGGTGGTCAGCCTGGTGCCGGCCCGTGAGCTGCCGGATATCAACGTCAGCGATAAATACGAGCACTTCACCGCGTTCGCGGCATTGACGCTGTGGTTTGGCGGACTGGTCGAACCGCGTCGCTATCCGATACTGGCGTTGCTGCTGCTGGCACTGGGTGGCGCCATCGAAGTGGCACAGGGCCTGATGGGCCTGGGCCGCCAGGCCGACGTGCGCGACCTGTACGCCGATGGCGCAGGCATCGTGGCCGGCGTGCTGCTGGGCCTGGCGGGGCTTCGCCACTGGGTACGATGGACCGAGCGGTGGCTGAGTCGAGCGTAGACGGCTGGCGACCGCTGGCTGACCGCATGCGGCCGCAGCGGCTGGAACACTTTGTCGGCCAACCGCAACTGCTGGCGCCCGGCAAGCCGCTGTATGAGGCCATCGTACGCCGGCAGCTGCATTCGATGATCCTGTGGGGCCCGCCGGGCACCGGCAAGACCACGCTGGCGCGTCTGATCGCGACTGCGTCGGGTGCCGAGTTCATCGCCTTGTCAGCAGTGCAGGCCGGTATCAAGGACATCCGCGAGGCGGTGGCGCGTGCGCGCCAGGTGGCCGCCGCCGGGCATCCCACGGTGCTGTTCCTCGACGAGGTACATCGCTTCAACAAGACGCAACAGGACAGCTTCCTGCCGCATGTCGAAGACGGCACGCTGACATTCATCGGCGCCACCACCGAAAATCCCTCGTTCGAGATTGTCGGCGCGCTGCTGTCGCGGGCGCGCGTGTATGTGCTGCGCGCGCTGGGTGTCGATGACCTGCGTGTCCTGCTGCAACGTGCGCTGACCGACGGGGAGCGCGGGCTGGGCGCATCAGGCCTGGCCATCGCGGATGAAGCACTGGATCTGCTGGCTGCCGCCGGCGATGGCGATGCGCGTCGCGCGCTGAACATGCTGGAGCTCGCGGCGGGCCTGGCCGAGGCCGCCGGTACAACGACGATCAGCACCGTGCAGGCGCAGGAAGTGGCCACCGGCAGCCGGCGCCGCTTCGACAAGGGCGGCGAGCAGTTCTACGACCAGATTTCAGCGCTGCATAAATCGGTGCGCGGCTCCGATCCCGATGCTGCGCTCTATTGGCTCACGCGCATGCTGGATGGCGGCGCCGACCCGCACTTCCTGGCGCGACGCATCCTGCGCATGGCCATCGAAGACATCGGGCTGGCCGATCCGCGCGGACAGACGCTGGCGCTGGAGGCCTGGCAGATTTACGAGCGCCTGGGCAGTCCCGAAGGCGAGCTGGCCCTGGCGGAAGCCGTGGTGTACCTCGCCGTGGCCGCCAAGAGCAACGCGGTCTACAAGGCCTTCGGCGACGTGAAAGGGGATGTCGAGAAGTACGGCACGCTGGAGGTGCCGCTGCAGCTGCGCAATGCGCCGACGAAGTTGATGAAGGAGCTGGGCTACGGCGCGGGCTATCGCTATGCCCACGACGAACCCGGCGCCTTTGCGGCCGGCGAGCGTTATCTGCCCGAAGGTCTGCCGGACAGAAGGTATTATCAGCCCGCGTCGCGCGGGCTCGAGGTCCGCATCGGTGAAGCGCTCGAAAAATTGCGGCAACTGAACAGCAAGAAGTGACTACGGCATGATCGATCCGAAACATTTGCGGGCCGCGCCCGAGGCGGTGGCCGCCAATCTGGCGCGTCGCGGCTATCAACTGGATGTGGCGGCGCTGCTGGCGCTGGAAGAGAAGCGCCGTCACTGGCAGGTGGAATCCGACCGGTTGCGCGCCGAGCGCAACAGCCACGCCCGCGCGGTGGGCCAGGCCAAGGGACGCGGCGAAGACATCGCCCCGTTGCTGGCGCGCGGCGAGACGCTGACGCGCGAGGTGGCTGACACCGATGCCGCGCTGACCGCCGTGCAGAACGAACTGGATGCCTGGCAGCTGGGCCTGCCGAACCTCCTGCATGAGTCGGTACCCGAGGGGCGCGATGAATCGGCCAATGTCGAAGTGCGGCGTTGGGGCGAGCCGCGCACGCTGTCCTTCAAGCCGCGCGATCACGTCGAGGTGGGCGAGGCGCTGGGCGGACTCGATTTCGAAGCCGCCGGTCGCATTTCCGGGGCGCGCTTCGTGGTGATGCGCGGCACTGTGGCGCGCCTGCATCGCGCGCTGACGCAGTTCATGCTGGACACGCACACCGCGAGACACGGCTATACCGAAGTGCAGGTGCCCTACCTGGTGCCGCCGGCCGCGCTGATCGGCACTGGCCAGCTGCCCAAGTTCGAGCAGGACCTGTTCGCGTTGCGCGGTGATCAGCGTTTCTATCTGATTCCCACCGCCGAAGTGCCGGTAACCAACCTGGTGCGCGAACAGATCATCGCCGCCGAGGCGCTGCCGATGAAGTTCGTCGCGCACACACCGTGCTTCCGCTCCGAAGCCGGGGCCTATGGCCGCGACACGCGCGGCATGATCCGCCAGCACCAGTTCGACAAGGTGGAGCTGGTGCAGATGGTGCGGCCGGCGGATTCCTATGCCGCGCTCGAAGAACTCACCGGCCATGCCGAGGCCATCCTGCAGGCGCTGGAGTTGCCGTATCGCGTCATGGCGTTGTGCGCCGGCGACGTGGGTTTTGCCAGTGCCAGGACCTACGACCTCGAAGTGTGGCTGCCCTCGCAGCAGAAATACCGCGAGATTTCCTCGTGCAGCAATTGCGAGGCATTCCAGGCGCGACGCATGCAGGCGCGCTGGCGCAATCCCGAAACCGGCAAGCCTGAGCCGTTGCACACGCTGAATGGTTCAGGTGTGGCGGTGGGCCGGGCGCTGGTGGCCATCCTCGAGAATTACCAGAACGAGGATGGCTCGTTGACCGTGCCGCGCGTGTTGCAGCCCTGGCTCGGCGGCATCGAGCGCATTGCGGCCGGCAAGGCCGGGTAGTGCGCCGCCGATTGACCCACCTGCAGCGCTCGCGGATCATGCGCGCGCAAAGTCGTGGTGCGGAGAGGTGGCAGAGCGGTTGAATGCACCGGTCTTGAAAACCGGCGGTCCCTCACGGGACTCGTGAGTTCGAATCTCACCCTCTCCGCCAGCTGCCCGCTTGTTCGCTGGACGCGTACCAGGCCTGCCATATCGCTGCGGGCGTCGCTGCCGGCCATGTCCGACCCGGCATTCAGCGCCGGCGAACTGAAGTGGCGCAGCAGGCGATTACCCAGCTGGCGCGAGCCAGGGCGAAGAATGCGCGGCTGGCTGTTTCAGCAGGTCAATGGCGCGCCGTATGTCGCGTCGATTCAGTCACGATCATTGGCGGTCACGAAGGCCGTCACCTCGCGCACGAAGTCGGCGGTGCGCGTGTTCTGGATGTCGTGTCCGGCGCCGGGGATCAGCACGAAGCGTGAGCCGGGCAGCACTTCCTTCTGGTAGTCGCCAGTGCTCGGCTTGAGGATGCCGTCCTTGTCGCCGAGCAGGCCCAGCACCGGCACCTTCGAGGCATTCACTTTGGCGAACAACGCTGGCGTACCCTGATCGGTCTGCACGAACTGCATCATGCGGAAGCGCATGTTCATCTGGTTGGCGTTGTAATCGGCGGTGGCCCAGGGCTTGTCAGGGTTCACCGGCGCAGCAGGGTAATTGCCGCCCCCACCACCTTGACGCTGGCCGCCACCGGCGCCACGGGCCGCCATCATTTTTTTGACCTCGTCGCGATAGATCATCGGGATACCCAGGTCGGACAGGCGGCTGGGAGCCATGCCGCCCTCCAGGGTCACCGACTTCACGCGGTCCGGGTATGTGGCCACCAGATGCAGCGCGTTGCCGCCGCCCATTGACGTGCCGATTACGTGATAGCGGCCGTTCACCAGCTTGTTGGCGGCCTCGCCGAGGATCTTGCCGATCTCGGACTGTTCCATGTCGCGCGTCAGTTCCGGCGAATTGCCCCAGCCCGGCGGCTGCAGCTCGATGACGCGGAAGCGCTTGGCCAGTTCGTCCTTGGCCCGCGACATTTCCAGGCCCGCCGATCCCGGCAGGCTGACGATGACGGGCGCGTTCCTCGGTCCCGCTTCGGCGTACTGGATGCGGAATCCGCCGGCTTCGACAGATCCGGTGGTGAAGGCCTTGCCCGGCATCTGGATCGCGGGTTCGGCAGCCGCGGCAGCTTTGCCGATGAATGCGCCGGGCAATACGACTGCCGCGCAGGCGACAACAGCGTGAAGTGAGAAGCGATGTTCCAGCATGGCAGCCCCCGGATTCCGTCCGAATGGTGCAACTTTACCGGGCCCTGACCAAAAGGGAAGCGGCACGGAGGTGCCGCTGCCCCGGATGCCGTCAGCGGACCAGCGGAATTGACGTGGCGACTTTCACCTGCGCCACCAACCCCAGCCGGCGGTTGATCTGGATCACCCGCGCGGCCTTGCCGGGCGGCAGAACCTTGGATATCTCCGTCAGATACTTTGCCCGCAGATTGTGGATGCGCAGATCGCGCTCCAGCAGGGAATTCACATAGGCCACGGCGTCCTGATCGGACAGCTTCTCATAGCTCGCCGCGTACTTGTTGAGGGCGGCCAGCTGGCCGTCGATGATGACCTTCTGCTCTGCCTGGAATCGCTGGAAGACGGGCCAGAATCGGGCGGCTTCATCTGTGGTGAGCGTGACGGTCTTCGAGATGACTTCAGTCTCGACCGACTGCAGGTCGCTGCGGAATTCTTCGAGCGCTTTCTGATCGCTCTGCTGGCCGCTGCTCGCGCCGACGGTCGGTTCGGCCGCTGTCAGTGGCAGTGCAATCAACAACCCGAGCAACAGCCCGGCGCCTGACTTGGTCATGTGGTTTCTCCCTGTTATTCCGTATGGGGCAGACCCTTGCCAACCTAACACCGGGACCGGCCCGGCGCAGTTGCCCCAAGGGGCCATTGCGTTTCGATCAGGTGCCGCCCGGGGGGCCGGCGAAATTCAGCCGCGAACACAGTTGCACGAAGCCACAGCGGCGCATGTTGGCCAGCGACGGGTTGGGTTCGTCGCCGATGGGCTCACCGGTTTCGGTGAAGACATGGCCACAGCCGGCGTCACGAGCCGCTCTGACGCGCGCCAGCATCAGGTTGGCGTGAGCGCCGCGTCGGCGATGCGTGGGCAGCACACCCCCGACTCCGAGCCAGGCGGCGTCGCCCCGCGTGTACAACATGCCCACACCGACGATACGTGTGCGATCCTCGGCCACCAGGCACAGCCATTGCGGGCGGTTGACCAGCGCGGCCAGCCATTTCTCCATGAACGGTGGCATGCCGAAGGCCTGGGTCGCCACCTGGCCGATGACGGTCGACTCTTCGCGGCGCGCGGCGCGAATGACGAGGTCGCCGGGAATCTCCGCCAGCGGGCCATCATGGCGCATGCGCGCCCAGCTGCGGCGGGCCGGCGGTGCGTAGCCCAGCGCCCGCAGTCGCGATGCCAGGTCCTGATTGAACGACGTGGGCGTCACATGCAGCCAGTAGTCCCGCGCGCCCAGCGCCTGATAGTGGGCGGTGAGGTCGGCCAGCTGCGCATCGTCGACGCGACGATGCAGTCCGACGCCGATGACCCGATTGAACAGCGAAGTGGGAATGCCGCGCGCCTGCAGCAGCAGCAGGTCGCCCGAGTGCAGGGCAGCGATACCGGCCGGCAGACCGGCAACGCCGTCCGCGGCGCGGTACATGTCTTCGAACGCGGCGGCCTCGATCTCGTCGCCCAGCACCATCAGCTGCTGCGACGAGAGCGCAGTCATCCCGGCAACGCCATCTGGGCCACTGGCCAGACCTCTCCCGGCAGCTGCGCCAGCAGCCACAGCTCATAGCCGATCAGCACGGCATAGCCCAGCAGCACGGCATACAGGATGGGCCCCACGAGCCAGCGACCCAGGAAGCGGCTGCGCGCCAGCAGGATCAGTGTCGTGACACCACTGGCGGTCAGGCCCAGTTTCCACAACGCAAAGGCGCGTCCGTCACCCAGCACCAGCGGCCGCATGAAGGGATTGACTTCGGTGGCGCCCTGATTGATCAGCGCCAGGGTCAGGAATGCATCGGCGCAACAGGCCAGCAGGATCAGCAGCGCCACCGCCAGCCACTGTGGGTGGTGCCAGTCGGTGGACGTGAGCCGATGATCGTCATGCCGCCGTGCGCCGCGCCTGCGCGTCTGGAAATTTCCCGTCCACAGCGCATGCAGGGTGTTGCGCCGCCGGTCAGCGCCGCGCAGACGGATTTCGGCGGTGGTGCTCAGCGGATCGGCATCGGGCGGCGTGTGCATGCGCCATTCTAGACGCGCCCGCGCGCTCGCTGTGGCGCCCATAATGCGACCCAGCTCGCAGAGGCGGCAGCGTCATCGAGGCTGCCGCCCCGGGCTTAGGGCCCGGTCAGGGTGCCGGCCTGGAAATCGCGTACCGCCTGCTCGACCTCTTCGCGGGTATTCATCACGAACGGGCCGTACTGCGCGATGGGCTCCCCAATGGGCCTGCCTGCCAGCAGCAACACCCGTGCGCCTTCCGCACCTGCGCGCAGTTCGACGGTGTCACCGTCCGACAGGACGCCCAGTTGCTGACCCGGCAAGGCGTAGCTGCGCTCACCAGCGATCACCTCGATCGATCCTTCATAGGGGTAGAGACAGGCGTGATAATCCACAGCCAGCGAATGCGTGAATCCGGCGCCGGGCGCCAGCACAATGTCCAGATAGGTCGGGTCGGTGGTCAGCCCCGCGATCGGACCCGTCACCGTCGTGCCGGCGTATTCGACCCGTCCAGCAATCACGCGCACCTCGCTGCCTTCGCCCAGCGATAAATGTGGAATCTCGCCGGCAGGAATGTCCCGATATCCTGCCGGCTTCATCTTCTCGCGGGCGGGCAGGTTCAGCCACAGCTGGAAACCGCGCATGCGGCCCGCCTGCTGCTGTGGCATTTCGGAGTGGATGATGCCGCGCCCGGCGGTCATCCACTGCACGCCGCCGCTCTGCAGATCGCCGCGATTGCCCAGGTGATCCTCATGAACCATATGGCCATCGAGAATGTAGGTGATGGTCTCGAAACCCCGGTGCGGATGTGCGGGGAAGCCCGCCAGGTAGTCGCTGGCTTCATAGGACGAGAACTCATCGAGCAGCAGGAAGGGATCGAGCCTGGCGAGCTGCGAGCGACCCAGGCTCCGGCGCAGCTTGACGCCGGCGCCGTCCGAAGCAGGTACCGATTCAATGATGCGCGTCAGGCGGCGCGGTGAGTGGGTCGGCGTCATGGACCCGTCATGAGGACGGGGCAGCAGTTTTTCAACAAAAAAAGCCCCGCGTGAAGCGGGGCCGAGTTTCTCCGGGAATTCAGCCGAGATCAGCCGCCCGGGGGAGGTTGACCGCCACCGCCTCCGCCGCCGCGATTGGCCATGCCAGCCTGGAACTCGGCGAGGGTTACACCGCCGTCTTTGTTGGCGTCCAGCGCCGCGAAACGCTCATCGGCCGTCGGGCCACCCTGGCGCGTCGGCATTGCAGCGAATTCCTCCCTGCTCAGCTTGCCGTCCTTGTTTGTGTCGAGCATGGCGAAGCGCTCTTCGGGCGGCATGCGCTGGCCACCACCACCGGGCGGAGCATTCTGCGCGATGGCCGCAGTGCTCAGCGCCAGCAGCGACAGCGAAGCAATAGTCAACTTGTTCATGAAGCCTCCATGGGGAACAGAAATCGAACGCGCCGGATTATCGGTGACCCATTGTGTAGCAGCTATTTCTGACGGCGATGTAATGCGCCGCTGGCTGCATTTTTGCCGGGCAATGTGAATCTCCGTGAAGCCCCACTGACCACTTGCGTGGAAAAGCCAGCCAAAACAATAGTCAGCGATCACCCGGCCATTTGCCGGGGCTCCGACAGTCCACTAGAATCCCGCGCCTCGTGTGGGGCGGTAGCTCAGCTGGGAGAGCGTCGCGTTCGCAATGCGAAGGTCGAGGGTTCGATCCCCTTCCGCTCCACCACTTCATCCGCCGGTGCGGTCAGTTGTTTCCGTTGCGGGATTTGAGCCAGCATCCAGGCGGGTTTCCTGAGCGGGCCCCCTTGTAAATAACAAGGTCCGCGGACACCATCCGGCTTCTGGCAGTCTTGGGGGGGTACTTTTATGAGGCATGTCCGCCTGTCGGTTTTCGCTGCGCTTGGCGTAGCGGGTGTCGCGTATGTGGCTTATGGTCAGGGCAATCCCCGACCGGACCTCAGCGGCCCGCGAACCTTGAATCCAGGCGCATTCCCCTATCCGGATTCGATGGACTCCGTCAAAGCGGCGCCAGGCCAGCACAAGCTGCGCTATGAAGACAGCCACATCCGCCTGCTTGAGGTCACCTATCTGCCGCATACGGTGGGCGACGCCTTTCATGGCCACCCCTACCCGTCGGTGTTTGCCTTTCCGTCGGCGCGTCCCGCGGGCCGGGACGTCCGGCTGGACGCGGGGGATCCGGCACCCAGAACCGAAGGCAGTCCGCCGCCCGGGATGAGCTATCCGCGTTGCACCACGATGGTCCCGCAGATGCCGCACCGGCCGGAGAATACCAGCGACTTTCCCGATCATTTCTATCGGGTGGAGTTCAAGCGCGTCGATGGTGACGAATTCAAGACCAAGTGGGCCACCTGGTATCCCTACCTTAAGCAGCGGACCACCGTCTGGGAATGGCTGAAGTCGTCCGGAGAAAGGCCCTTCGGCCAGGCTGCTGCTCCGAGTTCGAAGCCCGTATCGGCAACGGCGCGCACCTTGAATCCGGAGGGATTTCCGTATCCGGACTCATATGACTCCGTGGCCGTCGCCCCCGGGCAGCACTGGCTTCGGTATGAAGACGAAAATGTCCGTTTCATCGAGGTGATGTACCGGCCCGGGGAAAGAGGCGACGGCCTGCACGGCCATCCCTATTCCTCGGTGTTCTTCATGGATTCGCCATTCGCGAGGGTCGAGGACGAGCATCTGGAAAAGGGTCCGCTGAACGAAGGACAGGGGCGTGGAGGGCCGCCGCCGAACATGAAGTACCCGATGTGTTCGACGATGGGGCCCCAGTCGCCGCATCGTCCGCACAACATCGACACGACCCCCATCCATTTCTATCGCATTGAATTCAAGCGGCTCGATGGTGAAGGAATAAAGGACCATTGGCGCGAGTGGTATCCGCAGATGGCCACGGGGCAACAAAAATGAGGAGGCAGCTTATGAAGCGCATATTGATTCCGGGATGTCTGACCGCGGTCCTGTTTGCGTCGCAGGCGTTTGCGCAGAGCGCGCCGATGCCGAAGCTCGGCGTGTTCAGCGGACCCAACCGCACATCGCTGCCTCCGGGTCCGCCCGCCACCCACGGTGAGGGCATGTTCTGGTCGAACGAGGACATGAAGAAGGCGTTTGGCCCCAGCAAAGAAGTCACCATGGGCAATTTCGCCTGGACGCCGATTTATCGGTTGTCTGTAGTCCAGCGCCCCGCTCGCGATCCCGCTGTGGCTGAATCCGAGATGCACGAGGACAAGACACAGATCTACGTGATCATCTCCGGCACCGGCACGCAGCTGCTCGGCGGCACACCCGCCAAGGACAATGTGTCGCCGGAAGGTCAGCATGGTTCCGTCGGTCCATTGCGGGGCGCCAAGTCTTACAGGATCAAACCTGGCGATCTGGTCCTGATTCCGCCCATGACATGGCATCAGACCTTGCCTGATGCAGGCCAAACGCTGACCTATCAGATGATTCACATCGAGACCCGTAATCGCATGCCTTGAGGAGTGCAGCCATGACGGGTCGAGCCATTGCAGTCCTGATGGGCGTATCGGTCAGCGCGCTGGCGCAGGTCAACGTGGCGCCGGTCAACCGGCCGCAGGGGAACTACGAAACGATTGCCGAATGGGTGCAGTTGCCCGATGGGCAACGCATGGGCGCTTCAGCAGGAATTGAAATCGACCCGGATGGCAGGTCGATCTGGGTGGCGGACCGCTGTGGAGTGAACTCCTGCGTCGATGCCCCCGGGCGCAACATGGTGTTCAAGTTCGACGCCAATGGAAAACTGCTCAAGAGCTGGGGAGCCGGTCAGCTCGTCACGCCGCACGGCATGTTCATTGAAGCCGACGGCTCCGTGTGGGTCACGGACATGGGCGTGAATGCCAACAGGACCAAAGGCCACACCGTCACCAAGTTCAGCGCTGAAGGAAAAGTCCTGTTGACGCTGGGCACGCCGGGCCAAGCCGGGAGCGGACCCGGCCAGTTCACCATGCCCTGCGATGTGGTGGTGGGCCCGGACGGCTCGATCTACGTTTCGGAATCGCACAGCCCGCAGGCTGATGCGCCCGCCCGCATCTCCAGGTTCTCCCGGGATGGAAAATTCATCAGCAGTTTCGGCATGCGCGGAACCGGTCGCGGCGAACTCGATACGCCGCATGCGATGGCGTTCGACTCGCGCGGGCGTCTGTTTGTTGCCGACCGTGGCAACAACCGCATCCAGATCTTTGATCAGGACGGCAGGTCCCTGGACACCTGGACGCAATTCAGCCGGCCCAGCGGCGTCTATATCCGCAACGATATTCTCTACGTCTCGGACTCCGAATCGAACGTGAGCAATCATCCCGGTGGTTGGCTGCGGGGCGTGCGCATCGGCAGCGTCCGTGATGGCAAGGTGACCGCCTTCATTCCGCAGAAGCCGACACCGATTGCCGACGCCGACCCCAGCGGCATGGAAGGCGTGGCGGTCGACGCGGCCGGAAATATCTACGGTTCCAACGTCTATCTCCGCAGCTACTTCGTCGGCGGCCCATGGGGCGATATCACCAGGTTTGTACCGAAACGATGACCAACCAACCAACCGGAGGTCTGAAATGCCAGCCAGTCGTAGAAGCGTGATTGCCCTTGGGGGCGCGGTCGCCGGATTGGGTCTGAGCGCCGTCGGCGTGCCGGCGGCGGCGCAGGGCGTGCGCCGTTCCGGTGGCGAACATCCGAAGAACATCACCTACACCACCATTCAATCGGGCGCCGGCGGCCTGGGCCTGGGCATCCGCACGACACGCGGAGTGCTGGACGTGGCCGCGTATGAAAAAGCGCGCAAGCTCGGCCTGCCCGTCACCATGGAAGACGTGATCAACCGGCGCGGCGATCTGGCGGCGCTCGCGAGTGCAGCTTCGGGCGCGCCAGCGCAGTACTTTGGCAAGGAGGCGGATGTGCGTTTTGGTCCGGTCGTTTCGACCGCGCCGAAGATCTTCTGTGTCGGTCTCAACTACCGCGCGCATGTCGCAGAGGGCGGTGGCACAGAGCCGAAGGAACCGATCCTCTTCAACAAGTTTGATTCCTGCCTCAACAGCCACGGCGGCACGATTCCGATCAGTCAGCAGAAGGGCTCCAACTGGGACTATGAGGCGGAGCTCGTGATGATCATTGGTCGTGGCGGCAAGAACATTCCGAAGGAACAGGCGCTGTCCCACGTGTTCGGCTACTGCAATGGCAACGATTTCACCGAACGAGCGCGCCAGCGTGTCAGCGGCCAGTGGATGCTGGGCAAGGCTGGTGACGGTTGGGGTCCGCTCGGGCCGTGGCTGGTCAGCGCCGATCAGCTCGATCCCCAGAACCTGGACCTGAAATGCATCGTCAACGGCGAGGTGCGCCAGAGCTCCAATACACGCCTGATGATTTTCGACTGCAAGACACTGGTCAGTTACATCTCCGAACATTGGCAGCTGACGCCGGGCGACGTGATCTTTACCGGCACTTGCGAAGGCGTGATCTCGGGCTATCCACCCGACAAACAGGTGTGGCTGAAACCCGGAGACAGGGTCTCGACCGAGATTTCCAGGCTGGGCCGCCTGGATTTCACCCTGACCTAGGGAGCCTGCAATAATCCGTGCTGCTACACGCCCCCGTAGCTCAGTGGATAGAGCGACCGCCTCCTAAGCGGTAGGTCGTCGGTTCAACTCCGGCCGGGGGCGCCATTGGCGAGTACGCCCTATGGCCAATTGCCGCTGCGCCGGACTGATTCCAGCATGCAAGCCTGGTGCAGGGAGGCAGGTCATGAGCGATTCGGCGCGAACCGTGTTCGTCCTCGATGACGACGCAGACGTGCGTCGGGCGTTGACCCGGCTGCTGCGCAGCGCGGGACATCAAGTGCGAGCCTTCGAGTCTCCGCAGGCATTTCTTGCCGAGAGCCATGGCGATATTCCGGGTTGCCTGCTGCTCGACCTTGAGTTGCCGGGCATCGATGGTCTGGAACTGCAGCGGGCGCTGGTCGGTTCCCACTGCGCCCGCCCCGTGGTGTTCCTGACCGGTCGCGGTGACATCCGCGCCAGCGTCAGCGCGATGAAGGCGGGCGCTGTCGATTTCCTGACCAAACCCTTCGATGTGTACCTGCTGTTCGATGCCATCGAGCGGGCTCTCAGCCTCGATGCAACGCAGCGCGCGGCGCGCGCATCCCACCTCCTGATCCAGCAACGGGTCTCGGCGTTGACGCCACGCGAGCGACAGGTACTGGAGCGCGTGGTCAGTGGCAGACTCAACAAGCAGATCGCCGCCGATCTGGGCACCGGCGAGAAAACAGTGAAGGTGCACCGGGCGCGTGTCATGTCGAAGATGGGCGCGCATTCGGTGGCCGAGCTGGTCCAGCTGGCGTCGCGGGCAGGCGTGTCGATGAAGCTGGCCGTGTCATCTTCCAATACGCCGGCCTGATGCGCGAGGCATGCGCGTCTCCGGCGCCTAACCCTGCGATGACACCAGTCCGCCCTGCGCGGCGGTAAGCACCAGTTCAGCCACGGAGCGGACGCGCATCTTGTCCATGACCCGTCTGCGATGCACTTTGATGGTCTTTTCGGCGGTACCCAGTACCGAGGCCATCTGTTTGTTCATCTTGCCCTCGAGCATCAGGCCCAGCACCTGGCGTTCGCGTGCAGTCAGCGCCTGCAGCCTTGATTCAACGTCGGCGCGAGTGCGTCGGATCTGTCGCGCGGCGGCATCCTTCTCGAGGGCTTCGCGTACCGCAGGGATCAGTGTGGTGATTTTCACCGGCTTGGGCAGAAAACTGACGGCGCCGGCCTTCATGGCCCGGACGCTCATCGGGATATCGCCCTGTCCGGTGATGAAGACGATGTAGCGCTCGCAACCGCTGGCCAGCAGCGCCGACTGCAGCTCCAGGCCGTTCAGACCGGGCATCGAGATATCGGCAACCAGGCAGCCCGGCGCCGCCGCATCGTGTTCCAGCAAAAAGCTGGAGGCGCTGTTCCAGCAGCGGACCGGAAAGCCCTCAAGTCGCAGGCCGCGGCCCAATGCCTTGAGGATGGTGTCGTCGTCGTCAACCAGAAATACCGTGGCTGGATTGTCCATGGCGCTCCCCTGTTCGCCAGGCGAGGCCGGATTATTGTCCAGCGCCGATGGCGGGTCCAACAGCGGTGCTGACTGGCGTAGGACCAAGGACCTATTGAGGCCGCTTCGTTGGCCGCTGAAGCTAGGCTCATGACGGCTACCGATGGGCAATCCCTGTATCTGGTGTGGGTGGAACGCGGCGCGATGGCCGTCGAAGCGTTGGCTGTTGTCCTCATCATCGGCTTCATTCTGATCGCGACGCTGACCTGGCTGCTGCGCTCGATTCAGCGGCGCCAGTTCACTGTCGTGCACTACGAGCAATACCGCAGCCGGCTCGGGCGCGCCCTGTTGCTGGGTCTCGAGCTCCTGGTGGCTGCCGACGTGGTACGCACGGTGGCGCTGGAACCGACGCTGCCCAACATTCTGGCGCTGGGCCTGCTGGTCCTCATCCGCACCTTTCTCAGCTGGTCGATCGTTCTCGAAGTGGAAGGGCGCTGGCCGTGGCAGCCGCGTCCGTCCAATCAAGGTGACAGGGAAGTATGAATGCGGAGTTGGGCCTGACGGAACGTCCGGACATGTCATGGATTCCGGGCGGGAATTTCATCATGGGCTCCGACGCGCATTATGCCGAGGAGGCGCCGGCGCACCCGGTGCAAGTGGATGGCTTCTGGATGGACACGGCAGCGGTCACCAATGCGGAGTTCGCGCGCTTCGTGGCCAGCACCGGCTATGTCACGCTGGCCGAGCGCCCACTGGATCCGGCGCAGTTTCCCGGCGCAACACCCGAGCTGCTGGTGCCCGGCGGACTGGTGTTCCAGAAGCCGTCGCGGCCGGTGCCCCTGCGTGATCTGCGCCACTGGTGGGCCTATGTGCCCGGCGCCTGCTGGTCGGCGCCGTGGGGACCGGGCAGCTGCCTCACGGGCGTTGCAGATCATCCAGTGGTGCAGGTGGCCTTCGAGGACGCCGAAGCCTATGCAGCCTGGGCTGGCAAGCAGCTGCCCAGCGAAGCCGAATGGGAGTTTGCGGCCCGCGGTGGGCTGGTGGGCGCCGACTATGTGTGGGGCGATGAGTTGACGCCCGACGGTCACTACATGGCCAATTTCTGGCAGGGCGAATTTCCCTGGCAGAACCTGCGCGCGGATGGCTTTGAAGGCACGGCGCCGGCCAGGACCTTTGCGCCCAACGGTTATGGTCTTTATCAGATGGCCGGCAATGTGTGGGAGTGGACCACGGACTGGTACCGTGACCAGCACAAGAAGCCCAATTCAGTGAAGGCCTGCTGCATCCCGGTCAATCCGCGCGGGCCTTCGATCGAACACAGTTTCGACGCTGCGCAGCCCAGCGTGAAGATACCGCGCAAGGTTCTGAAAGGTGGCTCCTACCTGTGCGCGCCCAATTACTGCCGCCGCTATCGACCGGCCGCGCGCTACCCCCAGATGGTCGACACTGCCACCTGCCATATCGGCTTCCGCTGCGTGGTGCGGGCGGGTTGAGCGCCCGCGACACAGCGATGCGCAAGCAGGGACTGCTCCACGCAGAAAGTCTTTTCCCGTACTCGATGACATTTGATGACGTCGGCTCTTCGGTTGAATGTAAACAAGGGTCAATGCTGTTGACGGGTCGCACCGCCACCCTGCAGCATTGTCTGAAATCGCGGGAGCAAGCTATGAAATTGTTGATGGGCACTTTGGTTGTGCTGGCCGGGGCTCATGCGGCGACGGCTGCTGGTGCTGAAAAGTCACTGTCCGGACATCTGTCCACCGGCTACAGCATGACCCAGGGCGTGACGTCGGATTTTCTGCAGGATGGCTGGATCGTCAGCGGCGGGTGGGACTGGAAACCCTGGGCCGAACGGCGGTTCTCGCTGCGGTTTGATCTGCATTACAGCGCCTACGATGCCACCAATGAACTGATTGACCTGGGCGGCGCTGCGACCGGCGATGTGCGCATCGATGACGGTGACGCCACAGTCTGGGGTGCGAATCTCAATGGCGTGTACCGGCTCGGGCCCAGCGACGCCTTTCACGGCTATCTGACCGCCGGCGTCGGTGAATACCAGCGCAACGTCAATCTGTCGCAGACCGTCCTGGTTGGCGGTATCTATTGCGATCCGTGGTCGGGCTTCTGCTATCCGAGTGTGATTCCCGGTCAGAGTGTGCTGGTGGACCAGTCAACCACGCGCTTTGCCTGGAACGCCGGTGTCGGCGTCGAGTTTCCTCTGGGCGTAGGCGGCGGAGCGCTGTTTTTCGAACTCAGCTATCACGTGCTCGAAACCAGCAACAAACCGACCGAGTTCATTCCGCTGCAGGTAGGCATCCGCTTCTAGCGGACGAACCAGGGCGGGCGGCATCCGCCCACCCTGGTGGTGAACTCAGCTGCCGGCCGGTGGGGCCACCACGGGCTTGGGGTACTTCTCGAACATCATCTTGATGACCCGGGCCACCGCCGACTGCGGGTCCTTCATGCGGCTTTCGTTGAGTTGGCCTTCGGCGATGCCTTCCCACACGATCTGCTTCCTGGCTGCATCCACCACATCAACGTTGGCGGTGCCCACCTTGTAGCGCACGGTTGCGATATCGGAGCCGCCGTACACGCCGCCGCCGTACATGCCGCCGCGATAGCCGTAGTAGCCCGGATAGCTGCCGCCGTACGACTGGATATCCACGTTTTCACGCACATTGGCAGAGAAATTGACCAGCAGGTCCGGATTGTTCTCCGCGAATACATAGCCGCGGGCATTCATTTCGGTGCGGATCGCTTCCTTGAAGTAGTTCGTGACGGGCGTCGTCAGGCCGGCCCGGTCAGTACCGGTGGTGGCGGGGAATCCGTAGGTGCGATACGACGAAAGATTGGCGGATGGATCGCTGCGCGCCGTGATGGTCGGACTGGTGGTACACGCCACGAACGCCATGCTCGCCAGTGCCAGTGCCAGTGCCAGCGCCAGAGGGGCTGTGCGTCTGGCCATCTTGTCTTGCTTCATTTTGGGCTCCCGATAAGAGAAGGCTGGAGTTGTACGCTGGCACCTGGCCGCCCAACATCGGACCTTGGTCCAATCCGCCCTGGCGCTCAGGGTCTGGCGGCATTCTGCAGCGGGCTGTTGCGCGGGCCGTGGGTAATTGCGGCGTTGATCGAAGCCATCAGCGCGTCGCCGCGCAACGGCTTGCGGAAATAGGCGTAGGCGCCGTCGGCAAGGCACTGCTCGCGCATCATCGGCTCGTCATAGGCGGTCATGATGATGACGGGGATGCGCACGTCACAGACGGCCAGGTGTCGCTGCAGGTCCCGGCCGGTCAGGCCGGCCATCTGGATGTCGAGCACCAGGCAATCCGGGCGCCGTGCCGGCAGGGCTTCGAGAAATGATTGTCCCGAGGCGAAAGCCTCCACATCGAATGCCGAGGCGCGCAGCAGACGCACCAGCGCGCGACGGACGGACTCTTCGTCGTCTACCACCGCAACGTAGGGTCGAGGGTCGGACATGGTGTCCGCCAGTAGGCGACGCCGCTGGGCGGCGCGAAAGTGGACCTTCGTCCTATGCCGGCAACTGAGCCAGATCCTGGGCGGCGCCCAGGTCCCCGTCGGCCGGTACCGTAAGGTGCAACAGCGCACCGCCCCCGGGCGGGCTTTCGGCCCACAGGCCACCGCCGTGGGACTCGACGATGGAGCGGCAGATGGCCAGCCCCAGCCCCAGACCGTGTTTCTTGGTGGTGACGAAGGGTTGGAAAATGTGCTCGAACTCGCCGGTGGCGATGCCGGAACCGGCGTCGCGCACCGTCAGTTCAACGACATCCGTGTCGGCAACATAACGGGTGACAATCGCCAGCCGACGCTGCCGCGGCGGCATGTCGGCCATGGCCTCGCAGGCATTGATGACCAGGTTCAACATCACCTGCTGCATCTGCACGCGATCGGCCAGCACCAGCGGCAGCCGTGGATCCAGTTCGCTGAGGACGGTCACGTTGCGCGTGATCAGATCGCTCCGGGACAGTGACAGCACTTCGCGCACCACGGAATTCATGCTCACCGGGTGTCGCTGCAATTCACCCTTGCGCAGCAGGGCACGCAGTCGCTGGATGACCTGCGCCGCGCGCTCATCGTCGTGCACGATGTCGCGCAGGATCTCGCGCAGTTCAACCGGATCGATCTTGTCCTGCGCCAGCAGCCGCAGCCCGGCCTCGGCATTGCCGAGGATGGAGGTCAGCGGCTGGTTCAGTTCATGCGCAAACGCTCCGGACAGCTGGCCCAGCACGGCGGCGCGGCCGAGATGCGTCAGCTGCTGGCGCTGATTGCGCGCCTCGATTTCGGCCTGCTTGCGCCCCGTCACGTCGGTGCGCGTAATGACTGCGCCACCTTCCGGGCGCCGCAGTTCTTCCACTGACAACTCGAACCAGGTCACGCTGTTGCCCGATGGCAATGCAAATTCCAGTTGCCGGTGCGAACTCAAGCCTTCCAGGACGCCGCGTATGGCGGCGAGCAACTCGCTGGCCACCGGATCTCCCTGGCGGTTGGCCAGAATGCAGGCCTGCACCAGGTTGTCGCCGTTCAGCACGCAGTGGAATGCCGGCGCCTGTGCGCTCGCGGTGAAACGCTGCCAGGAGTCGTTGGTCTCCAGCACCACGCCGTTGCGATCGAGCACGGCAACCTGATCGTGCAACGAAGTCAGCACGGCCGTATGCAGATTCTCCGCCAGCTGGCGCGCGGCCTCCACGCGCCGGAATTCCGACAGGTCCAGCGCGTACAGCACGCCGCCCTCGCGTCCAGCGCCGAACGGACAGGCGCCCACCATGACCGGGACCACACGCCCGTCGCGCAGGCGCAGTTCGATTTCCGCGGGCCCAAAGATCCGGGCGGCCTCCTGCGAGCCCGCGGTGCGTTGTTCCCACTCGCGCCAGAAATCGCTCAATTCCGCGCAGCGGACCGCGCCGGCCTCCAGCTCGGCGCGCGTGAAACCGGTCAGTCGCAGGAAGGACTCGTTGGATTCGCTGAAGTGGCCGGCGTCGCACCAGATCGCCGTGGCCACGATGTTGTTCTGGAAGATGCTGCGAAAGCGGGTCTCGCTGGTATGCAGCGCCTGAGTGGTGTGGCGACGCTCTTCGATCAGCGCGGCCAGCAACAGCATCGGAATGCAGGTGACCACCTGGAAGGACACCAGCGACAGCACGCTGTGCATGGGGTTCTGCCCGGAGAACGGGCTGCTGCCATCCAGCACGCCCCAGGTGGACAGCAGGCCCAGCAGCAACGCCGACAGGCACATGCCGGAAATTCCGAAGCGCACGGCGCACCACACCAGCACCGGCAGCGGCGCATACAGCAGCGCCGGAGGCTTGAGTGACTCTTCCCATGGCATGACGAAAATCAGCAGTCCGATCGCGCCCAGCAGCAACGCCGCGGCCAGGCCCTCCAGGCCGCTCCACAGCGGCACCGAACGGGTGCCGGCGCGCAGCCAGGCCGCGCCATGCACGATCAGCGGCACCAGCGTCAGGATGGCGAAGGTATTGGTGATGGTGCGTGCCGCCACCGTGAGCCAGAACTGGTCGGACAGGCCTTCGAGCTCGAAGGCCCCCACCATCAGCATGCTGGTGAGCAGCGGCACCAGCACGGCCGCGAAGACGATCAGCACGGCGGTGGTGCGCAGCCGGTCGAAACGCCGTGGCTCGACGGCCAGGCGCTGCAGCAGCCAGGCGCCCAGCAGCGCTTCACCGCAATTGAAAATGTATTGCAGTATCACGCGCGCCATCGGGAAGTCCGGGGCCTGCGCCAGCAGATGCAGTGGCAGCACCGCGAGCAGGTAGATCCACCATCGTTCGCGTGGCGCCAGCACCAGTGCTGCCAACAGGATGGCATTCGGGGCCCAGAAGGCCGACACCGGCGCGCCCGGGAAGGCCAGCCATTCACCGATCCTGGCGGCGCAGAAATAGGCGATGGCGCAGGCAAGCGGGGGCGCCAGCCGCAACAGCAGCGCAGCCTGCTGCGCGGCAGACCAGGCGGATGCCGGATGCCTGGCGGTCGCGACCGACGCACTGTCCGCCTTCATCGCGGGGTGCTCGCCGTGGATACCGGTTTCTCCCACAGGCTGCTCACGTTCCTTGTGGTGATTCGGTGCCGATCGTCTCACGCGTGACAGCGACGGTGTTCTGCATTTGGGTGGGACCAAGGTCCAATACACAGCCGTCGGCGCCATTTTCATAGTCACGTCGAGAGGAGACATTCCAATGCCCGACACCCATCCGCGCAGACACCGCTTCACGCCGGGCATGTGGGCGGGCCTGTGCCTGCTGCTGGCCGCCTGCGCCACCGAGCCGCCGGCGCCGTACAGGCGGGATACGCTGATCGAGAAATCCGCCACCGTGATCGGTGTCTACATGACCTCGCGGATCGTCGAAATGCGCGGTGATGACGGCGCACATCTGGTGGTGAACGCCAGTCCGGAGGTTCGCAATCTCGCTCAGGTGCGTGTGGGTGATCGCGTGCACGTCAGCTACTACACCGGACTGGTGGTCGAACTGAAGAAGCCGGGCGAGGGCGTCAAGGGTGTGCAGGAATCCACTGCCCTGGTTACCGCACTTCCTGGCGAGAAGCCCGCTGCTGCCGTGGGTACATCGCTGCAGACCTCCGTAATCATCCAGTCCGTCGATACGGCACTGAATACCGTGACCTTCAAGCGCCAGGACGGCATCGTCCGCACGCTCGAAGTACAGGATCCCGAGGCGCGGAAAATGCTGAAGGACCTGCGCCCGGACCAGGAAGTCGAGGTGACCTACCTGGAAGCGGTGGCGGTGCAGGTGCGCCCGGCGGAAGGCGGATGATGAGCCGCCGCAGTGTTGCTGTCTGCCTGCTGGCCTGCCTGCCCTACGCCGCGCTGTCGGAGGCCGCAGCGCCGCCGAGGCTGCCGCACTTCGAGCTGACGCCCTTCATCGGTTATCGCGGCGGTGGCGATTTCGAACATCAGACGACGGGCGCCAGGGCCGAACTGCGCAGCGATACGGCGTATTCCATTGCCCTGGATGTGTCGCCGGACGGCGCCTCGCAATACGAGTTCTTCTATTCGAACCAGCCCACCACGCTGCGCACCAACAGCAGCGTCGATGGGGCCGGGTTCGATGTGGAGTACCTGCACATCGGCGGCACGCTGGTGTCGAATCAGGGTCGCGGTCAGGCGGTCAAACCCTATGTGGTCGGCACCATGGGCATTACCCGCCTGTCGCTGGATGTGGCCGGCGCCCACGACGAGACCCACTTCTCGCTGGCGCTGGGCGGAGGTGTGCGTGTACCGCTGGGGCCGCGCTTCAATGTGCGGCTCGAGGCGCGCAGCTATCTGACCTGGTTCGGCGAGAATTCGTCCATGTTCTGCCAGAGTGGCCCCAGCGGCTCCGGCTGTGCCTTCCGTGGCAGCGGCAGTTTCTTCGTCCAGTATGAAGTGCTGCTGGGCGGTGCCTTCGCCTTCTAGTCCTTTCTCGTCCCCGGTCCCTGATCTGCGGGCGCGGCTTCGTCTGACCGTCCCGCCAGCGAATCGCTGGTATCTTCAGTTGTTTATGCGCCATGAGACGGGCGAATGAACTATCTGCGCGGGGCTGTTCTACCACTGCTG
>Ga0190274_10000376_pt1 | contig 27530 bp, 29 predicted proteins | sample Popmic531T_FD_133002 | JGI IMG/M metagenome (GOLD analysis project Ga0190274, IMG submission 133002) | Populus adjacent soil microbial communities from riparian zone of Yellowstone River, Montana, USA - 531 T | ecosystem: Environmental > Terrestrial > Soil > Riparian zone | place: USA: Montana... | reverse complement strand
TTCGTTCGACCGGCTGCCGGCTGCGAACGAAGGCGTCACCGAAGATCATATCGTGGGCGCGCTGACCGAGGCGTTGCTGCAATCGTATGGCGTCATCCGCTCGCGCGACCGCGCCAAGCATCTGGTGTCGGGCGCGGGCGACCCGCGCTACCGGTGCATTCTGGAGGCGGCGGATTCGATGCGCACGTTGAGCCACGCCGAGCACGGTCGGGCGCGCGCGTGCCTTGAGAAGCTGACGGCGTTCGATCCCAGTTTCGCGGTCGGCTATGCCTTCCTTGCGATGCTTTACGGCCGTGAGCATCAGCATGGCGTGGCGCCGCGGCCAGGCGAGCCGCCCGCGCTCGACATGGCGCTGAGCGCGGTGCGCCGCTCCATCGAGCTCAATCCTGCCAGCTCACGGGCTTATGTGGTGCTGATGCTTGTGTTGTTTCATCGCCGCGAGGTCGAAGAAGCCTTCGCCGCCGGCGAAAAGGCTCTGGCGCTGAACAAATACGACATGCTGGCGCCGGCTGAATATGGCGGACGTCTGGTCCTGGCCGGGCATCTCGACACCGGGATGGCGCTGTTGCGCCGGGCCGGTGAGTTCAGCGCAATCCGGCCGGCGTGGCAGCATTTCTACGTCTTCATGGGCGCCTATCTCGGCAACGACTTCAAGGAAGCGGCCTATCAGGCCGGTCAGATCACCGCCGACAACTACACGTCGACCCATCTGGCGCGCGCCCTCATCGCGGTTTCGGCGGGTGACACCGAGCGCGCCCGGCAGGCTGTCGAACGGCTGACGCAAGTGCAGCCCGGCTGGCGCACCCAGCCTCGCCAGGAACTCGCCAAGCTTTCGCCGAGCCCCAAGGTGGTCGACCGGCTGGCGCGCGACCTGGCCAAGGCAGGGCTGGCTGGGCTCTGATCGCTCGGTGGATCGTTGTTTGCCCCGCGAAACGCTGGCTTTGCGTCCAGTTAGCAGCAAGTTGCTTCGCAAACCGGCCGTGCTCGATCAGAACCGCGCCTTACTCTTTGCGGTGAAATCCATGAGCGAGATGGCAATGACCAGTTCGGGTACCCGGCCGCCCGATGCGGACGGGCATGAAGAATTCCACGATTCCCGCGGCGCATTGCCGGTGGAGCAGATCCTTTCAATTGAAAACGTCGCGGAGACGTTCGGCATCAGCCAGTGGCTGCTGCGCTATTGTGAATTCCGCGGCTTGATCAAGCGCCGTAACCGGATCGGGTCGAACTGGACCTATAGCTGGGCGGATTGCGACCGGATCGCCTTCATCATCAAGTGCCGGCGCGCCGGGCTTCGCTTTTCCGAGATCGCGCCGGTCGTCCAGGCTGTCGATCATGACTCGGCTCGTATTCACGAGTCGGGCCAGGACTTGTGCACGAACCTGATCCAGAAGCTCGAGGCGCAGCGCAAAGCAATCGACGAGGCGTTGTCGGAGCTCGGCCACACGCAGTCGTTGCTGTCCGCCAAATGCGGCAACGAGCCGTTGGCAGGCCGGTCTTAGACGACTTCGAACTGCAGCTTGGCGAGGCGGGCATAGAGGCCGCCGCGCACAACCAGGCTCTCGTGCGTGCCCTCCTCGACGATCCTGCCCTGGTCCAGCACCAGAATGCGGTCGCAGCGCAGCACGGTGGCGAGCCGGTGCGCGATCACCAGCGTGGTGCGCTCCTGCATCAGCCGGGTGAGCGCCTTCTGCACCAATGTCTCGTTCTCGGCATCGAGCGACGATGTCGCCTCGTCGAGCAGCAGCAGTGGCGCTCCGCGCAGGATCGCGCGCGCGATGGCGATGCGCTGGCGCTGGCCGCCTGACAGCGTGACGCCGCGCTCGCCGACCTGCGTGTCGTAGCCGCGCGGCAGCACGCGGATGAAGTCGGCGGCGGCCGCCGCTTCCGCGGCGCGCGCGACCTCGGCGTCCGTCGCCTCGGGGCGGCCGAAGCGGATGTTCTCGCGCACCGAGATCGAGAAAATCGCGGTGTCCTGCGGCACCAGCGCGATGCGCCGCCGCAGCTCGCGCGGGTCCACCGCGTCGGCGCGCACGCCGTCGATCGAAACCGCGCCGGAGGTCGGATCATAGAACCGCAAGATGAGATGGAAGATGGTGCTCTTGCCGGCGCCCGACGGGCCGACGATCGCAACCTTCTCGCCCGGGCGCACCTGGAACGAAACACCACGCAGCGCCGAGGTTTCAGGCCGCGTCGGATAAGCGAAATGGACGTCGTCGAACGCGACCGCGCCGCGGCTTTGCGCCGGCAACGCGACCGGACGCGCCGGCGCCTTGATCGCAGGCTCGGCCTGCATGATTTCGAACAAGCGTTCCGCCGCGCCTGAAGCCGCCGTAATCTCGCCCCACACCTGGCTCAACTCGCCAAGGCCGCCGGCGGCGAACACCGCATAGAGCACGAACTGCGACAGCCGTCCCGCGGACATCTGGCCGCTCAGCACATCTTGCGCGCCGACCCATAGCACCACCACCACGCTGGCGAACACCAGAAAGATGGCGATCGCGGTGAGCAGGGCGCGGGCCAGTGTCGAACTCTGCGCGGCGTGATAGGCGCGCTCCACTGCGTCGGTGAATCGGGCAAGGGTCGGCCGCTCGTGGGTATAGGCCTGCAGCGTGCGGACCGCGCCGATCTGTTCGGAGGCGAATGCCGAGGCGTCGGCAAGCGTGTCCTGGGCCATCCGGGAGCGGCGGCGCACGGCGCGGCCGAAGCCGACCAGCGGCAGCACGATCAGTGGAATCGCGCCGAGCACGAACGCCGAGAGCTTGGGGCTCGTCACAACCATCATGACCGTTGCGCCGACGAACAGCACCAGGTTGCGCAGCGCGATCGAAAGCGACGCGCCAACCGCGGACTTGATTTGGGTGGTGTCGGCAGTGAGCCGCGACAGCAGTTCGCCGGTCTGCGAGCGATCGAAGAACGCCGGCGACAGCGCAGTAAGATGGCCGAACACATGGCTGCGAAGGTCGGCGACGATGCGCTCGCCGAGCGTGGTGACGAGGTAGTAGCGCATGGCGCTCGCCACAGCGAGCACCGCCGCCACTCCGACCATCACCAGAAAGTAGCTGTCGATCATTTCGACGCCCTCGGCCGAGAAGCCGAAGTCGACCATGCGCCGCACCGCGATCGGCACGATCAGCGTCGTGACGGCCGCGACGACCAGTGCGATCGAGGCGGCAATGACGCGGCCGGGATAGCGCATGACGTAGGGCAAAAGCTGCTTGAGCGGCTCGACCTTGACGCGGCGTCCGCCCGGCGCTTCGGCCGCGGCTTGCGCGCGTGCCGACAGCTCCAAGCCGCGACCTCCGCTGCCGGCCGTGTCGTTCATGGCTTGCTGCCCTGCTCGGCCCGACGAGGCCGTGACAATGCCTAGGGCATGATCCGGAAAAGTGGAAGCCGGTTTCCAGCCTGCGCAGGTCCGAAAGATCATGCCCCTGGCAAAGAGTGTCTGCGGTGTGGCAATGCGAGTGGAAAAGGTTGGAAAAACGCCGGAAAACCTATGCTTGTCGGCCGGTGTGCCGTCCTGTATAGAACCGCGCAATTGCCCCGAAATTCGCTCGCGCGGGCGCCGCGCGCCCCCAACCGCTCCTCAAGGACGACGACGATGAAGCCTGATCTGCATCCCGGCTATCACACCATCTCCGTCAAGATGACGGATGGCAGTGAATTCACCACCCGCTCGACCTGGGGCAAGAAGGGTGACGTGCTGCATCTCGACATCGACCCGAAGTCGCATCCGGCCTGGACCGGCGGGAACCAGCAGCTGCTCGATCGCGGCGGCCGGCTGTCGCGCTTCGAGAAGAAGTTCGCCGGCTTGAACATCGCGAGCAAGAAAAAAGCCGCAGCTTTGCGGCGGAATACAAAACCCCGCGTCAGCGGGGGGTTTTCATTGCGGAGGCGAAATCAGCGCTCGAATGCCGCCTTGAGCAGGCCGAGCTGGCGCTCCACCGGGCTGACGGTGGCCGCTTGGTCGGGCGCGATCGAGGGCGCGTAGATGTTGGCGTCGAGCCGGCGCACCTGATCGTTGAGCTTGCGCGAGCGGTCGATCAGATCGCGCAACTGCTGCGGCAGCAGCTTGACGGTCGAGGGATCGCCCGGCTCGCCGACCGAAAGCTTGACCTTGCTCTTTTCCTTGTTGGCCTGGGAAAGCGTCATCTCGCCTTCCTTCACCGCGCGATGCAGCAGCAGCCACGACGCGAGCTGCATCAGCCGCGTGGTCAGCCGCATGGATTCCGTCGCATAGGCGAGGGCGGCGCCGCGCTCCAGCTTCTTGGATTCCTGGCGGCCGGGACCGTCGAGATAGGCCGCGGTCTCTTCGACCAGCGCCATGCCGTCGCGGAACAGATTTGCGAACGCGGCCGAACTGGCGAGCTTCTCGCCGAACGATACCGGCTCCGCCGCTTGCGCTTGGTTAGCGGTACTCTCGTTCATACGATACGCCTCACCCCACTGTGGCGACGATATGAACCCGCGTTGGTGGGCCTGTCCAGCAAGCCCGCCACAAAGTTTACAAAATGGTAACCGTGAGGATGCCCCGAAACGAGACAAAAAAAGAGCCGCCGTCGCCGGCGGCTCTAAAGTGATAACAGGGAGGCGTCAAACAGAGTGGACAGGAGCCACTCAATGTCCATGAAGATGGACGAAGATCAGTAATGAAGGGGAAAGCTTAATATATAGTTAATGGGGTACGGATGTTTGCGCGTTCCGTCCGCGCCTCGCTTCGCCCTGCGATCATTTCTTGAAGAACATATCGGCCGCCGACTTGGAGGCCTGCTTGGTCGCCATGTTGGCCTCGAGCCGCGCGATCTCTTCCTTGAGCAGCGCGATGCGCTCGGTGAGCTCGCCGACCGACAGCAACGTCAGCTCCTGGCCGATCTCGTGGGCGATTTTTTTCTTGGGCCGTTCGTCTTCGTCGATGGCTGGCATCGTCGTCTCCCGCGCGAGCGGGAAAACATAACGGCGGTGTCATGGGTTGTCACCCGCCGGCAAACGGTCGGCCGCCGCCCGATGAAGCGGTTGATGCCGGCAGGCTTGCCGGGGCCATCGCCGATGAACGCGACCTTGGCCATTGCGCATGCTGGCGCGCTGCGGCGCAAGCACGCCGGCTCTCAAATCGACCAAGACTTGCGCCAGTCCCGCGCTTAGTTCGCGGGCATCGCGGATGTCAGGTCGCTTTAGGCACCGGCCAGCTGCTCCACACGCCAAACAGCAGGAGCGCGATCATGATGATCAGGACTGCAAGGGTGGCAGGCTCCTTGCGTATCATCGTCTCAAAGTAGCGGATCATGGCTCTCCTCCCCAAAGGATGCACGTCAAGGGTAGGCCTCGGACTTCCCGCAAACAAGCCGATGAGGCCGTCAATCGCGACTTTAACTTTGAGCGGACGCTACGGGGCTCAAGCGGCTCGCGATCGAACCGAGTGGCCTGGCGTGGCTCAGTTTCCACTTTTCGAGATCATGCTCTAAACAACCGCATCCCTTCAAACCGAGGTTGCTATGACACTGCCATCCCGCATGACCGTGATCGGAATCCGCGCCCCCGGCGGGCCGGAGATGCTCGTTCCCGAGGAGCGGCCGGTGACGCCGCCGGGGCCCGGCGAAATTCTCGTCAAGGTCGCGGCGGCCGGAGTCAATCGTCCGGATGTGCGCCAGCGCCAGGGCACCTATCCGCCGCCGAAGGGCGCGACCGACATTCCGGGCCTCGAGATCGCTGGCGAGGTGGTGGCGCAGGGCGCGGGCGCGCAACGCTTCAAGCTCGGCGACAAGGTCTGCGCGCTGGTCGTCGGCGGCGGCTACGCGCAATACTGCCCGGCGCATGAAAGCCACGCGCTGCCGGTGCCGGCGGGCCTGTCGATCGTCGAGGCCGCCGCGATCCCGGAGACGTTCTTCACCTGCTGGCAGAACATGTTCATGCGCGCCAGCGTTCAGCCCGGCGACTGGGTGCTGGTGCACGGCGGCACGTCGGGCATCGGCACCACCGCGATCATGCTGGCCAAGACGTTCGGCGCGAGGGTCATCACCACCGCGGGCTCGGCGGAGAAGTGCGAGGCGGCGAGGAAGCTCGGCGCCGACGTTGCGGTGAACTACAAGACCGAGGACTTCGTCGAGGCGACGAAAAAGGCTACCGCCGGAGCGGGCGCCAACCTGATCGTCGACATCGTCGGCGGCGATTACATTGACCGCAACTACGACGCCGCGGCCGAGCGGGGCGTCATCGCACAGGTGTCTTTCACGTCGGGGCCGAAGGCGACGGCGAACTTCGCGCGGCTGATGGCGAAGCGGCTCACGCACACCGGCTCGACCTTGCGGCCGCGAACGGTCGCCGAGAAGGCGGCGATCGCCAGGGGCATCGAGGAGAAGGTCTGGCCGCTGGTCGCGGCCGGGCGCATCAGGCCGGTGATCGATTCAACCTATCCGCTCGGCGAGGCTGGCGTCGCTCACGCCCGGATGGAGAGCAGCCAGCACATCGGCAAGATCGTGCTGACGGTCTGAGGCGGCCGGAACGCCTTCGGAAGTGACAACCGAAATAGCGGAATTAACCCCGAACAGAGCGGAGGAGAGCCTGCAAAGAGGCTCGAACAAGGCTTTGCTTGCTCTTCCGGCCCGCCGCGGCTACTCACAGGGTCCTGGGGGATGGGGCGTGCAAGTCAGCCGCGAAATCGGCATAATCCTAAGGACTTAACTCGCTCCTCATGGCTGCGATGGATCGGAAACGGCGAGGCGGAGGTCATCCAGGCTGCGCGCGCCTCGCGGCGCTGTTCGCGCTGTTCCTGGCGCTTGTTCCGGCTTGTTCCGCCGTCCTCGCCGTCGAGGCGGTGAACGTCCGCTCCGACGTGATGGCGATCGACCTCACCACCGTCGCCGACCGAATTAAAACCGAAACCGACCGCATCCTCGTCTCCGCCGCCCCCGGTGCCGACGGCATCGTGCGCCGCATGCAGCAGCCGGCTCGCGAGGGGTCCACCAATTGGGCGGTGTTCGCGCTCGCCAACACCGGCGACGAGCAGATCGACCGCCTGATCGTGGTGCCGCATTACCGCATGGTCGGCTCCGGCATTCTCTGGCCGGACCTCGGGCTGTCCCGCATCGTCACCATCACGCCATCGTCCGGCGAACGGCCGGAGCGGCAGGATAGCGTGACGGCCGACATCTTCCGCATTACGCTCGACCCCGGCACGGTGATCACCTACATCGCGGAACTACGAACCGATCGCATTCCGCAGCTCTATCTGTGGGAGCCCGACGCCTACAAGGACAAGGTCAACAGCTTCACGCTCTACCATGGCATCGTCATTGGTATCGCGGGACTGCTCGCGCTGTTCTTGACGATCCTGTTCGTGGTGAAGGGCAGCGTCATGTTTCCCGCCGCCGCGGCGCTCGGTTGGGCCGTGCTCGTGTACATCGGCATCGACTTCGGCTTCTGGGGCAAGGTGTTTGATATGGGGTCCGGCGCCGAGCGGGTGTGGCGAGCCTCGGGCGAAGCGATCCTGGCTGCAACGCTCCTGGTATTTCTGTTCGCCTATCTCAATCTTGGCCGCTGGCACGTGCGCTATATGCACATCACGCTCGGCTGGCTCGCAGGCCTTGCCGCGCTCGTCGCGCTCGCATTGTTCGATCCGGCGATCGCCTCGGGCATTGCGCGGCTGTCGCTTGCCGGCGTCGCGTTTCTCGGCTTCGGCATGGTGGTCTATCTCTCGACCCATGGTTTTGATCGCGCGGTGCTGTTGATCCCGACCTGGTTCCTGCTGGTGGTCTGGACCATCGCCGCCGTGCTGACTGTGACCGGCTGGGTGACCAACGATATCATCGGTCCGGCACTGCTGGGCGGTCTTGTTCTGATCGTCATGCTGATCGGATTCACGGTGATGCAGCATGCGTTTGCCGGCGGCATCACCCACAACATCGTCTCTGACGTCGAGCGCCGGGCGCTGGCGCTGACCGGCGCAGGCGACATGATCTGGGATTGGGACGTGTCGTCCGATCGCGTCTACACCAGTCCGGAAACCGAAGTGCTGCTCGGTCTCAAGCGCGGCGCGCTCGACGGGCCGGCGTCGCGATGGCTCGAAGTGCTGCATCCGCTCGACCGTGACCGTTTCCGCGCCTCGCTCGACAGCGTGCTTGAGCAACGCCGCGGCCGCCTGGTGCAGGATTTTCGCCTGCGCACGCCGGACGGCAACTACCTCTGGTTCTCGCTCAAGACGCGCCCGGTGGTCGGCTCCGACGGCGAGGTGGTGCGTCTGGTCGGCACGCTCACCGATGTCACCGAATTCAAGACCGCCGAAGAACGGCTCCTCCACGACGCGGTGCATGACAATCTGACCGGCTTGCCCAACAGGCAACTATTCATCGACCGGCTTGAAGCCGTGCTGGGATTTGCCAAGGCCGATCCTGCGATGAAGTGTACCGTGGTGGTGATCGACCTTGATCGTTTCAAGCAGGTCAACGACTCGGTCGGCATGGCGATCGGCGACTCGATTCTTCTGACACTCGCGCGACGGCTGTCTCGGCTGCTCAAGCCGCAGGACACGCTGGCGCGGCTCGCCGGCGACCAGTTCGCGATGATCATTCTCTCCGAGCGGGAGCCGACTCGCCTCGTGGCCTTCGCCGAAACAGTGCGCAAGACGCTGCGCGCGCCGATCACCTTCAACGATCGCGAGATATTCCTCACCGCCTCAATCGGTCTTGCATTGTCAGACAGCCAGACCCACCGCTCCGAGGAGCTGGTCAAGGACGCGGAGCTGGCGATGTATCACGCCAAGCGGATCGGCGGCGATCGCATCGAGGTGTTCAAGCCCGCGATGCGGGCCCGCAAGACCGACCGGCTGACCCTGGAGTCGGAGTTGCGCCGCGCGCTGGAGCGTGAGGAGATCACCATTCTCTATCAGCCCATCGTGCGGCTCGAAGACCGTTCGATTGCTGGTTTCGAGGCGCTGGCGCGATGGGATCATCCCAAGATGGGGCGGATGTCGCCCTCCGAATTCATCAGCATCGCCGAGGAAATCGGGCTGATCGTCGACCTCGGCCTGTTCATGCTGGAGCGCACGGCGCGACAGCTCAGCGCCTGGCAGCGCAGCATCAAGCGACGCGAGCCTCTGTTCGCCAGCGTCAACGTTTCCTCGCAGCAATTGCTTCGCCAGGATCTGATCCACGATCTGCGCACCGTGCTGTCGCGCTCGGCGCTTGCCCGCGGCACGCTGAAGCTGGAGCTGACCGAATCTCTTGTGATGGAAAATCCGGAGCACGCCGCTCAATTGCTCACGCGGATGCGGGAGCTTGGCGCGGGGCTGGCGCTTGACGATTTCGGCACCGGACACTCCTCGCTGGCCTATCTTCAACGCTTCCCGTTCGACACGATCAAGATCGACAAGTCGTTCGTGCGCATGAACAACAAAGGCACGAGGCCGGTAATTCTGCGCTCCATCATTTCGCTTGCGCACGATCTCGGCATGGATGTGGTGGCGGAGGGCGCGGAGACGGAATCCGACGCCATCGAGCTCTATCAGCTCGGCTGCGAATACGCGCAGGGCTTCATCTTCGGCGAGCCGATGTCGGTCGAAGCGGCGCGCGAACTTCTGCTCAACGACGAACTCGAAGCGGCGCAATAAACCGCTGCTATTTGGACAACGGTTCCCAGCCGGCTTCCATCCAGCGCGGGCGGAGCGCAGGGCTGGTCAGCGCGTCGACAAACGCGCGTGCGTTCCTGGGGTCGGTGCTGCTTGAGGGGATCGCTGCAGAGTAGACGGTCCAGAGTTGCAACGGTTCGGGCAGCATCGCGGCAAGCTTTGCGCCCTTGTCGTGGATTTCGCTGACCAGGACGACTGCGATCTCCGCTTCGCCCTTGGCCACCTTGGCAACCGCGTCGTTGCCGCCGGTTGCATTGACGCTCTTCTTGCGCACCTCCGTGCCGATGCCGAAGCCGTCCGCGATCTTCATCAGATGGATCACCGACGTGCCACCGAATTTCGGATCGGTATGGGCGATCGATTGCACTTTGAGCAAAGTCTGCTTGAGCGCATCCGGCGTCGAGACATCCGGTGCGGCGGCGCCGGAGCGAATAACCACGCCCAACCCGAGCCGGCCGAGATCGACCCTGCTGCCCGGCAGTATCTTGCCCGCCGCCTCAAGCTCAGACATCAGCGGTGCCGAGGCGATGATAAGATCGGCCGGCTTGCCTGAGGCGATGGTGTCGCGCAGCAGGCCGGTCGGCCCTGTGGTAAAATTGAATTTGATTCCGGTTTTCTTCGAATAGTCGTCGATCATGCCTTCGACGACGCCGCGTACTGCGCCGGCGGAGATCACCCTAAGTTCCATGGCATTCACCGGCATCGTAGGCAGCAGCACTGCCATCGTCACGATCGCCGCCCCAATCCGCGTCATGAGAAGCCCTCAGGCGTGGCCGACTTCGCTGGACAGCATACCCGGCCGAATGCCTATTTTCTGCAGCGCCTTGGCGTATTTCGTCTCGATCTCCGTGCCGAACAGAAGCTCGGGATCGGAGGAGCAGTGCAGCCAGCCGTTGTCGTGGATCTCGGTTTCAAGCTGGCCAGGGGCCCATCCGGCATAGCCCAGCGCCAGGATGGCGCTTTCCGGTCCCTTGCCCCGCGCGATCGCCTTCAGAATGTCAAGCGTCGCAGTGAGGCAAATACCACGGTCAATTGGCAGCGTGGAATTCTCGATGAAGAAGTCGGCAGAGTGCAACACGAAGCCGCGCTCGGTTTCGACCGGGCCGCCCTTGAGCACTTTCACACCGCCGGCGCGAGAGGGAAGCGTGATGAGGTCGGTTGCCGGGATCACATCGAGCTTTACCAGGAGGTCGGGGAAGCTGACGTTTGCTGCAGGCTGATTGACCACGATGCCCATTGCGCCTTCCGACGAATGTGCGCAGATGTAAATAACGCTGCGTGAGAACCGCTCATCCTGCATGGTGGGAGTCGCAATCAGCATCTGGCCGTCCAGAAAGCTGCCGCCCGCGCTCTTCTCCGCCGCGCTTTTCACCAATGCTTTGCGTGTCAATCGCATTTAGGGGAGGTTACCGCGATCCTGCTGCTTTGCAACAAGCGTTCACAACGAATTCAATGGCAAGCGATGTCGGCGTCTATTAAACACCCCTCATGCGAGAAGGTTTCCGCGCCCGAATTTCGCCGGAATTGATGGTGGTTTTTGCACTGTGCGCGGCACCGATGCCGGTGTCCGCCGCCGATGTTTCTGCCTGGGATAACGACATCCGCTCCGCGGTGCGCCTGATCGGCGCAAGCGCCATTAACGACTCGGGCGGTGCGGTGCTTCGCGCCGGCGTCGAGATCAAGATGCAGCCTGGCTGGAAGACCTACTGGCGTTATCCGGGCGACTCCGGCGTGCCGCCAGCGTTCGACTTCGCTGCGTCTGACAACGTCAAAGCAGCGACGGTGTTGTGGCCTGCGCCGGTGCGCTTTGCCGACGGCAGCGGCGATTCGATTGGATACAAGGACGGTGTGATCTTTCCTTTGCGTGTGGTGCCACTTGATCCGGGCAAGCCGGTTACATTGCGGCTTAGTCTCGACTACGCGGTGTGCGAGACGCTCTGTGTGCCGGCCAAGGGCAAGGCGGAGCTCAAGCTCGCACATGCCACCGGCTCTCAGGAGGCCTTGCTCAAATCCGCCGAGGCGCGGGTTCCCAGGCCGGTTTCCTTGGGGGAGGGCGCTTCGCTCATACTGCGCAAGGCGTGGCGCGATGCGAGCTCCGGCAAGCCGAGGGTGTTCGTCGAAATAGCCGCTCCTGCCGGGACCAACGTCGACCTGTTCGCCGAAGGGCCGACGTCCGAATGGGCTCTGCCGCTGCCGGAGCCGGTCGCAGGTGCCGCCGCCGGCACCCGGCGCTTCGCCTTCGATCTCGACGGTTTGCCCACCGGCGCGGCGGCGCAGGGTGCGGTCCTCAAACTCACCGCAACCTCCGCTCAAGAGGCGATCGAGGCCGTATTTCGTCTCGACTAGGTTGCCGCGGGCGCGCTAATTTGAGCCCCCAAAATCGAAACGCCTATAATCATGCGAGAGGATGAGATCATGGCTATCAAGGTCGGCGATCGCGTACCGAACGCGACTTTCACGGTGATGACCGCTGAGGGTCCGAAGCCGAAGACAACCGACGAAATCTTCAAGGGCAAGAAGGTTGTGCTGTTCGCGGTGCCCGGCGCTTTCACGCCGACCTGCCACAAGAACCATATGCCGGGCTTCGTGAAAAACGCCGACGCGATCAAGGCCAAGGGCATCAACACCATCGCGGTGACCGGCGTGAACGACGTGTTCGTCATGGACGCCTGGAAGAAGGCCTCGGGCGGCGATGCCATCGAATTCCTGGCCGACGGCAGCGCCGGCTTCGCCAAGGCTTTGGGACTGGTTGCGGATTTGACCGAGCGCGGGCTCGGCGTTCGCTCGCAACGCTATGCCATGGTGGTTGAGGATGGCGTGGTAAAAACGCTCAACGTCGAAGACGCGCCCGGCAAGGCCGACGTATCCGGCGCCGACAACTTGATGAAGAGCCTCTAAGCGTAGCCCGGGCGCCGTCATCCAGGGGCTCGCGGATGACAGCGCTTCGCTCCATTCGGGGCAAACCATGACTCGAGTGACCGGCCTACGCCTGGTATTGCCGGGCGGAAAGCCGGAATTCCTATGGATGGGGCACGAACGACAACCTGAACGCTGCGAAGCGCCGGGCGCTCTGGGAATGCGCGCGGCGCACGCCGCATCGCCAAACCTGCCACATCATATATTGCAGATAAGGGTTCAGGCGGACGGACGTTGCGCGGGGCGCAGCTGCGCGATTGCATCGACAGCCAAGCGGTCGGCCCGCTCATTCATCTCGTGGCCGGCGTGACCCTTGACCCAGTGCCAGCGCACGTCATGGCGCGCCACGGCCGCATCGAGCCGTTGCCACAGGTCCGTGTTTTTCACCGGCTTCTTGTCAGCGGTCTTCCAGCCATTGCGCTTCCAGCCGCGGATCCATTCCGAGATGCCCTTGTGAACATATTGACTGTCGGTGTGCAGTTCGACCTTGCAAGACTTCTTCAGCGCTTCAAGCGCCGCAATCGCCGCCATCAGCTCCATGCGATTGTTGGTGGTGTGCGCCTCGCTGCCCTGAAGCTCCTTCTCGTGGTCGCCGAACGACAGGATCGCGCCCCAGCCGCCCGGCCCGGGATTGCCCGAGCAGGCGCCGTCGGTATGGGCAACGACGTGCGGCTTTTCCGTCACGCCGTGGTCCTTTCCGCCATAACGCCGTAGTCGCCTACGCTCCTGATGGTCTGGTGGAAGCGCAGCTTGCGGAAATACTCCAATGGATTTTTCGGACGCACCAGTGCGCCTTCGGGAACATTGAGCCAATCGGTCAATCGCGTCAGCAGGAATCGCATCGCCGAGCCGCGCGTCAGCAGCGGCATGGCGTCAAGCTCGGCCGGCGACAGCGGCCGGGTGCGCAGGTAGCCTTGCAGCAGCTCGCGGCCCTTGGTGACGTTGTAGGAATGGTCGGGCTCGAAGCACCACGCGTTGAGGCAGATGGCGACGTCGTAGGCGAGCGTATCAGTGCAGGCGAAGTAGAAGTCGATCAGGCCCGACAGTGCGTTGCCAAGGAAGAACACGTTGTCGGGAAACAGGTCGGCGTGGATGACGCCCTGCGGCAGATCACGCGGCCAGTGTCGCTCCAGATGCGCGAGCTCGTCTTCGATGATCTTGCCGATTCCAGGCTGCACGCTGTCTGCGCGCGCCGCGGCCTGCTCATAAAGCGGGCGCCAGCCTTCGACCGACAGGCTGTTTCGCCGCTTCTGTGCAAAGTCGGCTCCGGCGAGATGCAGGCGCGCCAGCGCCGCGCCAAGCGCGTAACAGTGCCGGGGATCCGGCCGCCTGATCCACATGCCGTCGAGGAAGGTGACGATCGCCGCCGGCCGGCCGCATAGATGGCCGAGCGTCTCGCCGTTGCGGTTTTTTACCGGCTGCGGGCAGGTGATGCCGCGCGCCGCGAGGTGCTCCATCAGCGCCAGGAAGAACGGAACGTCGCCGGCTGCCACGCGTTTCTCGTAGAGCGTAAGGATGTAGTGGCCTTGCCCGGTGTGGACCAGGAAGTTCGAGTTCTCCACGCCTTCCGCGATGCCCTTATAGGACAGCAACTCGCCCAGCTCGTAGCCGGCGAGGAATTTGGTGAGGTCTTCCGCTGCGACGTCGGTGTAGACGGCCATTTGCCTACTACGGCCCTGCGTTGGCCCCTTTCGTCAAGAGGCGAAACGGCGGCTCGGGGGCAGTGGCTCAGGCGGTGGCGCGCTCCCGCAACTGGCGCGGCAACGGGAAGAACATTCCGGATTCGTCGGCGCCGGACACGGTTTCGACGTTGAGCGTGTAGCGGTCCGCGAAGGCATCGAGGATTTCCTCGACCAGCACTTCGGGGGCCGACGCGCCGGCGGTGACGCCCAGCGTCTTGACGCCCTCGAATCGCGTCCAGTCGATTTCGGCGGCGCGCTGCACCAGCACGGAATAGCGGCAGCCGGCGCGCTCGGCCACCTCTTGCAGGCGGCGCGAATTCGAGGAGTTCGGCGCGCCCACCACCACCAGGGCATCGACCTGCGGCGCCACCCGTTTGACCGCTTCCTGCCGGTTCGTGGTGGCGTAACAGATGTCCTCCTTATGGGGAGCGACGATGTTGGGGAAACGGCGCTTGAGGACGCCGACGATGCCCGCGGTGTCGTCCAGCGAAAGCGTGGTCTGCGTCACGTAGGCGAGCTTGCTGGCGTCATTCGGCTCGAACGTCTCGGCTTCCTCGACGGTCTGCACCAGCCGGATGGCATCCTCGGGCAACTGGCCCAGCGTGCCGACCACCTCGGGGTGTCCGGCGTGACCGATCAACACAATTTCGCGGCCGCGGCGGTGATGGATTTCCGCTTCGCGATGCACCTTAGTGACCAGCGGGCAGGTCGCATCGAACGCAAAGAAGTTGCGACGCTTGGCCTCCTCGGGGATCGACTTCGGAACGCCGTGCGCGGAGAAAATCACCGGGGCAGTGGTGTCGTCGGGAATTTCATCGAGTTCCTCGACGAAAATTGCGCCCTTCGCCTTGAGGCTCTCCACCACATAGCGGTTGTGCACGATCTCATGGCGCACATAGACCGGCGCGCCATAGCGCTTGAGCGCCTGTTCGACGGAATCGATGGCGCGCACCACGCCCGCGCAAAATCCGCGCGGCGAGCACAGCAAAACCGTCAGCGGCGGCTTGCCGGAAGGGCTTGGGTTCCCAGCTAACATGGCCCTGACATGGGGTTCCGCACGCCGCCCTGTCAAGCGCACGATCCACCATTGCGGAATATGGGCACAAGGGCCTATATTCCGGCCACTTTCCAGTCATCCATGATGACACAGGCCTCGTCCGGAAGGGCGGGCGGGGCGCAGAGGAGAATATTTGCCATGCAGGACGCGCCGCTGATGCCCAAGGCGACCGCAGTTTGGCTGTTGGACAATACGGCCCTTTCGTTCGACCAGGTGGCCGAATTCTGCAAGCTGCATCCGCTTGAAGTGAAGGCGATTGCCGACGGTGACGCCGCTCAGGGGATCAAGGGGCTCGATCCCATCCAGACCGGGCAACTCACGCGCGATGAGATCGACAAGGGCGTCAAGGATCCGGAACATAAATTGCAACTGCAAAACTCGAATGTCCGGGTGCCCGATCCCAAGCGGAAAAAGGGTCCGCGCTACACGCCGGTGTCCCGCCGCCAGGACCGCCCGAATGCCATTCTGTGGCTGATTCGCAATCATCCCGAGCTCAAGGACAGCCAGATCATGCGGCTGGTCGGCACCACCAAGTCGACCATCTCGGGCATCCGCGAACGGACCCACTGGAACGCCGCGGCGTTGACCCCGCTCGATCCGGTGACACTCGGACTTTGCTCACAGATCGATCTCGATTTCGAGGTGCAGCGCGCCTCGAAGGAGAAGCCGGCGCCGACCGACAGCGGCGTCACGCTGCTGCCAGCGGCTGTCACCACCGCGCCGCAGGTCGAGGAAGTAGAAGAAACGCCCGCTGCCGCGAAGGAGAAGGACGACCTCAACGTCAACGCGGTGTTCGCCAAGCTCAAGCAGCTTGGCGGCAAGTCCGAGGACAAGGGCGAGAACTGATCAGCTTCAGCTAGAGCATGATCGCGAAAAATGGGAACCGGTTTCCCGCCTGCGCGAAGCCTGGCAAGGGTCGCTATTTGGCTCGACGCTTCGCGTCGCTGAAATCGTACTCTACGCCCGCCAGGTCATCCGGTTGACCGGACGGCCCGATACCGGATTGACGTCGTCGCCTGCGTATTTGAAGCCATGCTTCTCGTAAAATCGGATGGCGCGGGCGTTGTCCTTGTTGACGAGAAGATCGAGCCGCCCCGGCGAGATGCGCTTGGCTTCGTCGAGCAGGAGGCTGGCGAGTTCGGTGCCCCAGCACTCCGGTGCGACGACGATCTGGTCGAGGTAGCCGCTCTCCGGCTCGACGGTCATGAAGCCGAAGAGCGTGCCGGCGGTCTCGGCAACGACGATCGTCGCCTGCGGGATCAGTTCCTTGCGCCAGCGCTCGCGCCACCAGTCGGTGCGCGCGGAAAAATCAAGATGGGCATAGGCGGCCTGCCAGGTGCGCCGCCACAGCTCGATCGCAGCGTCCTCGTCGGAGGCTTCGTAGGAGCGTAGCGTGTAGGTCTTGGCGCTCACCGCTCCGTCAGCTTCAGCTCGATGCGCCGATTGCGCGCGTAGGCTTCCTCGGTGGTGGCTGGATCGATCGGCTGGAATTCGCCAAAGCCTGCGGCGACCAGCCGCTGCGGCGGGATGCCCCTGCTGATCATGTACTGCACGACGGCGATCGCGCGTGATGCCGACAGGTCCCAGTTGGTGCGGCTGCCCGAAAGCGGCCGCACGTCGGTGTGGCCGTCGACGCGCAACACCCAGGCAATCTCCTGCGGGATCTGCTTGTCGAGCTCGACGATCGCAGCCGCGATCTTGTCGATCTCGGCACGGCCTTCCGGCTTGAGCACAGCCTGTCCGGTGTCAAAGAACACCTCCGACTGGAACACGAAGCGGTCGCCCACGACGCGAATGTCGGAACGGTTGCCAAGAATTGCGCGCAACCGGCCGAAGAAGTCGGAGCGATAGCGCGAAAGCTCCTGGACCCGCTGAGCCAGCGCAAGGTTCAGCCGCTGGCCGAGCTCGGAGATTCGCGATTGGAACTCCTTGTCGCGTTTCTCGGTGACTTCGAGGGCCTGCTCGAGCGCGCCGAGCTGGCGGCGCAATGCAGCGATCTGCTGGTTGAGCACCTCGATCTGGGCCAAAGCGCGAAGCGAGATGCGCTTCTCGGAGTCGAGCTGGGTCGACAGCTCGGACACCTTGTCCTGCGCCGTCGCCGCGCCGCTGCCGAGCCCCTCGTAGAGGCCCCTGTAGCGGTCGCGCTCGCCTTCGGTTGCGGCGAGACCGGCGCGAAGCTGCGCGATCTGCTCTTCGAGCGTGAGCTTGCCGGTCTGCTCCAACGACAGCAGGTCGGTGAGTTGCGCGATGCGTGCAGACAATTTCTGCAGCGCGGTGTCCTTGCCGGTGACCTCCTGCGACAGCACGAACTGCACGATCACGAACACGCTCAGCAGGAAGACGATGCCGAGGATCAACGTCGACAGTGCGTCGACGAATCCCGGCCAGTAGTCGACGCCGCCATGGCGGCTGCGGGCACGAGCCATGAGTTATTTTTCCACGCCTTCACGCACCAGTCGCTCCAGCAGCCGGCGAATGTCGCGGTTCTGCTCGGCCTGGGAATCGACCCAATCGCGGATCATCTGCTGTTCCGTGCGCATGTGATGAACCAGCCCCTGGATGGCCTCAGCGAGGTTTGCCATCGCGGTGGTTGCGGCCTTGCCGGAACCGGCGTCGACCATCGCTTCACGCAATCGCTCGATCGCGGCCCGGATCTCGCCGGAGACGTTGGGGCCCGCCGCCACACCGGCCACCGGCGTGACCGGATCGCCGCCAAGGTCGCGCACCGTGGTCGCCAGCCAATCCTCGAGGTCGGTGTGGAAGCGGTTCTGGGCCTGGCTCATCTGCAGATCGAGGAAGCCGAGCACCAGCGACCCGGCGAGGCCGAACAGCGAGGACGAAAACGAAATCCCCATGCCGCTCAGCGGCGCAGCCAAGCCTTCCTTCAACGTCTCGAACACCGAGCCGGCGTCGCCGCCGACATTCAGGCCTTCCAGCACCTTGCCAACCGAACCAACGGTCTCGATGAGGCCCCAGAACGTACCGAGCAGGCCGAGGAAGATCAGCAGCCCGGTCATGTAGCGCGAGATCTCACGCGCTTCGTCGAGCCGGATGGCGATCGAATCCAAGATGCCGCGCATGGTCGGCGATGAGATCGTCATGCGACCTGTGCGGTCGCGCAGGATCGCCGCCATCGGTGCGAGCAATACGGGCGGCCGCGTCACCGTAATGCCGGGGTCGGCGAGCCGGAATTCATTGACCCACGCCACCTCTGGGAATAGCCGGATCACCTGCCGGAACGACAGCAGGATACCGATCAGCAGGACGCCGATGATCAAGGCGTTGAGTGGCGGGTTGGCCTTGAAGGCGCTCCAGATCTGCTGGTGAACGACGACGACAATCAAGCCGCAGAGGATGAGGAAGATCACCATCCGAAGCAGGAAAATGCGGGGCGAGGAGACTTTGAATGGATCGTGGTCTTGCGCCATGAGGGGCCTTCATGTGGACGCAGCCTGCGCCTCAATATGGCACAGGCCCGGCGAAATCAAACGCCCGATATTTACGTTGCCGTCATGGCAGATGGGAGCGTGCAGGCGCGTTCGAAAGTGGTGGAAGCTTCAGCCCTTGACGGCCGATTTGAGCACCGCCAGCAGTTCCTTATGCAGCGGTTCGTTTCCGGCGATGATATGGCCTTTGGCGAACATCGCGTCGTGCCCGTCGAGGTCGGTGACGAAGCCGCCGGCTTCGCGAACCATCAGGATGCCTGCCGCCATGTCCCACGGCGACAGATTGCGTTCCCAATAGATGTCGAATCGGCCGGCTGCGACATAAGCGAGGTCGAGCGCCGCCGAGCCGAATCGTCGCAGGCCCGCAACCTTTTCCTGAACCGCGGCAAGCTCGGCGCGGCCGAGTTCAAGCTGGCCACGCCCATAGTGGGGCAGGCCGCAGGCGACAACCGAATCGGTCATGCGCTTTCGCGCCGCGACACGCAGCCGATAGTCGTTAAGGAAAGTGCCCTTGCCCCGCTCGGCCGTAAACAGCTCGTCGGTGATCGGATTGTAGATCACGCCTGCGACCACGGTGTCGGCACGCTGAAGGCCGATCGAGATGGCGAACTGAGGAAGCCCATGCAGGAAATTGGTCGTGCCGTCGAGTGGATCGACAATCCATGTGTGGGTTTTGTCAGAGCCCTCGTGGTGGCCGCCTTCTTCGCCACGGAAGCCATACCCCGGCCGCGCCTTGGTGAGCTCGGTTCGCAGGATTTCCTCGGCGCGCCGGTCGGCCGAGCTGACGAAATTCGCCGGACCCTTGAGCGACACCTGCAGCTTCTCAACCTCGCCGAAGTCACGCTTAAGCGAGCGCGCCGCCTTGCGGGCTGCGCCGATCATGACGGTAAGGAGCGCGGAATAAGCGGGCATCAATCGGCTCGCTTCACGTAAGCGACTTCGTCGGTGTTCACGATGATCTTCTCGCCGGCCGAGATGAACGGCGGCACCAGGACGCGCAGGCCGTTTTCAAGCTTCGCCGGCTTGTATGACGACGCCGCGGTCTGCCCCTTGATGCTGGCATCGGCTTCGACCACCTCGAGGATCACAGTGTCCGGCAGCTTGATGCCGATCGGCCGCTCCTGGTGCATCTGGACCTGCACCATCATGCCGTCCTGCAGGAACGCCGAGCGGTCGCCGACGAATTCGCTGGCCAGCTCGATCTGGTCGTAGCTTGCGGTGTCCATGAACACCAGTTGCTCTTCCTGCCGGTAGAGGAACTGGAACTGCCGGCGCTCGACCTCCGTCTCTTCCACGCGGTCGGAGCTGCCGAAGCGCTGGTTGAGCTTGCGGCCGTCGAGCAGATTCTTCAGCTCGACTTGGTTGTAGGCTGGGCCCTTGCCCGGCTTCACCGCTCCGGTCTTCACCGCGGCCCAGAGCGACCCGTCGTACTCGATCACCATGCCGGGCCGGATGTCGCTGCCGCTAATTTTCGCCATATCTGTCCGCTGTCTGCCGCTGTGATCCAGTCGTGAGATGCACAGGCGGCGCAACGTCCGTCAAGGCGGATTGATGAGGGAGGCATCCTGCGGCTGCTGAGCGGCGAGCCGCGTGATCCACGGCTTGGCGGCAGCTTCGCCAGCGGCGCGGTCCTCCGGCTTCATCTTGCGCAGATAGTCTTCCAGGAACAGGTCGCCGGCGCCGCCGGAACGGGCGATCAGGTGCCAGCGTGCCGCCTGCACCGGATCGCGCTTCACGCCCTGGCCGGTCGCGTACATGAAGGCGAGGCGATTTTGCGCGATCGGACTGCCTCGCCGCGCGGCCTTGTTCAGATAGGTGGCGGCGGCGGCTTCGTTCTTGGCGACGCCGGTTCCGTTGAACAGCGCGATGCCGTACTCCACCTCGGCGTCGGTGTTGTCGGCGAGCGCGGCGGCGCCGAGCAGGCGCGCGGCTTCGCGCAGATCCTGTGGAACGCCGCGGCCCTCCTTGTAGAATGTGGCCAGGGCATATTGTGCTTCCGGGTTTCCGGCTTGTGCCGCGATGCGCAGCAACTCGGCGGCGCGCTTGAAGTCCTGCGGAAACAACTGACCCTCGACGTAGAGGAGGGCGAGATTGTACGCGGCGGTGGTGTGTCCGAGCTTGGCCGCCGCGGCGAGCAGTTTTGCCGCGGCGTCGCGGTCACGGGGGCCGCCGCGGCCGTTCATCTTGAACATCGCCAGCGCGAACGTCGCTTCGCGATCGCCACGCTCCGCGGCGATCCGATACCAGTCCGCCGCCTTCTGCTCGTCCTTTCGGACGCCAAGACCATCGGCGTAGAGCTCGGCCAAAAGCGTCATCGCCTTGACGTCGCTCTTCTCTTCGACGCGCTTCGTGGCCTCGGCAAATGCAGTGCGGTACATGCCGCGCTGATACGCGCCGTAGATGAGATCAGGCTCGGGGGCGGCGGAAGACGCGGCAGGCTTCGGCGGCGCGGCCGAAGGGGCCTGCGGCTTGGTCTGCGCCGCCGCGGCAGACACGGTGAGCGCAGCGGCAATCGCGGCCAGCGCGACACGTTTCATGCGACAGCCTCCGGCGCGAGGCGGGCCGCGGCGAGCGCCGCAGCGGCCCCGCGCTGATCGCTCCAGATGAAATCGCCGACCGCGACGAAATCTGCGCCGGCTGCGGCCAGCGGACCGACTTCGTCGAAACTGTGCGCCATCGCCACGCAGGGGATTTCGAAGACCTCCGCCCACCAGGCGACGCGCTCGATGATTGCGTCGAACGACGGCTGCTTGCCGTCATAGGCATCGCCGAACATCACATAGTCCGCGCCTTGCTCGGCCGCGGTCATGGCGTCATGCCGGCTTGCAAGTCCGGCGCACCCGGCGATCCGCGCAGGCTTGAGCGTGCCGAGCGCTGCTGAGAACGCTTCGATGCCGGTCAGATGCGCACCATCGGCGCCGCCATGGGCGACGATGTCGGCATGACCGTCGACCACCAGCGCGGCCCCTTTGCCCTGCACGACCGGCGCCAGCGTTTTCAGGCGATTGATCTGCGTGCGCTCATCGGAGGGAGCAAGCCGCAGCAGCACTGCGGCGATATCCGCCGCACCCAGCGCCAAGGAGAGTTTGCGCGAAAACGCCGCGGCATCTTCGATCTGCGGCGTAACGAGGTAGAGCTGTGTGGCGGGAGCCTTCAACTGCTTCGGATGGGTCATGGCGCTCGGATGCGGCCTCAATCTGGCGAATTGGCGGCGATTCGCTCGACCGTGACAATGTGCTCGCGCAAGCGTGCGATATTCAAGGCACCGGCGGCGCCTTGGGCGCCGGCCATTTCAACTCCACCCAATCGAGCAGCCTGATCAGCGGCGGCCGCACGAACGGTACGTCGATCGCCAGGACCAGGAAGCCCAGCGGAACCATCCAGAAGCCGAGAATGGGGAGAAATCCCACGACGCCGCCCAGGATCAGGATGATGCCCAACGGGATCCGGGTCCATCCGGAACCGGGCTTTCGCAGCCAGCGCACGAACCCCTGAAAGCTTTCGGGCAGCCGGCGCTCGAAATGCGCCAGATGCTCGTCGAGTTCTTTCTTGAGGTGGCTCATTCGCAGTGGTCGCTTCTCGTCCCGTTTAGGTTCAACGGGATGTGAGTGCTGTCCTGCGAACCCGCAAGGGCTATGCCGCCCTCGTCTCGAGGTCGGCCTTCCACTGGCCGAGCGCCGCCAGCCCGTTCATCCGCGCACGGTGCGAGAAGACGCGCTGCGCCCCCGCGATGTTCTCGCTCTTGCCGGACCATGCCTTCTGCGGCGCGTGCTGCAGCGCGCGTCCATATGAGAAGGTGAGCTGCCAAGGCAGCCGGCCGATCTTGTTCATGGTGTCGAGATGCGCGGTCGCCTCCTCGTCGGACTGGCCGCCCGACAGGAACGCGATGCCGGGCACCGCGCCCGGCACGCAGTTGCGCAGCATCTTGACGGTCTTCTCCGCGACTTCGTCGACGCTCGCGCGCTTGCCGTTCTTCTTGCCGGAGATTGCCATGTTCGGCTTGAGCACGATGCCTTCGAGCGCGATGCGCTGTGCGTACAGCTCCTCGAATTGTGCCTTCAGCACCGCGGTGGTGACTTCGACGCAGCGGTCAACGTCGTGGTCGCCGTCCATCAGGACCTCCGGCTCCACGATCGGCACGATCTGCGCGGCCTGGCAGAGCGCGGCGTAGCGCGCCAGCGCGTGCGTATTGGTGCGGATCGCGGTTGAAGTCGGAATGCCTGCACCGATGTCGATCACCGCGCGCCACTTCGCGAACCGGGCGCCTTGCTCGTAGTACTTCGGCAGGCGGTCGGCGAGCTTGTCGAGGCCGATGGTGATCAGTTCGTTCGGGCAGTTCGGCAGCGGCTTGGTGCCTTCATCGACCTTGATGCCGGGCAGCGATCCGCCCTTCTTGATGATCTCGACCAGCGGCGTACCGTCCTTGGCCTTCTGCCAGATCGTCTCGTCGTACAGGATCACGCCGGAGATGTGCTTCATGCCCTCCGTGGCGCGGAACAGCATCTCGCGGTAGTCGCGGCGGTTGTCCTCCGTGCATTCCACGTCGATGGCGTCGAATCGCTTCTTGATCGTGCCGGTGGACTCATCGGCCGCCAGAATGCCCTTGCCGGGCGCGACCATGGCTTCCGCGATCTTGTTCAGTTCTGCGAGATTCATCGCGCTCTCTCCTCGATGCCGGTACCAGATCCCGGGTCTCGGCGCGTTGCCTCGCCTCGCCCGGACGCCTTCGGCGTCATTTTTGCCTCAACACCTCGACGCCGGGCAAGGGTTTGCCCTCCATCCACTCCAGGAAGGCGCCGCCCGCTGTGGACACATAGGTCAAATTGTCGGTAACGCCGGCCATGTTCAGTGCCGCGACCGTGTCGCCGCCGCCGGCGACTGAGACTAATTTCCCGGCCTTGGTGCGCTCCGCGGCATAACGCGCCGCCTCGACCGTCGCCCGCTCGAACGGCGGAAGCTCGAACGCTCCGAACGGCCCGTTCCAGACCAGGGTGCGGGCGTCGTCGATCGCGCCTTTGACGCGCTCCATCGATTGCGGGCCGATGTCGAGGATCATGCCGTCCGAGGGAATGGCATCGACGCCATAGGCATGAGAGGGCGCGTTGGCCGCGAAATGGTACGCCACGATGGCATCGACCGGCAGGATGATGGCGCAGCCCTTTTGCTCGGCCTTCTCCATGACGCGTCTCGCTGTGTCAGCCATGTCCCTCTCGACCAACGACTTGCCGACGTTGAACCCCTGGGCATGGAGGAACGTGTTGGCCATCGCGCCGCCGATCACCAGGCCCTGCACCTTGCCAATCAGATTCTCCAGGAGTGCTAGCTTGGTCGAAACCTTGGCGCCGCCGACGATGGCGATGACCGGCTTCTGCGGAACCTCCAGCGCCTTCGACAGCGCGTCGAGCTCGGCCTGCATGGTGCGGCCGGCATAGGCGGGGAGCTTGTGGCCCAACCCCTCGGTCGAGGCGTGCGCGCGGTGCGCCGCCGAGAAAGCATCGTTCACCCAGATATCCCCGAGCCTGGCGAGCGCTTCGACGAAGGCGGGGTCGTTGTTTTCCTCGCCCTTGTGAAAGCGGGTGTTCTCGAGACACAGGATGTCGCCCGCCTTCATGGCGGCGACCGCGGATTCGGCCTTGTCACCGATGCAGTCTTCGGCAAACGCGACGGGCCGGCCAATCACTTTTGAAACCGCCGCCGCCACCGGACGCAGCGACTCTTTCGGGTCGGGACCCTTGGGGCGCCCGAAGTGGGCGAGGAGAATGACCTTGCCGTCCTTGTCGGCGATCTCGGCGATGGTCGGCGCGATTCGCTCGATGCGCGTCGCATCGGTGACCTTGCCGTTCTCCATGGGCACGTTAAGGTCGACGCGAAGCAGCACGCGCTTGCCCTTCACGTCAGCTTGGTCGAGCGTACGAACGGCGCTGCTCATGAAGCACTCATTGCTTGCCGGGCGGGGTCTTGTGGCCGATGACGAGCGACCAGACCAGCATTCCGGAAAACACGATCAGGCCGATGAGCCCGATCCATTGTGCTGCCGTCCATTCCGCCATCGTGCAAACTCAACGCAAGTCATCCACGCTCGTGAGGTCCACGGTGGTGTTGGACGAGCAGCTATTGGGAGGCCTTCTCACTTTGGAGCCCAGGTAAAAAGCATAGGAGACGAACGCAACGATCAAGATCAGGCTGCCAAGACCCAAGCCGTCTCGGACCCCATCGCATTCTCCGCGACCTCAGAGCAACTTGCCCATCGCCACCGCCGTGTCGGCCATGCGGTTGGAGAAGCCCCACTCGTTGTCGTACCAGGACATCACCCGCACGAACGTGCCGTCCATGACCTTGGTCTGGTCCATGTGAAATACGGATGAGTGCGGGTCGTGGTTGAAGTCGCCGGACACGTTCGGCTCGTTGGTGAAGCCGAGGATGCCCTTGAGCTGTTGCTCGGCCGCGCGTTTGATCGCGCCGTTGATCTCGTCCTTGCTGGTCGCTTTCTTGGCGACGAACTTGAAATCGATGACCGACACGTTCGGCGTCGGCACGCGGATCGAGACACCATCAAGCTTGCCGTTGAGCTCCGGCAGCACCAAGCCGACAGCTTTCGCCGCACCGGTCGACGTCGGGATCATGTTCAACGCCGCGGCACGCGCCCGGTAGAGGTCCTTGTGCATCGTGTCGAGGGTGGGCTGATCCCCCGTGTAGGAGTGGATCGTCGTCATGAAGCCCTTGTCGATGCCGACCGCGTCGTTGAGCACCTTGGCGACCGGCGCCAGACAGTTGGTGGTGCACGAGGCGTTGGAGACGATCTTATGGTCTTTCGTCAGCTTGTCGTGGTTGACGCCGTAAACCACGGTCAGATCGGCGCCGTCCGCCGGAGCCGACACTAGCACGCGCTTCGCGCCGGCGGTGAGGTGCGCGGAGGCCTTGTCCTTCGCGGTGAAGATGCCGGTGCATTCCAGCGCGATGTCGACGCCGAGATCCTTCCAGGGCAGCGTCGCCGGGTCCTTGATCGCGGTCACCTTGATCGCGCCGTTGCCGACGCTGATGGTGTCGCCGTTCACGGTGACCTGGCCGGGAAAGCGGCCGTGCACGCTGTCAAAGCGCAGCAGGTGAGCATTGGTTTCGACCGGACCGAGGTCGTTGATGCCGACCACCTCGATATCCTTGCGCCCGGACTCCGCGATGGCGCGCAGAATGTTGCGGCCGATGCGGCCAAACCCGTTGATGCCTACCCGAATGCTCATATCGCCCGGCTCCTTGCAACTTGGCGCGCCCAGGCGTCACCCGGGCCTCAATCGTGATCGTTGAACCGTAAAATGGATTGCCGGGTCAAGTAACGCAACCGCAGCCTAGCCAAGCTTTTTCAGCGCCGCCTCGGCGACCTTCTCCGGCGTGATTCCGAAGTGCTTGTAGAGGTCCTTGTAGGGCGCGCTGGCGCCGAAGCCGGACATTCCGACGAACACGCCATCGGGGCCGATGATGGCGTCCCAGCCCTGCCGGACCGCCGCCTCGACCGCGATCTTGACCGGCGCATCGCCGATCGCAGCGCGGCGCGTCGTCTCGGGGGCGGCAAGCAGCAGGTCCATGCATGGCACGGACACGACGCGCGCTGCCACGCCCTTGGCGGCCAGCAGCTTCTGCGCGTCAACTGCGATTGAAACCTCGGAGCCCGTCGCAAAAATCGAAACCTGCGCCTTGCCGCTCGCCGGCGAAATCTCGTAGCCGCCGGCCGCGCAGCGGTTGGCGTCATCCAGCGTCTTGCGCAGTTGCGGCAGGTTCTGCCGCGTCAGCGCCAGGACGCTCGGCGTGTCGCGCGCCTCAAGGGCAAGCTGCCAGCATTCCACAGTCTCGACCGCGTCGCAGGGCCGGAACACGTTGAGGTTCGGCATCGCGCGCAGCGACGCCAGGTGCTCGACCGGCTGATGGGTTGGGCCGTCCTCGCCAAGGCCGATCGAATCGTGGGTCATCACATGGATCACCCGCTCGCCCATCAGGGCGGCGAGCCGGATCGCGGGGCGGCAGTAGTCGGCGAACACCAGGAACGTGCCGGAGAACGGGATGATGCCGCGATGCAGCGTCATGCCGTTCATTGCCGCCGCCATGCCATGCTCGCGCACGCCGTAATGGATGAACCGGCCGGAGAAGTCGACGGCGCTGATCGCCGTCATCGACTTCGTGCGGGTGTTGTTCGAACCGGTCAGGTCAGCCGAACCGCCGACCATCTCCGGCACCGCCGGTATCAGGCTCTCCAGCGCATATTCGCACGCCACCCGCGTCGCGATATCCTTCGGCTCCTTGGCGAGCGCCGATTTTACGGCGCGCACGGCGTCGGCCAGTTTCTGCTCGGGCAGGTCCCCGCGTATCCGGCGCTCGAACTCGGTGCGCTTTTCGGCAGGCGCCGCGGCGAGCCGCTTGTCCCATTCCTTGCGCGTATTCTTGGAGCGCTGGCCGGCGGCGCGCCACTGCGTGAGGATGTCGGTCGGAATCTGAAACGGCGCGTCGCTCCAGCCGAGCTTCTCGCGCGCGCCCTTGATCTCGTCGGCGCCGAGCGGCGAGCCGTGCGAGGACGACTTGCCGGCCTTGGTCGGGGCGCCGAAGCCGATCGTCGTCTTGCAGGCGATCATCGACGGCCTGTCGGAAGTCTTGGCCTTCTCGATTGCGGCGGCAATGGCTTCCGGATCGTGACCGTCGACGCGCGTTGCGGTCCAGCCCGCGGCTTCGAAGCGCTTCACCTGATCGACCGAGTCGGCGAGCGACAGCGGCCCGTCGATCGAGATGCCGTTGTCGTCGAACAGCACGATCAGCTTGTTGAGCTT
>Ga0190274_10000375_pt1 | contig 27547 bp, 13 predicted proteins | sample Popmic531T_FD_133002 | JGI IMG/M metagenome (GOLD analysis project Ga0190274, IMG submission 133002) | Populus adjacent soil microbial communities from riparian zone of Yellowstone River, Montana, USA - 531 T | ecosystem: Environmental > Terrestrial > Soil > Riparian zone | place: USA: Montana... | reverse complement strand
TAGTGGAATTCGAAATTGAATATTGAGAGGGGCCAGAAATTTTTGTCCAGTAATAGGTAGCTATTGAACCATCGGGATTATACGATCCACTTCCATTCAAACCGGTATTGCTTCCAGTTATAGTTTGATCTGTACCTGCATTCTCAATAGTCGCTGTGTTTCTACCTGTACCACCTCCTTGTCCAACTGTAATCTTTACAGTATCGGATGCTAGGACACCCAGATTGTCATTTATTAATAATTTGAATTCATATACACCTGCTACCAGATTACTAATACCTGGTTTAGCAATTGTCGAGTTTGAAATGTTGTATTGCGATGGACCAGAAATCTTTGTCCAGTAATAGGATGCTATAAAACCATCCGGATCGTAAGAACTACTGCCATCTAGCATAATACTGCTGGTTGAAATTGTTCGATCAGCACCTGCGCGGGCAATTGGACCATAATTGCCACCTGTAGATTGTCCAACTGTGATCTTTACTACATCCGATGCCAGAACTCCCTTGTTATCATTAATCATGAGGTTGAATTCATAGACACCTTGCACCAAATTGCTGACTACAGGACTCGCAATTGTTGAATTTGAAATAGTGTATTGTGAGGGTCCTGATAATTTAGTCCAGTTATACGATGCTATGGTACCATCCGGATCATAGGAACCGCTTCCATTGAGTGGAGTACTACTGCCGGTTATAGTTTGATCGCTACCTGCATTTGCAACTGGGGCCTGATTTGCACCGGCATTTCCATTTACGAATACATTTACAGTATCTCTTCCCACACCGCCGCTTACGTCGGTAACAGAAAGTGAGAAACTATAAGTACCCTGTGTCAATCCTGTTACAGTTGTAGTATTTCCTTGTGGGCTGGTAATAGTAGCAGAGGGTCCATTGACTTTGCTCCAGCTCCAACTTGTGATGGCACCACCAGGAGAATAAGATCCGGAACCATTGAGTGTAACCGAATTGGTAGGTAACACGATAGTTATATCGGAACCTGCCAACGCTACGGGCGCCGGTGGAGGCATAGACTGTTGGTTAGTTACAGTAACCTGTATGGTATCTCTTCCCAATGCACCCTGCATATCGTTAATTGTAAGCAGGAATTGATAAGTTCCACTAGCCAGGTTAGTGAGGCTTGGACTAGCAAGAGTAGAATTTGAGATTGTGTATTGAGAGGGTCCGGATAATTTAGACCAGTAATAAGACTGAATGGAGCCATCGGGGTCAAATGAACCGGATCCATTTAAATTGGTTGAATTAGCCGGAAGAATTATCGTGACATCCGAACCTGCTTTGGCAACAGGTGCTTGATTCGTTGGGGTTGCCCCACCATTAACTGTTACAGTAATATCATCAGTACCATTAGCTCCTGCGTTATCATTTACCGTTAAACGGAAAACATATGTGCCCTGCACTAAATTGCTGAGTGCCGTAGAGGATGCAGCGGAATTCGCAAGAGTAAACTGTGCGGGACCACTGATTTTTGTCCAGCTATAAGACACAATTGATCCATCCTGATCACCCGAAGTAGAACCGTTCAGGGTTGTACTATTTGTTGGAAGCGTAATAGAAACATCCGCCCCAGCTCTCGCTACGGGTGGTATATTTCCTCCTATCGCACCATTTGTAACATTTACTGTAACCATATCCACCGACGCGCCGGTGCGGTTATCAATAACGGTCACCTCGTATTGATAAGTGCCGGTTGTTGTAAGACCTGTTACCGAAAGCACTCCATTTGGAGAAACAATAGAAGAGAGGAGACTTCCAGCATTTGGACCGGATATCTTTCTCCATATATAACGAACAATATTTCCGTCTGCATCACTTGAGGTGGAAGCATTCAGATTCGCGATTCCTGTAGCGGCTGAGATGTTGATATCAGCTCCGGCCCTGGCAACCGGCAGAATATTGGCAGGAAGACTTTTGTTTTGACCGAGGAACCATTCGTACAAATTCGGCTCGTGATAATTATATTCTGTATCGTAAGATCGGTTCCAGATATAATGACCGCCGTTCGAATAAAGCGTCATTAATGGCTTAACCGCCGGGTTATAATTGTTGATATTCTGAATGGCACCTGTTGTACAGCCACTTCCTACAGTACCATCGTCCAGCGCATGAAAAGCCCATACCGGAAGTTTAGCATTGACAATATTTGCAGGGTTCACCATACTGCATGTGCCGCATACTGGAGCAATACCTGCCAACTCACTTGCAAAAGTGGATGAGGTAGATGCATAACGCCAAACTCCACCACCGCCAAGACTAAGACCTGTTAGGAAAATTCGGTCCGTGTCGATACGAAGATTTTGTTTAGCATACTTGATCATCTCCTCAACATAAAAATTCTGCCAATCTCCATAATTGGTACTCAACTGAGGAGAAAGTACCAGGAAGGTTTCCCATTTACCATTCCAGAAGAACCGCATAGTATGCCCCTCATTGATGTTTTTGGGGATACCTTGTCCAAGCACACTTGGTAGATTGTTAGTGCCATCACCCCTCTCACCAATACCATGCAGAAATATTATCAGCGGGTATTTTGTGGTTGGGTTGGCGCTGTAATCGACTGGCGTATATTGCCAGAAACCGATAAAAACACCATTTGATGCTGTTAGGTTTTTAGATACTTGCTGGGAAAATAAAAAAATTGGGGCCAATAGAAGGCCGACGAGCAACAACTTCTTCATAATAATCAGAGCACTTTCAAGGGTTAAAAATAGTTTTCATGCTGTTCACAGGATGACAGTTTCATGACATAGTTTTCATCGCAACCAAAATGAAAAATTCCTTGGGGTACAATAAAAGATACTGTGACTTTACATATCGCTGAAGAAGTACAGAACCTCTGATGAACCAAACGAAGCTTTAATAGGGGGTGGAAAATGCGCTTAAAGTTTGCAATGACTATGCCAAATATGATTTGTTTAATAACTAACAGATTTTATTATTTAAATAAATTCAATGTTGTATTTTTTTCTCTTGCCTATCAGTAGTTTATTAAATTTTCCTTGTGGGAAATTTTATAAATCTTGTCAAATCGGCACTGATAGCCATTCTTACGTTCAATAATTGCAAAGTAAAAGCACTCGAGGAAGGAAAATTGTAGCGCTGATTTTTTATTTTTTGTAGTTGAAATGAAAAAAAAGAATCAAAATAAATTATTATAAAAAAAGGGTGATCTATTGATCACCCTTTTTTATATGTTCTATTTAATTACCGGCTATTGCTTTATGAATTTGGTTATCATTCTCTTCCGCGCATTTATTATCACTTCGAGATAATAAACACCCGCTTTCAATCGCCCGACATTTAATTGCTTGTCAAATACAGCTAATCCTTTTACAAATTGGGTTGATTCGACAATTACTCCATTAATATCATATATAGTCATCTTAGATTGACCAATGCTATCACTCAGGCATCGTACATTTACGATACTGCTGGCTGGATTTGGATACACAATCAGCTTTTCCTGGAAGACGAAGTTGTTGACAATAAGTACTGATACACTATCTCTGCTGTTAACTCCCAAATTATCAGTTACGGTTAATTCAAATATATATTCTCCGGTTAACAGGTTGTATACAGAAGTGTTTGCGTTATTCGCGGCCGCAATAGCTGAAGTGCCCGGTCCGCTTACTTGTCTCCAGTTAAAGTTTGTAATACTTCCATCAGGATCATAAGAAAGCACAGCATTCAAGATAGCATTCGTAGAAGGAGATGCGATAATAGTGTCTCTGCCAGCATTAGCTACCGGCGCGCTGTTAGGCGCTGGTCCGGCGGGGTTTACGGTAACTTGTACCTGGTCCCTCGCAATGCTTCCTCTATTATCTGTTACGGTAAGTTCAAATATATACACACCAGCTTGTACACCTACTACACCTGGCAATGCTGTTGTAGAATTTGTAATAGTAATTGAGCCAGGTCCGCTGATTTTCACCCAATCATAACTTGCAATAGATCCATCCGGATCATTAGATCCTGAACCATTCAGGTTGATAGTTGGATTTGGCATAGTCACCGCGAAATCGGTTCCGGCATTTGCAATTGGTGAAACATTAGGTGGCGGAGGTGCTGGATTTACCGTTACCAGTACAGTGTCACTATCAGTAGCCCCATTGTTATCTGTTACTACCAATCGGAAACTATAAGCACCTTGTACCAGGTTTGTCAACGCTGTTGAAGCGGCCGACGCGTTAGCAATCGTATACTGTGTTGGTCCGCTGATCCAGGTCCAGCTATAAGAAGCGATTGAACCATCCGGATCCGATGATGCGGTACCATTAAGCGTTGTATTGTTGGTTGGTAAGGTTATAGAAATATCTGTTCCTGCATTGGCATTGGGTGGCTGGTTTGCGGGTGGTGGCGGTGGTGGCGCCGCATTTACTGTTACCATTACCGTGTCAGTATCAGTAGCTCCATTGTTATCGGTTACTACCAGGCTGAAACTATAAACGCCCTGTACCAGGTTTGTCAACGCTGTTGATGCTGCCGACGCATTGGCAATTGTATGCTGCGTTGGTCCGCTGATCCAGGTCCAGCCGTAAGAAGCAATTGAACCATCCGGATCCGACGAAGCGGTGCCATTAAGCGTTGTATTATTCGTCGGTAAGGTTATCGAAATATCACCGCCCGCATTGGCGACAGGTGCCAGGTTAGCGGGTGGAGGTGGCGGTGGTGCCGCATTTACTGTTACCAGCACAGTATCGCTATCAGTAGCGCCATCGTTATCAGTTACTACTAATCGGAATGCATATGTGCCTTGAACGAGGTTGGACAATCCCGTTGTAGCCGCGTTCCCATTCGCGATGGTATGTTGCGTTGGTCCGCTGATCCATGTCCAACTATAAGTTGAAATTGACCCATCCGGATCCGAAGAAGCGGAGCCATTTAACGTTGTATTGTTGGTTGGTAAGGTTATTGAAATATCAGTACCAGCATTTGCAGTCGGTGACTGGTTAGGAGGAGGTGGTGCTGCATTAACTGTTACTTGAACAGTATCACTATCGGTTGCTCCATTATTATCAGTTACCACCAGACGGAAACTATAAACACCCTGTACCAGGTTTGTCAACGCTGTTGAAGCAGCCGACGCATTAGCGATTGTATGCTGCGTGGGTCCGCTGATCCAGGTCCAGCTATAACTAGCAATTGAACCATCAGTATCCAATGAGGCCGATCCATCTAATGAAGTATTGTTAGCAGGTAAAGTGATCGAGATATCACTTCCTGCGTTGGCGATTGGTGCCAGGTTAGTGGGTGGTGGTGGCGGAGGCGCTGGATTTACCGTTACCATTACGGTATCACTGTCAGTAGCTCCGTTGTTGTCTGTTACCAATAACCGAAATACATAAGTTCCCTGTACAAGATTAGTAAGGGCGGTAGATGCTGCCGCGGAATTAGCTATCGTGTACTGTGTAGTCCCACTAATCCAGGTCCAGCTATAAGAAGCGATTGAACCATCCGGATCCGAAGAAGCGGTACCATTAAGCAACGTATTATTTGTTGGTAAGGTTATGCTAATATCATTACCTGCATTGGCATTCGGTGCCTGGTTAGGAGGGGGTGGAGCCGCGTTTACTGTTACCATAACGGTATCATTATCGGTCGCTCCATTGATGTCTGTTACTGTTAACCGAAATACATACGTTCCCTGCGCAAGATTGGTTAGTGCAGTAGATACTGCCGCAGAATTCGATATTGTGTATTGGGTAGCGCCGCCGATCCATGTCCAACTATATGAAGCAATTGAACCATCCGGATCCGAAGAAGCGGAGCCATTTAATGTTGTATTATTAGTTGGTAAGGTTATTGAAATATCAGTCCCCGCATTGGCATTCGGTGCCTGGTTAGGCGGTGGTGGAGCTGCATTTACAGTTACTCTTACTGTATCACTATCAGTAGCTCCGTTATTGTCTGTTACCACTAATCGGAATACACAAGTTCCCTGTACAAGATTGGTTAACGCGGTAGATGCTGCCGCGGGATTCGCAATCGTGTACTGTGTAGTTCCGCTGATCCAAGTCCAGCTATAAGAAGCGATTGAACCATCCGGATCCGAAGAAGCGGTACCATTTAGCGTTGTATTGTTGGTTGGTAAGGTTATAGAAATGTCAGTACCTGCATTGGCATTCGGAACCTGGTTAACAGGTGGCGGAGCTGCGTTTACAGTTACTACTACAGTATCACTATCTGTAGCTCCGTTATTATCGGTTACTACTAATCGGAAAGCATATGTGCCTTGAATTAAGTTAGATAAGCCGGTAGTAGCCGCGTTCGAGTTCGCGATGGTATGTTGCGCTGGTCCACTGATCCATGCCCAACTATACGTAGAGATTGAACCATCCGGATCCGAAGAAGCAGAACCATTAAGCGTTGTATTATTGGTTGGTAAGGTTATTGAAATATCGGATCCTGCATTAGCATTGGGTGCCTGGTTGGTGGGAGGAGGGCCAGGCATACTAACAGTAATCTGAACGGTATCTTTTCCAATAGCTCCGTTATTATCTGTTACCTGTAATTCAAACCGGTAAACTCCGTTTACCATTCCGCTAATGCCGCATGACGCATACATATTGTTGGGCATGGTAAAGGTCGGAGGTCCAGAGATCTTGGTCCAGAGATATCCGGTGATAGCACCGTCCGGATCCGAGCTTCCCCATGAAGTGATGTTGATATTGTCAACAGTTATTGTTTGATCACCACCAGCAACTGCGATAGGCGCAAGATTTGTACCTGGAGGTCCTGCGTTAACCGTTACCTGCACAATATCTTTTGATACTGCAGCCCTGTTGTCTACCACGGTTAACTCATATGTATATACGCCTTGCTGTACTAAACCAGTTAAGTTGGATGAAACGGCGTCGGCGGTCTGGATAATTCCAAAATTCGGACCGGTAAGTTTCTTCCAGATATATCGAACGATATTTCCATCCGCATCTCCGGAACCGCTACCATTTAAAACTACATTTACAGTGGGTAAACTAATAGTTATATCAGCTCCCGCGTTCGCGACCGGCGCCGCATTTACAGGATTATATGTTTTATTCTGACCAAGGAACCATTCGTACAAATTTGGATTATGATATCCCCAATCGGTATTCATTGCCCTATCCCAGATAAAATGCCCGCCATCGTTATAAAGCGTCATCAACGGACGGACTGTTGGATTACAATTATTAATGTTCTGTATCGAACTGGTGGTACAACCATTTCCCACGACACCATCATCAAGAGCATGAAAGGCCCATACCGGCAAATTCGCGCTGGCGATATTGCAAGCGTTTATCATATTACAAGTACCACATACAGGTGCAATCGCTGCAAATGTTTTTGCATTTGCTAGTGAAGTGGAAGCATATTTCCAAACACCTCCACCACCTAAGCTTAAACCAGTAAGATAAATTCGATTTGTATCGATGCGCAAATTCTGGCGCGCATATTTCAGCATTTCATCAACATAGAAATTCTGCCAATCCGCATAGCTGGTACTTAACTGTGGCGAAAGAACAAGAAAGGTTTCCCATTTCCCATTCCAGAAGAAGCGCATCGGATGACCATTGTTGATATACTTTGGAATTCCCTGTCCCAATACATTCCCCAATTGGCTGGTACCGTTACCGCGTTCACCAATACCATGAAGAAAAATGATTATGGGATATTTTTCGTTTGGGTTTAAACTGTAATCAATGGGAGTGTATTCGTAGAAGCCAATGTATGCACCGTTGGATGATGCTGTAAGACCCCTGGGAACCTGTTGCGTAAATGCGGTTACCCAAGTGAGTAATAGAAAGGGTATAATACGGACAGCCCTCCTATTTAAATAGGTAAAGTTTTTCATACGGGTGGATTTTCGGAATTAGGATATATTGCGATTTTAAATCTAAGCACATTTTCATTAAGATGCAATAATCTTACCAAAAAACGCTTAACCTGCATTAGTATGTTTGGTTTAATTTTTTTTCCCCCGTTGATTTATAGTGGATTAAACTATAAATTAAAAGGTGCACAATAAAAAATATAGGGTGAGGAAAGCGAGAGGAGCAACAAAATAACGGCCAAAAGAAGTTGCAATAGGTGAGGTGCAAAAAATGTGGGAAAATTATTGGAGGATGTCAATTACGATAATAGAAACAATGAATAATTCTTAGTTAGTTTTCTGTGTAAATGTCTTGGGTGTGTGCAAAAATTCTTTCCGGCTCACCTTCATTTTAAATAAGGCCCTGAGCATGGAGAACATCAGAACAGGGATATAGAAGATTGCCTTCAATGTTTTTATATTATAAAAGCTGGAAGGGATGGCAATGATAAATGTTAGGAAATAAACACTTGTTAGTATGAGCCACCATTTTTGAGAGGGTGCAATGAGAGAGAAATGAAAAATATTTTCCAGGGCAATGAATAGTAGGATCAGCGTAAAAGAGGATAGGAAAATAAGCCGTGGCGGGATCAGGTTTAGGAATAATTTGTTCCAGTAATCGGCCGTTTTAGGCAGATTTCCCTGGGCCCTGTCAAAAAATAATTTGAGGTGTATTATCTGAGACTCCAGCCACCTGGTTCGTTGTCTTTCATAAACGGCGCGACTCGCAACTTTTTCATCGAGTACAAAAGCCTGGTCAAGAAATTCAATAGTAATACCCGCCTTCATGGTTTCAAAATCAACTTCCCGGTCGCAGGCAGGGTTCCCCAGAATACCCTCTTTATTATAAATTTCCTTGATCTTTTTAAATTCAAAGGCCATTCCCGAACCGATTACGGTGGAAGACAATCCCATGGATCGTAAACCTTTGCGGAAGAAATGATTATTGATTTCTTCGCTCATTGCATCCAGCACTGCTACCGGGGTGTTCCTGTTTTTAGCAATGCGATGGCATTGAACGGAACGGTAACCTTTCTGAAAAGCATCGTTCACTTGTTCGAGACAGCCGGGCAGCATTACGTTATCGGCATCCAATATCATGCAGATATCGTATTGGTCTTCGGGAATGAAATTGAGAAGTTTATTAAGTGATCTCGCTTTGGAACCGATGTCAAACTGCACCTCCAATACGTGAACAGGCACAGCGCGAAGTTGCTCAATTGTTTCTTTTTTTAATTGATCGGCGGCGAAAAATACATCAAAAAGATCGGAAGGATAATCATGCTCTCTTGCTTTTTTCGCGGTATGCACTACAATTTCGTCTTCTTTATAAGAAGGAATAAGCACCGCGATCTTTTTCTTTTTATCGTTGGGAGTATAGCGTCTGCTTCTTTTTATTTTACCGGCAATGGTTATGATGAAGAGGTAAAGTACATTTACCAGCATATATACAAAAACGATCCAGAAGAATATTTTAACCAGGGTAACTAACATGGTATCATTAACGAATAAAGTTAAAAACTATTATTGACTAAATGCGGATCTTATACCGCTGAACTGCTAGATGAATATAGGTTCCAGACCGCTCCTTTAATAAAAAACCTCAGTTGGGTAAATTGCCTCTTTGCCAGGAATTTTACTACTGATTTTGGCAGGGAGAAAAAGGTGAAGAACAGCGAGAAAACGATCATTTGGTACCAGCTTGTATTTCTACGCATATAAAGTATGCGGTTGCGTGTATGATAATATACTTTCAAGGGATTGCTTTTGCCCACACTTAATGATTCCTTATGATAAATAGTGGCATCAGCCGTGAACCAGATTTTATAACCGGCTTTCAGGATTCTTGCCGACCAATCCCATTCTTCATAATACAAAAAGAATTTTTCGGGAAACATGCCTGTTTTTTCAGCCACTTCTTTTTTTACCAGCATGGCGCATCCATGTGAGCCGCTGGTGATTCTTGAACTATTGTACTGCCCTTTATCCAATTCCCGTTCGCCGATAATAGAAGTGCGCCCCGTGTATTTGTTCATGGGATTGAAACCCGCATACTGAATGATATTCGGCTCATCATAATACATGATCTTGGGGGAAGTAACGGCAATGGTATTATCTTCCTGGAAAGGTTTCAATAATTTATTCAGAAGATCCTCCGTCATTACCGTATCATTATTAACGATCAGGAAAAAATCTCCTTTCGCCTGTCGCATTCCCCAATTGTTACCTCCCGCAAATCCCAGGTTTTCTTTACTCAGCAATAAGCGGGTATTGGGATATTTTTCAGGATGAATGATCTCCGTTACATTTTCCGCCGATGCCATATCACACACTAGGATCTCAAAATTTTTATAATGCAATTTCCTCGCCGATTCAAGGAAATCGAGCGTAACAACCGATTGATTATAATTGAGGGTAATAATAGATATGAGTGGGTTCGTTGTCGACACTTTCTTTTTTTATTGTATAAAGATAATCCCGCTGTGGAAAGCGGGATTATTCTATAGATAAATTAAAGTTAGCTTATTTTATGCATTCGTTTTCTGGATCAGGGCCGAAGGAGTATTAGCCATAATCCAAAGATCATACATGAAGTTGTATTTCGCTGCATAGTCCAGATCAAGCGTTAATCTTTCTTCAGTTGACATATCGTCCTGGCCTCTTTTCTTAATCTGCCACAAACCGGTTATCCCGGCAGGTGCCATAAAGCGCATAGCCCATTCATCCGTAGTAAGAGCTGCGGCTTCATAAAGTGGTAACGGTCTGTTACCAACCAGTGACATATCGCCTCTGAGTACATTTACAAATTGTGGTAATTCATCAAGGCTTGTTTTGCGTAAGAATAAACCAACTTTTGTAATACGGGGATCGTTATTGATTTTAAAGAAAACGGCCCCTTCTGTTGAATTCGAATTGTATTGATTCATGTGAAGGAAATCTTTTCTCATCAGGTCCGCTCCTGTATACATGGTACGGAACTTGAAAAAATCAAAAATCTTATAACCTCTGCCAGCTCGTTTTGAAATGTAGAAAACGGGTCCCTTCGATTCTAATTTTATCGCAAACGCAATCAGCAATAAGACGGGGCTCATTCCTAACAAAAGAAGTGAAGAGATGATGACATCAAAACTTCTCTTAGCCATTAATCTCGAAGTGTACACTCCATTTATGGAAGTTTCAATATTGTTCTTTACATGTAAGCTAGCCGCTTTTTGTTTTATTTTTTTCAGAAAACTGATTTTTCCAAAAAGATGCTGGCTGTTATAATCATTCAGAAACAAAATCTCATCCACAAATTCCATTTTACGGATAGAAGCGAGATCAGCTGCGGAAGCGTGTGCTGCATCGACGATAAAAGGAATGGTCGACATGTTGACAACATTGCTTACAAAACTGAAGATCTCAGCAATTTCTTTTTTATCCATTGAAGCATCAACAATAAAAACGCCTGGTATTGTACTTTCCTGGGCAGTCAGGCGGGAGAGGATGAACTTAGCGTTCTCTGTGCTTTCCGCTGCATAACCTGTTTCGAAAGATTTGATCAGACAATCAATGCTCGATGTTTTACGTCCAATATAAAAAAAATCCGCTTTCTTCTTTTCCTCAATCTCAGTCGTAGTCGTAGTCGTTTTGGAAGTAATTGAGTAGTGCCGGTATTTTCTTTTCAGTGTTTTTTCTTCGTGTGTAAACGCAAGTTCCATAAAGTAAGGTTTTGTAAATTTTGTTTTAAATCTTCATACGTACGAATTGTAATTATCCTGCTTGTGCGGTTAATCTCACTTCCTGATACTTTGAAATTTTATTTACAGCTTCCTGTAAATCGATCGGATTAAAAGGCTTGGTGAAATGCTCGGCTACGCCGTATTGCATACACTTAGCTTTTGTTTCGTTTTTGTTAAGCGAAGACAATACGATCATCGGAATATCTCTGTAGAGTCCGCTGATCGAAAGTTGTTCTACTAATTCCCAGTTGTCCATATCCGGTAATTGTGCGTCAATAATGATAAGGTCTGGTAAATTCTTTTTAGATAACCAATACATAGCCGAACATCCATCGGGTGCGGTTATTACCTGGTAATCTTTTCCTAATACAGTTTGAAGCAAAAAACGTATTGCCTTACTGTCATCAATTGCGAGAATTTGCTTTTTCATGGGCAGAAAAAATTTTTAAAATTAAACAAATCGCAATTTTTCAAGAGGCATGCATTTGGATAAACCAATCTCACATAGGTATTGGGAAATACTATAAATAATAATTCTAAAGCACAACATAATGTGGCTTAAAACAATGGTAAATGGATTACTGATCGGTGTTAATCAGCTAGCGTGGCTGTTCGAAGGATTTGTGGGAGTCAGTATAAGCTAATCAGAGTAAAACTGTAGAGGTTCAGAGGATCTTGAATGGATAGGTCGGATTGGCGTCGTAAAAATAGTAACAATATTTAATAAACCAAATAACCGTATACTATATTTTTGTTACCCGAAGATACGGTTCTTCCTTTACTCCTTTCTACCCTTATCGTGGTATTTTGGTATTTTCTGTCGGGAAGCCTTCTCCCATAACACCGATTGTTTGTTTCGCAAAAATCGTCTGAAACCCAGGAATACCGCGATGTTCATGAACAGGAAATAAAAAGCAACATGTAATATTTTTACTCGAATCCGGCGATTGGCGAGCAGCCATCCTGCAATTGCCATCGCATAAAAACCACATTGCAATATCAGTACCAAAGTATAGAAGGTCGTTGTTCCAATTAATACAATGGTAGCGTTGGATAGTAATAATACGATAAGTGCAGGAGGACAAATGGTCCACCGGAGTACCCTGTGCGAAATAAACTGGAACGAAAGAACGGGGTACTTGAATACATTAAATAATTCCTTTAATAAGATCATGGCCTGGAACGCTCCGGCACAAATACGCACCTTTCTTTTCATCTCTTCTTCAATGGAAGCCGATGGAGCCTCTGCCGCATAAGCATTTGGCTCATAGCGGAGTACATAGCCCTTGGTGCATACTTTCAGGCTTTGTACAAAGTCTTCTATTATCGTTCCCTCTGGGGCCGGTTCAAAGAGTTTTTTTCTAACGGAAAACAATTCTCCCGCTGCTCCCACGGTACTATATAAGTCCGAATCCAGTTTTTTTAGAAAGGATTCATATCGCCAGTAAAACCCTTCACCTGATGCCGCGGCTGTGTTGATATCTTTTTCAATTATCTTTTTCTCGCCGGCAACACCTCCCACTTTGGGGTCGGCATAATGCTTAACTATTTCCCTAATACAGTCTTTATTTAAAGTGGTATTGGCATCGCAAAAAATAATTATTGAAGCATTTATATGCTCAATGCTCCGGTTCATGGCGGCGGACTTACCCCTTCTTTCGGGTTGGTGTAACAGTTTAATAGAAGGGTACTTGCTAATAATTTCCGGGGTTCGGTCGGTTGAACCGTCCGTGACAAAAATCAGCTCGAGTAAATCTTTTGGATAATTTAATTGAAGGCTATTTTCTATTTTTTCTTCTATATAATCTTCCTCATTATAGGCGGCAATCACCAGGGCCACCGCTGGCTGAAAGCTGGGATCACCCTTGCCGGCGCCGGGTTTTCTGAATTTTTTTTTGAGTGTTACTAAGAACCAAAGTAAAATTCCATAGCCTATATAGCTATAAAAGACAATGAAGAAGCTTGTCCAGAACAATATTTTGAGATAAGTGATCAGGTTTAGGAAAATCATAATGGTCTTTAATGATCGGAAAGATTTGGCTTTTGATTTGCTACGAAGAAAAGGAAAAGAATCTGTAATTGAAACAGCCTTGGATTTTAGTACTACTATTATAGTATAGGTCAGTCAATAACTTATTTCGCCAATAATTTCACTTTTTGAAAAATAGTATTATTTTTGAGCTTCTCTGTAAAACCTGTCCAATCCATCCTCTCGGATCACCCTAGTGCAATTACCTCAATTATTCTTCGACAAAACCATCCTGGATAACACCTCCAATATACCCTCCTAATACTAAAAAAAGACTGTGTAATATCCTGATTTAAAACCAGTAGTTAGGCTATAGGTAGTATAATTTAATGTCTATTAATGTCGCTTATTTATGAAGAAAGTATTACTTCTTACCACAATTGGAGTTCTTGCCTTATGTTCCCTATCGGAGGCTCAAAACGTATTTAATCCTGCTGACCGGAACCGGCGTTGGGTTAATAATGGTACAACTTACCATAACGATAGTAACGCGCTTACCGCAAATCCCAATCCCACAACCTGGGGATTACAAAAATGGGTTTCGGTAAAAACATCCGGTGTTGACAGTAACGCGTGGGGTAAAGATTTCAAAGCCTATTTTATAAATTTTAATGGGATTCAACTTTCCTTCCGTGTTAAATATCCCAAAAGCTATACGAATCCGGACAGCGCTTCCAAAAAATATCCGGTAATGCTTTTCTTCCATGGTGCAGGAGAACCAGGTTGTCCTTCAAATGGTGGTATATATAATAATGAAAAGCAACTCGTACACGGTGGACAAACATTCAGGAACAGGGTTGAGAATAATACATTTGACGGATTCCTATTATATCCGCAAGTACTTGCCGGTGACGGATGCTGGAGCGATTGGGGAGTTCCTCCCGCTACGCCAATTTATACGGCTATAAGTGCGATGCTCGATTCAATGAATAAATATGCCCGTTTGGATGTAGATCGGGTTTTCGCAGACGGTTTGTCGAATGGGGGAGTAGCCGCCTGGGCCTATACAGCTGTATATCCTCAACGGGTAGCAAAAGCTGCCCCATCCGCAGCAGGTACCAACCAGTCAAACTGGGCTAACTATATACATATTCCGATTTGGATGTGCACAGGTGGATTGGATACAAACCCATCTCCTTCTTATGCGCAAAGCAACTATGATGGTTTCAGAAATGCAGGAGGAAATATTCGCTGGACAATGTATCCAACATTGGGTCACTTTGTTTGGACCCAACATTGGGACGAGCCCGACTTTATGCCGTATATGAATGATATGCACAAGGCGAACCCGCTTGTGTATTTTCAACGATATGATTATTGTCCCGATTCCGTAATCAATGCCCGTATTGGTATAACCCAGGATTTTTATGCGTATGAATGGCAGAAAGACGGAGTAACAATTGCTACCAGGGTTAATGGGGTCAATACTATTATAGATGGTACTTCAATTATCCAATATACAGGTAATGAAGTACGGGTAAATGCATTTGGTACCTACAGGGTACGATTTATGAGAACAGCCACTTCCGGTTGGAGTGCGTGGTCAATGAAACCCGCAGTCATCTATCCCAAACCTTTCACTGTAACTCCTCCGATAACTGTGAATGGAGTTCACAGTAAAGTATTGCCTGCCGTGGATCAAAGTACTTCTGTTCCATTAATGATTCCCGCAGGTTATTTCGGCTACCAATGGGTACGTGTTGGTGATGGTGCAATAGTTTCTACACAGAATACTTATACGGCGCCGTTAGGTCAATACCGCGCAAAAATTATTGAACAATTTGGCTGCGGTAGCAGCTTCTCACCCATATTTACAGTTGTCAATGCAAGCGGATCACCTAAGCCGGATGCTGCTAAAAACCTATCGGCTATTGCTACTTCGGTGAGTGGAATTCAGTTAGACTGGAACCAAAATCCCAATGCCGGACAAAATGAAACTGGCTTTGAAATTTATAGAGGTACTGCCAGCGGAGGGCCTTATCAATTGCTGGCAATTACGGCACCTGACGTGGTTACCTATCTCGATCAGGACTTACAAGGAAATGCACAATATTATTATGTAGTTCGTGCAGTAAGTGATTTTGGCGCAGCAGCAAATAGCAACGAAGCCGTTGCAGCAGCGCAACAGGATCTGACGCCACCTACTTTGCCTACTAACTTAACCGTTTCTTGTGCAAGCCGGACTTTTGTTTTCCTTAAGTGGAACGCTTCGACAGATAATCTGGCGGTAGAGAAATATGATATTTATGTAAATGGTATTAAGACCTATTCAACTACAAAAACCAGTTTTGAGGTTCATCAATTGACCCCAAGGCAGACCTATGCATTTTCAGTTGTAGCGAGAGACGCGGCAGGTAACTCCTCTCAACCAAGCGCCCAGGTTAACGCAAATACTATTTTGCAGGGAGTTTGTTATAAATTTTTTAATAACGCAGTCGGTCTTACCGAACTTCCAAATTACAACGATCAAACACCTACAACAATCGGGAACGCTACCAGTGTTGCAATGACAGCTGGAGGCGTAGATAATTTTGGGTATTTATATGAAGGATATATCAACATAGCGACTGCCGATAATAATATCCGTTTCAGGACCTGTTCGGATGATGGAAGTAAATTATATTTTAACGCACCTTATAATCACACAGCACTCGAAACAGTTAACAATGATGGTTTGCATGGTGATGCTTGTGTAAGTACCGGAGATCTTAATCTTGCTGCCGGGTTCTATCCTTTTGCCGTAACATTTTTTGAAAATGGCGGAGGTGAGGCAATTCGATTGGAGATATCAACCAATGGAGGAACCAGCTGGGCTACTGTAAATACAGGCAGTGGATGGTTAACAGAAAGCCTTTATACTCCCGGCGGCACAGCGCCATTGGCTCCCTCAAAAGTTGCAGTTGTGTCTACAGCATTCAATAAGGCTACTATTACCTGGAACGATAACAGCATAGGTGAACTTGGATTTGAAATTGTGCGTTCTACTACATTCAATGGAACATTTGTTCCAGCAGGAAGCGTAGGCGGTGACGTTACTTCGTTTATTGATTCGGGTTTGTTAGCTAATACAACTTATTATTATAAGGTAAGATCAATAGGAACCTTTGGTGCCTCTGCTTATACTTCAACCGAAGTAAACTGGAAATTAAATAATACATATACCGATGCGTTATTAAATTCCACCCGTATCTTAAGCGGTGGCGGAGGTACAGCGGATCCAACGTTTAATGCCGCCGATAAAGTAGAAGGCACTCATTCACTATCATTTGATGGAACAACAGACTTTGTAAATATTGTTAACAGTACCAGTGGTGGGTTCCCAAGCGATGGGGTTTACTCCAGAAGGACAATTTCTTTATGGGTTAAGCCAACACTTACCACACTTAAAAGAATGTTGATTGAAACGGGGGGTCCCGATAATGGATTGGCTATTCGTTTCAATGCAAATAACCTGGAAGCAGGCGTTGCGAGTAACAACGTACGCACCACTATTAGCTTAAGCAATTTCGCTTCTAATATTAACTGGGTGGCCGGTGGATGGAACCACATCTCTTTAGTATATAGCACCAACACGCTGAGGCTTTATGTCAATGGTGTGTCGGTTGCTTCAAATACAAGTCTTGCGTTTTCCAGCATTGCCGCAAATAGTTCTTCTTCTGCGCGACTGGGATATCCAAGCGGTGAGAACCCGTTTAATGATGGACAAGCAACCTATGGGTTCTATTCCGGATTGATGGATAATGTGGAAATTCTGGTTAATGAGGCAGCAACCGCTCCAGAAGTTTTGGCATTGAGAAACCAGGTTCACGGACAATCGATGGATACCACCTTGGTTGCTCCAGCGATTCCTTCTTCTCCAACGAACTTGTTAACAGAAGTGGCGTCGAAAGATAATATCAACCTAACCTGGAATGATAATTCTTTAAATGAAACTCATTTTGAAGTATGGAGATCAGTAAGCAACCAGTCTAACTGGCGCCTGATAAAAACAGTGAACGGTGATAATAATCCAACCAAGTCATTCAGTGATCTGTCGTTATTCGCCAACATCACCTATTATTATATGATCAAAGCGGTAGGTGTAGGCGGTACTTCCGGAAGTTCAAATGTTGCGTTCGCTACTACATTGAATACGGCGCCGGTCCTTACAAATATTCTTGACTTCACCATGAAGTACGCGACCGAATTCTCGTTACCTATTAACGCGGTTGATGAAGATGGGGACCCGATGACGTTTACTTTCGAGAATCTTCCTTATTTCGTTAATATTGAAAACGTAAGTAACGGTAATATCAATGTAGTATTCAACCCAACCATCGGTGACCAGGGTGCTTATACAATTACCGCATTCGTGGATGATGGACACAATGGACTAGATACGGCTTACTTTACAATGGTTATTAATGACAATACTGTTCCGGTATTAAATCCTATTCTTGATAAAGTAGTAGATGAGGGGAAAACACTTGTAATTCCTTTAAGCGCTCACGATATAGAAAGTAATAGCTATATGGTGTGGACTTTTGCAGATAAACCTTCCTTTGCAACCTTCGTGGATAGCGGTAATGGAAAAGGTTCTCTTACTCTCAAACCAGGGTATGCAGTATCGGGTACCTATACGATGACAGTTTACGCGGATGATGGAAATGGTGCATGGGATAGCCGTACATTTAATATAACAGTTAATGAAGTGGATCCTAATGAGAGCATCAAGGTGAATATGAAATATTATACACCAAATGTTGCTACCTGGAACGAGGTGAATCTACCGAATCTCACTCCACCATTTAACAGGACAGCACTTGTTACTTCGAAAGGTGTTGTTACAACAGTTGGTATTAACGCGCTTACTTCAAATTATAATGGAGCAGAATTTGGAGTTCAAACTGGTAATAACTCGGGGATATATCCTGATTTTGTTATGAAGGATTATCTTGAGTGGGGTATATGGAACACAGGTGTAGCAGATACATTGAGGCTGAGAGTTTTTGGATTGGATACTGCACGCCGTTATAACTTCGTATTCTTCGCGAGTTCTACTAATAGTTTGTATGCAGCTACCCCCAATGCCGTCACCACGTATCGTATCGGTAGTGATGTGGCTACGGTGCCATTCTATCTGAATGCATCGATAACGGATACTATCTATCAGATAAAACCAAATGCAGCTGGCGAAGTAATTATAACCATGGTTGGAAACGCGGCTACACAGGCGGGTGGTATGCTCAACGCACTGGTAATCGATGCGGCATATGACGATGGTACGGCTCCAACAAAACCATTAAACCTGGACGCAGCATTTACGGAGAATTCCGGTGTTAGGCTTAACTGGATTGACCGGGCTTATAATGAATATTCCTATAATGTTTACAGGGCAACCAGTATAACGGGTCCATACACATTACTCAATGCAGGACAACCATCCAAAGACAGCACTACATACAATGATGCCAGCGCGCAGCAATTCACTCAATATTTCTATTATGTTGTAGGTGCTAATAATTATGGGGAAGGTGTTCGCAGTGATACTGTTAGCATTACTACCGGCAACAACAAGCCAATAATTAATAATCTGGCCAATTTCAGAGTGAAGACTGATGCGAGCTTCCAGGAAGACTTCTCAGTATCGGATCTGGTAACAGATGTTGTAACTGTTACAATTCCGGGCATGCCATCTTTTGTTACATTAACAAATCTTGGTGGTGGCAATTACAGAGTTACCGCTACACCAACAATCGATAATTTTGGTCAGCATTTCTTAACAGTAGTGGCAAGTGATGATAAGGGTGGGGTAACAACGAAAGAGTTGATCATTACCGTAGCGGATAAAAACACGACATCGGTATATGTAAACTTTGGAGAGTTCCTCAAGATAGCTCCTGCGCCATGGAACAACTTCCTTCATTATGGTAATGCGGGTCAGGTGTTTAATAACCTACTCGATGAAAACAATACGCCATCGGGCATGAGTATGCAATTTGTGGATGGATGGTCAAGCATGTTCCAGACAGGACATAAAACTGGAAATAACTCTGGAGCGGTTCCTGACTCGGTACTTGCAGGTGGTATTTTCTATACTGGTACAAATACCCGTTCAATTACCATCACTGGTTTAACCGGAAATGCCAATACACGTTATAATATCGTTGTAATAGGCAGCCGTAACGAAGGCTATGATGCGCAGATGCGGGTTACTTCCAATGTGGGAGGCGTGGACACACTGAATGCAAGGAATAATACCAATATGACGGCTAACCTGAATGGGTTAATCGCTTCAGGAAATGCAATCACCGTAATCTTTAATAAAATTGGTAGTGGCGTCGCGATGTATCTCAATGGTATCATCATTGAAAAATATGAGTCGATACCTGTTATGAATCCGGTTAATCTCTATGTTGAGCCTAAAGACAGAACAACAACTGTGTTATCATGGTCCGATAGGAGCAACAATGAAAACGCGGCTGATGGATTCCAGTTACAACGAGCTACGGATTCCCTGTTTACAGCAAACGTTCAAGACATAATAATCGGAGCAAATAACTCAACGTATACAAATACTGGATTAGCCGCCAATACAAAATATTGGTATCGCATTCGTGCGAAAAATGGTTCTGCTCCAGGCACATTCTCTGATTGGAGTAACCGCGTTAAAACGATTACGCCAGAAAGTATCGTGTTTATTAACTTTAACCAGAACGTGCAGAGTGCAGGAACTCCATGGAATAACCTCGAATCGTTCCCTGCTCCAGGAGTTAACTATCCGAATCTGAAGAACCAGTCGAATATCAACACCGGTTATAAACTCACCATAACTAAAACATTCAATGGAGAGAACAACGCGGGTATGTCAACTGGTAACAACTCAGGTATGGGTGGCCTGGTTCCGGATCTCGTTATGCAATCGGGCTATTGGATGGATAATCTTCAGCAATCACAGGTAGTAATTTCTGGATTGAACAAGAACAAGCGCTACCGCGTAGGTTTCATAAGTAGTTCAAACTGGATCGGAGGCGATCTTACTGCCACCATGACCATCAATGGCCGAACCGTCTATATCAATTCATGGCAGAACACGACGAAAATTGTGTACATTGGCAACCTGCTGGCAAATGATAATAGTGAGCTAGAAATCAATATTTCGACCACGCAGCCATCGGCCAACGCATATAGTAGTGGATTTATCATTGAAGCTTATGATGATGTGAACGGTGGAGCTGTACTGAATTCTCCTAATCCGAACCCGAACGGACAGGATCGAAATGTTGTAGCAGAGGTAGGACCAGATGATCCTCAGTTACTTACAGAAAGAGCGAACCAGGTTGCAGTAAGTACTTATCCCAATCCGTTTGTAGATATGGTAAATCTCGACTTTACCAATACATCATCGGCCAATTCGATAGGAGTGGATGTTTATGACGTAAATGGCAGAATGGTAATGAGTCGCGACTATGGTAAACTTAGCGAAGGACCTCAAACATTACGGATTAATACTAAGGAAGGCAAACTTTCAACAGGCATTTATCTTGTTACGCTTACCATAAATGGCAAACCGGCGGCGGTTACCAAATTGATAAAAACGAAGCAGTAAACAGGCCCAGGCTGTTTCTGTTATAAAAAATTCAAAATCCGGGAAGCTCACCTGTTCCCGGATTTTTTTGGTACTTTTTCATCTGAAATCACAAAACTGAACCCCAAATGGATCTCTTGTATTTATTGTATTCGCTGCTGCGAAAGAAATGGGTCATTATTGCCTGCTCAATTGCAGGAGTAATTGCCGCATATGTTTTCTGCATGTTCCGTCCCAAGGAATATGTTTCCCTTGCGCAGTACTCCACCGGGTTTACCATGCAGCAACAGGTTAAGATCAAACAGGAGGAGAATTATAACCTTTACGAAATTGATATCCGCTTCAGCAACGTTAACGTGGCATTCGCTTCTGATAAAGTATTAGGAATGCTGGCGTATAAATTATTATTACACGACCTGGAAGATCCCCAACCATTCCGCGACGTTAAAGATGCCAAGAAAAAGGCATCCTTGTTCATACCTTCCAATATCAGTAAGGCAAAACAAATCCTTCGTGAAAAAATCGGGAACCTCGAACTACTTACATCATACCGACCCGATGAAAAGATGGTAATGGAAATGATTGACGCGTTTGATTATGGAAGCGAGGCTTTAATGAGTAAATTGAGTCTTGACCGCGTAGGTCGTACAGACTTCATTAATATTTTCGCGAATTCTGAGGACCCGCACCTTTCTGCCTATATGGTAAATACTGCTGGTACTCAGCTGATCCGCTTCTTTAATGAAATTTATGGGTTCCGTACTCAAACTGCTTCGGGTAAATTGGATAGCCTTGTAGTTGTAAAGAAGATTATAGTTGATTCATTAACCAAACGATTGGAAGATTTTAAAGCAAAGGTTGGACCTAACACGGGAGCGGATAAGGCAACGGCTGCAATGTCCGTTGTACAGGAATTATATGGTAAGTACCAGGAGGAAACAAGGACCTTAAATAATTTGAAGTCGGAATTAAATGCTGTGGAAGAGCAGCTCAGATTATTGAATACAGAAAGCCCTACAGCTCCTACTGTTAATAATAACAAGGAGGTGCTTCGATTGAAACAAGAGAACACAGATCTGGAGATGAGTAAAAATGGAAAAACGGATGAGGAAATAAACAAAATACAAGAGAGAATAGATGCCAATACAAATAAGATCATTCAACTATCACCTGCCAGAACGGATCGAACAAAAGACCTGGAAAAAAAGGGCACCCGTCGTGATGAATTGATTGGTCGTAAAATTGAGATAGAGCAACAAATGATTGCCACGGAGAAAAACGTAAAGCAATTCAGGCAGGAGAAGGAAAAATATGAAAGCATGACCAGAGAGGGTGGGGGTGACGTGGTTGTGTTAGAAGCCATGGAACGCGATCTTGATTTGGCAATAAAAGAGTACTCGCGTTTAAAAAGTGGTGCGGAGTCGGCACTGGATCTCGACTTAAACCCACAGACCAATTTTAAGCAAACCCTTATTGGTATGCCCGCGGATAAACCTAGTCCTTCCCGTCGGATGATTGTTTCTGGCTTGGCTGGTTTCCTGATGTTCTTCTTTTCTTGTCTTATTATTCTATTGCTGGAGTTCCTGGATAATTCATATAAAACACCAACTATTTTCTTGCGCACTGCAAAAATAAGATTACTTACCAGTATCAATCGGATTGATCTTAAGCATAAGGATCTGCAATCTTACTTACCGCAAACAGGAACTGAACCCGTTAATGAAAGTCAAAAACTTTTCCTTGAAAATTTGCGAAAGCTTCGGTTTGAACTTGAAAATTCCGGAAAGAAAACTATCCTGGTAACAAGTACTCGTGCCAAAGAAGGGAAATCGCTTATCATTGAATCGTTAGCGAATAGTTTCAGTATTGCTCATAAAAAAGTATTGATTATAGATGCTAATTTTTCCAATAATACACTTTCGGAAAAATTCGGGGCTAAACCTTCACTGGAACAGTTCAGCGTGAATGGTCAGCCTAATGCAATGGATAAGATATTGAGTGCAATGGGTGCAACCACAATACCCAATACGGATATTATCGGTTGCAATGAGGGCAACTATACTCCTTCGGAAATATTACCAAAGAATCATTTACTTGAAAGCATTGATAAAATTGCTGTCAATTACGATATTATTTTAATTGAATCTGCTTCCTTAAATAATCATGCCGACGCGAAAGAACTTGCTAAATACGCGGATGGAATTGTAGCGGTATTTTCTGCCACTTCCGCAGTTGCGCAAAGTGATAAGGAATCGATAGAATATCTCAAGAGTACCGGATCTAAACTGGTAGGCGCTGTTTTCAACAATGTACAGAAAGACAATATGGATTTGTAATTGGATGATTAGTAGCAATCATTAAACCTTATTAAACCTTTGCTGCCGTGTGGGATTATTTATTTAATAGCCGAAAGATATTAAGCAGGGACAGATACCCTTGGATTGACTATGCCCGAGGTATTTGTATCATCCTGGTCAGCTACCGTCACTTCTTTAGTGGAGTAATGACAAGCGACCAGGCCATGGCTCAGTATCCGACTCTTTCTTATCTCAATATTTTCTTCTTCAGCTTCCGGATGCCATTGTTCTTTATTGTATCAGGTGTTTTCTTACGGTTAAGTTTGAATGCAAAGGGTACCGGAAATTTTTTAAAGAACCGGGCGCAAACTATTTTCTATCCATTGATAGTTTGGGGCATTATTCATATTTCATTGCAATTGATTTTCGCGGATTATGTAAATGCCGACCGGGTGCCTTCTGATTATTTACGACTATTGTATCAGCCAAGGGCGATTGAGCAATTCTGGTACCTGAACGCGCTTTTCTTTGTTAGCATTTTGTATGCATTGATATCTGTATATGCCCGGTTTACAGCCATCAATCAATTGGTATTGGGTGTTTTGTTGTATGGGGTGGCGGCTTATTTGCATGCCAATGAAATTGAGACAGGGCTTATCACCGATGTTTGTTTCTTTTATTTCTTCTTCGCGGTAGGAGATATGATTTCAGGGTTTATGCTGAACCCGGCGAATTTTAAGAAACTCGCGTCCTATAAAATCCTTTTGCTGATACTCCCTGTGTTCATACTGATACAACATTACTTCACCTATCTTAATCTGACGAACAAAAACGATTATTATGTTCAGAATTATCAACCGGTTTTGTTCGCATTGGCCGAGTTATTAGGAGGAGGCTTCGTAATCGGTGTTTCTTTCCTTCTGCAAAAAACAAATAAGTTGCGATTTTTAAGAGTAATCGGATACCATTCTCTTTATATATACGTTGCTAATTTAATTGTAACAGCCTCCGTTCGTATCCTCTTTGTAAAAGTGTTGAACATTAATAATATCCCGTTCTTATTAATAGTGGGTTCAATTGCGGGGGTCATTATACCGATCATTTTCTATAACATCGTAGTAAAAGCAGGTGCATGGTGGTTGTATACGATGGATAAACCCCGGGGCAGTAAGAAGATTTCCGGGAATGGAAAAGCACCGGCAGCAACGGCGATGATTGGCAAAATGCCCATACCAATTGTTCAGAATGAAACCAGACAATAATTTTAATGATAAACTAATGGATACTCCCGAAAAAGGCCAGCACCCGATATTTGAAAGGATAAGCCTTTTATTCATATTGTTATTTTTTGTTGCATTATTTGTAAACTTTGTTTTCCTGTAATCGTGGAAGCAAACCCGATATATAGAGCCGCGACCACTTTCCAGGAATGGATACGGTATAATTTCGTTACACGGAAATTAAATACCGTATTTGGGGCTTTGGTGTTTGTGTTGTCGGCAGTCATCATTTCCTATATTGGGGTACTGATCGATATGAAATTAGCGGTCGCCATTGTGGGCGGTCTTGCCGGAATACTGGTAATGATTCTCTGCTTGCTTTACCCGGTCTTTGGATTTTATTTCACGTATTTCATTTCAATATTTGTAAGTCTGCCGGAAAAACTTTCCAACAGTGGGGTTATCCCAACCGGCCTTATACCGGAATACTTTTCCTATATCACCTTACTGGGTGTAATTACAAAACAGGAATACAGAAAAGAAATAACGAATCGCTTCTGGAATAATGCGATAACCATCTTCATGGTGATTTTGCTTTTGTATTATTGCCTCGAATTTTTTAATCCGGAGATGCATCGTAAACTGGGATGGTTTAACTATATCCGGAAACAGGGTAGCCTCTTTGCATTTTTCTATATCAGTTATTGTATAATGAATTCGCGCAAGGCAGTGAGGCAGATGGTTAATTTCTGGATAGTGATCAGCCTTGTAGAAGCATTATATGCCTGTAAACAGCAATGGTTCGGTTTCTTTGGATTTGAATTACGATGGTTGATGAGCGATTCGGCGAGGATGGAACTCTTTATTAACTGGGGCTTTACGCGAAAGTTCGGATTGCTGTCGGATCCCGCTTCTTCTGGTATCCTCTATGCCGCCAGTGGCACTTTTCTGTTAATTCTCGCTTTGCGGGAGCCAGGCACCTGGCGCCGAATTTTGTTATACCTGGTGGCCATCATCAATTTAGTAGCCTCTTCCTATTCTGGAACGAGAACCGCGACCATGATGATTGTGTTTGGAGTGGCTTTCTACGGAGTGATGACACTGTATGAGAAAAGAACCATTGTATTTATGACCTTTTGCGCGTTATTATTGACTTTTATAATGGTTGCTCCCATTTATGGTAACGCTGTAATAAACCGGGTCAGGTCAACTTTCACACCGTCAAAAGATAATTCGGCACTTATTCGTGAAGTAAACAGGAAGACAGTTCAACCTTATATTTACCGACATCCGATCGGAGGCGGAATCTATACCGCTGGTAATATTGGAATTTTGTATAACCCGGGTCACTTCCTTTCGCATTTCCCACCCGACAGCGGTTATATGCAGGTATTAATGGAACAAGGAATTATCGGACTTATATTAACATTGCTTTTTTATTATTTTATTTTGCGGACGGGGTTGAAGTATTTCTATCGGGTCAAGGATCCTGAGTTGAAAACTCTTTACGTGGGAAATCTGGTGTTTATTTTCGCATTGATGACTGCGCAGATATCCCAGATGGCTATTCCCATGTATCCAAGTGTGTTTTACCTTTACACCTCATTTGCATTACTGTTAAAGATGCATTATTTTGAGGACTCTAAAACGGAAGAAAACCCCGTACCCGCATGAACCTTACAACCATGAACAAGAAAAATTTATTTATTATTCTGCTATTGCTGAATAGCGGGCTTTTATGGGCGCAGGCACCGGGTGGCCGTAAACTTGGTTCTACCTATCATACCAATAATGATACATCGGTAGTAGGAGATATACGCGAAAAGCTGGTGCAATTGGCTTTGCAAAATCCCAATTTTGAAATTGCCGATCGCAAGGTCTCCATTGCAGGTTATCAGTTAGACAGAGCAAAAGGCGATTGGTTGAATGTGATCTCTCCCAGCATTAACCTGAATGAGTTTACCATAAAACCAAAAACGGTTAATAACCAGTTCCTTCCTTTATGGAACGTAGGTGTTATTGTTCCTCTCAATTATTATTCTACTAACAAGAATGCTACAAAAGTAGCACGTGAAAATCTTTATATCGCTGAGGCCGAAAAAAACGAACGCTACCGCGATATCAGGGCTAAAGTGCTTATCAAATTCGAAGACTACCTGATGTACAAGGAAATGTTTGAACTGCAAAGCAGGGCCACGCAGGATGCATACCTGTTCTATCGTCAGCGGGAAAATGATTTTGCCGATAATGCTATTGGTGTAGACGACTACAATAAAGCGTTTGCCTTGTGGAAGGATCAGCAGGACCGCAAATCGCAGGCTCAGCGTAATTTGAATGTTGCTAAAATTGAAATGGAACAAATGATCGGTGTTAGTATCGATGAAGTTCTTGGTAGAAAATAATCAGTACTATACCGGGATGAAAAAATTACCGCCTTCCTTGCCGGTAATCCAATATGTTTTCCTTTGCCAATATGATTAGTTGAATGGTAACAGCACACGTTAACCATAAATGAATGCTGCATGATAAAAAAGCTACCGGAGCAGGTCCTTGTGTTCGTTGGATCTTTTATTTTTTTCCTGTTTACACTGGCGGAGAACTTCTCGGGCCCACATGATTCCATTACTTACCTGAATGGCATTGTAGATAGTTATCCCCTGGTGAACCAGCATCACCTCTTGTATCATTATGCAGCCTGGTGCTGGTTGCAGGTTTTGCAACCTGTATTTCCTTCGGTAAAGAATTATTATATCCTGGAATCTTTTTCGGCAGTATGGGGCAGTTGCAGCATGGCGGTTATTTATTCTTTTTTCCGCAACCGGTTTAAGTTCACCATTGGCCAG
>Ga0190274_10000374_pt1 | contig 27578 bp, 26 predicted proteins | sample Popmic531T_FD_133002 | JGI IMG/M metagenome (GOLD analysis project Ga0190274, IMG submission 133002) | Populus adjacent soil microbial communities from riparian zone of Yellowstone River, Montana, USA - 531 T | ecosystem: Environmental > Terrestrial > Soil > Riparian zone | place: USA: Montana... | reverse complement strand
GCAGGAGAAGCAGTTCGACAAGAACATCAACACGTTCTTCGACTGGATCGCCGACAACGACGCGGCGTACGGGCTCGGCACCGACGGTGACGCCGTGCGCAACATCTACTACGACGTGCTCGACCAGCTGACCGACAGCCCCGAGCCCGACTTCGGTGCGGCGGACTGGAACGACGTCTTCGTCGGCGCCGCCTACTACGTCTACGACTGGGACGCCGTCGCCCACGTGCTGATCGCCGCGGCCGGCGGTGACCTCGGCCCGGCCAAGGACTACTACGGAGACCCGACCGGGCCTGGCTCGGACAACACCTTTGCCAACTACCTCGCGGTCCAGTGCACCGACGCGCCCTGGCCCTCGAAGTGGAAGACGTGGGAGAAGGACGCCTGGAGGATCGACTCCTACGCGCCGTTCCTGGCCTGGAACAACACCTGGTACAACGCGCCGTGCCTCGACTGGGCGGCTCCGTCGAGCCGACCCGTCGACGTCAAGGGCAAGGACGCGCCGCCGGTGCTGCTGATCTCGGAGACCGAGGACTCGGCCACGCCGTACGCCGGGGCTCTGGAGGTGCGCAAGCGGTTCCCGCGCTCGATCCTCATCGAGGGCGTGGGCGGTACGACGCACGCCGGATCGCTCTCGGGCGTGTCCTGCACCGACGACAAGATCGCCGACTACCTGCTCACCGGCGCGCTGCCGGCGCGGGTGCGCGGCAACCGCTCCGACGTGCAGTGCGAGCCGGTGCCGCCGCCGGAGGCGACGTCACCGACCGCTGCTGCTCGGAAGTCGGCCGCGGCTCAGGACCGGCTCGGCAAGCTCCGGGACCTGATCACGGCTGCGCAGCTGAAGCGCTAGTCACCACGTCGTGCTCGGCCTCCCAGTCAGCCTGGGGGCCGGGCACGACGTGCGTCTTGGCCTTCACGACCGGGACGAGCAGCGCGACCACGGCCGACGCGGTCGAGGTGATCGCGAGCAGCAGGAAGCCGTGGGTGTAGCCGGACTCGTACGGCGCACCGATCGGCTGCAGGCTGCTGGTCACGACCGTGCCGAGGACGGCCGAGCCGATGGCACCACCGACGGTGCGGATGTTGGTGTTCATGCCGCTGGCGACGCCGGTCTGGCTCTGCGGGACTGCGGCGACGACGAGGTTGGACATCGCCGCGAACGCCAGGCCGAAGGCCAGGCCGAGGATCGTCGTCTCGACGAGGATCATCCAGATCTCGTCGTGGGCGAAGGCCATCCCGAAGGTGCCGATCGCGGTGAGCGCGGCGCCGATGACGAGCAGGTTCTTGGATCCGTAGCGGGCCGCGAGCCGTCCGGCCGCGACACCGCCGATGAAGCTGGCGACCGTCTGCGGCAGCAGGATCAGCCCGGACTCGCTGACGCTCAGGCCGAACCCGTAGCCGGCGACCTCGGGGGTCTGCAGGAACTGCGGGACGAACGCGAACATCGAGTACATGCCCATGCCGAACAGCAGCGCGACCAGGTTGACCGTCCACACGGTCGGGATGCGCATCATCTGCATGTCGACCAGCGGCTCCTTGCTGCGCGCCTCGGCGAGCACCCACACGGGCAGCAGGATCGCGGCGGTCACGAAGAGCCCGACGACCTTGGCCGACGACCAGCCCCAGTGGTGCCCCTGGCTCACGGCGACCAGGAGGGCGACCAGCCAGGCCGACATCAGGAACGCGGTCCCGACGTTGATCTTGCCGGGCGTGCGCTCCGGGGACTCCGGGACCCAGACCGCCGCGGCGATCGCGGCGAGGATGGTCATCGCCATCGGGATCCAGAAGAGCCAGTGGTAGCTGAGCGCCTCGACGAGCGGGCCGGCGATGACGAGGCCGACGCCGCCACCGACGGCGAGCAGCGCGGCCGCCGTACCGATGGCGCCGGCGACCTTCTCGCGCGGGAACTCGTCGCGGATGATGCCGAAGGTCAGCGGCAGCACGCCGCCGCCGATGCCCTGGATCGCGCGGGCGACGATCAGCACGCCGATGCTGCCGGCGACGGCGGCGAGCAGCGAACCGACCGCGAGCGCGGCGAGGGCCACGACGAGCATCCGCTCCTTGCCGACCTTGTCGCCGACGCGGCCGATGATCGGGGTGAAGACCGAGGCCGAGACGAGGTACGCCGTGAGCACCCACGTCACGGTCGCCTGGTCGGTGTGCAAGGCGGCCTGGATGGTCGGCAGCACCGGGTTGACCATGGACTGGAGCAGGGAGAAGGAGGCGACACCGACGCACAGCACCAGGAAGGTGAGGCGGTAGTCGGTACGGCGCTCGGTCGCGGACGTCATGCCAGGGGCAACCTCCGGGCGGACTGGTTGATTCCGTCAACCGTCGTCCGATCCGTGTGACCTGGCTCGCGCCGTAGCCTTGGCTCGCCATGACCGCCACCCCTGCCACCAGCCCTGCCACCAGCCTCTGTCACCACTTCGACGCGGGTCGGTGCCGGTCGTGCGGCTGGCTTGGGCTGCCGTACGGCGTCCAGCTCGTCGACAAGCAGCGCCAGGTCGCCGAGCTCGTGGACGCCCCCTGGGAGCCGCCGGTCGCGAGCGCCCAGCTGGGCTTCCGCAACAAGGCGAAGATGGTCGTCAGCGGATCGGTCGCGGACCCGGTCCTCGGGATCCTGAACCCCGCCGGCGGCGGGACGGACCTGCGCGACTGCCCGCTGCACACCGCCGGGATCCGGGCAGCCCTGCCGGTCCTGGCCGACTTCGTGCGGACGGCCGCGCTGACGCCGTACGACATCCCGGCGCGGCGGGGCGAGCTCAAGCACCTGCTCGTCACGGAGTCGCCGGACGGCGAGCTGATGGTGCGGTTCGTGCTGCGCTCGCAGGAGCCGGTGGCCCGGATCCGCAAGCACCTGCCGGCGCTGCGCGACGCCCTGCCCGCGCTCGTCGTCGCGTCGGTCAACCTCCAGCCCGAGCACAAGGCGGTGCTCGAGGGCGACCGGGAGATCGTGCTGACCGAGCAGGAGACGCTGCGGATGAGCGTCGCCGGCCTGGACCTGCACCTGCGGCCGCAGAGCTTCTTCCAGACGAACACGGCGATGGCCGCCGAGCTCTACGAACGGGCCCGCGCGTGGACCGCGGACCTCGGCGCGGAGTCGGTGTGGGACCTCTACTGCGGCGTCGGCGGGTTCGCGCTCTCGCTCGCCCGGCCCGGAGTGGCGGTCACCGGGATCGAGGTCAGCCGTGAGGCGGTCGCGAGCGCCTCGCTCACGGCGTCCGAGGCTGGCCTCGCCGACGTGCGCTTCGAGGCCGGCGACGCGACGGCGTACGCCGTGGGGTCGTCCTCGCCTCCCGACCTGGTCGTCGTCAACCCTCCTAGGCGCGGCATCGGCCCCGAGCTGAGCGGCTGGCTGGAGAGCTCGGGTGTCGCGCACGTCCTCTACTCGAGCTGCAACGCCCAGACGCTGGCGAAGGACCTGGCGGCGATGCCGTCGCTGGCGCCGGTGCGCGGGCAGCTGCTGGACATGTTCCCCAACACCGGTCACTACGAGGTGCTCACCTTGTTGCGGCGCCGATGAGCGCACGCGACCTCCTGGCGGAGGAGCGGAGCCGCACCACTCAGCGGCTGGCCGACCTCCGCCGTGAGTACCGCGGGTTCGTCGAGGCGTCGCAGGACACCAACGCCGACGACGAGCACGACCCCGAGGGCGCGACGATCGCGTTCGAGCGCTCGCAGGTCGGTGCCCTCGTGCAGCAGGCCGAGGCACACCTGGACGAGATCGACGCGGCGCTGGCGCGCATCGACGACGGGACGTACGGCCAGTGCGCGGTGTGTGGGCAACCGATCCCGGCCGCCCGGCTCGGCGTACGGCCGACGGCGACAACCTGTGTCGGTTGTGCCAACCTCGGGAGATGAGCATGAGTGAGGTCAGCGGCACGTCGTTCACGCTCGGTGCGGCGTTCCGGCCCGGGACGGTCGACGAGGAGTCGGTGCACGCGATGGTGAGCGTGCTCGACGCCCAGGACGCGGCGCCGTCGATCGAGCGGCTGCGCGCCTGGGCGCTGGCGGCCGGCGACGTACGGCGTGGAGACACCTGCGTCGACATCGGCAGCGGCACGGGCACGATGACGCGCCGGCTGGCGCGGCTCGCCGGTCCGGACGCGCGGGTCCTCGGGATCGAGCCCAACGGCATGCTGCGGCGGGTGGCAGAGGAGCGCTGCGAGTCCCACGGGGTCGGGGTGGAGTTCTGCCAGGGGCTGGCGACCGAGCTCCCGCTGCCCGACGAGAGCGTCGACGTGGTCTGGTGCGAGCGGGTGCTGCAGCACGTGCCCGACGCGCAGGCCGCGGTCGTCGAGATCGCCCGGGTGCTGCGGCCGGGTGGGCGGGCACTGCTGCTGGACTCCGACCACGCCACCCGGGTCGACTCCGACATCGACCCCGAGGTGGGTCGCGCGATGCTGGACGCCTTCATGTCGCAGATCGCCAACCCGACGGCCGCGCGGCACCTGCCGCGGCAGGCGATGGCGGCCGGGCTGCACGTCGACCCTGATATCGGCTCGTCGGCCCTCGTCTACCCGCAGGACGTGCTGATGGGCTCACAGCTGTCCCGGCTCGCCGCCGAGCAGGCAGTGGCCGACGGGGCCCTCACTCCTGCGCAGGCCGAGGAGGCGCTGCGCGGCCAGACCGCGGCGGCCGAGGCCGGCTGGGCCTTCTCGGCGGTCACGGTGTTCGGGTTCGTCTGCCGGAAGGACTGACGCGGAGGATCAGGGTCTCGGCGCTGGTGCGCAGGATCAAGACCCGCGGCGCTCGGCCACGAGGTCCTCCGCCACGTCGCGGAGCTTGCGGTTGGTCGTCGACGACTGTCGCTTCAGGTAGTCGAACGCGACATCCTCGGCCAGCTCGAACCGCTCCATCAGGATGCCGATGGCCTCGCCGATCACGGTCCGCCCGCGCAGTCCCTCGTCGATGCCGCCGCGGAGCACGGCCTGATCGACGGCCAGCCCCACGAAGTTGCCGATCAGCTCGAGCGACTCCGCCTGGATCGGGGCGCGCCCGGACGTCGTGGAGACCACGGTCAGCGCTCCGAAGAGCCGCTTGCGCGGCTGGATCCGGACCGACAGCTGCGAACGGATCCCGGCTCGCCCGGCTGCCTCGCGGTAGGTGGTGACCTCGCAGTCGGGACCGGTGGCGACGATGTCCTCGTACGCGGACCAGGGCTTGCCGCCGTGCAAGGTCTCCCAGCACGGCCCCTCGCCGAGTGACTCCTGGACGGCGTGCAGCCGGTCCACGAGGTGGCCGGACGACGCCTGCACGGCCACGTCGGCGCCGTCGAAGAGGCAGACGCCGTACCCGTCGACGCCCGGCACCGAGTCCAGCGCGGCCGCCGTGAGGCGCTGCAGCTTGTCCGGGAGCGGCACGTTGTCGAAGAGTGGCTCGATCGTGGCCGTCAGGCGCTCGCGAATGCTCGCGAGGTCGACGGTCTTCGTGTCCGGGGTCACGATCACACCTCCGTGGAGACAGGGCCGCGCTGCCAGGAGACGGCCTCGGGCAGCAGCAACGTAGAGCACCAGGGTCGCCGGGCGCGAGGGTTCTGGCCAAATTAGGACGATGTACGTCGGTTTGTATCTGACCCTCAGGTGCTGGGCTCCTGAGGGGCATGCGGAGAGACCTCGAGCAACGTCGTGCCTGGGCCACGCTCGGCGCGGCCGAGAAGCAGCGCCGGCTGTCCCGGCTGCGGCTGGATCAACAGCAGCAGGTCGCCCGGGACGCCCGAGCGCTGCTCCTGGTGCGCGCCGGCTGACCTGACAGACTCGCTGCCATGGAGCAGCGAAGCCTCGGAAGAACTGACCGCGACGTCTCGGTGATCGGACTCGGCACCTGGCAGCTCGGCGCCGACTGGGGTGACGTCTCCGAGGACGACGCCCTCGCCGTGCTGCAGGCGTCGGTCGACGCGGGGGTGACCTTCTTCGACACCGCCGACGTGTACGGCGACGGGCGCAGCGAGCAGGTGATCGGCAAGTTCCTCCGCACGCACGAGGGCATCACGGTCGCCACCAAGATGGGCCGCCGGCTGGACCAGGTGCCCGAGAACTACGCCCTCGACAACTTCCGCGCCTGGACCGACCGGTCCCGGCGCAACCTCGGCGTCGACACCCTCGACCTGGTGCAGCTGCACTGCCCGCCGAGCGCGACGATCGACGCGGACGCGACGTACGACGCGCTCGACACGCTGGTCGCCGACGGCGCGATCGCGGCGTACGGGGTGAGCGTCGAGACCTGCGACCAGGCGCTGTCGGCGATCGCGAGGCCGCACGTCGCCTCGATCCAGATCATCCTCAACGCGTTCCGGCTCAAGCCGCTCGACGCGGTGCTGCCCGCGGCCCGGGAGGCCGGCGTCGGGATCATCGTCCGGGTGCCGCTCGCCTCGGGCCTGCTGTCGGGCAAGTACGACGAGGCCACGACCTTCGCCGCCGACGACCACCGCACCTACAACCGCGACGGCAGTGCCTTCGACGTGGGGGAGACGTTCGCGGGCGTGGACTTCGAGACCGGCGTGCGGGCGGCTCGGGAGTTCTCGGCGCTGATCGACGAGGTCGGGCCGACCGGGCTGAGCCCGGCCGAGGTCGCGCTCGCCTGGGCCTGGCAGCAGCCGGGCGTCACCACGGTGATCCCGGGTGCCCGCAACGCCGGCCAGGCACGTGCCAACGCGGCGGCCGGCGACGCCGACCCGCTGCCCCAGGCGCTGCTCGACGGCGTACGGCGGATCTACGACGAGCACTTCCGGGCCGCGGTCCACGGCCGCTGGTAGGCGTGTCGGACGGAGCTCAGGCGAGCAGCTTGCGCAGCCGGGCGTGCTGCTGGAAGCGGCGCTGCCGGCGGCGCAGGTTGCTGCGGCGCTGCGTCAGCATCAGGGCTGCGGTCGGGTCCGTGATCGAGATCGAGGCGATCATCGTGCTCACTCCTTGAGGGGCGTTGTCGGTGACCCCAAGGTGCCCGTCTGAGGTAGCCGCCCACATCGGGAGAGCTCCCTATTCCGACAGCTCTTGGGTACCCCCAGGGGGTATGCTACGGTCGACGGCATGAGCACCACCGGGACGCTGACCGAGACGACCCTCGACATCGAGGGGATGACCTGCGCGTCCTGCGTCAACCGGGTCACCAAGGCGCTGACGAAGGTCGACGGCGTGGTCGACGCGTCGGTCAACCTGGCGACCGAGACCGCCGCCGTCACCTACGACTCCGGCACCGTCGACGCCGCCGCGCTGACGGCAGCCGTCGAGAGGGCCGGGTACGCCGGGACGCTGCGCCAGCCGCCGCGGACCGAGGACCGCGAGCAGCCCGCCGACCCGATCGCGACGCTGGACGCCCGACGCGACAGCGAGATCGCGAAGCTCCGGCGTCGCTGGCAGGTCGCGCTGGTGACCGGACTCGCGTTCATGGGCGTGATGTACCTGCCCCTCTACGTCGACACCATGGACTGGCTGATGCCGCTCCTGCTGGTCGTGGCGACGATCGTGCAGTTCTGGGCCGGCCGGGACATCTACCGCCAGGCCTGGGTCAACCTGCAGCACCGCACCACCAGCATGGACACCCTGGTCGCGCTCGGCACCGGCGTGGCCTACGGGTACGGCGCCTTCGTGGTGCTGTGGCCCGGTCTGGCCGAGCGGTGGGGCCTGCCGCTGCACCTCTACTTCGAGAGCGCGCTGATCGTCGTCGCGCTGATCCTGATGGGGCGCTGGCTGGAGCTGAAGGCCAAGAAGCGCACCGCTTCGTCCCTCCGGGCGCTGGTCGACCTGGCACCCGCGACCGCCCGGGTCCTGCGGGGCGCGACCGAGATCGACGTACCTCTCTCCGACGTCGTCGTCGGTGACCTGGTGCGGGTGCGGCCGGGGGAGAAGCTGCCGGTCGACGGTGTCGTCGTCGACGGCCACTCGGCGGTCGACGAGTCGATGCTGACCGGAGAGAGCGTGCCGGTCGAGAAGACCATCGACGCCGCGGTCATCGGCGCCACCGTGAACACCACCGGCACCCTGGTCGTCCGCGCCACCGCGGTCGGCGCCGACAGCACGCTCGCGCAGATCGTCCGCCTGGTCGAGGACGCCCAGGCCTCGGCGCCGCCGATGCAGCGGCTCGCCGACCGGGTGTCGGCATGGTTCGTGCCGGCGGTGCTGGTGGTCGCGCTGGCGACGTTCCTGGGCTGGCTCGCCTTTGGGCCGGAGGGACAGCGCCTGACGCTCGCCATCGGTACGACGGTGGCGGTGCTGATCATCGCCTGCCCGTGCGCTCTCGGGCTGGCGACGCCGACGGCGGTGATGGTGGGCACCGGACGGGCCGCCGAGCTGGGCATCCTCATCGGCGACGGCCAGGCGCTGGAGACCGCGCGCCGGCTCACCGCGGTCGTGCTCGACAAGACCGGCACCATCACCCGCGGCCACCCCGAGCTGGTCGGGGTCACGGCCGTGGGCGGATGGCACCCGGACGACCTGCTCGCACTGGTGGCGGCGGCCGAGGTCGGCAGCGAGCACCCGCTGGGCGAGGCGGTCGTCCGCGGCGCCCGTGAGCGCGGCCTGACGCTCCCCGCCGTCTCTGGTTTCGACTCCGCGCCCGGGCACGGCGTCGTCGCGACGGTCGGCGGCCGGGTCGTCGTCGCGGGCAACGCGGCTCACCTCGCCGCCCACGGCGTCACCGCGGACGGCGACGGCATCCTCGTCGCCGTCGACGGGACGTACGCCGGCCGCGTCGACGTGGCCGACACCGTGAAGCCGACCTCGGCCGCGGCGGTGTCCGCGCTCAAGGCGCTCGGGCTCCAGGTCTGGATGGTCACCGGCGACCACGAGGCGACCGCCCGCGCGGTCGCGGCCGAGGTGGGCATCGACCACGTGCTGGCCGGCGTACGCCCGGCCGACAAGGCGGACCGCATCGCCGCCCTGCAGGCCGACGGGCAGGTCGTCGCCATGGTCGGCGACGGCGTCAACGACGCGCCCGCGTTGGCCCGCGCCGACCTCGGCATCGCGATCGGCACCGGCACGGACGTCGCCGTGGCCGCCTCCGACGTCACCCTCGTCGGCGGCGACCTGCACGGCGTCGTCTCCGCGATCGAGCTGTCGCGCCGTACCGTCACGACGATCAAGCAGGGGCTCGCCTGGGCGTTCGCCTACAACGTGCTGCTGATCCCGGTCGCGGCCGGCGCCCTCTACTGGTGGGACGGGCTGCTGCTCGACCCGGTGCTCGCCGGCGCCGCGATGGCGATGAGCTCGGTCAGCGTCGTCACCAACGCGCTTCGGCTGCGCAAGCCCTCTCGTGGCCGGATCGCCGACAGCGTCTACCTGGCCGGGATCGCGGTGCTCGCGATCGCGATCGGGGTCGGTTTCACCTGGCTCAGCCGCACCGACCAGGCCGAGCGCGGCATGAACGGCGTGCTCGCCTTCCAGCAGGGCATGGGCATGCCGATGCGGCCGCAGATGAGCGTCATGGAGGAGACCGACGTACCCCCGATGAGCGCCCACGACGCCGGGCTCACCATGTCGTACGACGTGCCCGCGGGGGTGCGTGCCGGGGAGCCGGTGACGATCCGGGTCGCCGTGACCGGCGGCGACCTGGTCCGGACCCACCAGGCGTGGATGCACCTGATCGTCACCCGGTCCGACCTCGGCACGTTCGCGCACCTGCACCCCGAGCCGACCGGCGACCCGGGCGTCTTCGAGGTGGAGACGACCTTCCCGAGCGCGGGCACCTTCACGCTGCACGCGGAGGTCCGCGAGCAGGGGCAGCTGGCCGACGTGCTGGACGAGCACGAGCTGACGGTGACCGGCCCGGTGCCGGCCGCCGTACCCGTGCCCTCGGACGACGTCCGCGAGGCCACGGTCGACGGCACGCGGATCACGCTCGAAGGCGACGCTCGGGTGGGGGAGACGAGCGACTTCACGCTGGGAGTGCCAGACGACCTGCAGCCGTACCTCGGCGCGGCCGGGCACGTCGTGGTGATGCGCGCGGACGGGAGCAGGTTCCAGCACCGGCACGCCGAGACGTACGACGACCGCGGCCGGCCGGTGCAGGCGCTACCCGGGACGGAGTTCGGGCCCGAGCTCGACCTGCACATGCGCTTCGACCAGCCCGGCGCCTACCGGCTGTGGGCACAGGTGCGGCTGGCCGACGGCACCGTGGTGACCGCGCCGTTCGTGGTGCACGCCCGCTAGTCAGAGCTTGCCGAGCAGCTTCCGCTTGGCGTCGGCGAACTCGTCAGCGGTGATGACGCCGTTGTCGCGCAGCCGCCCGAGCCGTTCCAGCTCCTCGAGCGGAGACGGGGTGTGACCCTCGACCGGCGGCTCGTCCGGTGCCGGCTCGGCGTGTGCGACCAGCGTGCGCAGGGCGTCGGCCATCGGCTGGACGGCGGCCTTCGGGATGCGCGAGAAGGCGAGCTTGTCCTCGCCGATGTGCACCGTGAGGTAGCCGGTCAGGATCCCGGCTCCGGACTCGACGCCGGTGATCTGGTGGAACGGTACGTCGTACCGCGGCACCGCCTCGCTGCCGATCCGCACCACCAGCCGCTCGTCGGTGAGCTCGAGATGGGCGGGCATCCCGCCCAGCGCTCCGGTCGCCGTACGGCTCTCCTCGTCCACGCTGGAAGCCTACGGCTAGTGTTGGTGTCGATGAGTGAGCCGGACTACTGCGACCTGTGTGACCTTCCCTGGAGCACGTGTATCCACGGCAACCCTCCGGCACCGCCGCCCCCGGCGGCAGCCCGGACGACGACGCCACGGGCGACGCCGGTGACCCGGCGCAAGGTGACGTCGACGACGGCACCCGCCCGCGCCGTACCCCGCAAGTGGACGCCGCCGGACGCCTTCAAGCTCGACATCCTGGAGGTGCTGCGCGCGCACGGCGGCAACCTCGACCAGGAGGACCTGTTCGTCGCCCTGGAGGCCGCGATGGCCGAGCGGCTCACGACGGCCGACCACGACAAGACCCCCGAGGGCGAGCTGCGCTGGCGGTACGCCGCCCGCCGGGCCCGCCAGGCGCTGGTCGCCGATGGCATCATGACCAAGGGTCAGCCCGGCGTCTGGTCGCTGGCCGACTGAGCCACCGATGAGCGAGCTGAACGTCCTCGGCGGGGAGCTCGAGCCGTGCGGCACCGACCCGATGACCGGGTTCTACCGCGACGGGAACTGCTCGTGCGGGCGCGAGGACGTGGGGCTGCACTCGATCTGTGCGGTCGTGACCGAGGAGTTCCTGCGGCACCAGCGCGTGGTCGGCAACGACCTGTCGACGCCGCGGCCGGAGTACGGCTTCGCCGGCCTGGCCCCGGGGGACCGGTGGTGCGTGGTCGCGTCCCGGTGGCTGGAGGCGTACGAGGACGGACTCGCGCCACCCGTCGTACTCGCGTCGACCAACGCACGCACCCTCGAGATCGTGCCGTTGACGCATCTCGAGGAGCACGCCGTCGACGTGCCGGGGGACGCCAGCTCGCTGCTCTGAGCAGTTCGTGAACCGATCGCGGTGCTCGATGGCACAGTGAAGCGTGACCGTTGACCAGGACCCGCCGAGCGACCGAGAGTTGCTCGCCGAGGTCGCGCGCCGAGACCGCGGAGCGCTCCACGAGCTCTTCGTGCGGCACCAGCCGTGGCTGGCCGCGCGGGTCCGGCAACGCTGCCCCGATCCGGCGATCGTCGCCGAGGTGGTCAACGACACCTTCCTGGTCGTCTGGGACAAGCCTGGCAGCTACCACGGTGACGGCGAGGTGGCCGCCTGGCTATGGGGCATCGCGATCCGGACTCTTCTGCACCGGCTGCGGCCGCGGAAGTCGGTCCTCGAGCGGCTCGGCCAGCTGCGCCACGAGCACGCCCCGTCCGCCGAGGAGGCGGTGCTGCTCTCGGTCGAGCACAGCGACGTCGGCCTGGCGCTGCGACGCCTCTCGCCGGAGCTGCTCGCCGTCGTCCAGGCGACCGTCCTGGACGGACTGTCCACCCGTGAGGCCGCCGCACTGCTCGGGATCCCGAGCGGCACCGTCAAGAGCCGGATGAGCCGGGCCCGCGCCGAGCTGAGGGAGGCACTTCTGTGAGCACCCACCACACCACCTGGCACGCCGACGACGGTGATCTCGGTGACTACCTCGCCGGTCGTACGACGACCGTGCTGGCCGCGTCCATCGAGAGCCACCTGGTGTCCTGTGCGGCGTGCCGTGCCCGGCTCGGCACTCTCACCGACGTCGTCGAACGCGACCAGGCCTGGGACCGCCTGGCCGACGCCATCGACCGGCCTTCGCGCGCCCCGTGGATCGTCCGCTCGGCGATCGCGACCCCGGTGATGGTGCAGGCCGCGGTCGTGGCCGTGCTGCTCGTCGGGCTGGTGCCGCTGCTCGCGGCCACCGCCTGGGGCGATCGCGGGCTGGTGACGCTGCTGGTGCTGGCGCCGCTCGCGCCGGTGGCCGCGGTGGCGCTCGCCTACCGCGACACCTCGGACCCCAGCGGCGAGATGGGCCTGGCCGCTCCCGTCGCCGGACTGCGCCTGGTCGCCCTGCGGGCGCTGCTGGTGGCTGCGGTCGCGCTGCCGATCGCCGTCGGCGTGCTCCTCGGGGTCGACCGCTGGATCGGCGACGTACCGGTGCGCCTCGCGTTCGCGTGGTGCCTGCCCGGTCTCGCGCTCGCCGCACTCGTCCTGCTGGCCGGCACCACCCGACTCGACCCGACGTACGTCGCCGTCGCCGCGAGCACCGGCTGGGCGTTCCTGATCGGCGCCATCGTCGTCGCCGAGCGCTCGGTGCGGCTCGACCTCTTCACCGACGCCGTCGCCGGGCCCGCCGTCCAGGGCGTCGCCCTGGCCGTGGCTGCCGCGGCCGTCACCATCACCGTCGTACGTCGCGACGCCGTCGCCTACCGGAGGACCACATGATCGAGGCCACCGACCTCACGAAGACGTTCGGCCGTACCCGTGCCGTCGACGAGGTGACGCTGTCCACCGGTCCGGGGGTGATCGGGCTGCTCGGCCCCAACGGCGCCGGCAAGACGACGCTGCTGCGGATGGCGGCCACCGTCCTCGCTCCCGACTCCGGCGAGCTCAGGCTGCTCGGGCTCGACCCGACCCGCGCCCCCGAGCGCGTCGAGATCCGGCGCCGCCTCGGCTACCTGCCGCAGAGCCCCGGCCTCTATCCGGGCTTCACGCCGTACGACATGGTCGACTACGTCGCCGTGCTCAAGGAGCACACCGACCGCGCGTGGCGGCAGCAGGAGGCCCGCCGGGTGCTCGAGGCCGTCGAGCTGTCCGACGTCATGCACAAGAAGATCCGCTCGCTGTCCGGCGGGATGAAGCAGCGCGTCGCACTGGCCTGCGCGATGGTCGGCGACCCGGACCTGCTCGTGCTCGACGAGCCCGCGAACGGTCTCGACCCCGACCAGCGCCTGCGGCTGCGCTCGTTGCTCTCGACCTCGGCGACGGTGCTGATGTCGACCCACAACATCTCCGAGGTCTCCGCGCTGTGCCAGCGGGTGTACGTCATGTTCGACGGTCGGATCACCTTCACGGGCTCGCCGGCCGACCTGGCCGGCCTGGCCGTCGGCCGGGTCTGGGAGGACGAGCGCCAGGACCCGGACGCTATCCGCAGCTGGCTCACCTCCACCGGCACCTACCGCCACCTCGGTCACCCGCCCAACGGCGCCCAGGTCGTCGATCCGACCCTGGACGACGGCTACCTGCTGCTCGCCCGCAAGGAGCACACCTGATGGCCGCCTGGTGGTGGCCGACGATGCGCTCGATCAGCTGGGTGCCGTTGGCCGGGGTCTCGGCCTTCCTGGGCGTGCTCGCCCTCTGGCTGAACAGCTGGCACGAGGATCTCGTGGGCATGGCTGCCGGGGCGGTGGCCGCGGCCGTGGTCGCCGGCCTGCACGACCCCGCTGCGGCGCTGCTGTCGGCGATGCCGACCTCCGCCGCCGTACGCCGGGCCCGGCGGCTCGCGCTGATCGTCCCGGTCGCGTTCGCGGTCTGGATCGCCACGGCCGACGGCCCGGTCCTCGGACTGCTCGTGCTGGCCGCGGTGGGTGTGGCGGTGTCGGTGCGTGCCGGCGTGCCGCTGGGTGCCGCCGTACCTGTCGTCTGGGTGATCTTCGCCTGGGCCGCCGACATCAACTGGGAGCTGAGATGACGACCGCGACACAGGAGCTCGCCCGGATCGAGGCGAGGCTGGCGCTGCGCCACCCGGCGCCGTGGATCGGCCTGGCGCTGGCGGGGCTGATGGCCTGGGACATCTGGGACGAGGCGTGGTCCGGCGAGCGCTACACGGGACTGGTCGCGGCCAGCACCCCGGTGCTGCTCGGCATCTCGGTCGCCAGCGTCTCGGCGTTCGGGCGGGAGCTGGTGCCGGTCGCCGACGCGGCGCCGATGGACCGAGGCCGCCGCGGTCTCGCGCGGCTGGTCGGTGGGCTGCCGCTGGTGCTGGTCGTCGCCGTGATGGTGGCGTCGGTCGCGGTCGCGCTGCGCGTCTCGGGGGGCCTCCCGCTGGGTGACGAGCCGGGGCGGACGTTGCGGGCCCAGCACACCTTCCCCGAGCTGCTCCAGATCGTGCTGCTCGCCGGGCTCGCCGTCGCCGTCGGCGCGGCCGCCGTCCACGTGATCCGACAGCGGCTCGCGGCCTCGATCATGCTCGCGTTCGCCTGGTTCCTCGCGGGCGGGACGTACTGGCTCTTCAACGGCCCGGTGCTGCGCTGGTTCGCGCTGGTGCAGGTCCAGCCGACCTACGTCGACGTCGGGCCTCCCGAGACCGACCCCTCGACCTTCCCTTCGTCGTGGCTGCTGACCGGTCCCGGTGAGTACCAGGACTACTGGGCGCGCCTGGTCGTGTCGCCGGCGATGGCCGCCTGGCACGACGTCTATCTCGTCGGTCTCATCGCGCTGGCCGTGGCCGTCGCGGTGCCGGGCCGGACCCGTCGACCGCAGCTCGCCGCCGGCGCGGTGCTGGTCGCTGTCGGTGTGGTGCTGCAGCGGGTGGTGGCACCGTGAAGCGCTGGCTCGCGGCCTCGGTGGCGGCACTGGCGGCCCTGGCGACCCTGGCGCTGACCGGCTGCGCGGCGCCGTACGACGACGACGGCGAGTACGGCGGTGCCGGGTCGCTGGCCGACCCGGCCGCCCCGAACGACGACGCCACGCCGATCGTGGTCGACACCGACCTCGCCGGCGATGACCTGGTGGCCCTGGCCTACCTGCTGCGCCGCCCCGATGTCCGGGTGGTCGCGGTGACGGTCGCGGGGACCGGGCTGGTCGGCTGCGACCCCGGCGCGGACCTGGTCGCCGACCTGGTGCACGCGCTCGGCGAGGGCTGGGTGCAGGTCGCCTGCGGGCGCGAGGACCCCGCGCGCGAGTGGCCGGTGGCCTGGGTGACGAGGGCGGAGCAGGCGCGCGGCCTGCCCCGCCTCGACACGACCTTCCTGCCGGTGTCCGAGCCGGCACCGTTGCTGCTCGCCAAGCTCGCGAGGTCACTTGACGGCCTCGACGTGGTCGCGCTCGGGCCGCTGACGAACCTCGCCGATCTCGCCGAGCGCTGGCCGGACGCCTACGAGCGGCTGGGCCAGATCTACTCGATGGCCGGGGCCGTCGACGTCCCGTCGGTCGACGGCGTGGCCGAGTGGAACGCCGCCGCAGATCCCGCCGCGCTCGCCGCGGTCCTGGCCGGACCGGTCCCGGTGACGCTGGTCCCCGACGACCCGATCCCCGCCGGCACGCCGGCTGCGCTGTCCGCGCCGGTCATCGGCGGGATCGTCTCCGCGAACCCGGTCCCCAAGTGGTGGGACACCACCACCGCCGCGGCGTACACCGAACCCTCGCTGGCATCGGGCACCCGCGGCACCTGGACCGTCGACGACACCGGCCGCCTCACCCGCACCGGTCGAGGCCCCGTCATCGTCGTCACCGCTGTCGACCCGACGGCCCTCGAAGCGACCCTCGCCGCCGCCTTCGCGGGGTAGTCCCTGACGAGATGGTTGGCTGAAACCGGTTACGCACCCCCAGAACGTCAGGGACTACCCCGCCGCTACGGCACGACCGACGCCCCCTCGGGGAGTGGCTGGCGGCCGGTGAGGGCGAGGAGCACCTCGGTGCCGAGGCCCTGGCGCAGGGCGCTGGCGCTGGCCAACGCGAGGGTGTCGGCGAGCGCCTCGGTGGGCGGGGTGAAGTCGAGGCCGGTGGCCCGGGCGATGTCGAGGGAGTGCACGGTGAGCTCGAAGGTGCGGGTCGGGAGGTAGTCGCTCACCCGCATCCCGCCGCCGGCGGTCGTCACCACGGCGTCGGCGCCGTCGAGCAGGTCGAGGGCCAGCTCGGCCTCGTCGCGCGACCTGCGTAGGGCGGCGAGCGGGTCCGCGCCGAGGGTCACGCCCGCCTCGATGCCGCGTTGGTGGATGGCGTCGCGGGTGGTGCCGTGGGCGAGCCGGTTGACGACCGCGAAGTAGTCGGCCGCGTCCTCCGTGTCGACCGCGTCGGCCCGGGTGGCGAGGTAGGTCGCCACCGTGACGAACGAGCGGCCGGTGTGCCCGATCAGCGCGCGCAGGTCCCAGTTGCCGAGCCCGGGCTCGGCGTACCTCTCGAGCGGCACCTGCGCGGCGAGGTCGAGGAAGGCTCCCGCCGCGAGCTCGTACGTCGCGCGGGACTCGTCGAGGCTGGTCATGCACTCCATCGTCGGGGTAGTCCCTGACGATTCCGGGGGATATCTCGCCCAGCGACCCCCGAAACGTCAGGGACTACCCCGGCAGCCACACCCCGAAAGTAAAGCCTGAGACTCCGAGGTGTGATCGCGGTTACACCCGGGTAGAGCCCTTGTAACCGGTTTCATCAAGTCTTGGGAGGACCCGGATGAGGGCCACGATCCGCGATGTCGCGCGGGAGGCGGGCGTCTCGATCGCCACGGTCTCCCGGGTGATGCGCGAGTCCGAGGCGGTCCGGCCGGCGACCCGCGACAAGGTCCGTGCGGCCGCGGAGGCGCTGGAGTTCGTCCCCAGCCAGCTGGGGCGCCAGCTCGCCGAGCGCCGGCACGCGGCCAACGGCATCGTCTTCCCGGACCTGTCCGGTCCCTACTACGCCGAGGTCGTGCTCGGCTACGAGACGGTCGCCGCGGAGCTCGGCCGGTCCGTGCTGATCCTCTCGACCCGCGGCCGCGACGACGCCGACGCCGCCGTCCACGCGATGGCCGAACGCTGCGACGGGCTCGTGATCCTCGGCCGCACCGTCACCGACGACAGCGTCGAACGACTCGCGGCCCGCGGCGGCAACATCGTCCTGGTCGCCCGCCCGCCGGTCGGCGGCGTGGACTCCGTCAGCGCGGAGAACCGCGGCAGCGCTCGCGCGCTCACCGAACACCTCCTGGACCTCGGCGCCCGCCGCCTGGTCTTCGTCGGGGACCCCTCGACCTCCCCCGACGTGGCCGAGCGCTTCGCCGGGGTCCAGGAGGCATCCAACGACGTCGAGCTCCACCACGTGGACGACCTCGACGAGACCGCCGGCGCGCACCTCGTCGGCGACTACATCACCCGCGCGCTCCCCGACGCCTTCGTCTGCGCCAACGACGAGCTGGCCCTCGGCATGCTGGGCCGGCTGCACGCCGCCGGCGTCGACATCCCGGGCCGGGTCAAGGTCACCGGCTGGGACGACGTGATGGCCTCCCGGTACGCCGGCCTCACCACCGTGCGTCAGCCGATGCGCGACCTCGGCGCCACCGCCGCACGTCTGCTCGACGAGCTGATCGTCGGGACTCGAAGCGCACCACGACACGAGGTCCTGCCCACGCAGCTCGTGATCCGCACCAGCACGACACTCGGGAAGGAACACGCATGAACCGCACCACCATCACCCTGGTCGGCCTCGCAACGGCGGCCAGCCTCGCGTTCACCGCTTGCGGACGCAGCGACGACGCCGGGGCAGGAGGCGAGGAGCAGGGCGAGGCCATCACCGACGGCAAGGCCACGGGCACCATCGAGGTGTGGGCGATGGGCACCGAGGGCGAGAAGCTCGGCGACTTCGTCGAGGACTTCGAGGACGCCAACCCGGACGCGACCGTCAAGGTCACCGCCGTCCCGTGGGAGTCCGCGCACGACAAGATCTCCACCGCGATCGCGGCCGGTGAAGGCCCCGACGTGAGCCTGATCGGTACGACGTGGATGGGCGAGTTCGCCGAGGCCGGCGGCCTGATGCCGACCCCGGAGGGCCTCGTCGACGAGGCCGACTACTTCCCCGGCGCGTGGCAGTCCACCGAGGTCGGCGGCACGTCGTACGGCGTGCCCTGGTACGTCGAGACCCGGGTCCTCTTCTACCGCAAGGACCTGGCCAAGAAGGCGGGCTGGTCCGATGCGCCGACCAGCTGGGACGACCTGAAGCAGTTCGCCAAGGACCTCGAGTCCAAGGGCGGCGCGAAGTACGGCCTCAACCTCCAGCCCGGGCAGACCGGCTCCTGGCAGAGCTACCTGCCGTTCGCGTGGACCGACGGCGCGACGCTGACCAACGAAGAGGGCACCGAGTACACGATCGACTCGCCCGAGATGGCCCAGGCGCTCGACTACTACACGTCGTACTTCGACGACGGCCTCTCGATGACCCGCACCCTCGACCCCGGCGAGCTCGAGAGCGGCTTCGCCGACGGGACCTTCGGCTCCTTCATCTCCGGACCGTGGCACACCGGCCTGGTCGAGGAGGCCGGGCTCGACGAGAGCGACTACGCGGTGGCTCCGCTGCCCGGCAAGGACGAGGGGATGGGTACGTCGTTCGTGGGCGGCGGCGACCTCGCCGTCTTCCAGGACTCCGACAACCCTGAGAGCGCCTGGAAGTTCGTGCAGTGGCTGTCCGAACCCGAGGTCCAGCAGGACTTCTACGACGAGGTCGGTGACCTGCCGGCCGTGCAGGCGGCCTGGGAGAGCGGCGAGCTCTCGACGGACCCGCAGCTGAAGATCTTCGGCGAGCAGCTCGGCCAGGCGCAGTCGCCGCCCGCCGTACCCACCTGGGAGCAGGTCGCGGCGTCCATCGACGGACTCGTCGAGCAGGCGTCGCGCGGGGACCTGTCCGGTGAGGACGCGGTCAAGCAGATGCAGTCCGACGCCCAGTCGATCGGCACCGGACTCTGACATGTCTCGACAAGCTCGACAACCGGGGATCGTGGATCCCACCCGGCGGGGGCAGGCCGTCGCCGGGTGGATCCTCGCGTCGCCGTTCGTGGTGCTCTTCCTGGTGTTCACCGCGGGCCCGGTGCTCGCGAGCCTCGGGATGAGCTTCACCGACATGCGCAGCACCGACATGCGCACGCCGTTCGCGGTGCAATTCGTCGGCCTCGACAACTACGTCGACCTGGTGCAGGACCCGCTCTTCCGCAAGGTCACGCTCAACACCCTGCTCTACCTGGTGCTCGGCGTGCCGCTCACGATGGGGATCGCGCTCGCGGTCGCGGTCGGGCTCAACGGGCTGAGCCGCTCGCGCGGCTTCTTCCGGGTGGGCTTCTACCTCCCGGTCGTGACCAGCATCGTCGCGGTCTCCGTGGTCTGGAAGTACATCCTGCGCGACGAGGGTGGCCTGCTGAACGCGGCGCTCGGCTGGGTCGGCATCGACGGCCCGGCCTGGCTCGACTCCACGACCACTGCGCTGCCGTCGCTGGTGGTGATGGCCGCGTGGCGCAACTTCGGCACCCTGATGGTGATCTTCCTGGCCGGCCTGCAGACGGTGCCGCGCGAACAGGTCGAGGCCGCCGAGGTCGACGGCGCGTCCGGCTGGAGCCGGTTCCGCTTCATCACGCTGCCCGCGTTGCGACCGGTGCTGCTCTTCGGCGCGGTCATCACCGGCATCGGCTACCTCCAGTTCTTCGAGGAGGCGTTCGTGATGACGAAGGGCGGCCCGCTCGACTCGACCAGGTCGGTCACGTTCTTCACCTTCGACCAGTTCGGCTACGGCAACTACGGGTACGCCGCGGCCGCCAGCTACCTGCTCTTCCTCGCGATCGTGCTGCTCACCTTCTTCCAGTTCCGCCTGCTGCGGACCAAGGACTGATCGACATGACGAACACGCTCGAAGCACCCGCCCCGGCCGCAGAGAGGTCGGAGGACCTGAAGGCGCCCAAGCAGAAGCGTGGCGCCGACGGCATCCGCACCCCCGGCTGGCTGTACGTCGTGATGGCGGTCGGGCTCTTCCTGGTCGTCGTCCCGTTCATCTGGATGGTCGTGTCGTCCTTCAAGCCCGAGGCCGAGGTGCGCGCCATCCCGCCGACCTGGTTGCCGCAGGACGTGACGACAGAGAACTACGACCAGCTCTTCACGCGGCTCGACTTCCCGACGTACTTCCTGAACTCGGCGATCGTCGCGCTGGCGGTGACGCTCGGCAACGTCGTCTTCTGCTCGATGCTGGGCTACGCCCTGGCCAAGCTGGAGTTCCCGGGCAAGAGGGTGCTCTTCGCGCTGGTGCTCGGCACGCTGATGGTGCCCGGTGTCGTGACGTTCGTGCCGCTCTTTGTGCTGACGACCAACCTCGGGCTGACCAACACGCTGCCCGGGATGATCCTGCCGTTCCTGGCGGGGCCGTTCGGGGTGTTCCTGATGCGGCAGTACATCCTCGGCCTGCCCGACGAGCTGATCCAGGCGGCCCGCGTCGACGGCGCCGGCGAGCTGACGATCTTCGCGCGGGTGATCATGCCGCTCTGCGGGCCGGCGGTCGCGACTCTCGGCGTCCTCACCTTCCTCGCGTCGTGGAACAACTTCCTCTGGCCGCTGGTGGTCGCCACCTCGGAGGACAAGTTCACCCTCCCCGTCGCGCTCGCGCTCTACGCCGTCGGCCAGAACGCCACCCAGTACGGCCTGCTGCTCGCCGGCTCGGTCGTCGTCGTCATCCCCGTGCTCGTCGTCTTCCTGCTCCTGCAGCGCTTCATCATGCAGGGCGTCGCCATGACCGGAATCAAGTAACCCACCCGTCAGGAGATCCACATGCGCAACTCGGTGCGCACCGTCCTGGTCGCTGCTCTCGCGACCACCCTGCTCGCTCCTCTCTCGGCATCCGGGGAGGTGGTTTCGAGGCTCGGGCCTAGCGGCCCTCACACCTCAACCACCGGGCGGACCAACGGACTGGAGACGGAGCGGCGGGGCTCGCCAGCCGGGCTCGAGACAGAGAGGCGATCCAACGTCCTGGAGAGGTACGCCGCGGACACCTGGCGGTCGGTCCGGGCGATGGTGGTGCCGCGCACCGGCCTGCCCGCCGACAACGTCGGAGGTGACCTCGGCGGCGGGTCCCGCGCGGCGTACACGTCGCCCACCAACATCGGCGCCTACCTGTGGTCGACGGTCGTCGCCCGCGACACCGGGCTGATCGGCAAGCGCGAGGCGCACCGCCGGATGGCGCGGACCATCGACACCGTCGCCGGACTAGAGCGGCACCAGGCGTCGGGCATGTTCTACAACTGGTACAGCCCGACCACCGGCGCCAAGCTGCGCACCTTCCCGACCGACGGCAGCACGATCAAGCCGTTCCTCTCCAGCGTCGACAACGGCTGGCTGGCGACCGCGCTGCTGCTGGTTTCCCGCGCCGATCCCTCGCTGAAGAAGCCGGCCAATGCGATCCGCAAGGACATGGACTTCGGCTGCTACTACAACGCGGCCGAGGGCCAAGGCGGCCAGATCCGCGGCGGCTTCTGGGACGAGGACCCGCAGGATGCTGCGGCCGTCCCCGGCGACTACTGCGGCCTGGGCACGGACGTCTGGTACACCGGCCACCACTACGGCGCGTTCAACACCGAGCCGCGGATGGCGTCGTACCTCGGCATCGCCGCCGGCCAGATCCCGGCCAAGCACTACTACGGCACGTTCCGGACCTTCCCCAACGACACCTGCGACTGGTCGTGGACGGAGACCAAGCCGGTCGGTCAGTGGCGCACGTACGCCGTCGACGGCGAGAGCATCGACGTCTTCGAGGGCGCGCTGCCCTATCGCGGCACCAACATCGTGCCGACCTGGGGCGGCAGCATGTTCGAGGCGCTGATGGTGCCGCTGTTCGTGCCCGAGGAGCAGTGGGGCCCGCGGTCGTGGGGCGTCAACCACCCGCGCTACGTGCGCGGCCAGATCCAGCACGGCCTCGACGAGGCGGCCTACGGCTACTGGGGATTCTCGCCGTCCAACAACCCGGCCGGCGGCTACCGCGAGTACGGCGTCGACCAGCTCGGCCTCGACGGCGCCGGCTACACGTCCGACCAGGAGCGGACCACGGTCGACCAGCCCTTCGAGGGCTGCCGAGCGGGCTCGCCCGCGCCCACGTCGTACGGCGACGGCGTGGTCACGCCGCACGCGTCCTTCCTCGCGCTGCGCTACGCACCGCAGGCGGCGCTGAAGAACCTGGCCAAGATCGCCCACGACTTCGACGCCTACGGCAAGGGCGGCTTCTACGACGCCGTCGCCGTGCGCAGCGGCCAGGTGTCCAAGCACTACCTGTCCCTCGACCAGGGGATGGTGATGGCCGCGCTCGGCAACGCGCTGGCCCACGACGACATGCGGCGCTACGTCGCCAGGGGCGCGCTGAAGACGTCGCTCCGTCCGCTGATGAAGCAGGAGGTGTTCGCCCGATGACCGACGCTCCCCAGAATGCACGCAGCGACTGGGAGGCCCGGATCGGGATCCGCACCGGCGTCTCGTTCGCCGGCAACGCCCCGGAGCTCGAGCCACCCGACGGCCTGGTCGCCGTCGAGGGCGGGTCGCAGGTGACGCTGGACTGGAAGCCGGTCGACGGCGCCGTGGGCTACCAGGTCCACGTGGCCGACCGTGCCGACGGCCCGTGGTCGGAGCTCGACCACGCCGGCCGCGACGTGCTCGCGGTCCCGCACCCGCCGTACGTCGACACGACCGGGACGCCGGGGGAGGAGCGCTGGTACGCCGTCGCGTCGCTCTCGGACGTGCACGTGGAGGGGCCGCTCTCGGCGCCGGTCTCCGCCGTACCGCTGGCGACCGCGGGCTCGGTGACGGTCTCGATCGACACCGGGTCGGACCTCGGCGAGCTGGACCGGCCGTGGCGCCCGATGATCGGCGCGGAGCACCTGTCGCATGCGCTCTCGACCGACACCACCGGTGACCGCGTGGTCGGCGAGGAGCTGTCGGCAGCGCTGCGCGCCGCACACGAGGAGCTCGGCGTCACCCACGTGCGGGCGCACGCCATCCTCTGCGACGACCTAGGCGTCTACCGCGAGGTGGACGGGGACCCGGTCCATGACTTCGGGGGAGTGGACCGGGTCTACGACCACGTCCGCGCGCTGGGGCTCTACCCGGTCGTCGAGATCTCGTTCATGCCGCACGACCTGGCGAGCGACCCCTCGAAGACGGTCTTCGACTACGACGCGATCGTCTCGCCGCCGAAGGACTGGGGTCGCTGGCACGACCTGGTGCGCGACCTGACCGCGCACCTCCTCGAGCGGTACGGCGACGAGGTCGTGGAGCACTGGTCGTTCGAGGTCTGGAACGAGGCCAACCTCGAGGTCTTCTGGTCCGGCACTCCTGAGGAGTACCTGCGGCTGTACGACGTCACCGCCGCCGCCGTCCGCTCGGTCGACTCGCGACTGGTCGTCGGTGGCCCCTCCTCGGCCGCCGCCGGCTGGGTCGAGGAGCTGCTCGCGCACGCCGAGGAGGCCGACGTACCGGTCGACTTCGTCTCCACCCACACCTACGGCTCGCCGCCGCTGGACTTCCGCCCGACGCTCGCGCGCTACGGCCGCGAGGGGGCGCCGATCTGGTGGACCGAGTGGGGCGTGACCCCGACCCACTTCAACGAGGTCAGCGACGCCGTCTTCGCGGGCACCTTCCTGCTGCGCGGGATGGCCTCGGCGATGGGCCGGATCGAGGCGCTGTCCTACTGGGTCGTCTCCGACCACTTCGAGGAGCTGGGCCGGCCGCCGGCGCTGCTGCACGGCGGGTTCGGGCTGCGCACCGTCGGCGAGCTGCGCAAGCCGCGCTGGTGGGCGTTGGCGATGCTGGAGCGGCTGGGGCCGCGCCGGCTGGCGGTGTCGTCGACCGGCGACGGTGCCGGGTCCCTGGTCGAGACGCTGGCGGCCTCCGGGCCGACCGGCATCACGACGCTGGTCTGGAACCTCACCCTCGACCAGACCAAGGCCGCAGGGGCGGAGGAGCTGGCACGCGAGGTGCGGGTCGAGCTCACCGGGCTCGAGCCGGGTACGTCGTACCAGCTGGTGCACGAGCGGGTGGACCAGCACCACTCCAACGTCGCGGCGGCGTGGGGTCGGCTGAAGGAGGACGGCCAGGACTGGCCCGACGACGCCCAGTGGGCGCAGCTGAGGGCGGCCGACCGGCTCGAGGAGGCCGAGCCCGTGCGGACCGTGATGGCGGACGCGGCGGGCACGGTGAGCATCGACCTGGTGCTGCCGATGCCGGCGATGAGCCTGCTCACCCTGACCTGACGCCGTGCCTGACGCCGTGCCTGACGCTGTGCCTGACCAACCTGTCCTGGCCAGACCCGAGGGTTTGCCCGAAACGTCCGCCGCCGGAGTACGCCCGCCCTAGCCTCAGGTGTTCGTCCCGACAACCTGAGGACTGTGTCATGACCGAGAGCAACGCCCCCACCGCACCCGCGCCCCCGCCGTACGGCGCGGCCGACGGCCCGATCGGCAAGGTTCGTAGCACCGGGACCTGCGTCCTGCTGACCATCGTCACCCTCGGGATCTACTCGCTGTTCTGGTTCTACAAGACCCACGACGAGATGAAGCAGCACACCGGCAACGGCATCGGTGGCCCGATCGCGCTGATCCTCGCGTTCTTCGTCGGCTTCGTGATGTGGTTCCTGACCCCGAACGAGATCGGCAACCTCTACGAGCGCAAGGGCCAGCAGCGGCCGGTCAGCGCCGGCACGGGTCTGTGGATCCTGCTGCTCGGCTGGTTCTTCTTCATCGGCGCGATCGTCTGGTTCGTGAAGACCAACGGCGCCCTCAACGAGTACTGGAAGTCGCAGGGCGCCCAGGGCTGAGCGCCCGCCTGGCTCTTCGTTTGTGACGTGGGTCACGGGGTACCGGGACCCCATGGACACCCGCCTGATCGCCGGGGCCGCGGTGCTCGCCACCGCGGTCGCCGGCGTCACCCTCGCCCCCATCGGTACGACCGCTGCCCCGACTCCAGGTGCCAGGTCCACAGGTGCCAGGTCCACAGGTGCCCAGTCCACGTGGCCCGAGGCCGACAAGACCGGGTTCGGTACGGCGCGCTCGCGCGGCAGCAACGTCTGGTTCACCCTCCAGGGCGGACGGGTCAGCGAGGTCTTCTACCCCGACCTGTCGACGCCCAGCGTGCGGACCCTCGAGCTCGTCGTCGTGGGCGACGGCTTCGTCGACCGCTCGACGGCCGGTGCCACCGTGGCCCGACCGGACCCGCGCAGCCTGCGGTTCCGGCAGTCCGGCAGCAGGCACCCGGACCGCTACCGGTTGGTCCAGGAGATCGTCACGGACCCGGCCCACGACAGCCTCGTCGTACGGGCACGGCTGGTGTCGCTCGACGGTGGCAGCTACCGGCTCTACGCCGTGTACGACGCCGCGCTCGGCAACGACGGGATGGACGACCGCGCCCGAAGCAATCCGCACTCCCTGGTCGCGACCGACGGTGACGTGGCGACCGCGCTGGTCTCGAAGCCCGCACTGCGGTCGACCACGAGTGGGCTCGCCGGCACCGCCACCGACCCGCGCCGCGACCTCGACGGTCGGCACGCCTCGGCCGGTCCGGGCAACGTGGTGCAGGCCGCGCTGCTGCCCGACCGGGTCACCCTGTCGCTCGGGTTCGGTCGCTCCGTGAGCGCCGCGGTGAGCCAGGCGCGCGGGTCGCTGCGGACCGGCTTTGCCCGCACGCGGACGGCGTACGACGGTGGTTGGCATCGCTACCTCGACTCGCTGCGCGACGTGCCCGCGAGCGCGGCCGCCGTACGCGACCAGTACCTCGCCTCCGCGCTCGTGCTGGCCGCGGCCGAGGACAAGGTGCACCGGGGCGCGTTCGTCGCCTCGCCGTCGGCGCCGTGGGTCTGGGGCGACGAGGTGCCGGACCTGTCGTCGCCGTCGGGCGCCTACCACCTCGTCTGGTCGCGCGACGCCTACCAGTTCGGCACCGCGCTGTGGGCGATGGGCGACCGGGCCGCCGCCCGCAGGATGGTCGACTGGCTCTTCGGCACCCAGCAGAAGCCCGACGGCTCCTTCCCGCAGAACTCCGACGTGTCCGGCAAGCCGGTGTGGGGCGAGCTCCAGCTCGACGAGGTCGCACTCCCGATCGTGCTCGCTCACCTCGTGGGCAAGCGGGACGCGGCGACCTGGCGGGGAGTGCGCAAGGCGGCCCGCTTCCTGGTCTCCTTCCGCGACGAGGAGACGGGACGCCGCGCGCCGTACTCCCCGCAGGAGAGGTGGGAGAACCAGTCCGGCTACTCGCCCAACTCGATCGCTGCCCAGATCACGGGCCTCGTCGCGGCGGCGGACCTGGCCCGGGCGAAGGGTCATCCCCGGCTGGCGCGCCAGTGGCTGGCGGTCGCCGACCGTTGGCAGGCAGGGGTCAAGCGGTGGACGGTGACCACCAACGGCCCACTGTCGGACGGCCCTTACTTCCTGCGGCTGACCAAGGACGGCCGGCCCAACCACGGCACGACGTACGAGATGGGTGACGGCGGCCCGAAGCAGATCGACCAGCGGCGGGTGGTGGACCCGAGCTTCCTCGACCTGGTGCGTCTCGGCATCCTGGCGCCCGACGACCCTGCGGTCCGCAACAGCCTTGCCGTGGTGGACGCTCGGCTGAAGGTGGACACCCCGGTCGGTCCGTTCTGGCACCGGTTCACCCGGGACGGGTACGGCGAGACCCGGTCCGGCGGCCAGTGGGTGATCACGGACCCGGGCGCCCACAAGACGCTGGGACGGGGCTGGCCGATCCTCACCGGTGAGCGCGGCGAGTACAGCGTCGCCGCGGGGGAGGACGCCGCGCCGTACCTCGCCACGATGGCGGCCGCCTCCGGCCCGAGCGACATGCTCGCGGAGCAGGTCTGGGACGGGCGGCCGCCGACCGGTCGTGCGTGCTGCCCGGCTGGCGAGGGGACGCGCTCGGCGACGCCGCTGGTGTGGTCGCACGCCCAGCTCGTGCGCCTCGCCTGGTCGATCCAGCGTGGTCGTCCGGTGGACCAGCCTGCCGTGGTCGCCGACCGCTACGTCAGGTGACGACCGCCAGCTCGGTGCCGAGCTGGGCTCCTCCGAGCAGCTCGAGGTCGTCGCCGGACCAAAACATCCCGGGGTCGTAGTAGTTCGTCGGGCGGTCGGTGCCGAGCAGCCCCATCGCCTCGTACGTCGCCGCGACCACCTCGGCGCAGTAGGTGAGCTCGGCCGACGCGGCGCGCCGTACCCGGCCTCGCGCCCAGCGTCCGACCAGCTTGGCGGTGGACGGGAACGGCGTCCCGTCGAGGCGCGCGATCGTCTTCAGCACCGCGTCCTCCATCTCGCGGGTGACGGGCGCGTCGAGCTGGCGCAGCCAGGCCTGCTGCTCGTAGCGCCCGGTCCACTGGACCACCGCCTCGCGCAGGTCGTGCAGCTGGACGCCGCGGTGGTGGCTGTCGGTCCACACGTCGCGCAGCCCCTTGCCGAGCTCGGCGTGCCACATCAGCGGCGGCAGGTCGTCGAGGACGACCGCCAT
>Ga0190274_10000373_pt1 | contig 27639 bp, 19 predicted proteins | sample Popmic531T_FD_133002 | JGI IMG/M metagenome (GOLD analysis project Ga0190274, IMG submission 133002) | Populus adjacent soil microbial communities from riparian zone of Yellowstone River, Montana, USA - 531 T | ecosystem: Environmental > Terrestrial > Soil > Riparian zone | place: USA: Montana... | reverse complement strand
TCCTCCAAACAACCAAAGCATATTATTTGCATCTGTCCAGCAAATGATTCCATAAGCACGGTTGCCGGGATGATTGAGCGGAGAAGATACTCCGAGCGTCCCATATGATGGCAATTCACCTACCAATGAAGTTCCGTGAACCCATGTCCATTGAAAAGTTAAAGGATCATATTTCCAGAGGTCGCTGTATATTCCTCCAGTTGCAATACCACCGAATAGCCAGAAGTTTCCTTGCTGGTCAACCCATTCGCATGCTTCGTAAAGACCGGGAGGATGATTTGCAGGAGAGGGAATTCCCTGTGTTCCAAAAACTCCGTTTTGTCCAAGGGTGGAATCACCGCTCATCCATGTCCACTCCCCGATCTGGGCAAATGCCGCTTGACTACAAAAAGAAGAAACGAAAATAAACAGGAGGAAATATTTTTTCATGCGATTAATTTTATTGTTTCACAAACCGGCCGTAAAACATTTTTTCATTTGAAAGTAATTCAATACAATACATACCGGCGGGAAGAAAGGAAACATCTGCAATACCAGTTGACAGTTCCCCGTTTGCAGTTTGCAGATCAACAGCCAAACCAATAGCATTATATATTCTAATTGAGAATTTAGAATTAAGAGGAAGGTTTCCGATATTAAGTATTCCTGTTACCGGATTCGGACTAACTGTCAACTGCAAACTGGAAACTGGGAACTGGATTCCTGCTACTACGTCAAAGATCACCGCTTCCACTTCACAGCCGTTGATATCCGTAGCGACTACATTGTAACTACCGCCTTCTGAAGCGACATAAAAATAATCAGTGGCGCCGGGAATTACATTTCCGTCATGATACCATTGATAACTCACCGCACCTGCATTGGCAAAAAGGGTATCGCCATTCTGAAGAATTCCCTGCGCAGGCGGGTATGGATAAACGGTCATGTAATTATTCAAGACGAGTGTGTCAGTGTCAGTAGCATTAGCGGCAATCAGTGTAACCGGGTAAACTCCGGGTGTGTTGTAACAGATATTTGTGGGGTTCAGGTCGGTACTTACTGATGGTGATCCTCCCGGGAAAATCCAGGTATAAGAAGTTGCATAAGAAGAGAGGTTGTTGAAGTCAGTGCAAGTGCCCGGACAAATATGGTTTGGTGCGCTGAAGGCAGCAATGGGTGGAAGAGAAATACATGGATCAGGAGTATATTCCCAAAAATCCACCTGGTAAATTCCATTGTCACCCATCCCGAAATATCCTTTCAGGCCGATTGAAAATGAAGGGCAATCATCACGAATACCTCCGGGTGTAAAAGCTTTTTGAAGCCACTGATCAGTCACAGGATCATATTCCCAAAAATCATTCATCAGCGGACCATCTCCACCGGTGCCGAGATATGCTTTTTCACAGATCACAAATGCTGTAGCATCAACTCTTCCCGGCGCGGGTAAATTTGCTTTCTGAAGCCAGGCGTTCGTGGCAGGATCATACTCCCATAAATCATTCAGGTAACTTCCGGTTGAAAAATATCCTTTAGAACCCACTGAAAACCCTACACCCTGTTCCCTGTTAACCGGGCATGCGCTTTTTTGTGTCCATATATTTGTCAATTGATCCCACTCCCAAAAATCAGTTGTGCCCATGCCGCATCCGATATACCCTTTCGATCCAATAGAGAATCCAACAGCGAATCCACGAGCACCTGTGATGCTCGCCTTTTGTGCCCAGGAATTTGTAATAGGATCGTATTCCCAAAAATCATCCATCAACGGATAAGCACCTGTGCCGATATACCCCTTGTCGTTGATGGTGAAGACAACGGCGCCGTACCGGCCTGCACCCGGCAGACTTGCGAGTTGCGTCCATAGGTTTGTTGCAGGATCATACTCCCAAAGATCATTGAAGTAAGTACCACCTTCGCCGCAAGTAATATAACCTTTGTTCCCGATAGAAAATCCTGAAGCAAGCTGCCTTCCCTGTGTAGGGAAATTAGCAAGTTGTGTCCAGTAATCTGCAGAAGCAAAAAATGTAATGCAGGAAAATAAAATTGTTGTTGTGAACTTTCTCATGGCTTAGTGATATTACTGCTTGGTTATTTTTTTTCTGAAGATGTTTGTTCCTTCGTTTAATTCAACCCAATACATTCCTTTTGCAAGATGGCTTACGTCAATTTCATGACCGGAAGAGGTTCCTGAAAAATTCATCGTCACTGAAAGTTGCCCAACCATATTATAAATATTGACTGTTATTTTTTTCCCGGAGAGAATATTTCCCTGGATAAATAATTTATCCCAAACAGGATTCGGAAAGACTGCCAACTGTGAACTGCCAACTGTCAACTGGATGTCTGCGATCACATCAAATATTACTGCTTCCACCTCGCAGTCGTTTTCATCCGTTGCGACAACATTATAGTTTCCGCTTTGCGGAGCGATATAATAGTAATCTGTTGCACCTGGAATCAGGTTTCCGTCATAGTACCACTGGTAAGAAGATGCGCCGGGGTTTGCGAACAGCGTATCCCCGTTCTGCAATATTCCCTGTGGCGGTGGATATGGATAAACAGTAATGTAATTGTTCAGCGTAAGGGTATCGGTGCCGCTGAGGTTTGTGGCAATCAAAGTAACCGAGTAGTTTCCCGGAGTATTGTAACAGATACCTGTCGGATCCATGTCAGAACTTGTACCAGGATTTGCACCCGGAAAAATCCAGATGTATGAAGTTGCGTTGATTGAAATGTTGTTGAAGTCAACACATGTTCCCGGGCATACGTGATTGGGTGCATTGAAAAGTGCAATGGGCGAGGTATTGCATGTACCGCATGCCGGATCAATAGTAAATTTCCAGAGATCGTTATGAAAACTTCCGAAGGGTTGTCCTGTACCGCCGAAGACATATAATTCACCGGTGTTTGCAATCCAACCCACACTTCCCATTCTGCCATCGGGTTTGTTGAGCGGGCTTGATACTCCGAGCGTGCCCCAGCTACCGATTGGATTTGGTGTGTTATCACCGCTGATCCATGTCCACTGGTTTGTTGAAATGCAATATTTCCAGAGGTCATTTGTAAAATTGGAAATGGAAGCAGCCTGGCTTCCTCCGAATGTCCATAAATTTCCAACGGCATCTTTCATTGAAACCCTGTTTTCATATCTCGTACCGGGATCATTGAGTGAATCAGTGACGCATTTTGTGCCATACACCGGAAGAGCACCAGGAAGATTGCTGCCATTCATCCATGCCCAACTATTGGTAAGCGGGTTGAACCGCCACATGTCGTTGTAATCAGGAACTAAAGAATAAAAATCTTCACCGCCATAGAACCAGAAATATCCAGAGTTGTCCTTCCAATGTGTGTAAGCGCATCTTGATGCAGGAACATTCGCCGGATCTTCCACCTGGAAAGTACCATATACACCCGGCTGTGAAATCAGCGGAGATCCCTTCATCCATGTCCATTCATTATTTGCTATGTTATACCTCCACATATCATTCACCGATCCCATGCCTGCACTCCATCCGCCAAAAAACCAAAGATCACCGTTGTTATCTGTCCACGACGAAGCAGCTTCCTCACGCGAGGAAGGATTGTTCAAAGGAGAAGGAACACCGATCGTTCCGTATGTTCCCGGATCCATTGATGTTGTAGGCCCTTTCATCCATGTCCATTCATTCGTTGAAATATCATACTTCCATAAGTCACTCAGTTCACCGACCACGGAGTAACCACCATACATCCAAAGGTTATTCGAAAGATCAGTCCAGGTAATGACACCATGTTCACGCCCCGGAGGTTGATTAGCCGGTGAGGAAACACCTTGTACACCGTAGTTGCCGGTATTTCCCGACAATCCGTTGCCCTTCATCCATGTCCATTCATTCAACTGCGGATCGTATTTCCAGAGGTCGCCGTAAGCGCTGAATCCTGAAAACAATCCACCGAACATCCAGAAGGTTCCATTCAAGTCAGTCCATTCACATGCTTCATAAAATGACGGAGGTTTGTTTGCAGGAGACGAAACACCCTGCACACCGAAGGAGCCGGGAGAATTAATCGTGTTGTCGCCATGCACCCAAACCCATTCCCCAACCTGGGCGCGAGATTGTAGGGACAATAATAAAGGCAAGAAAACAATTAGATACTTTTTCATAATGATCATTTCTTTATAAACCGTGAATGAAAATACTGGCAACCGGAAATTAATTCGAGAACGTATATCTCTGGAGGGAGAGAGGAAATATCTGCCTGGCCCGCAGATGATAATGGAACAGTCAAAACCATTTCTCCCAATACATTATAAACTGAAATCTCCGCGACTGTTCCATAAGGCAAACCACGAATGGTTAACGTTTCCAAAACCGGATTCGGAAATATCGCAACTCCCTCTCCTTTGGAGAGGGTTGGGGTGAGGCCTGCTACAACATCAAAGATGGCAGCTTCTACTTCACAGCCATTGTTATCAGTTGCAACAACATTGTAATTGCCGCTTTGAGGTGCGACATAAAATGAAAAGGTAGCACCTGGAATAATATTTCCGTCGAAGTACCACTGGTAACTTACTGCGCCACTATTTGCATACAATGTATCTCCGCCCTGTAAAATTCCTTGTGGCGCAGGAGATGGATAAACAGTAATGTAGTTTGGTAAAATCAGTGTGTCACTGCCATTTGCATTTGTTGCAATGAGTTCAACATTATATTGTCCCGGAGTATTGTAACAAATACTTGTTGGATTCACATCTGTACTTACGGAAGGATTTCCTCCCGGAAAGCTCCAGATAAAACTGGTTGCATTCAATGAAAGATTTGTAAAGTCAGTGCAGGTTCCCGGACAGATATGATTCGGAGAGGAAAAAACTGCTGTGGGTTGAACATTTGAATTTCCGTAAGCCATGATCCATGCCCACATGGAATTGTCAGGTGAAGAACCAGGACCTCCGAAATGTTCAAACTGCACATCGAATACAGTTGCATTGTTTGGCAAAATATTTTTCACATCGCTCAAAGCATCCGAAGCTGCCATCAACTGGTTCGGAGAATCTCCATTGAGTCCGAACAGTGTATTGTTCTCATAGTAAAAACTTCCGGCGGTACCTGCACAAATATTCGGAGGATTGTTAGGATCACCTCCACCTATATTTCCAAGCAACGTTGAGGCAACAGAGATATTTTCACCGTCTGAAGAAGCGTCACACATATACCCTCCATGCATTGCAAATCCAATGGATACATTTGTGTCAACAGGATTTACAAGGTTCAATGTGTATTGTTCAGTGGCCATGAAATCCAGCGTCTTTAAAAAGATCACAGTATTTACAAGTGGCATTGAATTTTTTTGGTAGGCCACGTACAGATAAAAATCAGTAAAGAAATTTGCGCCTCCACCTGCCTGCGCGTATGAGATGTTGTAAGTATTTACAGCCGGGTTCACCTGCGAGGTGATGTCAATGGCATGTACTGCCGAAAGTCCTCCGTAAATTCCCGTTAGAAAATCTGGTGTCGCCTGGTTGCTTGCATCGAATGTAAGCACCATACTGTTCAGGTTCACTGTCATTGTTGGTGCCGGACCGAGCCTTCCCACCATGAGGTATGCTTTCCTGATCGTGGATGTTGAATCGATGTGGAGAGTTATCACTCCGGATCCTGAACCTGTAACGCCTGAAGAAAATGAGCCGCCAGTCACTCCCCCGTTAAACTGATCTTCATAAAGACTCACTTGCGCCTGTATGCTGCAGGTGACAATGCTTAAAAAAAACAGGAAGGTGATCCGTCTACTCATTCCCTGACAGTTTATTGTTTTGTAAATTTTGTCACAAAGCGTTTCTCTCCATCAATTATTTCCAGGTAATACATTCCTGATGGAAAAAGTTGGCAGTTCACAGAATACAGTTCACGGTTAACAGTTAACAGTTCACAGTCAACAGCCGAATACATTTTTTTTCCAAGTAAATTGTAAATTGAAATATCAACAGTTGTTCCGGATAACGGATAACCAGTAACGGTTAACGTTTCTGAAACTGGGTTCGGGAATAGCCTCACCCCCGACCCATCTCCGAAAGAGAGGGGAGTTGTTGAAGCAATGACATCAAAGATTACCGCTTCCACTTCACATCCATTCTCATCGGTTGCAACTACGTTGAAGTTCCCGCCCTCTGTTGCCACATAAAAATATTCCGTAGCACCGGCAATTGCATTTCCATCATGGAACCACTGGTAGCTTGTTGCTCCCTGGTTTGCAAATAAAGTATCTCCACTCTGTGAAATTCCCTGCGGTGAAGGCTGAGGATACACAGTAATAAAATTCGGAAGTGTCAGTGTGTCGACGCCATTTACATTGGTTGCAATCAGCGTCACGCTGTATTGACCGGGAACATTGTAACAGATCTGCGTTGGATTTGCATCTGCACTTACTGAAGGATTCCCGCCGGGGAATTGCCAGATAAATGAATTTGCATTCACTGAAAGATTTGTAAAGTCGGTGCAGGTTCCAGGGCAAATGTGATTGGGAGCTGAAAATATTGCCACCGGCGGACCATTGATGCTGTTCAATTGATTTGGCAATCCAAGTGTGGAAGATCCCACCAGGTTAACCGCGGCAGAAACATAATTGCATCCAGCACCTGAAATATCAGGATCGTTGATGACACTTAAGGTAGAAAGAAAATAACCTGCCAGGTACAACTTGTCGTCAGGTCCCATTTGCAATGCCCATGTATCCGTACTGATAAAAGTTTTCGAGGCAAGAATACTTATTACATCATGCACCTGGATGTCGTATTGGCTCGTCTGGCTGTCGTCAGAAGTGTATAGAAGTTTTCCATCGTTTGAAAACTCAATGCCATAAGCCTGGATGTTATTTGTAGATGGCCAGCTTAAAGGTGCTGAAACAATTCCGGTGGACGTATTGAAACTGTCAAGCTCAAATGAATACAGGTAACGCATGGCATGAGCAAGCTGTGATCCGTCAGGAGAAAATTTCATATAACCGATTTCAACGCCGCCGCCGGCTGAATAAATCGTACCACAGGATGTAATGACCGGTGCTCCAAGTCCCGCTGAAGTTAACAGGTATGCTACAAAATTATTGGTACCCATTTCATGACCAAGCACCCAAATGTCAATGCCGTTATTGTGCTTTGTTGCGCAAACCTTTTCCGCAGAAGGCGTAAAGAGCTGAACGTTTTTCGTCGTGACATCGCCGAGACCACCCTGCAACGTCATGTCTACAATCGAATAACAAAAACCAGATGCACCCTGCGCCTCCGCTGTCGTAAACACATAATAAATTGAAGACATTTGAGGTTGGGCCACAATCAATGCAGATTGTGTTGACGACCCTCCCCCATTCAATCCTGTACCGTTCGGCATAGGGAGGTGATTTTTATTCCAGACAGTAATCCCGTCAGAATAAAATAACAAGTTGCCTGCTGCATCTGCGATACTTGAGCTTCCTTCAGTTGTGTTCACCTGGGAACCGACTGAAACCGGTGACCCTGAATTGAAATCAAGACCTGAAAGACTGCCGAAACACCATTGGTTGTTTTCTCCCTGTGAGAAACAGTTTAGAGAGAAGCAGATAAAAATAGAAACAGGTAAAAGTTTATGCATATAAATATCTTATTGCTTAATGAATTTTGTTGTTAATGATTTTGATCCATGGTTCAGCTTCAGGCAAAAAAATCCGGAAGCGAAATTTCGGGCATCAATTTTCAAGATTGGGTTCATATCGGTTTCCTCGACGCTTGAGTAGACTTTCTGTCCCCCGGTATTATAAATTTCAATTTGAATTTCATCACTTATAGCATGATCAAATTGAATTGTCAATTCATCGTTCACCGGGTTCGGGAATAGCCTCACCCCCGCCACCTCTCCGAAAGAGAGGGGAGATGTATTCGCGATTACATCAAAGATTGCAGCTTCAACTTCGCAACCATTGGCATCAGTTGCAACCACATTAAAGTTTCCGCTTTGCGTAGACACATAGAAATAGTCCGTCGCTCCGGGAATAAGCACACCGCTATAAAACCATTGATAGCTCACAGCCCCCTGGTTCGCAATGAGTGTATCACCACTCTGCATAATTCCTTGCGGGGACGGTTGAGGATAAACTGTTATAAAATTCGGTAACGTCAAAGTATCACTGCCATTTGAATTTGTTGCGATGAGCGTTACACTGTATTGACCCGGGATGTTGTAGCAGATCTGTGTTGGATTTGCATCTATGCTTAGGCCCGGATTGGCACCGGGAAAGGTCCAGATATACGATGTCGCATTCTGAGAAAGGTTTGTGAAGTCAGCGCAGGTTCCAGGACAAATGTGATTATCGGCAGTAAAAATTGCAACGGGAATAAAATCAAAACGAGGAATCTGGTTTGGCAATCCAAACGATGACATAGCTCCATTCAGAAAAACAGCGGTGTCGTTGTAGTTGCAGGCCAATCCCATGGCATTGGGATTATCGATCACTCCAACATATCCTGTTTGATATCGTGCACTGTATATTTTTCCATCCGGACCCAGTTGCAATGGACCCATATATTGATTTGTGGAAGTTCCAATAAGTTGACCTGAAGAAATGATGGCAGCAGGTGAACCTGCAAGCATATCAAACTGGTAAATTCCAGCTGTTGATCCAACCCCGGAAAGCGCCACATAAAATTTGCTGTTGTCCGGAGAAAACTCAACCCCGTAAGGATAACTATAAGTAGTTGGAAACGTAATTGGATTTGAAACAATTCCTGTTGTCCGGTCGAAATCAAAAAGTTCTATCTCGTTTGCTTCACCCACAGCAAGACCAATCCGGGTTCCATCAGGCGTAAATTTCAGGTACCCATGATATCCGTTGTGTACCAGTCCAATGTTACAGATGACTGGAACAAGATTAACACCGGCCGAAGTCAGCTGGTAGGAATAAAAAACATCGGTTGCATATTCATGCGCAACGATCCAATAATCGGTTCCGTTGCTGTGAGGTGTTGCGCAAACTTTCTCGCCTATCGGTGCATGAAGCAGGCTATTCAATACTGTTACCTCACCCAAACCACCCTGGAGTGACATATCGACAACTGAATAATTCAACCCGTCAACCGATCCCTGGTTTGGAGTTGTAAAAATATAATAGAGTGTACTGCTACCCGGCAATGGAACGATGATGGAAGATTCCGAAGAAGAGTTTCCGCCGAGCAAACCGATACCGTTCGTCATCACACTATGAACTTTATTATACACTGTAACGCCATCGGTGTAAAAGAGCAGGTTGCCTGCAGTGTCGGCAATGGAAGCACATCCTTCGGTAGTAAACAAAGCGCCATTTGTCAGTGCGACCGGAGATCCGGAATTGAAATCGATCCCTGCTCCACTTCCGAAGTACCAAATATTATTCTCCTTTTGAGCCAAAGCGGGAATCGAAAAAACAAAAACCGGCAGCAAAAAAAGTCTCAGAACAACATTGAAAAAGTGTAAACGTTGTTTCATTGGCAATACTAAATTGGGTTTTCAAAGCTAATGAAGTATTTGAGTTTTCAAAAGGGCATTTTGGCCAATGAATAGGGTTTTTAGAGGGAAAATGGCTTTGTTAAAATCACCGGAAAGGCACTTCATTAAAATCTTTTTTTAAGAATCTTTCAACCCGGAAATGATTTAAGATGTAGGTTTGAAGCTTCAACCGGCCTGCCATGAATAAGAAGAACTTTTTCCTGCTCCTGTTCTTTTGCGCCAATTTTTTTCAGGTTGCATTTTCACAAAATCCTTGTGCATTTGACGGATCAGAAGCCAAGAAAAAATTCCCTTTACATCCGCAATTCAATTCTTCACGGATGTTAACTGCCGACCATGTACTGCAGGTTGTGACTATACCGGTGGTCGTACATGTGATCTGGCATGACCCTTCAGAAAATATTTCAGATGCTCAGATTTTTTCACAACTGGACGTGCTGAATGAAGATTACCGAAAATTAAATGCTGATACAGGAGTTGTCCGCCCACTCTTTGCCCCACTTGCAGGTGATGCACAAATTGAATTTTGCCTGGCGCAGCGCGATCCGCAGGGAAATGCTTCAAACGGAATTACTCGTACGTACTCTGTTGTTCCTGACTGGGGATGCGATGACAGCATGAAATATTCTGCCAATGGCGGCGCTGATGGATGGCCCGGTGCAGACTATCTCAATATTTGGGTGTGCAAACTGAACTGCGCAAACGGATATGCTTATTACCCGGGAACACCGGATCCCATCGATGGAGTTGTAGTTCATTACTATGTTTTTGGACGTACCGGAAATGTTGCACCCGGGTATCATGGACGTACAGGCGACCATGAAGTTGGGCATTACCTCGGTCTCTATCACACCTTTGACTACACTGGTCTTTGTGAAGGAAGTGATACGAGCACTTGTGCTACCGAGGGAGATTATGTTTGTGATACGCCAGCCGATATCAATCCAGATTTCGGTTGTCCGCCATTTGTAAATGATTGTGCTGATACGCCGGTCGACAATCCCGACCAGACCGAAAACTTTATGGACTACGGCGATGATGATTGCAGGGTAATGTTCACGCTCGGGCAAATTGATCGCATGCGCGGGTATGTTTTCACTGACAGAATTTCATTGCTCACCTCTTTAGGATGTGTTCCACCACTCGGAAATTATTTTGACGTTGGTGTACTTGCACTCGAAGAACCGGCAGAAGAAATCTGCGAAGGGACTACAACACCAGTCATCCGCATTTCAAATACGAGCAATGCAAATCTTACTTCATTGACTGTAGATTATGAGATCGACAGTTCTGGCGTTTCATCTTTGTTATGGACAGGAAACATTGCAGCCGGAACATCGGATACAATAACACTTTCGCCGGTTTCACTTTTTTCAGGAATACATACACTTCACATCATACTAAGCAATCCGAACGGACAAGTTGATCAGAATGCTGCAAACAATTCAGGGGATTTTCAGATCGAAGTCATAAGTACCGGTTTGACGATTCCATTTGCAGAAGGTTTTGAATCCAGCGGCTTCCCTTATCCTCATTGGTCGGTTGAAGATCCCGACAATCACTATGGATGGGAACAAACTTTTCTTGCCGGTGCATACAGCAATGCCTCTATGCGCACCAGGAATTTTTATAACCAGGACAGGAATACTTTCGACGGGCTCCTGACTCCAAAATACAATCTTACAGGGTACCCAGCTGCTGCACTTACTTTTGACGTAGCATACAGCGACCCCAACAGTACATTTTATTCTGACACATTGAGACTTTTGTATTCACTTGATTGTGGTTTGACCTGGACTGTCTTCTGGCAGGATGGCGGAACATCACTGTCAACGGCGCCGGCACCAATTGTATTTTCAGAATTTGTCCCTGACTCAACCCAATGGGAAAACCATCTTGTAACTTTGAACCAGTTTTTAGGCGCTCCTCTCCTATCGCTTAAGTTTGAAAATAAAAACGGCTGGGGAAATGATATGTATGTCGACAACATCAATCTTTCAATTCCAACTTCAATCAGTAATTCGCATATAGATGAAATAGAGATTTATCCCAACCCGGCAGAAACATTTGTAAGGATAAAAAATATTTCATCCTCACAATCAGTCTCTGTAATCAATATGGTCGGAGAAAAAATGTCACTTCCAATAAATATTCTTTCTTCACAAATTAATATCGATGTACGTACACTCGCTTCTGGAATTTATTTAATCCGGATCAATTCAAGGGATGAACACCTGAGCCGGAGTTTTATCAAAAAATAACAGGATGAAAAAAATACTACTTGCATTCACTTTATTGATTTCGACGACTGCATTTGCGCAGAAGGAAAACAACATCTGGTACTTCGGAAAAAATGCCGGGATTGATTTTAACTCAGGCGCTCCCGTTCCACTCACGAATGGAGCATTGAATACGTGGGAAGGTTCTGCATCTGTTGCTGATCCCATCACAGGAAATCTGCAGTTTTATACAAATGGTGAATTTGTCTGGAACAGGAATCACAACTTAATGCCGAATGGTTCCGGGTTGTGGGGACAATATTCTTCGTGCCAGTCATCACTTATCGTTCCTGTTCCCGGAAGCAGCAGTGAGTATTACATTTTTACAACCGATGCGGCTACAGGAGGATTTCCCAATGGAGGATACATGGCTTATTCAATTGTTGACATGAACCTGGCGGGAGGCATGGGAGATATTACAATAAAAAACATTGCGCTCTTCGATACTACAACTGAAAAATTGACAGCAGCTTTGAATGGTGATGGCTGCAAGGTATGGGTACTGGCACACCGCTGGATGTCGGATGAATTTTATGCCTACCTGGTTTCCGATTCCGGCATCAGTGTCCCGGTAATATCTGCTGCCGGAAGCGTGCATCAGTGTGCTGCTTACGGACAAGCGAAAGTATCTCCCGACGGAACGCGGCTAGCATTGCCGGTACCGTGCGACGCATCAGGAAATTCTTATGTTGAGCTTTTCGATTTTGACAATGCTACCGGAATAGTAAGCAACGGAATTCTTTTGCCCCAGGAACATCTTGTTTATGGTATTGAATTTTCACCCAACAGCCGGTTCCTTTACACAGTAGACCACAACAATTCCGCAGCAATCATTTACAAGCAGATTTCACAGTACGATGTAACCGCAGGAAACCCGGCTGCAATCATTGCTTCACGAATCATCGTAGGCGCGATATGGAATGCCACTACTTTTTTCAATGGTTCTGCCCAACTGGCGCCCGACGGAAAAATTTATATAGTTCCCACCGATAAAGATTCTTTGTGTGTAATCAACTCTCCTGACAGTGCAGGTCTTGCATGTAATTTAGTTGTGCCTGGCTTTTATCTCATTAACCATAATGATCATGGATTGCCGAACATAGTGGTGACTGCCCATTTTCCATGCGCACCGCCTGCTGCTTTATTCAGCGCACCCAACCACATTTGCCCTGGGACGTGTACGGAGTTTACCAACCTTTCACTTGGTGCCGACAGTTTTCTCTGGACCTTCAGCGGGGCCAATCCTCCTACGAGCACAGATATGAATCCTGCAAACATCTGCTATCAAAACCCCGGGACGTATAGTGTCACATTAATCGCAGCAAGTACAGTGACCGGACTAAGCGACACACTTACATTAAATAATTACATTACAGTATACCCATATCCTGCACCACAAGGCATCACACAAAACGGCGACACTTTATTTGCCAACCAGGGAGCAACAGCTTATCAATGGTATTTCAACGGCAACATCATCAACGGAGCAACGGATTATTTTTATGTAGCAACCCAGAGCGGGGATTACAATGTTGTAGTTACCGATGAAAATAATTGTGAAGTAGAAGCCGTAATCAACAATGTAATAGCTGGCCTCACCCCAGCCCTCTCCTTTGAAGAGGGAGTTGTGGTGTTTCCGAATCCGGTTTCCGAAACGTTATCCGTTATCGGTTTTCCGCCTGCCCTGCTGACCAGCGGTTCTGCAGCATTATCCGGAACAACCGCGGAGATATCCATTTATAACTTGCTTGGCGAAAAAATTTATGAAGAAAAGAATGTTATCGCCGGTAAAGATGGAAGAATTGAGATCGATTGCCGGCAACTGCAACCAGGAATTTACATCCTTCAGCTTTCAGAAAAAGAAAAACAATCTCTCCGGTTCAAGTTCACTGTCCAGAAGCAAAATTGAAACGGCTTTTTTCCGTAACTATGCAGGCATTAACCGAATAACAAACTGACACCGCGTTACTTCATTCAACGTCTGCGCAATGCCTTGCTGCTCACTGCAGGTGTAATCGTTATTGTCTTTTTCATTTTCAGTTTCCTGCCTGCTGATCCTGCTCTCGGAATCTCCGGACAACGTGCTGATCAATCAACAACAGAAATCATCAATCATGATTTTTCCCTGGACCAGCCTGCTTATATCAGGTTCGCCATTTATATCAACGACCTGCTGCCATTGTCAATTTATAACAGGAAGGTAAAGGAAAGCCCGATATACCTTGATCCTGCGAAATACAGGTCGGCATTCAAAATGTTTTACTTCGGAACCGATAAAGCGATCGTATTCAAATCACCTTACCTGCGAAGGTCATTTCACAATAAGGAAGGCGTTTACGATATGCTGACTTCCCGCTTTAAAGATTCCATGGTGCTGGTCACGGCATCCATCGTCCTTGCAATTCTGTTCGGCGTTTTCCTTGGAATCTATTCTGCTGTCAAACGAAATACTTTTATTGGAAAAATTATTTCATTCATTTCTCTTGCAGGAATTTCCCTTCCCGTTTTTTTCGCCGCCATCGTTGTTGCATGGCTGTTCGGATTTGTACTCCACAGGTTTACCGGATTGAATATGACGGGAGGACTATATAGTGTTGATCCATTCGAAGGTGAATACATCAACTGGAAAAACCTGCTACTGCCGGCCATCGTTCTTTCCCTGAAACCAATGGCATTGATCATCCGCCAAAGCCGACGGTTATTCCTGGAAGTAATGAGCCAACAACACATACTTGCTGCAAAAGCAAAAGGAGTAAGGAAGACAATGCTGTTGTTCAACCATGCATGGCTCAATACCACGGCGCCACTGGTGTTACTTTCATACAAATGGCTTGGCTCGCTCCTCGGTGCTTTGGTATTTACTGAATTCATTTTCAACTGGAACGGCATCGGCAAGCTTACAGTCACTGCCATTCTCAATACCGACCTTCCCGTAATGATGGGAATCATATTATTTATTTCCGTGATTTATATTCTGATTTACACCTGCGCAAAATTATTGTACAGTACGCTGGATCCGCGGGTAGATTTAAAAATGAGATAATGAGAACAAAAATAATTGCAGGGAACTGGAAGATGAACCTTGATTATGCCCAGGCCATGTCGCTTGTTGATGGCATCATGCAGATGACAGATGACAACATGCAAACCCGCATCGTACTTGCTCCGCCATTTCCGTACCTCGCACTGGTGGAAATGCAAAGTAAAATGCGCACGAATATTTTTATTGCGGCGCAGAACTGCTCCGACAAAGCCGCAGGCGCATACACCGGGGAAGTAGCTGTTTCTATGCTTCGGAGCATTGGAGTGGAAGGCGTCATCATCGGCCATTCAGAGCGGCGAACGATCTATAAAGAAAGTGACTACGTGATCGCGGATAAAGTCAGGCGCGCTCTTGAGAATGGAATTCAGCCGATATTTTGCTGTGGAGAATCCCTCGAGGAAAGAAATTCAGGCCGGCACTTTGACGTGGTCAGGTCCCAGGTTGAAAATGGAATTTTTCATGCAGGCGGAACTGAAATCGCTGACAGCATCATTGCTTACGAACCTGTATGGGCCATTGGTACAGGAGTGAATGCGACGGCAGCTCAGGCACAGGAAATGCACAAGTTCATCAGAACGCTCGTGAAGGAAAAATATGATGAACAGGTTGCAGGCAAAATCCGGATAATATATGGAGGCAGTGTTAATTCATCAAATGCTTCCGAGCTGTTCGACTGTGAAGATGTTGATGGTAGCCTTGTAGGAGGTGCCTCGCTGAAAGCTTCAGAATTTGCTTCCATCATCATAGCGATGGAAAAAAAATTATCTTAAGAAAGATATCTTTCCCTGATCACCGTCATATGGTGCTGTTGGTGAACGTAAATCATGTAAATGATGGCACGCACCGAAATCTCCACTTCATTTGCAATTCCTTTGAAGCCAATCATCTCAGGACTGAAGTTGCCAATGAGCGACAGTGTAGCTTCCCTTACCGTTCTCAACTCTTCTGAAATATTTTTAAGTGAACGCTTGCTGTAATTGGATGCAGGTGTGTAAAGGTTCTCATCAAAACCCGGCAGCGGCGTCCTGTCCTTTCTTGCAATGCACAATGCCCTGTAACACATGATCCTTTCCGTATCACAAACATGACCGACCACTTCTTTCACTTGCCATTTACCCGGCGCGTACGCAAAGCCGGCGCGGTCTTCGTCAATGGAAGAAAGAAATTGCTGAGTTTCATCACGCTGCTTACTGATGAGCTCAAACAGGTCGTCATCTGCATTTACATATTTAAGATAACCCTTGTAATAATTGGATAACTCTTCCGCTTTTGGAATTGCAATGGGAAATGCCTTGCTGACTTCTGTCCTTGCCTCCATCGTTGCGTTCATCAGTTTACGGCAATTTTCATTTTCTCATACGTGTTGTCATTCATCGCTTCGATGGCACGTTTCAGCGCAGCATTGCGTTCATTGTACACTTCAATAGCCCCTTCAATATTCCAGAGGTTTTGCGCAATGATGGCCTTAATATTCAGCTTGATCAGGTCATAGGAAAGTTTTAATCCGACGCTGTCTCTTTTCACTTTCAGCTTCTCTGCATTTGCAAGAAAATCATTCATGAACTTGTCGCTGACTGTAAACTTGGTTTTGAAATCGGTGATTGTCGGGTAATCTTTTTTCAATTCACTCCTGTTGTTGTCGACATAGGACAGTACAAAATCGTTGAATGCATTCTGTCTTCTTAAATCTGAAAAGAAGTTGCTGAACTCTGTGGTGTCAAGCGGCACAAACAAGTCTGGCATTATGCCGCCGCCGCCATGCACGAGACGCTTGTTATTGGTGAAGTACTTTGTTGAATCACTGAAGTGAACGCTGTCAGCATTTGTGAGTTCACCATTCTTGATCCGGTTTGAGAAATCAAGATCGTAAGATTCTTCATCTCCCAGCTCATATGGTTTCTGGATGCAGCGTCCGGATGGAGTGTAATAATGAGCCACGGTCAGCCTGATGGCAGAACCATCGGGAAGCTGGATTGGTTTCTGAACAAGGCCCTTGCCGAAAGAACGCCTGCCAATGATGAGCCCGCGATCCCAATCCTGCACAGCGCCCGAAACGATTTCGCTTGCCGATGCAGAACTTTCGTCAATGAGAATTGCAAGTCTGCCTTTTTCGAAACCTCCGATACCGGTCGAATTATAATCCTCGCTCTGCGTTGCTCTTCCACGGGTGAACACAATTTTCTTTCCGTCAGAAAGAAATTCATCACTCAGCTCAACTGCACGGTTCAGGTATCCTCCACCATTGTCTTGCAGATCGAGGATGAGTGATTCCATTCCCACATCTTTCAACTTGGCTAGTGCAGCTTTAAATTCTTCAACGGTATTGTCGGCAAAGCGGCTGATCTTGATATAACCGATCTTCGGAGTCACCATATAAGAAGCATCTACACTGAACAGCGGAATCTGGTCTCTTGTAATTGTGAAGTCGATAAGATCAGGATTTCCCCTGCGAAGTATGCTGACTGTAACCTTTGTGCCTTTATTTCCGCGAAGGAGTTTCAGAACGTCAGGGTTTGTGATTTTTATTCCTGCTTTTACAACACCGTCGATTTTTACGATCCTGTCCCCTTGCCGTATGCCCAGCTTTTCACTTGGACCGCCGGGTATTGTCTGCGTCACCATGATCGTATCTTCAAGGATATTGAACTGAATCCCGATTCCTTCGAATTTGCCGACAAGCGGTTCATTCATTTCACGCATTTCTTCGGCAGGAATATATACGGAGTGCGGATCGAGGTCCTTCACCATGGCGCGGATTGCATCATCCGTAATTTTCTTTTCGTCGACGGTATCAACGTAAGCATACTTGATAGCCTGCAATGCATATTCAATTTTATTGGGCTGGTTAAAAGGCTGGGAAAACGCCAATGAAGCACAGCATACCAGAGTGATAGTAAAGAAGGATTTAACTTTATAGATCATCATATTTATTTTTGAAAACACAAAACTACGCAAAAGAAAAGCCGGCTGCGATGATTTTATGATCTCATTAACAGATATTTATTCATCCTCTTCAGCCGGTATTGTGTCAGACGGAACCACCATTTCATGCGCTATTCCTTTCAGGGCTACATTCGGAACAATGGCGTCATATTCTTCCTGGGTGATGAGATTCTTCCTCAGCATGAAATTTGAAACCACGCGATAATAATCGGCCAGGTAGGGTTTGAGGTTTCCCTGTACATCGAAAGAATATTTGAACCACTTCGGATGAGGGAGCAGGCTTGCAAGAAAAATACTTTCCGACAAAGTAAGCTCCGATGGTTTCTTGTTGAAATAAAAACGGGAAGCTTCGCCTACACCATAAATTCCCGGTCCCAATTCAATGATGTTCAGGTACACTTCGAACATTCTTTCTTTGCTGGTCAGCCGGTTGCTCTCGATCAGCCATACGATCAACGCCTCTTCTGCTTTCCTTGCAATGGTTTTATGCTTGCTCAGGAACACATTTTTAACAAGCTGCATGCTGATGGTACTGCCACCCCTTACAAATTTTTTCCTCCGGTAATTTTCAGCAATCGATTTCCTGAATGCTTCTTCATTGAAACCATTGTGAAAGAAAAAACTACCGTCTTCAGAGGTAAGGATTGCATTTCTCAGGTGCTGAACCACCTGGTTCAACGGGGTGAAATCGGGATTGGAATCACCGACAATAAATGACTTGTATGGAAATTCATATTCATACACCGTGTGCAGGAATTCACCGTTCATTTTATAAAGATTTTCCTTCCCGGATTTCCTCAGGTGGAATTTTACTTTCGTCATCTTGGAATCAAATTCAACGCTGTCAGGTATGGAAGAATCAAGCTTGAAATGCAAAGCATACTGAAGTTGACCGTCAGCTTCAATGCCCCGGGTTTCATCAAATACACCGGGAGGAAGCGAATTGAAAAAATCAGTCGCGGGAGTTGAATCGGTGTGCAGGTCCATCTCATAAACATTGCTTCTCCCCGAAGTAAATTTGAAAAAGGGATGGATTTCTATTTTATTCAGAACTGCCGAAGAAGTGCTGTCGAGGGAAATTGAATTGGCGGTAAGTGAAAGATTATAATTGAACGTTGCATGATCAATTTTTACCGTATCATCTGAAATTCTTTTGTGGTACATGTAAAATGCTTTTGCAGAAAACCGGCCGCTCATATCAAATACACTCCCTGAATAATTACTTTCATCCAGTGCAATGTGCACCGTATCAAATCCTGCTGTCACATTGAAAAGCTCCTTAAATAAAGGCAGTCGCGCAGGACCACTCAAAGGATATATCGTTGCATCATACATCCTGCTTTCCTGGTCGAAAGTCCCCGTCATTTTCCATGAATGATTTTGTTTTACGTCTTCCAGCATGCCTTCCATTTTTTCTACTGATGAAATAAATTCCGGTATCCGCACACGCGTTTCAAAGCTGTCGGTAACAAAACTCAACTCAAGATTCCGCATTTCCGCATTTTGAGGTGCAAGATCAAACGCCTTATCAAATAATCGATTGAATGCAGAAGCATAATTCATCCCTTTTTTTTCCGTAGCTGAAGAATCAATGGCTTGAAATTCCGTGTTGCCTTTCAGAACCTGGGAATAATTACACGTACTGTCGTTGCAAAGCAACCTGATATATCCATTTTTCATCACGAGGGTTTTCATCCTCACATTCAAGAGCAGCAATGAAGGAATCGATGGGGTGGCCGATAGTGTGTCAAGACTCAGCAGGGTGTCGCCATTCGCCGTACTGATTGAAATGTTTCTCATTTCCACTGTCATCATTCCGCTGAAAGAAGCTTGCCCCACCGAAAGTTCAAAATGATAATTCCTGTGAAGGCGCTCTGAAATTTTTTCAATAGCAGAATTCAGGAAATAATTCCGGAAGAGAAGGAAAAGCAGCAGAATCAGCAAGGCGCCGGCAACAAATGCCCTGAATATTTTTCTTCCTGTCATGATAAAGTTTGCTCCCGATAGCTATCGGGAGGCAAGATGGAGAATGATTCAATGCAAGGCAAGTGATGACTTACTCAATGGATTCAATCAGGTAAAGATAAACTTCACCTGAGCGCTCAATCGCCGGTCCGCTGAAATAAACAGGAGTGTACTTAACAAAATTCGACCATAAGGCTGCTTGTTCCGGGTTTTTCATGCTGAAAAAATAAAAAGGGTTCCTGCTATTTTTTTCCAGGACCTGAATCAATCCTCTTTCATAATTGAAGCCGAGAGCCGCGTTCATTTCCCTGTTCCATAAAAGAAAGCTTGCATCCCTGCTCAATTCAATAGTATAAAAAGATGTGTCCTTATAGGCCGACAGGTTATTTAATGTCCAGTAATCCGTAACGACAAAGGATCCGGGTTTGATTATTTCTTTCTGCCAAACTTCTTTTAGATTTTCAGCAGTAGAAAATTTCTCCTGGTAGTCCTTGACAAACGCAAACACTCCTGCAGGAATCTGAAGGAATAAAATCAAGAGAAATAAATAATTCTTTACTCCAGCACTTTTATTGCATGCAATCCATGCTGAAAAAAGGTACCCGATGAAAACAAATCCAACGTACCTCGCACTGTTCAATGGGAAGACAAATGAAAACAAGCATGTAAGTGAAATGTTGACAAGAAATAATACCAATGCTTTTTTGTTTTTCCTGATTGAAGCAATTGTTATGACAAGTATCAAAAAGAAAATGGCCAGTGAAATCAATCGAAACAGGATTGTATCGTTGTCGAGAAAAAAATTTGTATTCCACCAGTGCGCATTTTCAAAAGCAGGGAATGGAAAAAACGATTTCACAATCACGGTTACGAAAAGATAAAGCTGTGTTGCGTTCCAGTGCTCCTTCCAGAAAGCAATGTTCAGCTGGCTGTCGTACGGAGGAAAAATAAAATAAAGTGACGGAAGAAAAATTAAAAATCCTAAAAGCATTTTTGCCATGTACCTTTTTTCCGACCTGAAATTTTCATAACAAAACGATACATGCAAGCTCACCGCAAGAATTAACCCAACCAAATGTACATTCGAAAGAAGAAATAAGAGTGCATAATAAATTATTCTATTCTTTTTTGAGAGGGATTTACCGAGTGCAGCAATGCAGCAGGCAAAAAATATTGCCGGCATATAGTTGCGCGAAATCACGGCATATTCGAAAGCGAAATAATACCCGCACAGTATCAAAACTTTTTGCACCCGGCTAAACGGGGATTTAAAAATTATGATCAGCGCAGTTCCAATTGCAAAACATGCCTGTAGAATTTTCAGCCAAACCAGTGCATGGGTAAAACGGGTTATTGCGAAAAGGCATATGTACCAGAATGGCGGGTGTCCTTCATATCGTATGTTGGAAAAAAGCAGGAATAATGTTTCAGATCCTTTGGCAATATTCCATGAGTGAAGTTCATCCCCCCAAAGTTCATGGTGTGATAATCCGGTAAAAAGCAAACAACCATAAAACAGTAATATTATGGCATTGAACACATTGTCTTTTACTGGAATCATGAGGGAGAGTGCTAAGAAAAGGATATTTAAAGGGTAAAATACCCACTCTCTTCTATTTTAATATTCCCAGATTGCAATGAATAAATGTAAAATTCACAAAAAATAAATTTACAAGACCCTTCATTTAACCTATATTTGCAATCGAATTATCCCCACATCGAAAAATGAAAAATTTTGCACCTTTTTTTCTTTTGTTTACCTTTTTGGCCTTAAACACCTATGCACAACCAGCCAATAATAACTGTGCTAACGCTACAAATTTAGCAGTTAACGCAGCTTGTATAGCCGGAACTACGGATGCTGCCACTGTCCAGGTTGGAGAGGTGACTTTACCTTCCTGTGCTGCAGGGACCTTTAACCAGACAGTCTGGTATAAATTCACTGCTACTTCAACGCATATGTATGTCCAATTGAACCTGACAACATTTGCAGGAAGCGGAGCAACATGGGGACCCGGCTATTGGACAAGTGTAGTTTATAATTCTTCCAGCTGTTTGCCAACTGCAGGTACCATTATTTCATGCCAGACGTGCAACAGCCAGGGAAATGCAGATGGAGTTATTGCGAACGAAATGTTCGGCCTTACGGTGGGTTCCGTTTATTACATACAGATTGGATACCGCACCGGAATGGGTGTAAACCTCATACCGAATTTTTGCATCAAGGTGAGCGATCAGTTCACTCCCGATTGCAATACATGCGCGAATCCTTGTGGACCAGCCTGCGGATTTACGACACAACCAACCGCTGCGCAAGTCACTGCCAATTGTCCTTCTTATCCACAGAACCAGTTTAATGAAGGAGCAGTAACTGATACTCAGTGCTACACATTCAATGCAATCAACGACACTGCAGATTTCCAGGTGATCGTAAATTCAACATGCGGATCGGGAAACGTTGCAAACTTTACGTGGAACCTTTATCAATTTGGAAATTGCGGTGCGGGAGCGATTCAATCAGGGAATCTTTCCAGTCTTAAGTTCGCGAATTTAACTATCGGAGCAGGGTATGTTTTCTGCTATACGCTTACTGTTCCTGCAGGATGTTATCACACTGCTTATTGGCCTTATTTTATTGGCGCCACTCCACTGCCCGTAGAATTACTTTCATTTACGGGAGAGCGTGATAAGGAAATGGTTTCTCTCCGGTGGTCCACTGCATCCGAAATAAATAATGATCACTTCAACCTTCAGCGTTCATCCGACCAGGAAAATTTTACAACGATCGGAACCATCACCGGTGCAGGGAATTCAACTATAGTCAAAGGATATTTTTTTAATGACCTTGATCCTCTCACCGGCATCAATTATTACCGGCTTCAGCAAATTGATTTTGATGGCAAGACGACTACTTATCCTGTGGTTGGCTTAAGGTTTGACCGCAACGTATCCAGTCTCTTCCCGAATCCTGTAAGTGAATTTTCCAACCTGTCGTTTTCCAGTGATAAAGACAAACTCATTGAAATACGTGTATTTGATGCTGTTGGGAAGATGGTATTTTCAAGCAATGAGCAGGTAATAAAGGGGGAAAATGAAATTCACTTTGATGTATCAACATTTTCAAAGGGAATCTACTATTTACGTATCAGCGATGAATTTTCAACTGATCATATCCGCTTTACAAAAAACTAATCTTCCTTTATTTTTTTTGAAGCGTTCGGACGATCAACGACTTAGTTGCAGGCATGTTTTTTTGTTTCCATTGAGTAAGTGAAAATTTTTTCAGTTATAAAAACCCATTTATTTTTCTCCAAAAAAAATTTAACAAGGCAGTGACAACATCAGATACCCTTCCGTTACGCATCTTACTGGTTGATGACGATGTAGATGATTGCGATCTATTTAAGGATGCTGTGGGTGAAACAGGATTGCATGCAACGATTGAAATTGCTCATGAGGGAGTAAAAATTATGCAGCTTTTTAACACACGTGCGGAATATCTGCCCCACCTGATTTTTCTTGATCTGAATATGCCGAAAGTAAGTGGAACTGAATGTTTGCGCGAGATCAGGAGGGCATCTTACCTGAATGGTATTCCTGTAATCATGTTTTCAACTTCCTGTACAGAAATTGATGTCGAAGAATCTTTTGCCGGCGGTGCAAATCTTTATCTCCAGAAGCCTACACATTATCAGCAGCTCGTTGATATGTTGACGAAAGTTCTGCTGCTTGACTGGAGGAAATACCTCATTGAGAGGAAACGCAGCAATTTTGTAATAGCACCGAGGGTTGCTGTTGGTTATTAGCTGTTGGCTCTTGGCTCTTGGCCATTCGCTGATTCAATTGGAAATTGGTAATTGACACTGGTACTGGTACTGGCAACTGATTTCATTGGCACATTTTTTCTTAAACTTTTCCAAACTATTCATCTTTAATTTAATAATAATGGAAAATAATTCAGAAAAAAATCTTGATGAAAGAAGAAAACTGGAATACCTAAAAGAAAAAAAAAGTCAAAATCTCCAGATATTACAAAACAGGATTCATGAATTGCAGATTGACAAGCAGAAAAAGGAAAGGGATTTAAGGCAGCAATTTAATTAAGATCAGTTTTAGCAACCTTTTAAATTAATTCAGGTACCTGTAGGATCGGAATCAGGTGTGGCTACTATTTCTCCCTAAGCGATCCCTCGAAAATTTCTTTTTGTGGTCCGTGCATGTTTGTCCACGTGGCTACTCCTTCTATTTTATTTCCCGAAATCTTTCCTTCCCACACGATGGTGGAACCACCAAGGTTGCGGCCTTCAGCAGTAAAAGTTGAATCATTCATAAACGAATATTCAAACGGCGGGAATTTTTCTCTTTCACTCATAAATTTACTGGCAAACTTGTCTTTGATGAAGCTCAACTCATCTTTTGTCCATTTGATACCGTCTCTTGTTTTTCCTGAGACTTGAAGGGTGATTTCAAATGTTTTTCCGTAGAGGGAAGACTGGCTGTAAGCAATTTCATGCGTGAATACGACCAGGATAAAAAGAAATAATTTCATTGCTAATAATATAAAATCAATACTTCATAGTAGTACCTGACTTCACAATTCTACCGTCAATGCGAAGTTCATACAAATACATACCGGGTTCAAGATTTCCTGTATCAAGTATTATATGGTCACGGAATGATTTTCCCATCACTTTTCTACCGGTGATATCAAGAAGAGAAAAGTCAAATGAACCACTTTCAGTTTTTACATTCAGTTCCTGACTGAACGGCAATGGATATAAGCTGACATTTTTATAAATCTCCAGGTCGTTTATCCCAATTGGAAAGTCAACAAAAAAATGAGTGGTCAGATAATCCTTCCTGTTTGTACAAGGATCATTTACCAACGAAAGACGAAGTGTATCCAGCAGGAGGCTGAACTGGTAGAACCCGGTAACGCTTGTGTCACAACTAACATCTACAATGTCCCGAATCGTAAGGAGATTCCCCTGTTCTGTATAAACTGAAAAGCTGCTCCAGTTGATATTGTCGAGGCTATATGCAACGGTGTCATTATTATAATTCCAGTACTTGTCAAAATTGTTTAGCTGGTCATATGATCGCCACCTTGTATTGTTAAGTAACTGCGCATTCACGGCTTTAAAGGAAACTGAAATCAAAATAATAAGAGCAATTCGCTTCGTAGATTTAATCATTGGATTTATTAAGGACAGCAAACCTAATGATATCAGGGCATAATTAAAAGGTTCCAAAAAGTTCGGCGATGTCTTATTTTGAATTTAATAACTAAAATGGAACGCAGATTTACGCTGATCTTTAAGATTCATTATGATTTATGTCTGCGATAATCAAGATAATCTGCGTAATCAGCGTTCTGATTTTTTAGTTAATCTTAAACTGAGACACAACCAAAAGTTCAACCATGTTGTTTGAATCTCTTAATAAATTGAATAACTAAATATACCGGAAACATAAGCATGAAAAGCAGTGCTGAAAATAATAGGGTGTTTACAATGGCCTGTAAAATATACGATGAAACGAGCCAACGCCGCGGTTCAAATATAGAAAATACGCCCATTGTCACCGATGAAATGATCAGTGATATTAAATACATGCGCAGCGTATGCTTTTCAAATCCAGCCATACGACAAAGATAAAACCGATTTCCGATGCTGTCAGGTCTTAGAAAAGCGATATTAGTTTCTCACAAACCTGAACCTTGAAACGGTATCCTGGCCGGTCATCTCCAAAAAATAAAATCCCGGTACCAGCAACCCGCAGTCAATTTTGAAATCGACAGGATCATTCAGACTAGTTCGATTGGCAGTATAAATTATTTCTCCAGCTGCATTGAAAATAGAAACCTTACCGGTAAAATTGTGATTGCCTGATATGGTGAGAAAATCCGTGACGGGATTAGGAAACACCAAAACTCCATCTCCGTTGGAGAGGGCTTGGGTGAGGCCTGATAGGACATTATAAATCGCAGCTTCCACTTCACATCCGTTTTCATCAGTTGCAATCACATTATAATCTCCGTTATCAACAGTAACAAATACATTATTCGTGGCGCCGCTAATTGCACTGCCATTGTAATACCACTGGTATAATGAAGCGCCTGGATTTGCAACGAGACTATCACCTTGCTGTTGTATAGACTGCGGTGCAGGATAACCAAAGACGGTTATTGCATCTTCAAGCACAACTGTGTCAGATCCGTTGGCATTGAAAGCAATAAGCGTCACATCATAACTTCCGGGCGAAGTATAACAGATGCCGGAAGGATTAAATGAAGTGCTTGTATCAGGTGAAGCGCCGGGAAAACTCCATTGCCAGCCGACTGATCGTATGGAAAGATTCAGGAATGAAGTGCATGTACCCGGACAAAGTTGCTGCAAAGCCGCAGCCGCAGCGACAGGCGGAAAAAATGTTGTATCACAATATTTGACGATCCAAAAATCCCTGCTGTTATTCCAGCTTGCAAACGAACGATCTCCACCGGCGCCGCAATTGGGACCATTTGCATTCACAACAGCATAGCACTGGTCGCGGGTTTGAATGGCCATCCCTATTTCATCATGACAGGGAGTGAATACGGTTTTGTCCCATTGTTTTGTAAGAAGTGAATCATACTTCAGGAACCATGATTGCTCCTGGCCGAGGTTGCTTTCTGATTTGTTACCGCCGATTTGTGAATAGGATGTACCGGCAAAAAGATAACCTCCATCCCTGGTCAGTGATACGTTTCCAAACTCATCTTCATTCCCGGTTCCGCCAATACTTTTGTCGGAAATTTTGTTTCCGAGCGAATCTATTTCGAGGATCCAAAAATCAAATCCGCCCCAAAGTGGTTGCGTTTTATTTCCACTGAGGTCTGATCCTGACCTGCCGCCTGCGATGATACGACCGCGGTTGTCTTCAACGAGTGAAAAAAGAATGTCACTTTCAGTCCCCCCAAAATCACTGTCCCATAATTTATTTCCTAATGAATCAGTTTTGATGATCCAGTAATCTTCCATTCCCCATACGTCAGTAGTTTTGTCTCCGCCCGCCGTAGATCGCGAAGATCCTCCCAGCAGGAATCCACCATCAGTTGATTGCCTGGCAGAATATAGCTTGTCCAATTCAGCACCACCGAACGTCTTGTCCCATAATTTATTTCCCAGCACATCTATTTTCACGATCCAGAAATCAAGCAAGCCCTGGTTGGGTTGTGTTTTATCTCCACCGATGCCGGAGGCAGAACTTCCGCAGAGTAAAAATCCGCCGTCACTAACAGGTACAATTACATTTAAATGATCAGAACCGATCCCGCCGAAATCTTTATCCCACAGAATTGTTCCTTCTGCATTCAATTTCAAAATCCAGAAATCATAATTCCCATTTGATGGCTGGGTCTTATCACCGCTGATATTGGAGGCTGATATACCTCCGAGGATATAACCACTGTCGGCCGTCTGAACCAATGTGTACAACTGGTCTCCATTGGCACCGCCAAAATCCTTGTCCCATAACTTATTTCCAAGGGAGTCAGTTTTTACAATCCAGTAATCGTAAATACCGGAACCATTTCTCAATGGTTCTGTTTTATCCCCTCCTATATCGGAATAAGTATAACCGCCAATGATAAATCCGCCATCAAAGGTTTGTTGAAAATATGTTGGCTCTTCGTCCTCAAGTCCGCCGAAGTTTTTATCCCACATTTTTACCAGGGGATTTTGCGCAATTGAAAAATTAAGGGCAGCCAGAAAAAGCTGTAAAAGGATTAAAGTAATAAGCTTTTTCATAGGGAATTATTGATTCCCCAATCTAATCTCTTACCTCAATTTTTAAGAAGATTTTTGGTAAAACGGAGGTTCTGCGTGGTGAATACAGCCCCTTTGAAACACTGATCTGTGGCCGGAATGGCCCCGGTAGTTAATCTTTCAGGAACCTG
>Ga0190274_10000372_pt1 | contig 27648 bp, 21 predicted proteins | sample Popmic531T_FD_133002 | JGI IMG/M metagenome (GOLD analysis project Ga0190274, IMG submission 133002) | Populus adjacent soil microbial communities from riparian zone of Yellowstone River, Montana, USA - 531 T | ecosystem: Environmental > Terrestrial > Soil > Riparian zone | place: USA: Montana... | reverse complement strand
GTTGGTAGAGGCGTTCGGCATCGGGGGATCGGCCCGCGGCGACGGCGAGGTCGCCCAGCTTGTTGTAGGAGATGCCGAGGTCGCGGCGGTAGGTGGTGTTGCCGGGCTCCAGCTCGGTCAGCTCTTGGCGCAGCTGCAGCGACTGTTGGTAGAGGCGTTCGGCGTCGGGGGATCGGCCCGCGGCGACGGCGAGGTCGCCCAGCTTGTTGTAGGAGACGCTGAGGTCGCGGCGGTAGGTGGTGTTGCCGGGCTCCAGCTCGATCAGCTGCTCGGTGAGCTCCCGGGACTGTTGGTAGAGGCGTTCGGCGTCGGGGGATCGGCCCGCGGCGACGGCGAGGTCACCGAGTTTGCTGTACGAGACGCTCAGATAGCGGCGGAAGGTGGTGTCTTCTGGTTCCAGCTCGCTCAGGCGTTCGTCGATCGCAAGTGCGCCTCGGAAGATCAGCTCGGCTTGGGCGCTCCGACCCTGGGAGACGGCGAGCTCGCCGAGCTCGTCGGAGCTGCTGCTCAGATCTGCTTGGGCGTTGGGGGTCATCCTGGCCACGCGGTGCTCGGTCAGGATGGCGACGTGAGCGCGGATGAGCGCATCAAGGAGCGTACTGCGGCCAGAGTGTTCGTCGCTTGACCGGAGTTGTCGGGTGGCACGTGCGACGAGGTCGCCATGCCGTGCCACGAGCGCGGTTGCGGCGACGTGGGCGGTCTCTGTGCCACCGGCCATGCGGGCTAGGACGTCCAGTGACCGTTCCACCTGAACGTCAGATTCGAGTCCAAGGACGTCAACGAGCGTGTCCAACCCGCCATCCTCCAACGCTTCGAGGACGTCGGCGATGAGCGCCTCGCCGAGGCGATCGGGCTGGAGGGCGTTCCACCGATCCGGGCCGGGGTAGAGCCGCGCCATCGCGGTGTCGAGGGTGGCGGCTGATTCCTCGCTCACGCCTGGGACGAGGCGTACGAGAGCGCTGACCTCGTCGGGGCTGCGGGCACCGGCCAGGGTCGCCAGGGCGACTGCCCACTTGACCACATTCGGGTCGACGTCGCCTGGTATGCGCCAGTATCGAGCCTCATGCGCCAAGGCGCGCTCGAGGCCCGGGCGCTGTCCCGCTACCCACCCTGGTCCGGTCAAGGCCGCGTCGTACGCTTCGAGAAGTACGTCGAGCGGACGTCCGTACCCCTCGGACGTGAGGTTCGACGAGGGGACGTTCGAGTCATCCCACGTGGGCCCGTACCAGGATCTGCCGAAGCGTTTGTACGCGACCGCGAATAACTCGGCGCGTTGGTCGAGGGTCAGACCCGCTGTCGCCGAAGCCTGATCGGTCGCGGCCTCCAGCGCCACCAATGCACTCCCAGAGGCGAGCTCGCGAATCACGGCGACGCCAGCACCCGGGCCACGTTGCGGGCGGCTCAGCAGCAGGATTCGTACGGGCTCCACCTCGGAGGCCGAGCGAGCGAGCACGGCGAGGCGCTCGCCGAGCTGGTCAGGGTCGCGCTCCTCGGCGTAGTCGACGATGAGCAGTCGCGGCAGCCGGACCGTGTCGGCGCCTCGGTCCACGCTGGGCAGCATCCCCGACAGCCAACCCAGCTCGCGGATCGCGGAGGCTGCCTCGATCGCGAACCGGGACTTGCCGGATCCACCAGCGGCGTCGAGATAGCTGATCGCGAACGGAGCTCGTGCCCGACACCAATCCAGGAACCCCTGTATCTGATCGGCACGGAACATGTACGGGACGACCCTGAACTCCGGGCGCAGCATGATCGACGGCAGTCCCGCCCCGGGTTCGAGGGCGTCGCCGTACCACGGCCAATCGACGTAGTCGTCGGCGTCCGGAATGGGCAACGCCTTCGCCCATTCTTCGCGTCCTTGCCACGCGTTGCGGGCATTGGTCCTCAGCAGTTCTGGGCCGCCTACAGCCAGCTCCCCACTGAGGACTGAAGATTCCAGTGCGCTGACAGGTGCTGCCCACCCGCCACGTGCGTCGTCCGGGTCCCGGGTGACCGACATCAACCCGACGACACGGCGCAAGGTCGGGCACACCAACGGCGCGCCGCTCAGCCCCGGGGGTGCTTCGCCGGCCTTTAAGGACAAGAACCCGTCACCGTCCTCGCCGACGTAGCGGAACGACGAAGGAGAGCCGACCGCGCGTACGCCGTGCTCGCGTGTTGCGAACCCCCACGCGTGCGGCTCCGTCGTCCGGCGCGGCTCGGCCGAGCTGAGCGGGGCCACGACGTGGTCGGACCAGTCCGCCCAGCTCAACACGGCAAGGTCGGGGAACGGCCAGAAGGCACTCTGGTCGCCAGAACGCGCTGACGACTGTGCCTTCACGGTTGCCGACAGCGACTCCGGCGGCGTCTCTTCCGGTGCTATCGACGCCCGTCTGTCGGGGATGAGCCGCACCTCGGCTCGCCCGGCAACGACATGAGCGCAGGTGAGTGCGATCCCCGGCGCTACCAGCACCCCTGAGCCCAAGAGCTTCTCGCCGTCGGCGCTCTCCACTTGAACGACGAAACGACGAAGATGTCTGTCGGCGACCTCGGCGAGCATCGGTCGGACCGCCCTACGCCGGGGCGGTGCCCGCCGTCCACTTCAGGGTGACCGTGAGTGCGGCTTCTCCGCCCCCGTCCACGATGAGGCCGGTGAGCTTGCCGGACTTGGCGGTCAGCTTGATGCCGAACCCAACGGTTGCCTCGTCGGGCTGGACCTTCTCCCAGGCCTTCGCGAGCTCCGCCGCGACACCTTCCAGGGTCGAACGCACTCCGTCGAAGGACAGTGCCTCCGCAGCGCCGATGACCGATGGGCCGCCGCCGTCCGCCAGCTCGACGAAGAACTCAGCTCCGTCTGCTACGACCAGCCGAGTGCTACCCATGGTCCGTCACATCCTTCCTGACGTGATGTCGATCCTGGAGGGAGCCAAGTGCATCAGACGACGCTAGTCAACGACCCGGCGGACGCAGGCGCCGCCGGACCAGGTAGCCGACGAGCAGCAGCACCAGCACGACGCCGACGACCGGCGTGCCTTCGACGAGCACGGTGTTGACGGTCTCGATGTGGTTGCCGGCCTGGATCCCGACCGTCGTCCAGAGGGCCACCCAGACCGCGGCCCCCACCGCGTTGGCGGCCGTGAACCGTTGCCAGGCCATGGTCGTCACACCGGCCACCACCCCGTTGAGGCGGCGCAGGATCGGGACGAAGCGACCGACGACCACCGTCGCACCGCCGTGCCCCTCGTAGAACCCCTCGACCCGGTCGAGGAGGTCGTGGGTCACCCCGAACCGGCGTCCCAGCCGGATCGCGAGGGGGCGGCCGCCGTAGCGTCCGATGGCGAAGGCAGTGGTCTCCCCGAGCACGGCCGCCATCCAGCCGACAATCAGCACCGGAAGGAGATCGAGATCGTCCGACACCGTGTAGATGGCGGCCACGACCACGGTCGCCTCGTTGGGCACCGGGATGCCGAGATTCCCGACGAAGACCAGGAGCGCGATGGCGACGTACCCGTAGTCGTCGATGTACGGCGCCACGGTGCCGAACACTCCGGGCAGGTCGGTCATGGACGGTCCTCCGGAGCCGTGGATCGCACTTCGTTGCCGTCGGCCCGGGCCGACTCGTCGTGGCGATGCTCGCCCGACGCCGACTCCGCTGTCAACGACCTTTTGGCACGGGATTGCCAATTGTCATCAATCTTAGGGGCTCGCCCAACGCCTGCGTACGTCGTACCCTCACGCTCATGAGCAAGCGCGAGGACGGCCGGACGGCGCGGCGCGATCGCAACAGCGACGCCGTGCTCGACACCGTCCACGAGATGTTCGTTGAGGGCAACTTCTCGCCCTCGGTGGAGGACGTGGCCGCGCGGTCCGGTGTGTCGCTGCGTTCGGTCTACCGCTACTTCGAGGACACCGAGGCGCTGCTGCACCTGGCGATCGAGCGCCGGATCGCACTCGTTGGCGAGCTCTACGTACTCGACCACCTCGGCGAGGGCACGCTGGCGGATCGCGTGCTGGCGCTGGTCAACCAGCGCCTGGTCATCCATGGCAAGCTGGCCCCGACTATCCGGGCCGCCATGCTCCGGGCACCGTTCTCGCCACAGATCGCCGATCAGGTGCACCAGCGACGCAACTTGCTCGCCGCCCAGGTCGCGGCCCAGTTCGCGGCGGAGACCAGTGCCCTCAACCGGTCCCGCCGGGAGGAGCTGCTCGTCTGCATCGACGCACTGTGCTCCTTCGACACGATGGAGGAACTGCGCGTGCGGCGGGGAATGTCGATCGGCCGGGCCCGCAGAGTGATGGTCGGCGGCGTGACCGCGTTGCTGTCGGCGTCCGCCGAGAACAAGTGACACGCTGCCTGCCATGAGCATCCTCGACATCGCGGACGACCTCTGGACCGGGGTCCGCCGGATCGAGGACTACCACCCGTTCTCGCTGGCCGGCGAGGCCGAGGAGGTCGCCGACGGCGTCGCCTTCGTCCCGGCATTCGCCAACGTCGCCGCGCTCGCGACCGACGACGGACTCACCCTCGTCGACACCGGCAGCCCGCCGTTCGCTCAGCACGTCCACGCGACCCTGCGCCGCTGGAACAGCACCCGGCTCGACACGGCCGTCTTCTCCCACGGGCACATCGACCACGTGTTCGGGGTGGCGCCGTTCGAGGAGGAGGCGCGGGAACGTGGTTGGGTGGCGCCCCGCGTCGTCGCCCACGAGCGGATGCCGGCCCGCTTCGACCGCTATGTGCTGACCGCCGGTTACAACGAGGTGATCAACCAGCGCCAGTTCGGGCTGCCGGACCTGCGCTGGCCGCGGGAGTACCGCTACCCCGACGAGACGTACGCCGACGCCACCAGCTTGCGGATCGGGGGCCTCGACCTCGAGCTGACCCACTGCAAGGGCGAGACCGACGACCACACCTACACGTGGGTCCCCGAGCGCAAGGTGCTCTGCTGCGGTGACCTCTTCATCTGGGCCTCGCCGAACGCCGGCAACCCGCAGAAGGTTCAGCGCTACCCGCGGGAGTGGGCGGCCGGGATGCGGACGATGGCCGGGCTCGGCGCCGAGATCATGCTGCCGGGCCACGGGGTGCCGGTGATCGGTGCGGACCGCATCCGTCAGGCGCTCACCGACAGCGCCGACCTCCTCGACCACCTGCACGACGAGACAGTCGCGATGATGAACGCCGGCGCCCGGCTCGACGACATCGTGCACACCGTCCGCGGCCCGCAGCACCTCATGGAGCGGCCCTACCTGCGCCCGGTGTACGACGAGCCGGAGTTCGTCGTACGCAACGTCTGGCGGTTGTACGGCGGCTGGTGGGACGGCGACCCGGCGCACCTCAAACCGGCCCCGGCGGCCGCGCTGGCGGCGGAGATCGCGTCCCTGTCGGGCGGCGCCGGGCGGCTCGCCGAGCGGGCGCTGGAGGTGCTCGAGGCCGGCGACGACCGCCTCGCCGGTCACCTCGCCGAGCTCGCCTCGCAGGCGGCGCCCGGCGACCCGGCCATCGCAGCCGTGCGGGCGCAGGTCTTCTCGACACGCGCCTCGCACGAGGCCTCGACGATGTCGCAGGGCGTGTTCAACTGGGCTGCCCGGGAGTCGTCGGTCGACTGAGCCGGACGTCATACGGGCAGAGCATCCGCTTGCTCTGTCCGTATGACGTCCTTCAATCTGCAGCCCGGGCTCGTCGCCGCAATCGTCGTCGTACACAGCTCCGGTGTCGGGGACTGCGCTTCCCCGGCGCACGCGGATTCTGTCCGCGTCAGTCGATGTACTCCTCCTTGCGCAGCCAGCGCAGGGAGAAGATGCCGAAGAGCGAGGGCAGGTACGTCGTGCACATCCGCTGGGACACCGCGATCGCGAAGGCGGGCCCGGACGGGATGCCGACGGCGACCAGGCCGGCCGCGATCGCCGCCTCGCCGACACCCACGTTGCCCGGCACCGGGACCAGGCTCGCGAAGAGCGACGCGGCGGCCGCGACGAAGAGCATCGAGGCGTACCCGGACGACTCGGACGGCTGCATGCCCTCGACCAGCAGCGTCAGGCAGAGCGCCGTGATCATCAGCGACAGCAGGTTGGTGCCGAAGAGGCCGAGTGCGCGGGCGGGGCTCTCGGTGACGACCTTCAGCGAGTTCCCGAGGCTGCGCAGCATGACCAGCAGCTGACGCCGGAGCTTCGGGATGAGCGCGACCGCGATCGCGGAGAGCACCAGGACCACCACGAGCAGCACGATGATCCGGTCGAGGTTGTCGGGCCCGGAGAGCTGCATGTTCTCGGGCAGGCTCTGCGCGAGCAGGACGGCCACCAGCACCACGAGGACGTTGGCGACCGACGCCGCGAAGGAGTCCAGTCCGGTGGCGGTGACCGCGACGGCGGGCCCCTCGCCGTACCGGCGGAAGAACGTCGTGTAGAGCGCGACCCGGCCGAGGGTGGCCGAGATCGCCAGGCCGACGGTCTTGACGGCGTACTGGAGGTGCACCAACGGAGCCAGCGGCAACCGGGTCCGCACGGTCGACAGCGCGGTCCCGGCGTCGGCGACGGACGTGAACTGGCAGACGGCGAAGCCGATCACGATCCACACCCAGGCGGCGTTCTGCCACGTTGCCCACACCGTCGACCAGTCGAGGTTGATCAGCGTGGTGAGCAGGATGTACGCCGCCAGCAGGATGAACCCGGTCTGCAGCAGGTCCCGGGGCCGGACCCGCACGATCTCGGCGGGCGGGGGCGGCTCGGTGCCCGTGCGTTCGGTGATCGTCGTCTGAAGCGCCGCGATGGCTGCCTTGACACCCTTGTCTGCGCGGAGCGACCGAGGCAGCGCAGCGCGCTGGAGGTAGGGCTGGGCTGCCGCCACGCCGTCGGTGCCGAGCCCGGCCAGGGCTGCGTCGACGGCCCGCTCCGGTCCGACGGCCAGCGCCTGGCTGGAGAGCAGGACGGCGACCTCTTGGGACCGTTGGGCGTCGTCGGCGGCGATCGAGCCGTCCGTGAAGTCGGAGAGGACGACGCCCGCCGGGGCCTGCGCAATGTGCTCGAGGGTGAGGCCGCCGTGGCACAGCCCGGCACCGTGCAACCGGCTGACCGCCTCCCAGGTCTCGCGGAGCACGGCGTCGTCGATCTCGGTCTGGGTGGACAGTGGCGGAGCAGGCGCGCCCAGCACGAGGAGAGCGTCGCCGGCGCTCTCGGCTGCGGCCACGAGATGGTCGACCCCCACGCCGACGCGGTCCGCCATGATCGTGACCAGCGCCTCGTGCTCGACCATCTGCAGCCGGGTCGAGCCGGGAGCGCTCTGCTCGCGGTAGAGCAGCGTGCGCCACCAGCGAGCGGCCAGGCGGGCGTCGGTGGCATCGCGTCCGTAGACCTTCACCAGGAGCGGGCTCCCGGACTGAGAGGTCGCGGTGAGAATGCGGGCGCCCCACGGTTGCTCGTCGGCGAACCGCAGATCGCGCAGGTCGAGACCCAGGCCCCTCAGGCTGGTCGCGACCTGGCTGAGCGGCGGGTGACCAGCGGGTGAGCCGAGCAGGACGAGCGCGAGGCTGGCTCCGGCAATGCCGATCGCGAGGGCACCGAGGACGTCGGTCGGGCCGGCGATCCCGATCACCCAGGCAGCGGCGCACTGCACCAGCACGATCAGCACGTGGAAGCGACGGTAGGTCAGCACGACCCACGGCCGCAGCGCCAGCAGCGCCGAGGTCACCAGGGCGACGCGGAGGGTCGGGAAGCCGTGTGGCGAGCCGGACCGCACCGGCCCCGGGTCCAGCTCGGGCAGCCCGGCACCGGCCAGCCACGAGGCGATCACGACGCCCCCGAACGTCGCACCCACCGCGACCAGCAGGGTCAGCGGCAGCAGCCCGCGCCGCCGTACGGTCACGACGACGGCGACGACCACGACCAGGCAGTACGCCGACCCCAGGGCGTACGCCGCGTCGAAGAGGCTGGTCACCCAGCGGGGCAGGTCGTCGGCGACGTGGCGGACAGCGCTGTCGAGTACGCCGCGGTGCTCGGCCGCGCGCACGCAGGCGAGCATGACCAGGACGCCACCGACCAGCAGCGCGACGTCGATCGGACGACGGGTCCGGTTGGCGCCGGCGAGGAAGAAGCGTGAGCTCGGCGGGGCCGTCGATGCCGGGGCAGCCTGCACGTCAGTCACGGTTCTCCTTCGTGGTGAGGTCGGCCCGGTGTCCGAGCCCTTCCAGCCAGCTGACCAGCACATGATGGAGAGCGTCCGCGCCGACCACCATCTCGTCCGGCATCTCGAACCCGACGGGGTGCACGACCATGCCGCGGTCCTGCCACCCACCGAGCCCACCGTGACACGCGACCAGGCCCTCGAAGGCGGCGACCTCGTCCATGTCGTCGATCAGGCTGTTGACGTAGATGTCCGGCGCCTCCGGCATCGTGGCCGCGCGCAGCACAAACTCCGGCGCGTGCGGCCCGAACTTCGCCAGCGGGTCGACGCCGACGACGACGCCGTCGCGGACCCGGTGCTCACCACCGGGGCCGAGGGCGACCGGCCCGTGCTCGTCCGTGTGGACGACGGCGAAGCCGATGCCCGGGTGCGCGACCAGGCCCGGCACCAGCCCAGGGAACCGCGCGGTGAGCTCGTCGACGGACAGCCGTTCCTGCTCACCGGTGACGTAGATCAGCCCGAGGTTGCCGGAGCCGAAGACCAGGAACTGCTCCTCGGGCTTGGCCTGGTCGGGCTCACGGGTCTCGAAGGTGTCGGCGGTGATCCGGTCGGAGGCGCGCTCGAGGGCACGGCCCATGACGGTCTCGTGCGAGGCGTTGCCGGCGACCATGGAGTTGAGGGCGCCGCTGCTCTCGGCGTTCTCGACCGATGCGATCGCGGTGGTCTCGGAGAGCCGCGAGACGAGCGCGGCCAGGTCCTCGCCGTACCGGTCGGCGAAGATCGCTCCCTGCGACTGGCCGTGGTCGGAGAGGACGACGATGTGGTACTTCCGCGGCGCGACCGCGGCGACGGCCTCGATCTGGGCGAGTACGGCGTCGATCCCGGCGAGCGCGTCGAGCGACTCGGGCTGCAGGATGCCGGCGTGGTGGGCGACGGCGTCGTAGTCCACGTAGTCGACGTAGATGCTGTGCCGCCCCTTGAGCATGGCGTCGGCGACCAGCGTCGTGTTGAGGTCGCGGATCACGCCGGTCAGCGCGGCCCGCTCGCCGGCGAAGGCCCAGCCCCGGTGCACCCGCGGACGGATGTCGCGGCGCTTGGCCCGGGTCGCCTGGAACCTTTCGCGCGCGATCTCGCTGAGCGCGCGCGACATGCTGCGGGCGAAGCCGTTGGGGCGGGCGAGGTACTCCGAGATGGTCCGGCGGGACTCGCGGGTCTCCCGGGCCCGGCCGATCGCGCTCATGGTGGCGTACGCCGTGGTCGCGTCGCCGGTGAAGAGGTTGCTGATCGAGACGCCGTCGTCCGCGAGGAGGCCGCGGCCGTCGGAGTGCTTCGCCTCGATGAGCGCGGCGTCGGCCGGGCGGTTGGCGACGTACACCTTGCCGGACGGCCGGTCCAGCCAGCGGAAGGCGGGGATGCCCTCGATCGTGCCGTGCAGGATGCCCATCTGGCTCGCGGGCGTGGTCGCGGGCAGCTTGGGCCGCCACTCGACCGGGCGGTGCGTGCCGGAGCGGATCCAGCGCGACAGTGTCGGCAGGGTGCCGGCCCGCACGCACCAGGTGAGCACGGGATAGGGCACCCCGTCGGCCTGGATGAAGACGACGCCGGGCACGTCGGGGTCGTCGAGGGTGACGCGCTGGCGGTGCGCGCGGCGCAGCAGCGACGCGGTGACGGCGTCGTTGGTGCCGGCGGTGCCGATCCACACGAGCAGCGTGGAGACCGCGGCGACGATCCAGGATGCGAGCAGCGCCCAGCCGAGGTCGTCCGCGCCGCCCCCCTGGGGCAGGTAGACGACGACCCACACCGCGAGCGCCTGGCCGAACAGGCCGGCCAGGACGGACCCGACCCAGCCCAGGAGCACCGCCCCGCGGACGAGCACGAACCGGAGCACGACGCCGCACACGGAGATCAGCACCGCGACGACGACGGCCTCCTGCCAGGAGCCGACGTCGAAGCTCGGGATCACCCAGGACGCGACGATCAGCCCGACCGTCGCGCCGACCAGCGCGAGCAGCGCGCGTCCGAGGTCGCCCAGGCGGAGCCGTCCCATGGCGCGAACCTAGCGGCTCGCCACCCGCGAGCGGGTCACCCGCTGCGGGGGAGCCGTGGGAGGCTCTGGCGGTGAGTGACGGGCTGGAGATCGTGCCGGGGGACCGGCCGGGGACGTTCGTGCTGCGGATGTCCGGGATGGACCAGTCCTGTGTGGACCTCGAGGACCCGACGCGGATCGTCTTCGACTACGTACGCCGGCTCGCGGACGTCGTGGACGTGGTCGCCCCGGCGGGTGTCCCGCTTCGGGTGGTGCACGTGGGCGGCGCCGGGATGACGCTGCCGCGCTACGTCGCGGCCACCCGCCCGCGCTCGGCCCAGGTCGTCCTGGAGCCGGCGGCCGCGGTGACGGAGCTGGTCCGGCGCGAGCTCCCGCTGCCCCGCAACAGCGGGGTCAAGGTGCGCGACGTCGACGGGCGAGCGGGCATCGCGTCGCTGCGCGACGCCTTCGCCAACCTCGTCGTCGTCGATGCCTTCGCCGACGCACGGGTGCCGGGCTCGCTGGTCACGGACTCGTTCCTGGCCGAGCTCGCACGTGTCGTCGGGCCTACCGGTGTCGTCGCCTTCAACCTGACCGACCGGGCGCCGTTCGGCTGGACCCGCCGGGCCGTGGCCGCTGTCCGGACGGCGTTCCCGCAGCTGCTGCTGACGGCCGAGCCGGCCACGCTGAAGGCGAAGCGGCTCGGCAACCTGGTCGTCGTCGCGTCCGCCGGCTCGGTCCCGCTCTCGCAACTGCAGGCCCGCGCCACCACCGCCGTCTCGCCGTACCGGGTCCTCGACTCCCGCGCGGTCTCCGACTCCTTCGGTGGCGGTACGCCGTTCAGCGATCTCGATGCGGAGGACTCGCCGGCGCCGGTGTGAGGCAGGGCGGCGGGTTTCCCCGGCTGCCCGGGGAAACCCGCCGACACGCCGTTGCAGCAACGGCGTGTCCGGCGGTTTCGGCAGTCAGCCCTCACCCGCGCCACGGCGTCAGCCGCGGCCACCAGCCCGGGACGGCGGCGCGATAGTGCTCGTACGACGTGCCGAACTGCTCGCGCAGGGTCGGCTCCTCGTAGCCCTTCACGACCCCGACCACCGCGACCAGGAACACCAGCCACCACCACAGCAGGTCGGTGCTGCGCAGGACGAGGACCTGGCCGAGGATCATCGACGCGACCCCGACGTACATGGGGTTGCGCAGGTGGCGGTAGAGGCCGCCCTGCACCAGGAACTCCGTCGGCGCGACCGGGGCCGGAGTGCCGACGCCCTCGCGGACGAAGCGTGCGAAGCAGTCGACGACCATCGCCAGCCCGCCGACGACCAGCACACCGCCGACGACGTCGAGCACGCCGAACGGGCCGACCGGACGGTCCCAGCCGGTGATCAGCCACGGCACCAGACCGGCCATGACGCCGGGCGCAGCGAAGAAGAAGACCACGGTGCCCGCTGCCGCCCGGCGCATCGCCCGAGCATAAATCACCGCATGATGAATTAGAAGTCGTACGACGTGCCGCGCGGCGCGCGCGTCCACAGCACGCCATCGCCGGCGACCGGGCCCTCCGCGGCCAGCTCACGCTTGAGCACCTTGTTGGTCGCGGTACGCGGCAGCGTGTCGACGACTCGCACGTACGCCGGCCAGCCCTTGCGCGACAGGTCCGGCTGGGCGGCCAGGAACGCCTCGAAGCCGGCGGGGTCGAGCGCGTCACGCATGACGAGCGCCGCCATCACCTGGTCCCCGACGGACGGGTCCGGTACGGCGTACACCGCCGCCTCCTCGACGGAAGGATGCCGCAGCAGGATCCGCTCGATCGGCGCCGCGGCCAGGTTCTCGCCGTCGACCCGCAGCCAGTCCGCCGTACGGCCGGCGAAGTAGACGAAGCCGTCGGCGTCGCGGTAGGCGAGGTCGCCGGACCAATACATCCCGCCGCGCATCCGCTCGGCCTCGGCGTCGGGGTCCTTGTAGTAACCGGCGAACGCCCCGGCGCCACCGGTGTTGACCAGCTCGCCGGTCGCGGCCTCGGCGTTGACCAAGCGCCCGGCACCGTCGAAGACCGCGTCCGGCACCTCCGCCATCGTCTCGGGGTCGAGCACCTTCACCCCGTCGACCGGCCGGCCGAGCGACCCGGGCGGCATCTCCGGCACCCGTTGCACGATCACGGCGTTCTCGGTCGAGGAGTAGGAGTCGACGACGACGCAGCCGAAGCGGCGCCCGAACCCCGCGATGTCGCGGTCGTTGGCCTCGTTGCCGAAGACCAGCCGCAGCGGGTTGTCGGCGTCGTCGGGTCGCTCCGGGGTCGCCATGATGTAGGTGAGCGGCTTGCCCACGTAGTTGGCGTACGTCGCCCCATGACGACGTACGTCGGTCAGGAACCCCGATGCGGAGAAGCGCCGCGCCAGGGCGACGGTCGCGCCCGCCGCGAGCGCCGGACCCCAGCCGGCCATGATCGCGTTGGAGTGGAACATCGGCATCGACAGGTACGCCGTGTCCGCCGGCGACAGCCCGAACCGCTCGGAGAGGAACTGCCCGGGATACGCGACCTTCGCCTGCGTGACGTTGACCGCCTTGGGGTCACCGGACGTGCCCGAGGTGAAGATCAGCATCATCAGGTCGTCCGGCCCGACCTCGGCGGAAGGCACCGATGCAGCTGCATGCTCCTCCAGCAGCGCCACCCAGTCCGGGCACTCGACCGGCAGCACCGGCACATCGACGTCCGCGAGCAGGTCGGCGTGCGCCGCGTCCGTGATGACGACCTGCACGTCGGCCCGGCGTACGTCGGCAGCGAGCGCCTCGCCGCGCCGGGTCGGGTTCAGCCCGACGACCACCTGGCCGCCGAGCGCCGCGCCGCCGAGCAGGAACGCGAACTCCGGCACGTTCTCCAGCAGTACGCCGACGTGCGGCGGCTCACCATCCGGTAGCAGGGTCGCCAGGGCGGCTGCCCGCACGCTCGACTCGTGCACGACCTCGGCCCAGGCCCACGACTCGTCCTCGAACAGCAGCCCCGGGTTGTCGTCACCCGCCCGCGCGAGCAGCTGCCCGCGCACGGTGGGCATGGCAGTAGACATCGGCTAGGCCGGCTCGGCCGCCAGGATCCGCCCGACGTTCAGGGCCTGCTCGGTGGAGCCACCGTGCAGGAACTCGAACCGCTTGGCGGACGTGAAGTAGCGGTGCGCCTCACCGTCGAGGTCGATGCCGACCCCGCCGTGGACGTGCACGGTCGTGTGCGCGAGGCGGTGACCGGCGTCGGCCGCCCAGAGCTTCGCGATCGCGACCTCACTGTCGGCGGGCAGCCCTTCCTCGAGCCGCCACGCCGCCTGCCACAGCGTGAGCCGCTGGCCGAGCACGTCGATGTAGCCGTCGGCGAGCCGCTGCGACACGGCCTGGAAGGTGCCGATCGGACGGCCGAACTGCTCGCGCGTCTTCGCGTACGTCGACGTCAGCTTGAGCGCGCCCTCGGTGATGCCGAGCTGCTCGGCCGAGCCGGCCAGCACCAGCAGCTGGCGCAGGCGCAGGTCGGCCGCGCCGTCGGCGGCGCCGACCAGGCGGTCCGCGCTGAGGACGGCGCCGTCGAGGTCGAGGCGCGCGACGGAGTCTCCGTCGGAGAACGTCTGGGCAACGACGGTCACCCCGCCGTCACCGGGCTCGACCAGGAAGACGCCGACGCCGGACGGAGTCTCAGCCGGGACGAGGAACGCGTCGGCGTACGGACCGGCCGGGACGATCGCCTTGCTGCCGGTGAGGACGTACGACGAGCCGTCGGGTGTCGCGACGGTGGTCGGCCGGACGGGGGAGTAGGCGCGCTCCTCCGCCACGGCGGCGGTCAGCACGTTGGCGCCGGACGCCGCGCCCGGCAGCCACTGCTGCTTCTGCGCGTCCGAGCCGAGCTCGGCGATCAGCCGCGAGGCCGGTCCGTGCGCGGCCAGCGGGACCGGTGCGACGGTGCGCCCGACCTCGACCAGCACCCGGCACAGCTCGATGATGCCGAGCCCGGCACCGTCGTACTCCTCCGGCAGGGCGAGGCCGAGCAGGCCGGCCTCGCCGAGCGATGCCCACAGCTCGCGGTCGAACCGGTCGCCGCCGGCCTCGACGGTCTTGAACCGCTCGTTGGTGGCGCGGTCCTTGAGGATCCCGGCGGCCAGCTCGGCGGCCTCGTCCTGCTCCTGGGTGAACCTGAAGTCCATCGTTCAGCTCCTCTTCGCTGCGGGGAGGCCGAGGCCGACGTACCCGATGATGTCGCGCTGGATCTCGTTGGTGCCGCCGCCGAACGTCATCACCAGGGCGGAGCGGTAGAAGCGCTCCAGGCGGCCGGCGAGCACCGCGCCCTCGGACGCGCCGGTGATGCCGGCGTTGGGCCCGACGATCTCCATCAGCGAGCGGTAGACCTCGGTGGCGAGCTCCGAGCCGTAGATCTTGGTGGCGGAGGCCTCCGCGGGCGAGAGGTCGACGCCGGCGTCGGCGTCGGCCGCGAGCTTCCAGTTGATCAGCGCGAGCGCCGTCGTACGAGCGTGTGCCCGGCCGAGCGCGATCTGGACCCACTCGGAGTCGATCACCCGCTGGCCGTCGGGGTTCTTGGTCTCCTGCGCCCAGCGCCGCACCATGTCGATGGAGTAGGTCAGCGGCGCGGCGGAGGTGAGCGCGACCCGCTCGTGGTTGAGCTGGTTGGTCATCAGCGACCAGCCGCCGTTGAGCTCGCCGACCAGGTTGGACGCGGGGACGCGGACGTCCTCGTAGTACGTCGCACTGGTGCTGACGCCGGCGACGGTGTGCACCGGGGTGTAGGAGAAGCCGGGGGAGTCGGCCGGCACCAGGATCATCGACAGGCCCTTGTGGCGGGGCAGGTCGAGATCGGTCCGGCAGGCCATCCAGATCCAGTCGGCGTACTGGATCAGGGACGTCCACATCTTCTGGCCGTTGATGACCCACTCGTCGCCCTCGCGGACCGCGCGGGTCTTGAGCGAGGCGAGGTCGGTGCCCGAGCCGGGCTCGGAGTAGCCGATCGAGAAGTGCAGGTCGCCCTTGAGGATCCGGGGCAGGAAGTAGTCCTTCTGTTCGTCGCTGCCGTAGCGCATGATCGTCGGCCCGACGGTGTTGAGCGTCAGGTAGGGGATCGGTACGCCGGCGATGGCGGCCACGTCGGTGAAGATGAGCTGGTCGACCATCGACCGGGCCTGGCCGCCGTACTCCTTCTGCCAGCCAATGCCCAGCCACCCGTCGGTGCCGAGCTGGCGGATCACCTTCTTGTAGACGACGTCGTCGCCGAACTCACCGGTGGCGGAGGCCAGGCCGGCCTTGACCTCGGGGGTGACCAGGGCGGCGAAGTACTCGCGCAGCTCCTCGCGGAGCCTCTCCTGCTCGGGCGTGAGGGCGATGTGCATCTGCGGCTCCCAAAATCGGGTTGGCTTGCGGAGTGTGAGGGGGGCGACTGGACTCTGTAACTGGAATTGGCGTCACAAAAACTATAACCTGTTCTCGTTTTGGTCCACTGTCTGTCTGGAGGCACGCCATGAGCGACACCACCACGAGTGTCCGAGCGCTTGACCACGGCACGCCGCCCGAGCGGTTCGCTCGCGGCTGGCACTGCCTGGGCCTGGCCGAGACCTTCCGGGACGGCAAGCCGCACGGCATCGAGGCCTTCGGCGGCAAGATCGTCGTCTGGACGGACAGCAAGGGCGAGATCAACGCCCTCGACGGCTACTGCCGCCACATGGGCGGCGACCTGACCCAGGGCGAGGTCAAGGGCGACGAGATCGCGTGCCCCTTCCACGACTGGCGCTGGGGCGGCGACGGCAAGTGCAAGGCGATCCCGTACGCGCGGCGGGTGCCGCTGCGGGCGCGCACCCAGCGGTACGAGACTGCGATCGTCAACGACCAGCTGCTGGTCTGGCACGACGCCGAGGGCTCGAAGGCCGACTACGACATCCTGCCGCTGCAGCTGCCGGGCCTCGCCGAGGGCGAGTACACCGACTGGGTCTGGGTGGCCGAGGAGATCGAGGGCTCGCACTGCCGCGAGCTGATCGACAACGTCGTCGACATGGCGCACTTCTACTACGTGCACTTCGCCTTCCCGACGAGCTTCCGCAACGTCTTCGAGGGCCACATCGCGACCCAGTTCATGGAGTCCAAGGGCCGCCCCGACAAGACCGGCGGGTACGGCGACGCCGAGCTGTTCCTCAAGTCCGAGGCGACGTACTACGGGCCGTCGTACATGATCAACTGGCTCGACACCGACTACAAGGGCTTCAACACCGAGGTCGTGCTGGTCAACTGCCACGTGCCGACCGGGCCGAACTCGTTCCGGCTGCAGTACGGCATCACCGTCAAGAAGCCCGAGGGCCTCGACGACAAGACGGCCGACTTCATCGCCAAGAAGTACGCCGAGATGTTCGGCAGCGGCTTCCTGCAGGACGTGCACATCTGGAAGAACAAGGTGCCGGTCCAGAACCCGCTGCTGTGCGAGGAGGACGGGCCCGTCTACCAGCTGCGTCGCTGGTACGAGCAGTTCTACGTCGACCAGGCCGACGTCCAGCCCGAGATGGTCGAGCGGTTCGAGTTCGAGGTCGACACTACGAAGGCCAACGAGTACTGGCAGGAGGAGGTCGCCGACAACCTCCGCAAGAAGGCCGCGGAGGACGAGGCTGCCCAGGACGAGTCTGGACAGGACGAGACTGCCGACGCCCGTCCCGAGGCGACGGCGGACGCGTAATGCCGTCCTTCGTCCCCACCAGCGCTGACACGATCGAGGACCAGCGTCTCTACACGTCCGCCCGGCTGGTCGAGGTCGCGTGCCTGGACTGCCTGGCCAAGGTCGGGGTGAAGAAGAACAGCGAGCACCACACGTCGATCCAGTGGACGGCCGAGGCCCGCCGGCACTGCCCGGAGCTGGCCCGCCACACCACTGCACGCGACATCAAGGAAGGCTGCCCGCGTCTGCTGTCGAGCATCGACGCCGCCGTACGCGACGGGCAGATCCCCATCGGAGCCGAGGACGGTTACTGAGTCTTATGACGGACGACGCCTTCGAGCTGAAGGTCGTGGACGTGGTCGAGGAGACCGCGGACGCGCACTCCATCTCCTTCGAGGTCCCCGCCGGTGCCGAGGAGCAGTTCGCCTACAAGCCGGGACAGTTCCTGACCCTGGCGGTGCCGAGCGACCGGACCGGTGTCGCCGCGCGCTGCTACTCGCTCTCCAGCAGCCCGGTCGGCGGCGGCCCGCTCACCATCACGGTGAAGCGCACCGCCGAGGGCTACGCCTCCAACTGGGTGTGCGACAACCTGCGCGAGGGCGACAGCATCCACGTGCTGCCACCTAGCGGCATCTTCACGCCCGCGTCGCTCAGTGCCGACCTGCTGCTCTTCGCCGGCGGCAGCGGGATCACCCCGGTCATCTCGATCACGCGCACCGCGCTCGAGCAGGGCACCGGGCGAATCGTGCTGTTCTACGCCAACCGGGACGAGAAGTCCGTCATCTTCGCGCGCGAGCTCACCGAGCTCGCCGCGGCGCACCCGGACCGGCTCCAGGTGGTGCACTGGCTGGAGTCCGTGCAGGGGCTGCCGAGCCAGCAGCAGATGAGCGCGTTCGCCTCGGCGTACCTCTCGTACGACGCCTTCGTCTGCGGCCCGGCGCCGTTCATGAAGATGACGATCGCCGCGCTCAAGGAACTGGAGTTCCCCCGGGAGCGCCGGCACCAGGAGAAGTTCGTCTCCCTGGGCGGCAACCCCTTCGGCGACCTGCACGACAAGGAGGTCGCCGAGCACGAGATCGAGGAAGCCGAGAGCGATCCCGACGACGTCACCGAGGCGGCCCCGACCGATCCCGGGCCGGAGGGTCCGGTCAAGCTCGAGGTCGAGCTCGACGGCGAGAACTACACCTTCGACGACTGGGCGCCCGGCACCAAGCTGCTCGACCACCTCGAGGCCAAGGGCATCAAGGCGCCGTACTCCTGCCGCGAGGGGGAGTGCTCGGCGTGCGCGATCCGGCTCCTCGAGGGCGAGGTGAAGATGCTCCACAACGACGTGCTCGACGAGGACGACATGGCCGAGGGCATCCGGCTCGGCTGCCAGGCGGTCCCGGTGACGGACACCGTGAAGGTCACCTACCACTGACCGTCCGCAACCCGCCCGGGTGCGCGACAGAACCGCAAGTTTGTCGCAAGAAAATCTGGTCTAGTCCGGCGGCTCTTTTGCTGCGCCCAGGCGTGAGCCTGGTCTCTTCAGGGAAGTTCCTGGCCCAACGGAGCTGACGGACGACAAGGGAATTCGCCATGTATCTCGGACTGTGCCTGATCGGCGTGATCGCGGCGGTGTGGGCGATCACCGCGACCCCTACTCGTCCCCAGGTCGAGACCGTGCGACCTCGCGACCTGGAGCGTCGCGACGCGCAGCTCCGGGCCTGCCCGGAACGGGTCACCCGGGCGGACCTGGACCGGGTGCTGCGTGCCTACCCGCTCTCCGAGCCGACGATCGTCCGCCTGCTCGCGACGGCGGCCGAGCGCGGGATCCGGCTGCCCACCATGTGGTGCTGGGCCGACCGGTTCGGCGCCGACAAGCTGCAGCTGGCCCTGGACGCCGATGTGACCGACCTCCGGCTCCGGCGCTACCTGGAGGCCGGCACCACCCCTGACTGGGACGCGATGTCGGTCTTCGCCGGCCTCAACAACGACACGCCCCCGGGCAGAATGCCGTTCGACGAGATCCTCGACCTCGACTCGGTGCCCCAGGTCGACGACCTGCGGTTCGACCTCACCGAGTGGGCGACCCCCGAGATCCCCGCGGTCGTGACGTCCGACGTCGACCTCAGCCAGTTCGACCACCTGCCGCCGATCTTCGACCCCGGCTTCCCGATCACCCGGTCGGTCGCTCCGCCGGCCGACCGGCCGCACGGCGACAAGGGCTGGCCGCAGGTCGCCTGACATAACTGCCGAAATCTCCGCCGTTTGGTCACCAACCGTGTGGTTCTGGCTCAAAAACGTGCGGTTGGTGACCAAACGTCGCTCGTCGAGCTGCTGGGTGCGTGATCGCCGAGACCGCCGTCGGACTCCTGCCCCTGACGCCTCCGTTTGGTCACAAACCGCAGGAATCGGGACCGAAAATCTGCGGTTGGTGACCAAACGTCGCATCTCCGCAACCGCCATGCCCGGCCTGATCGGTCAACCCCGAGCGACGAGGATGCCGCCGTTCACGAGGAGGTGATCACCAGCCGCGCTCGCGCCACTCGCCCAGCGACGCACGCTCGGCGCCGAGGGTCGAGTCGCCCCCGTGACCTGGGTAGAACCAGGTGTCGTCGGGCAGGGTGTCGAAGACCTTCGACGAGACCTCGTCGATGAGCTGGGCGAACGCGTCCTTGTCGCCGAACGTGTTGCCGACGCCGCCCGGGAAGAGCGAGTCGCCCGTGAAGAGGTGCGAGTGGCCGCCGGGGTCGCGGTAGAGCAGCGCGATCGAGCCGGGGGTGTGGCCGGCGATTGCGATCACCTCGAGGACGGCCTCGCCGACCGCGACGGTGTCGCCGTGGGCGACGGCGCGGGTGACCGGTACGCCGGTCTGCTCGGTGATCGCCGCTGCGTCCGGCGCGCCGGCGACGACCTCGGCACCGGTGGCGGCGACGACCTCGGCGAGCGCGCGGTGGTGGTCCCAGTGCTGGTGGGTCGTGACGACCGCCTGCAGCCCACGGCGGCCGATCAGCGGCAGCAGGGTGTCCGCCGAGTCGGCGGCGTCGATGAGCAGCTGGTCACCGGTGTAGTCGCAGCGCAGCAGGTAGCAGTTGTTGGACATCTTCGGGTCGACCGCGACCTTGGTGATGGTCAGGTGCGCGAGGTCGCGTACGTCGGGCTCGCCGCCGGGCTGTACGTCGCCGGTGTAGTCAACAGTGCTCTCAGCCATGGAGGTCACCACGTTCCGATCTGCGGCAGGGCGCCGCTGTCGCTGGACAGTCCCTCGCCGGTCCCGCGACCGGTCAGCCACCAACCTAGGTCGGCGGCGGTTCCGCTGACGGTCGGGCCGCTCTCGCCGAAGCTCCAGGTGCGGTCGAGGTCGGTCGCGTGCGCGTCGAAGGCGAGGCCGGCCGACAGTCGCTTCCTGGCCTCTCCGTCGAGGAGGAGCACGGCGTACGCCGGCGGCCAGTCCCTCCGGCTGTAGCCGGAGGACAGGTCGGCGTGGTGGATCTCGACCTCGCTGAGCCGCATCCCGGGCACGTCGCCGGCGGTGAAGGTGCGCCCGCCCGGCACCCGCTCGACGACGGCGTCACATTGGTCTTCGGGCACCGCGTCCAGCGCGTCGGCAAGGGTCGTCGTCGCGGCCAGGAGCCGGTCCCGGATCGCGGGCGGCCGCGCGCGGCCGAGGTCGGCGATGTCGGCGTCCCGCTCCTCCTGCGAGGCGTACATCGGGACGCGCTGACCTTCGACGATGCCGGCCAGTGCGGCGGCCAGGCCCTCCGCGTTGAGCGCGAGGTGCGCGAGCACGTGGCCGCGGGTCCAGTCGGGCAGTCCGCTCGGCGTCGCATAGTGGTCGTCGGGGAGCGAGTCGGTGGTCCGGATGAGCCGGCGGGTCGCCTGGTGGAGCAGCTGCTCGACGGCGACCGCGCTGTTCTGCTCGGTCATGGGTACATCCTGCCTGACGACCCACGCCGGGAGGACTGTCGGCGCCCCGTGAGATCGTGGGGAACACCCGCGCGCTCGGGGTCGTTGTCCTCACCTAGCGTCGGTACTATGGCGAACACGTGTTCGAAGACCCAGCGTTGACAGGGGTAACTGTGGCGGATCAGCTCATCATCCGGGGGGCCCGGGAGCACAACCTCAAGGACGTGTCGATCGACCTGCCCCGCGACTCGCTGATCGTCTTCACCGGCCTGTCGGGCTCGGGCAAGTCGTCGTTGGCGTTCGACACCATCTTCGCGGAGGGCCAGCGGCGGTACGTCGAGTCGCTGTCGGCGTACGCCCGCCAGTTCCTGGGCCAGATGGACAAGCCTGACGTCGACTTCATCGAGGGACTGTCGCCCGCGGTCTCCATCGACCAGAAGTCGACCTCCAAGAACCCGCGCTCGACCGTCGGCACGATCACCGAGGTCTACGACTATCTCCGGCTGCTCTACGCCCGGGCCGGCCGCCCGCACTGCCCGACCTGCGGCGCGCCGATCGAGCGGCAGACGCCGCAGCAGATCGTCGACAAGATCCTGTCCCTCGAGGACGGCCGGCGCTTCCAGGTCCTCGCCCCGGTGATCCGGGGACGCAAGGGCGAGTACATCGAGCTGTTCAAGCAGCTGCAGACCCAGGGCTTCTCCCGGGCGCGGGTGAACGGCGAGACGTACGGCCTGGACGAGCCACCCAAGCTGGACAAGCAGAAGAAGCACACGATCGAGGTCGTGGTCGACCGGCTCGCGGTCAAGGAGTCCTCGAAGCGGCGGCTCACCGACTCGGTCGAGACCGCGCTCCAGCTGGCCGGCGGCCTGGTGCTCTTCGACTTCGTCGACCTGGATGCGAAGGACCCCGGTCGTGAGCTGCGGTTCAGCGAGAAGATGGCGTGTCCCAACGAGCACGCCATCGACACCGACGAGCTCGAGCCGCGCTCGTTCTCCTTCAACTCCCCGTTCGGCGCCTGCCCGCAGTGTCACGGGCTCGGCACCCGGATGGAGGTCGACCCGGAGCTCGTCGTACCCAACCCGCAGGCCACCCTGGGCGAGGGCGCCATCCAGCCTTGGAGCCAGGCGCACGTCGCCGACTACTTCCTGCGGCTGATGGGCGCGTTGGGCGAGGAGCTCGGCTTCGACCTCAACACGCCCTGGGAGGACCTCTCCACCAAGTCGCAGAAGTCGATCCTCGACGGGCACTCGACGAAGGTGCACGTCGTCACCCGCAACCGCTACGGACGCCAGCGCGCCTACTACGCCGAGTTCGAGGGCGTGCGGCCCTACATCGAGCGCCGGCACCGGGAGGCGGAGTCCGACACCAGCCGCGAGCGCTTCGAGGGCTTCATGCGCGAGGTCCCGTGCCCCGCGTGCGGCGGCAGCCGGTTGAAGCCGGTCTCGATGTCGGTGACCCTCGGCGGCTCCATCCAGGACGGCGGCAAGAACATCGCCGAGGTCTGCCGGATGCCGATCAACGAGACCGCCGACTACCTGCGCACCCTCGACCTGACCTCCCGCGAGCGCCAGATCGGCGAGCGGGTGCTCAAGGAGATCCAGGAGCGCCTCAACTTCCTGCTCGACGTCGGGCTCGACTACCTCTCGCTGGACCGGCCCTCCGGCTCGCTGTCCGGCGGCGAGGCCCAGCGGATCCGGCTGGCCACCCAGATCGGTGCCGGCTTGGTCGGCGTCCTCTACGTCCTCGACGAACCGTCCATCGGGCTGCACCAGCGCGACAACCACCGGTTGATCGAGACGCTGGTGCGGCTCAAGGAGCTCGGCAACACGCTGATCGTGGTGGAGCACGACGAGGACACCATCCGGGTCGCGGACTGGGTCGTCGACATCGGCCCGGGCGCCGGTGAGCACGGGGGACAGGTCGTGCACAGCGGCAGTGTCGAGGACCTGCTGACCCACCCGGACTCGATGACCGGGCAGTACCTCTCCGGACGCCGGGAGATCCCGGTCCCCGCCGTACGCCGCCCGCGTACGACGGGCCGCGAGCTCACCGTCCACGGCGCCCGCGAGCACAACCTCCAGGACGTCGACGTGTCCTTCCCGCTCGGCCTCTTCGTGGCGGTGACCGGGGTGTCCGGGTCGGGCAAGTCGACCCTGGTCAACGACATCCTCTACACGTCGCTCGCCAAGCAGATCTACAACGCGCGTGCGGTCCCGGGCCGGCACCAGAAGATCACCGGACTCGAGCACGTCGACAAGGTGATCCACGTCGACCAGTCGCCGATCGGCCGCACCCCGCGGTCCAACCCGGCGACGTACACCGGCGTCTTCGACCACGTCCGCAAGCTCTTCGCCTCGACGCCCGAGGCGAAGATGCGCGGCTACCTGCAGGGCCGGTTCTCGTTCAACGTCAAGGGCGGCCGCTGCGAGGCGTGCGCCGGCGACGGCACGATCAAGATCGAGATGAACTTCCTCCCGGACGTCTACGTCCCCTGCGAGGTCTGCCACGGCGCGCGCTACAACCGCGAGACGCTCGAGGTGCACTACAAGGGCAAGACCATCGCCGAGGTGCTCGACATGCCGATCGAGGAGGCCGCGGACTTCTTCGCCGCGGTGCCCGCGATCGCCCGGCACATGAAGACGCTGGTCGAGGTGGGCCTCGGGTACGTCCGGCTCGGCCAGCCCGCGACCACGCTGTCCGGTGGCGAGGCGCAGCGGGTGAAGCTGTCGTCGGAGCTGCAGAAGCGCTCGACCGGCCGCACGGTCTACGTGCTCGACGAGCCCACGACCGGCCTGCACTTCGAGGACATCCGCAAGCTGTTGCTGGTGCTCGGCCGGCTGGTCGACCAGGGCAACACCGTCCTGGTGATCGAGCACAACCTCGACGTCATCAAGACCGCCGACTGGCTGGTCGACATGGGCCCCGAGGGTGGCTCCCGTGGCGGCATGGTCGTGGCGGAAGGCACCCCGGAGGCCGTGGCGGCGACGCCGGCGAGCTACACCGGTCAGTTCCTGGCGCCGTTGCTCGAAGGCCGGGCGGCGAAGCAGCCGACCCGCAAGGTCGCGCCCAAGAAGGCACCCGCGCCGCCGCCCACCACCAAGGCCGCCAAGAAGGCCGCCAAGAAGGCGGCCGAGAAGGCGGCTGAGAAGGCCGCGGCGAAGAAGGCCGTGGCCAAGAAGCCCGCCGCGAAGAAGGCTCCGGCCAAGAGGGCCGCCGCGAAGTCCAAGGCGAGCTGACGACGCCGTTCTCACAGAACTCTCATCGGCTGCGCACAGTCATCCGAGGGTTCGCTGGCTAGGGTGAAACTTCAACGAAGCCAGCCGAGAGGACGCATGTGAGCACCGACGGGATCACCCGCCGCAAGACGTTGACCGGAGCTGCCGCCCTGGGCGTGGGGGTACCGCTGCTCGCCGCGTGCGGTGGCGGCGACTCGGGTGACACGGCCACCGACCCGCCGGCGGCGGGCGAGGAGCTGGGCTCGACGTCGGAGGTCCCGGTCGGCGGTGGCAAGGTCTTCGGCGACCAGAAGATCGTGGTGACCCAGCCGACCGACGGCGAGTTCAAGGCGTTCTCCGCGGTCTGCACCCACCAGGCGTGCCTGGTCTCGCAGATCTCCGACGGCACGATCGACTGCCTGTGCCACGGCAGCAAGTTCTCGGACCAGGACGGCTCGGTCGTCAACGGCCCGGCGACCTCGGGACTGTCCGAGGTCTCCATCACGGTCGACGGCGACACCATCAGCACCGCCTGAGGGCGGCCTTTCTCGGAGGCAACGCGATGACCGACGCAGGCATCACCCGGCGACAGACCCTCACCGGAGCCGCGGTGGTCGGCGTCGGGCTCCCGCTGCTCGCCGCGTGCGGTGACGACGGCAGCGGCACCGCGACGGATCCGGCCGGCAGCTCCAGCAGCTCGACGCCCGCTCCGTCGGAGCCGGCCAGCACCGAGACGTCCGAGCCACCCGCCGACGCGCTGACCAGCACCGGCGACGTACCGAAGGGCGGCGGGAAGATCTTCGCCGACGAGAAGGTCGTGGTGACGCAACCGTCGGCGGGGGAGTTCAAGTGCTTCACCGCGGTGTGCACCCACCAGGGCTGCGTGGTCTCGAGCGTCGAGGGCGGCAGCATCAACTGCGCCTGCCACGGCAGCAGGTTCTCGATCGCGGACGGGTCGGTCCGGAACGGTCCGGCGACCTCGGCTCTCGGCGAGGTCCCGATCTCGGTCGACGGGAAGTCGATCAGCCTGAGCTGACAGCCGCCGACTGCGGTGCTGCCGCCCGTCGCCACCGCCGGTCGCGGGCGGACTCCCGGCGATCGAGTCGGTCGTCCAGCAACTGCCGGGCCTCGTCGAGGCGCCCGGAGCGGAGGAGCGCGGAGATCCGGGCCTCCTCGACGACCTCGCGCTGCGCGTCGGAGCCGCCGAGGCGCCAGGTCTGGGTGCTGAGCGTGGCGAGCTGGTCGGCCGCGGACGAGCAGCTGCCCGTCGCCATGCTGCGCAGCGCTCGCGCCAGGGGAGCCACGACCTCGCGGTGGGTGGGGTGGTCGTGCCGGGCCGCCCAGGCCTCGAGGTCACCGAGCGCGACCGCGTCGTCCTGCGCCAGGTGCAGGACGGCGGCGTGCATGGCGAGGAACGGGGTCGCCGGGTGCCGCAGGGTGGCGTCGGGCGTCGCGTCGGCGACGGCGCGCATCGGGGGTACGTCGTACGCATCCGGGGTGAGCGCCCAGCGGAAGAGCAGCGAGCCGGTGTCGACCAGGGCGCGGCAGCCGAGGGCGCCGTCCGGCCGGAGCTGCGAGTCGTAGCGGCGGCGTACGGCGTCCAGGTCGCCCAGGGAGAGCTCGTGGAGGGCGGCGTGCCAGGAGAAGTGACTGAGGCTGTCGGTGCCGGCGCCGTCGCCGCGGACCCAGTCGTCCATCCACGCCAGGCCGCCGTCGTGGTCGCCGGTCTCGTAGTGCGCGTGCGCCCGGGCGTGCGCCGAGTGCCCGGCGCTGGGTACCTCGGCCAGCGAGCGGCAGGAGAGGTCCATGGCCTCGTCGAACCTGCCCTGCTCCTGGCGGATGAAGGCGAGCAGGCCGGTGAACCACCAGTCGTCGCCGTACGCCGGGATGGCCTGCTCCACGATCCGCCAGGCCTGGGCGGGGACCTCGGTGACACCGGCGAAGGCGATCGTCGGGACGGCGGTCGAGAGCAGCACCGCGTCGCGAGGGTAGGCCTCGAGGTGCCGGATGAGCGGCTGCGAGTCCCCGCTCAGGTGCGAGGCGATGGCCCGCACGTGGCTGCGCTCGCGCTCGGTCGCTCGTGGCGCGAGGGTCAGCGCGTCCCGCATCCGCGAGTCGACGTCCACGGCGACGCACATCTCGTGTCCGAGCAGGGCCAGCGTCGCGTGCCCCACGGCGAAGGTGGGGTCGAGCGCGAGCGCGGTGGCGACCCCCTGCTCGGCGCCGCCCTGGAGCCGGAGCAGACCCTCGACGCCCCGGTTGAAGGCGGCGGCGGCCTCGGGGGAGCAGGTGAGCTCGTAGCCGTAGGGGTCCCGACATCGCATGAAAGAAGAGTAAACCACTGGACATAAAAGTGTTGGATCCGGGACCCGCCGGACTGTCGCCGTCGGGCGGTGTCTGTCGGCAGGGTTGTCGGCAGGGTTGTCGGCAGGGGCCCGTAGGGTTGCGGCGTGCCTCCTGCTCCGCCCCCGCGTTCGGTCCGAGGCCCGCTGTCCTACCGTCCCGAGCCCGGCTCGATCCCGACCCTGCCGGGGGTCTACCGGTTCCGCGACTCGAAGGGCCGGGTCATCTACGTCGGCAAGGCGAAGAGCCTCCGGCCCCGGCTCTCGTCGTACTTCCAGGACGTCGGCAACCTGCACCCGCGCACCGCCACGATGGTCACGACCGCCGCGAGCGTGGAGTGGACGACCGTGAAGACCGAGGTCGAGGCGCTGCAGCTGGAGTACTCCTGGATCAAGGAGTTCGACCCACGGTTCAACGTGAAGTACCGCGACGACAAGTCGTACCCGTGGCTGGCGGTGACCGTCGGCGACGAGTTCCCCCGGGTGATGGTCGGCCGCGGCGCGAAGCGCAAGGGCACCCGTTACTTCGGGCCCTACGGCCACGCCTGGGCGATCCGCGAGACCGTCGACCTGCTGCTGCGGGTCTTCCCGATGCGCTCCTGCAGCAACGGCGTCTTCAAGCGGTCCAGCCAGATCGGCCGGCCGTGCCTGCTCGGCTACATCGACAAGTGCGCGGCCCCGTGCGTCGGCAACGTCAGCGCCGAGCAGCACCGCGAGATCGTCGACGACTTCTGCGACTTCATGGCCGGCCAGACGACGGCCTTCGTGAAGCGCGTCGAGAAGGAGATGTACGCCGCCTCCGACGCCCTCGACTTCGAGAAGGCGGCGCGCCTGCGCGACGACCTCGGAGCGCTGCACAAGGCGCTGGAGAAGCAGGCGGTCGTGCTCGGCGACGGCACGGACGCCGACGTGATCGCCCTGGCCGAGGACCCGCTCGAGGTCGCGGTGCAGATCTTCTACGTGCGCGGCGGCCGCATCCGCGGTCAGCGCGGCTGGGTGGCCGACCGCGTCGACGAGGGCGGCACCGACAAGCTCGTCGACGACTTCCTGCTGCAGCTGTACGCCGGCGCGACGCCCGACGAGATCCCGCGGGAGATCCTGGTCCCAGCGCTGCCGCCGGACGCCGCGACGTACGAGACCCTGCTCGGCGACCTGCGCGGCTCGAAGGTGGCGATCCGGGTCCCGCAGCGCGGCGACAAGAAGGCCCTCCAGGAGACGGTGGCGCAGAACGCCGCCCAGTCCCTCGCTCTCCACAAGACCAGGCGTGCGAGTGACCTGACCACCCGCAACCGGGCGCTGGAGGAGATCCAGGAGGCGCTCGGCCTCGACGAGGTGCCGCTGCGCATCGAGTGCTACGACGTCTCCAACCTGCAGGGCACCGAGGTGGTCGCCTCGATGGTGGT
>Ga0190274_10000371_pt1 | contig 27668 bp, 17 predicted proteins | sample Popmic531T_FD_133002 | JGI IMG/M metagenome (GOLD analysis project Ga0190274, IMG submission 133002) | Populus adjacent soil microbial communities from riparian zone of Yellowstone River, Montana, USA - 531 T | ecosystem: Environmental > Terrestrial > Soil > Riparian zone | place: USA: Montana... | reverse complement strand
CCATATTGATGCTCGACATAGCCGGAAACCGCGCGAACGCGTGCAGCCGAGCTCCAGGCGTGCAGCCGCAGCCGTTCCTCCAGCAGCTCGCTGATGTCGCGGTCCTGATCGAGAAGATAGGACAGCCAGTACCAATAATGCGGACCCTCAGGCGCCACCGGCCCGCGCGCTTCGAAGGGACGGGGCCGCGAGCTTGCGGCTGCCTCCGGCGGTAGCGGCAGAAGCGCGTCGGGATCGGCCAGCGGCAAGCTCAATGGACTATTGTCGGCAGCCTTGCCGAAATCCGCGATGGTCAAACGCAGCTTGTTCAGGTCGGCCGCGATACCCGACTGAAACGTATCGCGCCCCGGATCGTCAGGATGAAAACGGGGCGAATAGTCGACCGCAAGAGGCTGGACCAGTCGGTCCGCGCTGCAGCCGATCCGGCTGACGAGACCGCGGCGAAGCTCAAGCGGGCGAACGTCGCCGCCGCTGTCGTTCGAGATGAGGTTGAATGGCTCTCCCGGATAGACCTGAAACACGACGTCCGCGTCCCATCCGTGCGCGGCCTCCGGAGATCCGAGCCCGCTCTGGGTCTCCGCCAGGATTTTGCTGAGGGCGCCGGCCTCCTCATTGGGTTCTGGCTCGTCGCGCACGAGCACGATCGGATTGTTTTCGGTTGTCCTGGGATGCGCCGACAGGCGGCTCTCGGTCAGCGAGTTGACCTCGAGTTTCTTCACGCCCTTGCCGGGGCCCAGCGGCACCCACAGAAATGCGGCCCGGTTGGGACCGCCAGTCACGATCCGGTGCAGCCAGGCGCTCGCACTGGAATCGGCCTCGCTCAACGACTGGAGGCGCAGGAGATAATTGCGATAGCCCTTGAACCCACCGGACGCGCCGCTTTCGCCGGTGAGATAGGGTTCCAGGCGCGCGGCAAGCCGCAGCCTGAGCCGATAGTCCGTATAAAGTCGTTCGCCGTGCAGCAAATCATCGCCGCTGAGGCTGCGCCTTGCAAGTGAGGTCCGGGAGAGATCATCCCCGCCGCCGGTACCGACGAAGCGGTGGCCGGCGTCGGCCGCGTCAAGCAGGCTCGGGGGCAGTGCATGAACGAGCTCGGGGACGCTGGGCGGCTCCAGCAATACCGCGTCGGCGCTGCGCGTGTGCCAGTAGACGGCCCGGTCCTGCCTGGTTCCGCCCCCAGCCGCGTAATGGGTGCGCCAAGCCGGGCGGACCTGAAGCGCCGACGGCGCTCCCGCCTGCGCCGCCGCCGTCAGCACGGATTTCAGCCCGTCGGCGAGGTCCGCAAGGGCGCTACCGCCCGCCGCGCGCTCCACTGGCTTATTTACAAGGAAATGTTGCCCCACGACATTTCGAGGAGCGGTCGCCAGGGAAAGCGGCGAAAGCCGGAAAACCTGCCCGGCCAGAGAGATGGCGTTGGTGATGAACCAGCTTGCCTCGTGCTGTGGACGCAAGACCATGAACCGACGCGAGGCAGATGCGCTTCCGTCGAGCCTGTCCAGCGGCCAGGCGAGCCGCTCGCCGAAGCCGAACAGCCGGCCGAGCGCTTGCTCCACCTCGAGTAACTTCGCGACCTCGTCGGTTCCGGGTCCCTGGAGCAGCTTCTCGACATGTTTCTTGAGGTCGGTCCACAGGGCGTGGAGGTAGGAACGACCGGCGATCCGAAGTCCGCCGTCGAAGAGATCGCCGCGGCCTTGCAGCTGCTCGGGATGGAAGGTGAAGCGATAAGGTCGCCATTTGAGCACAGGATCGCGAGAGTTCTCCGGGATACGCTGTGGGCCATAGAGCTCGAGCAACCGCTTGTAGAGCTCGGAGGCCGGAACCGGTGGACGTGCGGGATCGCCGGCCAGATATTGATCCCAGGCCTTGATGTCCGACAGCGGCAGTTGGTCGACCTTTGGTTTCACCCTGGTTTCCCAGAATGCGAGAAGCTCGGCATCCTTCGCCCAGTCAGGCTGTTTGCCGTCCTTCAGGCTCTCCCACATGGCCGCAAACAGGCCGATCAGCGACCGGCGGAGCTGCTCGCGACGGGGAGACTCGCCTTCATTTTGCTTCGGCGGGTCCAGATCCTCATAGCGCTCGACGAGCGGGAGCGCATTGGAGAGCTTCGCAAAACCCGGCCAGCCATCGGCGGAGCTCACCGGCAGCTGATCCCAGTCGGTGACCGGCTGGTTGAGCGGCGTCGTCCCACCGATCGTCCGCACATCCCCGACAGGGACAATCTGGCCTGCGCCGGTTTCGACCTCGGCCTCGATTTTGAGATGCGTGCCCGGCGCGAAGGGCACAGGCACCGCTATGATGTCTTCGCTCTCGATTAGCCGGCTGATGGTCCCGTCGATCAGCACGGGCGCGGGGCGGTTGGGGTTGGGTTGGTCCCAGCTGCCGAAATAGTCCTTGAGCGAGAGCGGCTCGATCCGCCGGGCAGCCGCGCCTTGCGGGTTCTTGGGCCGCAGGAGCATGGGCTGAACCACCAGATGCAACGCCGTCGCGTCATGGCTGTAGTCGTCCGGCGCCAAAGCCGGGCGCACGAACGCCGGCGGAAAGTAATCGAGCCCGAGATAAAGCCGCCCCGTCACCCTGTCCTCCTCATCCGAGCACCGTCCGGCCGGAAATCTGCATTCCGCACCGGCCCGAGACCCTGAATGTCCAGCTGAACGGGCTTCGCCCGACGCGCACCGACGCTGAATAATGTGCGTTCAGGAGCGCATCCCACTCGAGCGAGACTGGCTGCTTCGGGCGATAGGTGATGTGCACGGTCGCGGCCGCCTGCGCGGCCACGCGGAAGCGCGCCGAAAGGATCCAGACTTCGACGCCTCCCTCGCCATAAGCGAAGATCCCGAGCACGCCGATGATCTCGAGTTGGGCGATGCTTCCCTTGAGCAGGTCGAGCGCAGATCCGCCGGCGCGGTCCGCCAGGAGGAGAGTCGCTCGACCGGACATGATGCCGAACACCCCGATGCCGGCGCGGACCCAGGCGGGTCCGAACGTCCCTTGAAAGAAATAGCCGAAATAGAAACCGAAGCCCGCCCCGATCGTGAGGTAACGGCCCTCCGGCAGGCCGGGGATGACCGCCCCGGTCTCCGTCCGCTTTTCGATGAACAGGCCGAACTTTGCCTCGTAGGAGCCCATCGGGATGGAGAAGGCCCGGAACCAGTCGTAGCCGTCCGGTCCACGCCAAGGGAAACCTAGGTCGATAAGGAAGTCCCAATTGGGACTCCATTCGAGCACGATGACACCGGAGCGCATCGGTGCGAAGACCTCGAGGGCGGCGATCCTGAGGCTCGTTCGGAAACGGTCCTCGGCGGGCACGCGTCCGGGAATGTAGGCGAAGGTGAGCTCCTCGAGCCCGGTCAGGCTTTCGAGCCAGTCGGCGCGAAGGCCGATGCCATAGAAGCGCCCGTCGTGCAGGACGAGGGTGCAGGGATCGAAAATGTCGCCCAAGCCGAACCTGATGCCGAACAGCCATTCGCCGCCGGTCCCGCCGAAATCGGCCTTCAGGGTCCGCCGGCCATTATCCTCTTTCTTGAAGACCTCCTCGAGGACGCTGATCTGCTCGTCCTTCTGGTCCAGATCGTCCGGCCGTTCGAGCAGGCTCGTCTTGAGCTCGCTGCCGATGTCGAGATTGCGGGTGAGCAGCATCCAGTGCAGCCGAAAGAATTTCTTCTTCTCCGCTTCCTGGTCGCCGGCGGCGTCCCCGCCGCCATTTTCATCGTCCTCCTCCTCCTCCTTATTCTTCGTCGCCATCGCGAACATGCCCTTGACGTGCGGCAAGTTGGAATCGTGGGCGAACAGCAGATCTTTTCGGAATCCCTTGAGGAATTCCCAGCCGATAATCTTCAACGTCCAGTTCTCGATGAGCAAAACGCCGACCTCGCCATCGGCGCCGCCGCTGGCGGACTTGCGCGGATATTTGCCGACCCTCAACTCCTCGATGGTCAGGGTCAGGATCCGGAAGAGATCGAACTTCACATTGCGCGCGCTCGCGCCGCTGATCGCAAAGCCGGGCTTCCCCGCGCCGAGCTCGCCTTCTAGCACGGGGAAGCCGAGCAGCCCGTTCATCTCGAGCTTGGAGCCGCCGCCAAAGAGCGGAAGCTCTCCGAAGTCGACCTTCAAGTCGACAAAGGGATAGGCGAATTTCCGGTCATTGCCGCCGCCGAATCCGGGGGCCACGACCTCCATCGCCTCTCGGTTCAGCCGGGCTTTTATCTCCGGCGGCGTACCCCGATACAGGCCCACGCCGACGGGGGTGATCTCGACGCCGAGAAGATTGACCTGGCGCGCCTTGATCGACGGGAACCGAATGGCGGGCAGATCGAAGCTCAAGGCGCGCAGAATGCCCATCGGCACCGCGACCCCGGCGGGGAGCCTGGGGATGCGGATGCGGAAGTCTTCAAGCCGCAGCTGCGTCTTTGGCAGCTCGAGCGGCGCCCATTCCTGGAGATCGAGGTCCGCATCGACGTCGAGCGAGACCTCGCCCTGCCGCGACCCGACGCGAATGCTGCGAAGGCTCAGCTTGTCGAGAAATGCGAGGTCGATCTCGAACTCCTCGGGTTTCTCGAAATTGGCCGCGAAGGTGAAAGCCCTGGGCTTGCCCGCATCGCCGCCGGTCGCCGGCGGCAGCGTCGCCTGGACCGTCACGTCCTTCCATTCGCGCTTGTCGGACCGCGCGCCGAGCAGCTCGTTCAGCCGCAGGAGGAAAGCGATCTCGCCCGAGTAAATGGTGCTCGCCCGGACCTCGACGTCGAACTTGACGAGGCTCCAGCTGACGTCGCTCTCTTCGGTGTCCGGGAGCTTTTTCTTGGGCGGCTCGATCCGCTTCACATGTGCCCAAGTCTTGAGCGCCGGCATCGGCTCGCCCGCCATCGGCTTCGGGCTTCGACCCCCGACCGCCACCCAGAGCGTCTTGAGATATTGAAAGCCGCACAGGGTCGACAGGACGTGGTCACGCGTAAGATCGAGGGACGGCGCGACGACGAAGGCGCCGCGCCAGTCCGCGGCGTCGAGCTCGGGCGGCAGATCTGCCGCGAGCTGCTCGGCGGGCGTTCCGGGCAGCTTCGGATCCGAGATGATCCCGAGCGGATTGGAGCGATCGGCGCTGCGATAGGCTTGGTCGACCTCCTCGATGATCTTTCCGAGGCTCCTTCGCCCGCCCAGCTTCAGGATAATCGAGGTGTCGTCGTCGAGGAAGAAGTCCCATGCGCTCCCACCGAGCGTGCAGAGATCGAAGCGACCGTTCCAGGATTTCGAGCCGGGCGCGCTTGTCGGATGGAGCGCCGTGCCATCGTCCCCGGCATCGCCCCGTTCCAGACGGCGCAGCCGGCGGCTGATCAGCACATAGTCCGGCGGATCGGAAAGCAGGTCTCCAAGCCGGCGCAGCAGGATGCCGTCCAGCTCCAGCTGCTGCAGGAAGACTGCTGCATCCTGCTCGGCTTTCAGCAGGGCCTGATAGACGTCCTCCGTGAGCTTGGGACCATATTTTGCATGGAGCGAGCCCATTCTGGTGCGCCACACTTCCGCCGCCGCAGCGAACACCGAATCCAGTCCGTTCGAGATTTCCGCCAGGAACCCGTCCAGATTGGCCTGGGCGCCCGCGAGCATGGCCTCGACCGACTTGACCAGCGTCTCCGGCAAAAGCTGCTGCTGCAAATAGGCGCGAAGCTCCGGCTCCAGTGCCTCGAGGGCGGGATTGGCCATGGCCGCCGCGGCGCGGCGAAGGGTCTCGAGATTCGGCGGCGCACGGAAAAGATCGATGAGGAGCCTTGCCGTCGAGCCCTCTTCCTCGTCCTCGAGGGCGTCGTTCCACCAGCGCGCGAAATCGGTGAGACCCAGATTCTCGAAGCCCGCGGCCGCGCCCTCCAGCCCCAAGTCAGGCGGGAGATTCCTCGACGCCGCGTCGATGAAGAAGCTCTCCAGCGCATATTGCAGCTCACCTATACCGAGCTCTTCCTCGGGTGTGAGGTCGTCCCTGCCCGGAAGCGGCACAAGCTTGCCCGACAGGATGGACTTCACTGCCCGTAATGCTTTCCACCATTTCTCCTCGTTCACACCCTCCGGAATCTCGATACCCGTCCAGCGCCGGAGGAATGTTTCCGCCGGTCCGCCAAGTGTTTCGACCCGGTCGTTCAGTGCCTGCGTCTGCCGCGCGACATCGCCGGGGGCCTGTGACCCTCCGAACAGGATCCGGGTCCTGCTGGCTTCAGGCGGCTGCTCGGCCGCAGGGCCGGCAACCAGGACCGGCAAGTGAACCAAAGCAGCGGCGTCGGCCGTAATCACCGGCTCGGACAAGGCGACCCGTTCCGGTTGAAGCTTCCGGCCTACGAGCGTCGAGGCAGGCGGATCCTTGAGGATCCCGGCCCATTGCTCCACCGGCACCTCGGCACGGTGCCCCTCCACATGTTCGTAAGGCGCCGCCAGCGGCCCGTCGAACACGCCCTCCGGTCCGCTGCGCCACTTGCGATCGAGACCATCAAGCCACCGGGCCGCCTCGCCCGCGAGGACGCCATCGCCTTTCGCAGTCCAACCCGCGTCGGACGGGACTCCGGAAAGGTTCGAGAGACTCCAGCCGACATCGTGGAGTGGCAGGTTGACCCGTTTCGTCACCCGGCCGCCGCCGACGCGCCGCTGAACGCCGATCGGCCCGCTTTGCCCTGATCCGCGAAGGAAGTTACTCTGCTCGGGAAACTCGGCGCGGAGCTCGACATCGTCCACCGGCACATCAAGGCTCGTGGTCATGAACAGCAGGCTTTGCCCGTCCCTGATCGGCTCGCATTTGAGACGGCAGCCACGGCGCGGCATGCTCTTGCCTGGCTTGCCGGCAAGGGACGCCGACCGCGCGAAGCCATGGATCTCGGCGACTGCAGCGGCGGCCACGGGCGCGCGGCCCTTTTCCATCCAGTAAGGCGCCGCGTTGATCCAGCCGCGGGCGTCCAGCGTGGGCGGCCTGCGATCGCGACCATAAAGCGCGATCGGGTCCATGCTGAGCAGCTCCGCATCCAGCTGGCAGCCGTTGGCCTCGCCGATGACCATCGCACGGTTGGTCCGGCTCCAGGTCATTGGATCGCCGTCATCGGCAATTTCCAGATTGCCGTGCCGCAACGTGACCGGAAGCTCGTCGAGTTCCAGCAGAGGCGGATGTCCATGCTCGTCGCGAAGGGCGAGCGGGACAAGCTGAAGGCGCGAGCAGTTGCGCCCGCGGAAGCGTGGATTGCTCGCCGTCCATTGATTGGCAGTGAATTCCAGGTCGCTGTGCAGGAGCGCGCCGGCGACCCCGAACTGGAAGAGGAAGGCGTTGCCGTCGCCTTCCGAGAGACTACGGGGATCGAGAAGATCCGGCTGCAGCAGGAAGGCGCCGGCGGTCGGTGGCGGCAGGAATCGGATCGATGAGCGCCCAGCGTCGATCTCGAGGCTTTCGAGCGGCAAGAATTGGTAGACCTCGATTGAAGCCATGCCCAACCCGGCCGAGAATGTCGCGCTCAGGAGAAGGCCGGGCGCGCGATCCCTGTTGGCCGGAACGAGCCGCGCGATGCCGGTCGGCTCGATAAAGCGGAACGCGGTCCGCGCCTGCGCAGAGGGCTCGAAAATGGCAACGCCGTCGAACAGCTTCGCAAAGGCTATTGCCGCCCCGCCGCCGACGATCGACCCGATTGGCGAAAGGAGATCGAGTCCGGAATCGCCGCTCGTCGAGCGTCGCGTGTCGGGCTTGGTAATTCGCGGTCGTTCATCGCCGACCCTGACTTCGAGAATACCGGCCTCCGCCGCCCTCGCGGCTTCTGGATAGACGAGGAAGTCCTGGTCGAAGCGCGCCTCGAACCGGTAGCGAAGACCAGTGAACGTGGCGATCCCGAGCGTGCCGTCAATGGTGATGACGACCTCGCGGCCCCCATTCTCGAGCGCGCTTGCGACCCGCAAAGGTCCGCTTCCCGGCTGATCTCCGATTGTTCGATCGGTGCCGAACAGCTTGAATCGAGGCATGACAGGGCCTTCCTTCAGCGACGCGCGCAATGGGGACGCGACCAGAGCTGGCGCCCGCCGCGCCTGACCCGCCAATTGGTGAAGGTGACATCGGCAGGATGCAGGTTCGCCAGATCGGCCGCCGCCAGCGACTGCCTTCCCGTCACGCCCGATCTTGGTTCGACCCCGAAGCGATAGCCTCCAGGTCCGAGGATCCGGCGCACTTCGTGGGTCGCCTCCTCACCGCCCCTCAGAATGGCGAAGCTGAAGCCGTCGATATTGACCGAGGAGATGCGCGGCTCGCTTACGTCGGGACGGGGATCGCGGCAGATGCGCGACTCCTCCCAGTCGGCCAGCGTCCATTCCTCGGTTCCCGCATCACCGAAATGAGCCGCCTGCATCCGGATCTCACCGGTGGCGCCGACCTTTACGTTATGATTGGTGGCATAAAATTCTCCGGTCATCCTGTCGCCCGCCGCCGCCGCGACCGCGGAGGTCGAACTCACTGGCTCCGGGCTCGGCAAAACTCCGCCGATTAGCCTCTGGACCCGATGGCCGGGGTGATCCGCGGTCTCCTGGCGCTGTTCCTGCTGCTGCTGCCCCTCCTCTTCCGCGGTGCTCAAATGGCAGGGGGTTTCGTTGCTTTCATCGTCTGCGGCCGGATCGACGAACAGACGCGCAAACGCGCGCTGGCCAAGGTCTTGGATGCTTTCGCACATGTGAGACAGGTCCGCCTCCACGCGCAAAAGCGGCCGAACCGGGTCCGAACGTGGCTCATCGACGATGCTGACGCAGAGACTTTCGACGAGTGCGTTCCACAAAAGCGTCTCGTTGGCCGCGACCACGTCGGCACCGGCCTGGGCCCAGCCTGGGCCTTCGCTTCCATCACCGCGGCGTAGCCGGCTGGTGGCGAGCAACGTGTCTAGCACGACCCGTTCGGCAGAGCTCAGCCGGCGGTCTGCACCGACGCGCCTGAGGACAAGGTCCATCTCGAGGTTGAGTGGAACGGCGACCGCCCTGCCTGAGCTATTGGTCGACGTGGACCAGAAACCAAGCCGCATATGGGCGCCCACGCCGGGTCTGAAGACGACGCGGGCGTTCCCTTCGCTCAGACTCGAATGGCACCTGCTGCCAACAGCGGCGCCGTAGCCGGGAGTAAGAGGCACATCCGCCACGGCATGAATCCCCACCGCCCCGGTTCCGGAATTGCCAAGGACCGGAGTCCGCTCCGTCACCGTCCAGCCCGGGCGGATGGTTGGACCGACACAGCCCGCCAGGGCCAGCGCCAGTCCCATCGCCAGTCCCGAGAGCAGCTTGTTCATCTTTCTCGTTCCCTTCAGGCGACAGGCTGTGGCAGCGAGGTGTCGCTCACGAGGCGCGTATAAGCGTCGGTGAAGGTCCCCCGCTTGTGGCTGAGCGGCGTTCGGCGGCCCTGGGCGTCTTTCCAGGCATCCGCCTCGAGATTGTAGTTGAACGCTTGGAATCGCTGCACATCGGGCCAGGCGGCAACGGCTTGCATGCCACCCGGCAGCACCTTGCGTTCGGTTGCAGGAACCTTTGTCAGAGCATCGAGAAGTTCCGCGCGCGTCGGTTCGCGACTGAGCTTATCGAGGCCAAGCTGCTTGAGTGTGTGCGATATGCGGACACTGTGCGCGATCAGCGCCTGGATGAGCCGCTCCTCTTGAGCGTCCGTCCATCCGCTCGGCTCGCCCGTGACCCGCGCCAAATCGACCGCCTTGCCGATCCAGGGTCGGGCTCCCGGCAAGGTTGCCGCCGAGTAGCGCACGTGCAGCCGCAGGAGCAAAGCCGCGGCAAGCTGCGAGGTGAACAGTTGCCCGAGCGCAAAGGCCTTATAGGTTCCCGTGCCGCCAAGCGGTGTCGCGAGCACGTCTCGAAGCCGCATCCTGGCCATGTCCCATTGCGCGTGGCGAAAGGCCTCGCTCCCGCGAACCAACTCCAGGAAGCGGCGGTACCAATGTGTCGTTCTGAACCAGGAGAGATCGGCAACGCGCCTGATCTTCGGGTCGGCGGTCCCCAACCACTCCAGGTGCCCGCCATAGTTGCGGGTCTCCTGGAACGAGATGTCGAAGTCCGTTCCCTTGCCATTCGCCGCCCAAGTACCGGCCGGCTTGACCCCGTACGGCGTGAGGTAGTGATCCTGGATCGAGCGGTCCCTGCCGATCGCGAAAGCGAGCGTGGCGGGAAGCTCGCCCGCATCGGCTTTTCTAGACATGTTCCTAGGGGGCGAGGCCGGGCCGATCGCCAGGGTCCAGTGACAGGGACCCAACGACATGAAGGCATTGTCATAGCCGTTGAGCGCATCGAAGAAACCGAGACATTCCTGCTCCGCGACAGCGCGGACCACTTGGAAGACAGGCCGCTGCCAGTCGAGCTGCCCAAAGGTCTTTCCGGTCGCCGAGATCGGGGTCACCTCCATGTCGTCGCGGAGGTGCGTGCGCTTCTTTCCGGCCCCTCCAAAATAGCCGAGATAATAATCCCGGACTCCGAGGCTCGGCATGTTGGCCCAGTCGATCGACGGCGCGGCCGCTGCCGTGAAGTCGCACACCCGGAAGTCGAACGAGGGATCGCGCGCCTTGCCGCCCCCCGGGTCCTTGCCGGCGCGGATCAGGTTACGATAGGCGGCGATCCTCGGGTCGTCATAGGCCCAGACATTTTCAAGGCCGGGCTCGAAGCGCGGCACCCGGTTCGAGTTGACGAACTCGCGAACTTCCACGACGACTGGGCAGCGATAGCGCTCATCGACCCAATATTGGATCGCTTTCACGGTGAGTTCGTCGGCGATGTTGCCGTTAATCTGGGGACGCTTGTCGGCGGCCAGCCCGTTTGCGACCGGCTCCAGCCTGTCCACCCACCGGCCAGCCGCCGCATTGGCGCGAACGCGCGCAATACGGTCCATCCGGGCGTAGGACTGGAAATCCCGAACCGCGAGGAGCGTGCGCGAACCGGCGACTCCGTCGGCCTTGCCGAGCAGGGTGAAGCCCAATTGAATGAGCTTCTCCTGAATCTCCTTTACCGCGGAGTCCGACATCGCCGGCAGTCGAACGGGGAGATGCTGATCGGAGGCGCTGCGATGCCGCATTGCCTCATTGCGACCTCGTCCCGACCCCTCATCAGGTCAGCGCAAATTGCTTGTCGGCGAGATAGGCGCCGTGACTGAGCGCCAGCAGTGCGACGAACCCCGTATCCACATCCGGGAATTCCTGGATCGGATCGGTGCCGGCCATCCGCACGCGCAGCGCCATGCCATAGACGCTGATCAGGAGCAGGGTGAAGGCGAGCTGTTGCAGCTTGCTCACATCGACGTAGCGAAAGCCCTGATAGTCGCCGAGGACCAGGTCGCTCCATCGCGCGTCGGCAGGACTGTTCTTCACGAGCACGCGACCATCGAAGCAGGGCCGTGCCGATAGGTTCTGGCTCGTCTGAAACGCGTCCAGCTCAGCAGACACACGGCGATCCGCAGCTGAGCTTCCAACGGTACCGCCTGGCCCGCCGGGAGGACATGCGACCGCCACGTTTGCGGCCGGAATCCTCAACCCTTCAGCAATCGCTGGCGCCGAGACGGCCGTGAAGGCCCCAAGCCCAAGCAGGGCCCAGATTTTCGGGGGAATGCGGATCGCCAGCGGCGACGGGGCCGGAGGCTTTACCGCATTGTTCAGGCCTGCGGTGAGGAGCGCGCTCACAAGAAGCAGCGTCCAAACTATGAGCTGGAATCGGGCCAGGCTAACGCGATTTTCCCGATCGATGAAGATGCCGTCCCAGCGCTGATGAGCTGCATAGCCTGCCAGGCCCAGTACGACCGCAATCAGCGCAAGAGTGATAAGCCAGGTCTCGGGCCGCCCGCCCTTGAAATAGCCTCCGGCTCCCTTTTTGCCGTTGACCACATTCGCGACGACTGCGGCCACCAACAAAACGAGAACCATGATGCCAAGCATTGGCTTTCCCCCTATCGCGACGAAAGCGCGCCCACCTCACCTATCGAACCATGATAATCGACGTATACTAAACCGCGCGACCCATTTACCATATCTTGGCTGCGGGCATAAGGCACTCATTAGGAAATGCTCAAGTCTCGGACCGATTAGAGCACCTTCATGAGGCAGAGAGAGCCGCGCAGGCCCCGCGAACCGCGAAGAACCATATATTCTCGACTGCAGCGATGCAGAGATACAAGGTAGAGCGGCCGATGCCGAGCATCGCGGCCGCCTGCGGGATGCGCACGGCGACCGGCTCGATCACGCCCAGCGGGTGCCGCGCCCTCAACCGCCCCTCCCCTTCCGAGTCGGTTGCCGACCGCGGCAAAAGTCTCGGTCGCTCTCAAGAAATGAGGCGAGCATGGCGGGGACAAGTTCGGTCACGGGAACGCTCGAACCGTAGTTTTCCTCATAGACACCCGCATAGGCCGTCAGCGTCTCGTGTAGCTCCGGCGACACGAGGATCGTCATTTTGACTGGGGTCCGGTCGGGGATGCGGGCGAGCTTCAGCATCGTCTCATCCCCTCCATGGTCTCAGCACCAAGTCCTTGTGGACAAGTACCCTCATAGGGTAACCCGGCCGGACCCGGATCGTGGGCTGAATGTCGAGGTTGCGCTCGACGATGCGCTGCCCCGCGCGGTCGGCATTCGATTGCATGGACTCCCGCAATGCCCGGACCAGGTCCGCCTCATTCCCGCCAAACGTGAGTTGCGTTCCCACCCCTAGCAGGGTCGACAGCCCGATGCCGCGCAACAGCCGCCAGGTGTGGAAGTCGACGCGGTCGGCGACGCCCGCATAACCCAGGGTGTCGGTGGCCGGCAGGTTATCAAGCTGAATGGACGAACCGTCCGGAAAGACGATCCGCTGCCAGACGACCAGAGCGCGGCTCTGGCCGAACGCGACGACGCTGTCATAGCGGCCGATCAGCCTCGACCCCTGCGGGATCAGCAATGTGCGGCCGGTCGCGCTGTCGCGGACATTCTCGGTCACCTGGGCGACGACTATGCCCGGAAGGTCGGAGTCGAGCCCCGTGATGAGGCTGGCCGCGATCACGCTACCGGCGCTGAGTTGCCAAGGCGAGGCGGGGGACTGCAGCCGGTGCGGATTGACGACGCCGCTCGCATCGCGCTCATTCAGAAAGGCGATGTTCCGCCCTTGCCCGGCCTGCGCCGTAGCGCCTGCACTGGCCGCGGGCGCTTCGGCCGCCGTCGGCGCTGGAACTCCCAGACCCGCCGCGCCCCCTGCTTCCGCGGCGGCGCTTCGAGTGAGCTGCATCAGCACGGGCGCCTCGCGCGCCTGGCGCGCCTCGGCGAGCTGCCGCTGGCGCTCGGTTTCGGCGGCCTGCGCCGCCGCATCCCCCGCTGCCGCGGGCGGCTGGCCGGGAAGCGGCGTCTCGGTCGCCATCTCCCGCTGTCGTTCGAGGATCGGCCGACCGAGATCGCCGGGCAGAGGAGGCCCGAGCCGCGGAACGTCGCCATAAGAACGGGGGGCGCCAGCGAGCACGTCCGGGCCGGCGCTCGCGGCATTGGCGGCACGGTCCTCGCCCGAGACAACGAGGCCGAGGCTCGGCGGTTTCAGCGCCATCCATGCCGTGCCGATCAACGCGGTCGAGCCGAGCGCGGCGATCGCGATGATCACGCCGCGCCGGAAGCGCACCACTCTCGCCGGCCTGCCCCGAAGGACGAGGCTTTCCGGGTCGACCTTGGCCGCGCCGGCCGGCGCGATGTCGTCGCGCTCGTCGCTCATGACGCCCTCCGCCGGCGCTGGCCGCGCCGCCCGGCATCGTCCCGGCTGATCCGCACGACCGCCTGCCGCCCAGCGCCGAGCCTGAGCTCCGCCCGGGCGAACAGCCGGTCGACCACATAATAGCGCCCGGACATGCGATAGTTGACGAGCTCGGCCTCGCCGCGCTCGCCGAGCACGAACAGAGGCGGTGCCTCGCCCTGGGCGATCGTCGCGGGAAACTCGATGAACGTCTGCCGCCCGTCGTCGAACGCGCGCAGCGGCCGCCAGGGCGGATTATCGCCGCCGATCGTGTAGCCGAACCGCAGATTTTCCACCGCCAGTCCGGCCGCGACCGGCGCGGCCGCCTCCGCGGCGGCCGAAGCGTTCTGCAGGGCGATCAGCTCGTCCCCGGGATAGGTCCAGGACAAGGCCGCCATCGCCGTCGCGCGGGTGCTCTCGAGCTGGATATGGTAGACGCGCCGGTCGGTGGTGATGACGAGGTTGGTCCTGAGGCCCGCCGAGAACGGCTTGACCAGGATGTGCGTTCGGCGGGTCGCGCCGCTGCCGCTCGTCGTGTCGCCCACCGTCCAGCGAGCGGTGTCGCCGGCCGCGACCGCGGTCACGGCTTCACCGGGCTGAAGCGCGATGTCCGTTACCCGCTCGGGCGCCGCGTAGAGGCGGTAGAGCGTCCCTTCGGAATAAGGATAGATCTGGACCGCGTTGACATAGCCGGCGCGCGATGGCTCGCGCAGAGCCGCGCGGTTGGCCGACTGGACGCGCGAGGTCGGCGCGGCCTCGCGCCGCGAATGGCGAGACGGAGTCGCGGACGCCGGCAAAGCGGCGCTCATCAGCGCCAGCAGGCACAGGGATGCTGGTATCTTTCTGGTCATCGGGCAGTCCTCTCGGAAGGAGTGAGCTGGTTTGCCGGCTCGCCGACAGGCTCCGAATCGAGCGGCGAGCCCTGGGGCACCGAAGCGCCGGGCTGGGCCGGCGCCGGCGCGAATGCGGGCGCTTCGGGCGGGGGTTGGGCGGGAGCCGCCGGGGCGGGAGCCGCCGGGGCGGGAGCCGTGGCGGGCGTGTCGAGCTCGCGGCTCCAGTCGACCGCGTCGACATAGAGGCCGAGCGGGTTCTTGCGCAAAATGTCGGCCGAGCGCGGCGGGCGAAGCTGGACGGTGAGGATGGCGGTCCAGCGCGAAGTGCTGGCGAGGCTGCCGCGCTCGAAATGGCTTTCCGTCCATTTGACCTGAAAGGAGCTTTCCGAAGCGCGGACGACGCTGGTCACCTGGACCGAGACCGTCTTGTCGCCGACATCCGCGAAGGGATTGGAGGCGCGCGCATACTCGCCGAGGAAGACCGAGCCGCGCTCGGTCACAAAATCATAGGCCGAGAGCCAGCTCTCGCGCATCAAGACGGCGTCCAGCGACTTGCCGCGGATGTTGGTGATGAACCGAGCCAGGTGCCAGGCGATCTGAGGGTCGGTCGGCCGATAGTCGGAGGTGGCCCGCGACACCGCGCGCGCCTCGCCCAGCGCATCCACTTCGACCACATAGGGCACGACGCGGCTCTGCATCGACTGCCAGACCAGGGCGCTGGAAAGGCCAGTGGTCAGGAGCAGCCCTCCGAACGCCATCAGCCGCCAGTTCCTTGCCTGGACCCGGGCCGAGCCGATCCGCTCGTCCCAGAGCTGGCCGGCTCGCTGATAGGGCGTCTCGGGCTCGGGGGTTCGCCCATAACGCTGGACGGCGCGCTTGAATCGCATAGTCAGTCCCTTTCCTTGATGTCCGGAGTGGCGCCCGCGCCGCGGCTCGAGCCGGCGGCGAACATGTGGACGGCGAGCTGGCGGCGATGGCGGGACGTCTGTTCGGCGCGAAGCCGCTGCGCCCAGGCCGGCGCGGCGTCGCCGCCTGCGGCCGCCGCTGCGGCCGACGCTGAAGAGCCGCCCCCGCCCGCTGAGGAAGAAGGCGAAGAGGGCGAGCGATTGATCGCGGACCAGGCCGCGTCGCGGCCGCGCTCGGCGGCGGCGCTCAAGCCCAATGCGCCGCCGAACCGCTGCGCCGCCGCGCCTTTGGCCGCGGCGGCCATGCCGCCGAGGCTCGAGCCGCCGGTCTCGCGGCCGAGCTGCGCCGCAGTCGATGCGGCGGTCCCCATCGTCGTGCCGGCGCGGATCGCGCCGAGGCCGGCGCTCCCTGCGGCGCGCGCTCCGCCGATCGCGGCCGCGCCGCCAATCCCGACCACCGCACCGGCACCGACGACGGTGCCGACCGCGGCACCGGCGCCGAGCTGAGGGGCGCCCGAGACCAGGCCGGAGGCGATACCGGGGCCGAAGATTCCGAGGCCGAACAGAGCCAGGCTCGCAAGCATCAGCGACACGGCCTGCTCGAGATCGGGCTCCTGCCCCTGGAGCGAACGGGTGAATTCGGAAAAATAGTTGGAGCCGATGCCGACGATGACGGCGAGCACCATCACCTTGATGCCGGAGCTGATGACGTTGCCGAGCACCCGCTCGGCGAGGAAGGAAGTGCGGTTCCACAAAGCGAACGGCACCAGCACGAACCCGGCCAGGCTCGTCAGCTTGAACTCGAGGATCGTGACGAACATCTGCACGGCGAGGATGAAGAAGGCGACGATGACGATCACCCAGGCGACCATCAGCACGGCGATCTCGACGAAATTGGTGAAGAAGGCGATCGGGCCGACGAGCTCGCCCACCTGGTCGAGCAATGGCTTGGCCGCCTCGAAGCCCGTCCCGGCGAGCCGCCCCGGGCGAAGCAGATCGTCGGCGGTGATGGTGCTGCCGCCGGCGGTCAGCCCGAGGCCCGCGAAGGAGCGGAAGATGATGTCGGTGAGCGTCGAGAAGCTGTTCAGGATCAGCGCGAAGACGCCGACATAGAGGATCTTCTTCAGGAACTTGCCGATGACGTCATCTTCGCCGCCCAATGCCCAGAACAGGCCGGCGAGCGTGATGTCGATGCCGATGAGGACAGTGGTCAGGAAGCCGACGTCGGGGCCAAGCAGCCCGAACCCGCTGTCGATGTAGCGGACGAAGCTGTCCATGAACTGGTCGATGACGTTGAGATCGTCCACCTGGGGTCGGCCTTCTTGTTCGAAGCAAGGGGAAGTCGCGGGGCCCAAAGGCCGAGGGGGGAGGCCTCGAGGCCCCGCGACGAGGAAGCGCCGGCCGGGGGCGGGGCCGGCGCCGCCTCAGCTCATTGGCGCGGCCGCGGCGTGTAGGCGCGGCCGTCGCCCAGGAACCGGCGCAAATTCTCGCGCGACTCCCGTTCGATCTGCGCCCGCTCGGCCTGCTCCATCGCCTGCGCGCGAAAATGCGCGGCCATCAGGCTCTGGATCTGGAGCTGTTGCTGGGCGGTGAGCGCGAGGAGCTGGTTGGTCGCCTGCTGCGCCTGCAGCGACCCTTCGGCGCCCTGGCTGCGGGCGACGATATCGGCGAGCGCCTGGGTGTCGCTCCGGACGTTCGCGACGATCTGGCTCTGGACGCCCATCGTCTGGCGATAAGCGGACATCGCCGCCTCGAGCCGGGCGCGGGCGGCGGCCGCGCGCTGGTCCCGGTTCACCAGCTGGTCGAAGCCTTCGGGATAGAGCTGGCGGAACTGCGCATCGAGCTGGTCGACCCGAAAGTCGATGCCGCGGGCCTGGCCCATCAGGGTATCGATCTGCTGAAGCCGCTGCTGGAGCTGGTTCAGCTGCGGGAAATCGATCCGGCTGAGGTTCCGCTCCATGTTGGTCAGCATCCGCGCCTCGTTCTGGAGGCTCTGGATCTGCTGGTTGATCTGCTGGAGGGTGCGCGCCGCGGTCAGCAGATTCTGGGCATAATTGGCGCTGTCGAACACGGGGATGGCGTGCGCCGGCGAAGGCGCGACGATCATGCCCGCGCCGAGCGAGCCAGCGGCGAGGGCGAGGCCGAACAGGCCTGTTTGAACGATCTTCCTCATCTTCATTCTCCTTCGGGGGTTTGGGTGGCGTTGAAGCGGCCGGCCAGAGCGGCGGCCCAGGTGAGGCCGGCATCGCTCAGGAAATTGCGGACGAAGTCGCCGGCGCCATGCTCGGCGAGGAGCGCGTCGATGCGCTGCTGCGTCACCGGATCGGAAGCGCCGCAGAGCGCCAGCGCGACCGGGCCGAGGCCGAGCTCGAACAGGCGGTTGCCGCGCGCCGACTGGAGATAATATTGGCGCTTGGGCGTCGCGCGGCTGACCAGCTCGATCTGTCTTTCGTTGAGCCCGAACCGTTCATAGGCGCTGCGCGACTGAGGCTCGATCGCCCGGTCGTTGGGCAGCAAGATGCGCTGCGGACAGCTTTCGATGATGGCCGGTGCGATCGTCGAATCCGCGATGTCCGCCAGGCTCTGCGTCGCGAACACGACCGCGACATTCTTCTTGCGAAGCACCTTCAGCCATTCGCGGATGCGCGCGGCGAACAAGGGGTGATCGAGGAACACCCAGGCCTCGTCGAGCACCAGCAAGGTCGGCCGGCCCGTGAACCTCTCTTCAAGCCGGTGGAACAGATAGGTGAGCACCGGCGCGACGACGCCGGCCTGCCCCATCAAAGCCTCGGTCTCGAAGCACTGGGCGTCGGCGATGGCGAGGTCGTCCTCGGCGGCGTCGAGCAGGCGGCCGAACGGCCCTTCGAGCGTGTAGGGCGCGAGCGCCGAGCGGAGCGCAGTCGACTGCAACAGCAGCGCCAGGCCGGTCAGCGTCCTTTCCTCCACGGGCGCGGTGGCGAGGCTGGTCAGCGCCGACCAGATCGCTTCCTTGATCTCCGGCGTGACCAGCACCTTCTCATGCGCGAGCAGGGCGCCGATCCATTCCGCGGCCCAGGCGCGCTCGGTGGCGCGGTCGACATGGCGAAGCGGCTGGAAGGCGATGGGCCGGCCCTGGCCGGCCTCGCCCTCGTCTTCCCCGCCGAGCCCGAGCGCATGATGGGCACCGCCCATCGCAAGCACCGCGGCGCGGGCCGAGAAGCCCTTGTCGAAGATATAGACCTGGGCGTCCGGATAGCGCCGGAACTGCAAAGCAAGCAGGGCGAGCAGGACCGACTTGCCGGCGCCCGTCGGCCCGACGATCAGCATATGGCCGACATCGCCGACATGGGTCGAGAGACGGAACGGCGTCGAGCCGCTGGTTTCGGCGTAGAGCAGAGGCGGCCCGTCCAGATGCATGTTGCGGACCGGCCCCGCCCAGACGCTCGACAGCGGCATTAGATGGGCGAGATTTAGCGTGTGGACGAGCGGCTGCCGGACATTGGCGTAGACATGGCCGGGCAGCGAGCCGAGCCAGGCCTCGACCGCGTTCATGGTCTCGCGGATGCAGGTGAAGCCAAGCCCGTTGACGATCCGCTCGACGGCGCGGACCTTCTCCTCGACCCGGGCTCGGTGCGTATCGGAGACGGTAATGGTCGTGGTCAGATAGCCGAAGGCGACATGGTCGCCGCCCAGCGCCTGCAGAGCGAGGTCGGCGTCCACCACCTTGTTGTCGGCGTCGCTGTCGAGCAGTTGGGCGGGCTGGTTGTAGATCACCTCGCGCAGCATCGCGGTGATCGACTTGCGCTTGTTGAACCATTGCCGGCGCAGCTTGGTCAGCGCCTTCGAGGCGTCGGTCTTGTCGAGCGCGATGAACCGCGTCACCCAGCGATAGCCGAAATCCTGGTGATTGAGGGCGTCGAGGATCCCGGGCCGGCTGAGGTTCGGGAAGCCCAGGATGGTGAGGGTGCGCAGATGAGTATCGCCGAGCATCGGCTCGAGCCCGCCGGTGAACGGCGTGTCGGCCAGCAGCCCGTCGAGATAGATCGGTGTCTCCGGCACCGCCACTTCATGGCGACGCTCCGAGATCGTGCCGTGAAGGAAGGTCAGAGTCTCTTCATCGTCGAGCGGCCGGACCTCCGGCATGAAGCCTGAGAAGAGGTCGAGCGCGCGGTCGGTCTCCGCGATGAAGGCGGCGAGCGCCTGCCGCCAGTCGCGCCCCTTGACGTCGTCGCTCCGCTCGACCAGCGCGCGCCCCGCCGAGTCCGTCTGGTCGGGGGGCGGCATGCATGTCAGCGTCAGATAGTATCGGCTCTCGAAATGGGCGCTGGCGGCCTCGAAGCTGGCGCGGCGTTCCTCGTCGACGAGCCAGGAGGCGGCCTCGGGGAAGATGCCGGCCGGGTAGCCCAGCGCCTCGCGCCGCTCGGCCTCGAAATGCAGCGCCCAGCCGGAGCCGAAGCGCTTCAGGACATTGTTGACCCGCGCGCAAGCGGAGATGAGCTCGGCCTCGGTCGCGCTTTCGAGGTCGGGTCCGCGGAAGCGCGCGGTGCGCTGGAAGCTCCCGTCCTTGTTGAGGACGATTCCCGGCGCGACCAGAGCCGCCCAGGGCAGATGGTCGGCCAGCCGGTCCGCGCGGTTGCGATATTCGCGAAGGCTCAGCATGCCAGATGCCCCTTCTGGCGGAGGTGGCGCACAAGCACGGGCCCGAAATCGGGGTCGCGCTTGGCGGCGAACACGGCGAGCGTGTGGCCGACCGCCCAGAGGATGAGGCCGGCGATCCATTGCTGCAGGCCGAGGCCCAGCGCGGCCGCGATCGTCCCGTTGACGATCGCGATCGAGCGCGGCGCGCCGCCAAGCAGGATCGGCTCGGCGAGCGAGCGGTGCAGCGGCGCCTCGAAGCCCTCGATGTGGGTCCCGGCCCCATGAACGACGGCGCTCATGCGATCAGCGCTCCGCCGCCGAAGCTGAAGAAGCTGAGGAAGAAGGAGCTCGCCGCGAACGCGATCGACAGGCCGAAGATGATCTGGATCAGCTTGCGGAACCCGCCCGCCGTCTCGCCGAACGCCAGGGTCAGGCCGGTGACGATGATGATGATCACCGCGACGATCTTGGCGACCGGGCCCTGGACCGACTCCAGCACCTTCTGCAGGGGCTCCTCCCAGGGCATGCCCGAGCCCGCCGCCTGCGCGCTGGCGGCGATCGCCAGCGCGATGCCGATGGCGAATCCGATGCGAAAGACGGTCCGTCGATCGAGATTGTTGTGGGCGAGCATGATCATTCTCCTTCGGGCGAAGTTGCGGATTGCGGGGTAAGGTCAAGGAAGGCGTAGCCGCCGTCCCCATCGAGCCCGCCGACGCGGGCGATCGTCTCGACCCGCCGGCCGAGGCCGCGGCCGGCGATGAAGACGATCATGTCGATCGCCTCGGCGATCAGCCGTCGCGGCACGGTGACGACGCTCTCCTGGACGAGCTGCTCGAGCCGGTAGAGGGCGGAGATCGCGCTGTTGGCGTGCACGGTCGCGATCCCGCCCGGATGGCCGGTATTCCAGGCCTTGAGCATGTCGAGCGCCTCGCGTCCCCTCACCTCGCCGACGATGATCCGGTCGGGACGCAGCCGAAGGGTCGAGCGGACCAGGTCCGCCATGCTGACGGCGCCCGCCATATTCGGCCCGGCCGAACGCGTGCGCAGCGCCACCACGTCGTGTGCGGCGCATTGCAGCTCGCGCGTGTCCTCGATCAGGATCACCCGCTCGTCGAGATGGGCCATCTCGGCGAGCAGGGCATTGGCGAGCGTCGTCTTGCCCGAGCTCGTGCCGCCGGCGACGAGAATGTTGCGGCGCTCGACGACGGCGAGGCTCAAAAGCCTCGCCGCCTCCGCGGCCATGATGCCGTCGCTCACATAATCGGTCAGCGTGTAGACCCGCGAAGCGGGCTTGCGGATCGAGAAGCAGGGCGCAAGCGACACCGGCGGAAGCACGCCCTCGAACCGCTCGCCTGCGCCCTCGCCATGCGGCGGCAGTTCGGCCGAGACGATCGGCGAGGCGGCATGGACCTCGGTCCGTGCGTGGCTCGCGACCAGGCGAACGATCCGCTCGACCTGGGCGGGATCCATGCGGACGCCCGTATCCGTGCGCCCTTCCCCGAGCCGGTCGAGCCGCAGCGCGCCGTCGGGATTGACCATGATCTCGATGACGAGCGGATCGGCCATAGCGGCGGCGATCTCGGGGCCCATCGCGGTGCGCAGCATGGCCCGGCGCCGGTCGTGGGAGGCGCCGGTCATCCGCCCTGCCCAGCGTCGTCCGCGGCGACCGGTGCGGAATATTCGAACGTATGGTGGCCACTGGCGAGGGCCTCGCCGACCCGGGCGACGAAGGCATTGAAGCGGTCGCGCCCGATCGCGCGCGCCGCTTGGTCGCCTTCGGGAAGCGGCGCGTTGATCATCAGCTCGTAGCGGATGAACAAGGCGAGCGATTCGAGCAGCACATGTCCGTCGCGCTCGATCCGGCCGAGCGCCATCGAGACTCGGTCGAGGCGCTGGCCGAAGCGGTCCTCAAGCTCGCTCGCGCCGCGCCGGTTGAGCCAGGCGGTCAAAGCGTCGGCGAGGATCGAGGATTTGGACGCGCCCGGCCTCGCGGCGAGCTTCTCCAGCCGCTCGCTCAGATCCTCGGGAAGGAAGAGCTGGTGCCTGGTCCGTTGCGCGCGCATCGCCAGGGCCCTCAGAAGCTCGGGAGCGGATCACGGGCCGCTCCCTCGTTCATGGCATGGGCGCCGACGACGGCGCCGAGACCGCGTGCCTGTGCCATCGCCCGCGCATCGCCGGCCGGGTCGACTTCGTCGTCGATTCCCAGCGGGTCGCCGGGGACCGGCTCCGCGACCCTCGCTGGCGCGTCCTCGGCCAGGCCCGGATGCCGCTGCTGCTGGAGGCCGCCTTCGTCCTCGCCGGCGCCGTCGTCGGCCTGTGCCGCGAGCCGGCGATCGGGAACGCGTACCAGGCTCTCCCAATCATCCGGGCGGGCGCGTGGCCGGTCGGCATAGCCGGATTCGAAGAGCACCGGCGGCGGCGCCAACCGCGCCTTGAAATTGCGGTCCTCATAATGGCGCAGTTTCTGGGCGCGGAGCGGCGCCATGCCCGAGATCAGCACCAGCTCGTCGGCCGGCGGAAGCTGCATCACCTCGCCCGGGGTCAGCAGCGGCCGGGCGGTCTCCTGGCGGCTGACCATGACATGGGCGAGCCAGGGCGAAAGCCGGTGGCCCGCATAATTGCGCATCGCGCGCTGCTCGGTCGCGGTGCCGAGCGCGTCCGAGATCCGCCTCGCAGTGCGCTCATCATTGGTCGCGAAGGCGACGCGGACATGGCAATTGTCGAGAATGGCATTGTGCTCGCCATAGGCCTTCTCGATCTGGTTCAGGGACTGGGCGATCAGGAAGGCGCGCACGCCATAGCCGGCCATGAAGGCCAGGGCCGTCTCGAAGAAGTCGAGCCGTCCGAGCGCCGGGAACTCGTCGAGCATCATCAGGAGCTGGTGCCTGCGCTCCCCAGTCCCCTGCTCTTCGAGCTTTTCGGTGAGCCTTCGCCCGATCTGGTTGAGCACGAGGCGGATGAGCGGCTTGGTGCGCGAAATATCGGAGGGCGGCACGACCAGATAGAGCGAGACCGGCCGCCCCGCATCGACCAGATCGGCGATCCGCCAGTCGCAGGCCGAGGTCACGGCCGCCACGGTCGGGTCACGGTAAAGCCCGAGGAACGACATGGCGGTCGACAGCACGCCCGAGCGCTCATTCTCGCTCTTGTTGAGCACCTCACGGGCAGCCGAGGCGACGACGGGATGCACCAAGGGCGCCTCGGCCGTGCCGAGATGGTTGGTCGCCATCATCCGCCGCAGCGTGGCGACGAACGTGCGCTGCGCATCCGAGAGGAAGCTCGCGACCCGCGCCAGCGTCTTCTCTTCCTCCGCGTACAACACGTGGAGAATCGCCCCGACCAGCAGCGAGTGCGACGTCTTCTCCCAATGGTTTCGCCGCTCGAGCGCGCCTTCGGGATCGACGAGGATGTCGGCGATATTCTGGACGTCGCGAACCTCGTGCGCGCCGCGTCGGACCTCGAGCAGCGGATTGTAGCGCGCCGAGCGCGCATCGGTCGGATTGAACAGCAGGCAGTGCGAGAAGCGCGAGCGCCAGCCGGCGGTCAGCGTCCAATTCTCGCCCTTGATGTCGTGGATGACCGCCGAGCCGGTCCAGCCCAGCAGGGTCGGCACGACCAGCCCGACGCCCTTGCCGCTCCGGGTCGGCGCGAACGCCATGACATGCTCCGGGCCGTCATGGCGCAGATATCGGCCATCGAGCTGGCCGAGGAAGACGCCAGCGTCGCGAAACATGCCGGCGCGCTCGACCTCGCGCGTCGTCGCCCAGCGCGCGGAGCCGTAGGTGGTGACGTTGCGCGACTGGCGCGCGCGCCAGAGCGAGCCGAACACGGCCGCTCCGCAACCGATGAAGCCGCTCGCCGCCGCCAGCGTCCCGGCCCTGTCGAACACTTCGGGCGCATAGGCCTCGTAATGATACCACCAGGCGAAGAGCGACCAGGGCCGATAGACCGGGAGCTCGCCGAGCCGGAACCAGGGAAGGCCGAGCTGCGGCTGATGGCCGAGCATCGAGGCGGCCCATTGGGTCGCCGCCCAGAGCCCGAAGAGGACGATGGCGAACACCAGGAGGATCTGGCCGATCAAGAGCTTGGTGGGGGTCATGCGAGCTCCGGGAGCGAGGATTGGTCCTCGGTCCCGGAAGTCGCATCAATCGCCGCCGGCCATCAGCGCCCCTCCGACGCACGGAGTGCCGCTTCGATGTATCTCAACCTCGCCGCGCTGGACGCCGAACCTTCATGCCCTTGGCGTTCGGCCGAAAAGCTCGCAATATTCGGGGATGGTGCGACGCTCAAGAAAGGCCCGAAAACCGGACAAGGACGACCTGCAGAGCTTCCAGAAGTTCAGCGGCACGTTGAGCGACGGTGAGCGGAAAATGCCCGTGCGGTTCAAGGCTCGGATAGGCGACGATGGCGAGGTCGAGCTCGATCTTCATGCCTTCCGGATCACCAAGAAGACCTGGTTCGTCCGCAAGCACTGGCAGGCGGGTCGCAATGAGGTGGCAGAGTTCGCGCTCGAGGGTATTTCCGAAAGCGGCCTGCGCTTCAAGAGCGACAGCCTGTCGTTCAACAGTCTCGGTGAACGGTGGAGCGGCATCCACAATCGGCACTGGTCCAAACCGCGCGGCGAGCTCGGAATGGTTCAATTTTTCGGAAGGATCGACCCCCCGTCCGAAAGAGCAGCGCTCAAACTCCATTTGAAGGGGTTCGAATGTTTCCCGCCGCTTTATGGCGAATGTCCGCTTGGGAAGATCCAGGTCGTCGGCGAAACCAAGATGGCCGAGGCCGACCGGATGAATGGATTCATCCACATCATGGCGGCTGGCGCTGAAGGAGATGAATGGCGCGCTCAGGCCGAAAAGCTCGCCGAGCATCTGCGTCGCTGCCTATCCTTTGCATCGTCAACGATGCTGCAGGCGCCGGTGCTCGAATATGCGCGGGGCGAGGTCCATGAAGTCGAGGTGCTGTCGCAAGGCCAGCAGCATCCCCCGGTGATGCGCGTATTCCACAAGCTCGATCTCAAGGCCTTGTTCGACGCGGCCGTGGCGAGCTTCTTTTATCCGCCGCGCGACGTCCAGAACCTGTACTTCGCCATAGAATGGTTCTCGATGGCGACGACCTACAATGAGGTGCGGTTGGTCAACGCAATGACCGCGCTTGAGAACCTGATCGATTCCAACCTCACAGAAGAAGAGGCTGAGATCCAGCCCAAGCGCGAGTTCGAAAAGACCCGCAAGGCGCTGCGCAAGGTGATCCGAATCTGCCTCGAGAGATGGTCGCCCGACCGCGCCGAAGCGGCGCGTGAAGAGCTGGGAGAAAAGCTGCTCGACCTCAATCGGCGCCCGTTGCGCCGCAAGCTCTATCTCTTGGCTGCAGGTTGGGAGGTGCCGCTCGATGACATCGGACATGAGCGAATCGGGCGGGCGATCAAGGCGAGGAACGCCATCGTTCACAGCGGCTATCACGAGACGGGTGAGGGTGGTTCCGACCTCTGGGATCATATGACGATCGTGCGCGAACTGGTGGTCCGCTTCCTGCTCAGCGCGATTGGCTATCGCGGAAGCTATATCTCGCATGTCGAAGGCTATCATTTCGCACACTATCCGCCGAGCGAAGAGCCGACGACCTCAACGCCCGACGGCGAAGGCATGCCTTCAGTTGCCGGGTCCGCCGCCTGACCGATCAGGATATGGTCGGCCCGCTCCTTGCCCGCCCGAGGGTCCAGTTGATCCCGTCTCCACGCAGGATCCCAGACACAGCCTTGCCGATATGCTGTTCGAGCACCGGGCGCCAAGGCACGAGCGTGAACTCCCGAGACCGTTCGATCAGGGCATGGCGGCCGCTGGTCATGTCGACCGCTCGTCGCAGCGTCCCGTAGATCCGTTCGCCCGTCTTCGCCTCCGCGAAGGGCAGACCCAATTCGTCGGAGAGCTGACCCGCGACACGCAACAATTCGCGCCGGCGAAGCGTCTCGACCATGCCGGCTCGATAGACGACTGCGCCATCCCGGCTTTCCGCAAGCCCCTCGGCCATCAGCCATTGCCGGCGAACAGCCTGCGCTGCACGCACCTCGCCACCAAAGCCGCAGTCCCGAACAGGCTCGGGCGCAGCGGCGACGAACTCCCGGTCGAGCCAGGTCGCCGCATCGGCCCGAGGCAGCCGATCCAGCGACACCGAGGACAGCGTCTCGACATTGACCGGCCGGTCGCGAAGCTGGCGCGCTTCGAACCCTGCCGCACGCTCGAGATGGTCGGGCGATATGATCCAGCTGCCGTCCGACACGCGTTCGACGCTGCGCATCACACGACGCATCGCCTCCAGCCGCCGAACATGGGTCTCGGCGAAGGCCTGGCTGGCCCCGGGATCGTGGCGCAGGTGCGCGTCCACGTCGTAGCGGCCGCCATTGGCGGCGGCGACTTCGGCGATCGTGCGATCGACCGGCCGCACATCCGATGCTCGTGGAGAAATCCGGACGATCGCGCCCTCGGCCAGGGGCTCGACGGCCTCCCCTTTGCCGATAGAGACATAATGGCTGCGGCCGTCGACCCCGTCGAGGATCAGAAAGTGGCGATCCTGAAGCTCGTCCGAGAGGCCGCGCAGCACGATCCGGCCGACGACGGGCCGCATCGTGCCGGGCTCATGAATGACCCGATCGGCCAAGGGCAGGTCAAGCTGCCGCGCACTGAGCTCGCGCTGCATGGTCCGGATGATGTCGCCGCGCTCGCCCATCCGGCGAAGGGCGGTTTCCATTCCCTCGGCAAGACGCCAGCGGCCGGCACCGAGCTCTTCGGCCAGACCGAGTTGCCCCAGCTTCTGCAACCTTCCCGCGCGGAGCGCCTGCCGGAACGGATCGGGCGCACCGGCGGCCACGACGCGTCCGTCGCCCGCGTCCCGGATCAGCTGGTGATCGGTGGCGGTCAGCCGTTCTTCGCCGACATCCAGGCGCAACCGCTGCTCGATCTCGAGGTCGGTGCGCGGGCCTAGATCGAGCGTGACGAGCTGGGCAGCGCGCTCGCGCAGGCCGTGCGCGATATATTCCCGGGCGATGACCAGATTCTTGCCGCGATCGTCCCTGCCGCGAAGCATGATGTGGCTGTGCGGGTGTCCGGTGTTGAAATGGTCGACCGCCACCCAGTCTAGCTTGGTGCCGAGATCCGCCTCCATCTGCGTCATCAGCCGGCGCACGAATGGCTTCAGGTCGGAAAACTGATCCGCATCCTCGGCGGAGACGATGAAGCGGAATTGGTGGCGGTCCTCGCCGCAGCGCTCGAGGAACGCCTTGCCGTCAGCCACATCCTGGCCGCCCGAGTAGAGCCGCCCGGGCTCGCCCTCGCTAGTCACGCCATCGCGCTGGATATAGCGTAGATGCGCGCCGACGCCGCCGAGCCCCTTGCCGGCGAGCCGCACCAAGCGCGTTTTCACGACAACGCGGCGCGACCGCAGTCCGGCGTGCCGGTCACGACCCGACAACACGCGGCCAACGCCGGCGCCGCGCCCGATCCTGCTGCCGTCAAACCGATGATTGCGGACGCCCGTGCGCGACCCGACCCTGCGCGCGGCGGCTACGACCAAGGCAAGATATTTCTGGCCGCGCTTGCCCTTCGTCGGGCGCGAT